>Ga0193726_1000764_pt1 | contig 29989 bp, 29 predicted proteins | sample H2c1metaG_FD_144928 | JGI IMG/M metagenome (GOLD analysis project Ga0193726, IMG submission 144928) | Soil microbial communities from a riparian zone of the East river system, Colorado, United States - H2c1 | ecosystem: Environmental > Terrestrial > Soil > Riparian zone | place: USA: East River... | reverse complement strand
AGACAAAGCGGCTCCATCTTCGCCCATTGGGCGTCAGTCAAAACGAATCGGTCCATTCCAAGCTTGAATCACAATCAAGCCCGGATGAGAATCCTGAATCCAAACAGACCCTAGACTAAAAACCATTGCCGCAGATTCAGGAGTTTCGGGTGTCTGCGTTTCCGCGGCGAAGCAAAACGGGTCCCGTGCCTTTGGCGGCGAGATGATCGCCTGCATTGAAGATCGCACAGCGATCAATCGACAGGCAGCCACAGCCGATGCAGCCCGCGAGTCGATTGCGCAGCCCTTGCAAAGCGGCGATCCGGCGATCGAGGTCAACAGCCCATTTTCGCGAGATGCGCTCCCAATCCTTGCGCGACGGCGTGCGTCCTTCCGGCAGGCCACTCAGGGATGAACCAACCTCGGCAAGGGAGATACCGAGTTCCTGAGCGAACTGTATCAGGGACACGCGACGCAGCACGTCACGGTCGTATCGGCGCTGGTTGCCGCCCGTTCGGTGGCTTCTGATCAGCCCCTTCCGTTCGTAGAAATGCAGCGCCGACACCGACACACCGCTGCGAGCGGCGACCTCTCCAACCGTCAGTTCCTTCGCCATCGGCCAGGCCCTTTACCTCAACCAATGTTGAGGTTGTAGCGTTGAATATCGTTTCACGCAAATAGGGGACCGGCATGGTGACGTCGGAACTGGGCGGGGCCTGGAAAGGCTTGTGGATTTCGGGCCTGCTTGGCCGTTTCGTATTGCTCTGCCTGGGCGTATGGCTGCACGCCGCCGATACGCTGGTCACGGCCACCGTCACGCCGGCAATCGTCGATGAGATCGGCGGTATCGCCTATGTCAGCTGGACGATCTTGCTCTACCAGATCGGCGCGATCGTTGCGGGGGCTGCGACGGCACTGCTTTGCCGGCGCGTTGGCGTGAAACGCGTCCAGGTCATCGCCGCGCTGCTGTATGGCGTTGGCTGTGTGATCGCCGCAACTGCCCCGGATATGGCGACCCTGCTGGTCGCAAGACTTCTGCAAGGAATTGGCGGCGGCATGATGGTAGCGCTGAGCTACGTAGCGATCCAGCAGTCATTTGCCGAAGAGCTCTGGGGCCGTCTGTTCGGCATCGTGGCGGCGATCTGGGGAGCGGGCTCACTTCTGGGACCCTTGGTCGGAGGCGTGTTCGCAGATTTCGGATTCTGGCGCGGGGCATTCTGGTTCTTCGCCATCCAGGCTGGCGTTCTGGGAGCGCTGGCGCTGGCGTTGCTTCCGTCACAGCCGGCCGGCGAGAAAACCGAGCAGAAGTGGCCGATATCGCCTTTACTGCTGCTCTCGGCGGCGACACTGTTGATCGCCTCGGCAGGCGTAGCCCAAAGCGTCGCACTGTCTGTCGTCGAATGCCTGGCGGGTGTCGGACTGCTCTACGTTGCGGCAAGGCTGGATCGGCGGTCCCAATTTCGGATGCTTCCGGTACAGACGCTTGACCTGCGTCATCCTATCAGTGCCGGGCTCTTGATGATCTTCGCGTTGTCGATGGCGAAGACCGGCTTCTGGGCCTACGGACCGTTGATCCTGAAAACCATGTTCGGCATCGACCCCTTGATATCAGGATATATCCTGGCGGGAGAGGCGCTGGCGTGGAGCGCGGCGACCATGATGGTCGCAAGCGCCCCGATCTCGGCGGCAAGGATGTTGATCCGCACCGGTGTGGGATTGGTCGTCGTCGGGATCGCCGGATTCATCGCAACGGTGCCGATCGGGTCGCTGGCCGGCATGGTCGTTTCCGGGCTGTTGGAAGGCCTTGGATTTGGTCTCTCCTGGCCCTCGATCGTGCGCCGCATCGTGCATCTTTCCGACCCGAGCGAGCGCATCCTTGCGGCGGCGGCGCCCGCAACGGTGCAAAGGATTGGCTTCGCTGTGGGCGCTGCGGCAACGGGGATCGCCGCGAACATGTCCGGTCTCGCCGATGGCATTTCCATCGAAGCTGCCCGGACGGCGGGATTTTGGGTTTTCGCCGGCTTCCTCCCTGCTGTGGTCGTCGGTGTCCTTGGTCTGTGGCGGTTCACGACAACAGAAGATGAGCGCCTGACATCATGATCGGATTTTCGACTCGCCGCGCCCCGGTGCGCGGTGGCATACTGATCGCTTAGCCTTCATATTCGAGCACGTGCAGCCCGGCGTTCCAGTCGCTGGTATAGATCAGTCCATCCCGCGTCACATAGACATCGGCTGTTTTGGCGGCGAGCGCGACGTTGGGCCTCGGATCTATCAGCTTGGCTGGCGCCGGCGGCAGCCAGAACGCCAGCTCCTTCGGCGCAAACTGATCCTTGAGGTCGAACACGCGGACGCCGCCGGCATTGTAGGTGGCAAAAATGGTTTCCTCGCTCTGGAAGGAACCAGGCCGGTTCTCATGTAGATTGTGCGGACCGAAGGTGCCGGGGGCGACGCAATAGTCACGATCGTGCGGTACCGGCATGGTTGAGATCGTCACGGGATTTTCCGGTACCCGCACATCGACCACGAAGATCTGGAACAATCCTTTGGCGCACTTCTCCGCGTTCGCCTCATCCGCCACGACCGCGAGGTTGCGCCCCGGCAGCGGCAGCGGCGTGTGCGTGCCGCCGGGAAATGGCGGCGACCAGTTGATGTGCGACAATAATTTCGGCTGGGCGGCATCCGAGACATCGTGGATGGTGAAGCCGCCGTCGCGCCAGGCGCCATAACCAAGCTTGCCGGCGACGATCATGTGGTGCAGCGCATAGCGCTTGCCCTTGGGCGTGTTCGATACCTCCCCGGCCGCGCGGTTCATGCCCGGCAGCCACCACTTCGACACGATGACTGGCTTGGTGATTTCCTGGAGGTCGACGATACAAAGGCAATGATCGGTAAAGCCGTCGAAGTGCGCCGAAACATAGGCATAACGCCCCCCCATCCAGGACAGGCGGTTGATGCCAAGTCCCGGCATTTCCAGAAACGCGATCTCTCTCATTTCGCCGGGTTTGGAGATGTCGTGGATCGACAAGCCGCTGCGGAAGTTTTTACGCTTGGTGATGCTTTCAGCGAGGCTGTTTTCGAAATAGCCGCGCTGGTCGCTATAGGACTGCATGGCGACGATATTGGCGCCGTTGGCGACGAGAAGCAGATCGTCCGATGATTGCAAGTGATGCGTACGCGTGTATTGCCCGGCTGTAAAAAAACTCACCGGCTTCAGCCGGCGCGGGTCGCTGGCGTCCAGAATGGTCACCCCATCGCCGAACATGTGGCCGACGTAGAGGTGCTTGCGATTTGACATGATCTGGACGCTGTCCGGGCGCCCGCCAATGTCGCTGTAGGAAAGGTGTTTGATCCGATGACCAATCCCCTCTGGGGGTATCGGCCGGTCTTCGGCATGGAGTGCGCGAGGCAAACCGGCCAACGCCGCCATGCCCACTAAACCCTGCAAGTGCGCGCGTCGGCTCATCTTGTGCATCGCCTGCCCCCAAGTCTTTATATTTTTTGGCAGCCTAACATGGAAATAAAGTGCGGCAAGCCCGGCTCGGTGCCCAGACATCTCGCGGCCTGTTCTTCTCAACGCATCAAGCGCGCATCCATCCGCATCTGGCGCCAAGGAGGCCACGCATCCAGGTCAGGTCCAGCCGGAAATATAGCGTAACGAGATGTTACTTTGTGCCGCGGTGCAATTGCCGCATGTTCGCGCTGCGCCACGCTATTCGATTTCCCCGACGAATCCCCGTCAAGGCGACGCGCTCCGTTCAAAAGCCACATGCCCGTGACGTTGCAAAGAAGCATGGCCATTCCAGCCCGGGCTCTGGCGTGGCTCGGCGGTCAGGGCACCCGGGCGATCGCAGCACTGGTCTTCATCGGCATCGCGGTGCCGCCGATCGGCCAATTGCTGAAACCTTTCGTCGCTGAAGCGATTTTTCTGCTGCTCTGCATATCCTTCATGCGCGTGGATGTCGGAGCGCTGCGCGATCATCTGCGCCGGCCCGGCATTGTGCTGGCGGCGACGGCGTGGACCACGCTCGGGGTGCCGTTGATCATGGGTGCAGGCTGTCTCGCGACCAACCTCGATGCGCGCTCACCGGATCTGTTTCTGGCGCTGATGCTGCAGGCGGTGGCCTCGCCGATGATGGCGGCGCCCGCGCTTGCGGCTGTCATGGGCCTGGATTCAACGCTGGCGCTGATCACCCTGGTGACGAGCACGGCGCTGGTTCCGATCACAGCACCGCTGTTCGCCTATACCTTCTTCGGCGCGGCGCTGACGCTGGCGCCGCTCGGACTCGGATTGAAGCTGGCCGCAATGCTCGCGGGATCGCTGCTGGTTGCGGGCGCGATCCGCTGGAGCGCGGGCGAAGCCGCCATCAAGCGGCACAAGGGGCCCATCGACGGGATCAATATCCTGATCCTGTTCGTCTTTGTCGCCGCCGTCATGGGCAGCGTGGCCGGCAGCATTTGGGCCGAGCCTGCCAAGACGATCGGATTGACGGTGTTTGCCTTCGCGGTCTTTTTCGCGCTGCTCGGCATTACAATGCTGATTTTCCGCGGGCTTGGCAGGGAACGCGCGCTCGCGCTCGGTCTCATGGTCTGCCAGCGCAACATGGGACTGATGGTGGCTGCGACGGACGGCGTATTGCCGGGAACGACATGGCTGTATTTCGCGCTCAGTCAATTCCCGATCTATCTGTCGCCGCAACTGCTCAAGCCAGTTGTCCAGAAGCTGCGCGCGCAGAAAGCCGTGGCAGAGAGCGGCGCAGCGGGTAAGCCGTGATCCGTCGGTCATCCCGGAATGATCGATCGATCGCGAGCGCTACAGCCTGCGGCCTCCTTTGCGGCGATTGGCCGGCTTGAACCGGCTTGGTTCTCGCGATAACCACTAACGACGTCGCGCCTTGCAGGGGTTTTCGACCGCTCGCGATGCTAAGGTGATCGAGCCCATGATGGTGTTTGGAATACCCGTCGATTTCATCCTGTTCGCGCTGACCCTGCTCGGCGTGGCGCTGTTTCATCGTTACACGCTTCCGGTCGCGCTGACCGGACTCGCGGTCATCATCGTCTACAAGCTCGCCTTCACCGGATTCAAATTCGGTCCGGGACTGGGCGGCTTCGGCGAGCACATGGCGCATGAGTGGGTCATCCTCGCTAATCTGTTCCTGCTGCTGATGGGATTTGCCCTTTTGTCCCGGCATTTCGAGGAGAGCAGGATTCCGGACGAAATGCCGGCGCTGCTGCCCGACGACTGGAAGGGCGGCGTGACCTTGCTGTTCCTGGTATTCGTGCTGTCGAGCTTCCTCGACAATATCGCGGCCGCCCTGATCGGCGGGACGGTTGCGCGGCATGTGTTTCAGGGCAAGGTCCATATCGGCTATCTCGCCGCGATCGTCGCGGCCTCGAACGCGGGCGGGTCCGGCAGCGTCGTCGGCGACACCACGACCACCATGATGTGGATTGCGGGCGTCAGTCCGCTCAGCGTCCTCGAAGCCTATGTCGCCGCCGTCGTTGCGATGCTCATTTTCGCGGTGCCCGCATCGCTGCAACAACAGCGATATTCTCCGATCCTCAAGAAGGCCCCAACGGGATTGAAGATCGACCCGGCACGGGTCTTCATCGTCGCCGCCATTCTGATTGCGGCGCTGGCCGCCAACGTGACCGCAAATCTGAAATTTCCCGCGCTTCTGGACACGCTCCCCGTGCTCGGGCTCGCGGTCTGGGCGGTCATCCTCCTGACCGCAGGATTGAGGTCTCCAGACTGGTCGGTGATGCCGGAGACTTTCAAGGGCACCATCTTCCTGCTCGCGCTGGTGACCGCGGCCTCGATGATGCCGGTCGAAAAACTGCCGGCCGCCGCTTGGCCGACGGCTCTCGGACTGGGTTTTGTCTCCGCCGTCTTCGATAACATCCCGCTCACCGCACTCGCGCTGAAGCAGGGCGGCTACGACTGGGGCTACCTGGCTTATGCCGTCGGATTCGGCGGATCGATGATCTGGTTTGGCTCTTCCGCCGGTGTGGCGTTGGCCAACATGTATCCGGAAGCGAAGTCGGTGGGACGCTGGGTCAGCCAGGGCTGGCCCGTTGCTGTCGCCTATGTCATTGGATTTTTCGTGATGCTCGCGATCCTCGGCTGGCACCCCGACGCGCCACATTAGTTGGCACGTCGCGCAGCCCGCGGCACTGGCCGGCCTGCTGCTGGGCATGAAGGCGTCCGGCGCGCAGATGATCGCATCGGTCACCTTCATCGCCATCCTGATGACGATCCTGATCCAGGCCCCGACCACCGAATGGCTCGGCCGCAGGCTTGGGCTTTTGGAAACGAAAGCCCGGTCATAGCTGTCTGCGACTCAGGCTCCAGAGCGCGGCAACCAAAACCAGCCCGATGGCCAAAACTAACCCCGGGCGGACATGGGACCTACGTTGCGCTCGTGGTTGCATCGGTCCGAATGGACCTTAGATCTGCTTCTGAACCCAAAAGGGACGTTCGCTGCCCATTGCCAAACAACGTTGTATTTGGCCCCTGTGGTCATTCCAAGCTGGGATGTGCGTCATGTTCGAAATTCAGTGTCCGTGTGGATCGGCGCATTTACGCATTCGAGGCGAACCGTTTGCTCAGTTTTGGTGTCACTGCTCCGATTGCCAACGCGTTCACGGAGCAGCTTACGTTGCTGAGGCGCTTTGGACGGAAAGACAATCGTCTTTTCCCTGAAAACCACGCCGAGAGTGTCATGCGCCGGATGCGGCACTCGTCTATTCGCCGAACTTACCGAGATCGGAATGCGCGGTTTGAACGGTTATCTATTGCCGAGTGGCGTTTTCAACCCGACCATGCACATCAACTGCAGTGAATCGGTTGCCGCCGTCCTTGACGATCGACCGCACTATCGCACAAAGCCGGTCGCATTTGGAGGCGATGACGCGCTGATGGATTGGCCCGCCAACGCCAAAATGCGGTCTCGTTGGTAGATGTCCGCTTCGCGCCAGCACCAGATGGAGGCGTGGCGCATCCGCTTCGCTCGCGAAAGCCGCTCGACTGCGCGACGCGTTCGAACTTCTCCAGCATGCAAGGTGCCGTTCTGTCAGCCGCTCCGCGCTGCCGGGAAACCAGCATGGCCCTGCGGCAAAGCGCGCTCGAAGTTGGCACACGGCTTGCACATTGACGGCTGCAGATCAGCGTAGGACATTCAATCCAGGCGCAAGCAATCGGGGACCTGGCGATGGATGTCTACCATTTCAAGAATTTCGAAATGCTCGATCCGGAGGCCGGGGAATTGCTCGGCGGCCACGAACTGGTCGTCGAAGGCGACACCATCAAGGAGATCTCGGCCAAGTCGATCAAACTTGCAGAGGCCAGCGTCATCGACTGCGGCAGGCGCACGCTGATGCCCGGCCTGATCGACAGCCATGTCCATGTGGTGCTGTCCGAGGTCGTGATCCGCAACATGGAAAGCGTGCCGTTGACGCTGATGACCGCGCGCGCGGCCGAGCTGATGCGCAAGATGCTGGACCGCGGCTTCACCAGCGTGCGTGACACCGGCGGCGCCGATTGGGGCCTGAAGGAAGCGACCGACAAATGGCTGTTGCCGGGGCCGCGGCTGTTCATCGCCGGACGCGCGATCGGTCCCACCGGTGGCCATAGCGACGGCCGCCGCCGCACCGACCTTGGTGCCCGCTGTCAATGCTGCAACGCCTTGTCGTTTTCCATGGGCATCGCGGATGGCGTTTCCGAAGTCCGCCGCGCGGTGCGCGAGGAAATGCGCCAGGGCTGCGACCAGGTGAAGATCATGATGTCCGGCGGCGTCGCCTCGCCCTACGATCCGCTCGATAGCCTGCAGTTCTCGGTGGACGAGGTGGAGGCCGCCGTCGAGGAGGCGCACGCCTTTGGCCGCTATGTCTGTGCTCACGCCTATACGCCGCAAGCCATCACGCGCGCCGCCAACGCCGGCGTGCGCACCATCGAGCACGGCAATCTCATCGACGATGCGTCCGCGAAGTTGATGGCCGAAAAGGGCATGTTCCTGGTCGCCAATCTCGTCACCTATTTCGAGATGAAGAAGCATGCCGCCGACTACGGCATGAGTTCGGACATGCTAGCCAAGAACGACCTCGTCATCGAGGGCGCCCTGAAGTCGCTGGAAATCTGCAAGCGTCACGGCATCCCCGTCGCCTACGGCACCGATCTGCTCGGCCAGTTGCAGGTGGCGCAGTCGGAGGAGTTCACGCTCCGCGCGCAGGTGCTGTCGCCGGCCGACATCATCCGTTCGGCCACCACGATCGGCGCCCAGGTCGTCCGCATGGAAGGCAAGATCGGCTGCCTGAAGCCGGGCGCCTTTGCCGATCTGCTCGTCGTCGATGGCAACCCGCTCAAGAACCTGAAGCTGTTTCAGGAGCAAGGCCAACACCTTTCGGTCATCATGAAGGGCGGGCGCTTTCACAAGAACCGGCTGCAGTGAAGGCGCCGATGTCGCAGCAAATCCTGTTCAGGAATTTCGAACTGCTCGAACCTTCGTTCGGCGAACTCCGCGGCGGATATCAGCTGCTGGTCGAGGGCGATACGGTCAAGGAACTCAGCGAGACGCCGATCAAGGCGTCCGAGGCTGATGTCATCGACTGCGGCAGGCGCACGTTGATGCCGGGACTGATCGACTGCCACGTCCACGCCATCCACAGCGAGGTCAATGTTCGCTTCATGGAAGCGATGCCGCTGACCCTGATCGCCGCGCGCGCAGCGACGCGATTGCGCGCCATGCTCGACCGCGGCTTCACGACGGTGCGTGACACCGGCGGCGCCGACTGGGGTATCAAGACAGCCATCGAAACCGGGCACATCATCGGTCCACGAATTTATATCGCCGGCCAGTCGATCGGCCCCACCGGCGGCCATTCGGATTCACGCCGGCGCACCAATCGGGGCGGCGAATGCGTCTGCTGTAACGGCCTGCAATTCAAATCCGCCATCGCCGATGGCGTTGATGAAGTCCGCAAATCCGCCCGCGAGCAGATGCGCCAGGGCGCCGACCATGTGAAGATCATGATGTCCGGCGGCGTCGCATCGCCCTACGATCCGCTCGACAGCCTGCAATTCTCCGATGGCGAAGTCAGCGCGGCGGTGGAAGAGGCAACCGCCTTCGGGCGCTATGTCTGCGCCCACGCCTACTCGGCGGAGGCCATCACCCGCGCCGCGCGCCTCGGTGTGCGCACCATCGAGCACGGCAATCTCATCGACGACGCCAGCGCTGCGGCGATGGCGGAAAAAGGAATGTATCTGGTGGCGAACCTCGTCACCTACTACGCCATGAAAGAGCGCGCCGCCCAGTGGGGCATGATCGGCGAAAGCCTCGCCAAGAACGAAATCGTGCTGCAGGGCGGGCTGAAGTCGCTGGAGATCTGCAAGCGCCACGGCATTCCCGTTGCCTATGGCAGCGATCTCCTCGGCGAGTTGCATTGGGACCAGTCGAAGGAGTTCACCATCCGCCAGGAGGTCGTCTCGCCGATCGAGATCATTCGCTCGGCGACCACGATCGGCGCCGAGGTTTTGCGCATGCCCGGCAAGGTGGGGACATTGCAACCCGGCGCTTTTTCCGACGCCATCGTCGTCGACGGCAATCCGCTGAAAGACCTTGCGCTGCTTGGCGATCAGGGCAAACATCTCTCCGTGATCATGAAGGCCGGTATCTTGCACAAGAACCGGCTGAATTGATCGCATGTGCGCGTAGAGAGGCGATCCGTGACCGTCGTACCCGAATGGACCTCATCACGCTTTGTCGGGCGCATGGCGCTTCGAGCAGCGGCCGGCGTGTCGCTTGCGTATATCCTGCTGCCAATGTTCTTCGTGATCTGGCTGGCGTTCTTCGCGCAGGAAATTCCGTCGTTTCCCCCGGAAGGCTATTCGCTGAAATGGTTCCGCGCCATTCCCGGCAACGACAGGTTCGTCACCGGATTTCTCCTCAGCCTGCAGGTCGCGGTGGTCTCGACGGCGATCGGCCTCGCCATCGGTGTTCCCGCCGCCGTTTGCCTGGTGCGAAGGCGCTTCACTGGACGCGAGGCGGTGAACAACCTCTTGTTGCTGCCGCTGATCGTGCCGGGCATCGCGCTCGGCATCGCGCTGTATGTCTTCCATGTCGAAACCGAGATCGCGACCGGCTGGCCGATCCTCGGTTCACTCGGCGGTCTGGTCGCCGGTCACGTCTTGATCGCGATACCCTGGACGGTGCGCCTCATCACGGCGAGCCTCGTGGGCATGGATCGCGCCGTCGAGGAAGCGGCGCAAAGCCTGGGCGCTGATCGCCTGACCACGTTCCGGCGCATCACCCTGCCCGCCATTTTGCCGGGCATTGTCGCGGCATCCCTGTTTGGCTTCATCGCCTCGTTCGGGAATCTGGAAATGAGTCTGTTCCTGGTCGGTCCCGGCCGCACCACCCTGCCGATCGCGATCCTCCAATACCTCGAATGGAAGATCGACCCGACCATCGCGGCGGTGTCGGTTCTGCAGATCCTGTTTATCGGCGGCGCCATGCTGTTGACCGATCGCTTCGTCAACATCGGCCGCGTGGTCTGACGATGGCGCGCCTGCAATTGACCGGCATCACCAAGCGCTACGGCGACTTCAAGGCCACCGATGACGTTTCGCTCGACGTTGCCGATGGCGAATTCCTCGTCCTGCTCGGCCCCTCCGGCTGCGGCAAGACCACGACCTTGCGCATCATTGCCGGCTTCATCGAGCCGACGTCCGGCCGCGTGCGCCTGGGCGAACGCGACATTACCGCGCTGCCGCCATGGAAGCGCAACGCCGGGCTCGTGTTCCAGAGCTACGCGCTGTTTCCGCACATGACGGTGGCCGAGAACGTCGCTTTCGGCCTCGAGATGCGCAAGATGCCGAAGGCGGAGATGGCGCCGAAGATCACGGAGGCATTGCGCCTGGTGCGGCTCGATCATCTCAGCGACCGGCTGCCGCGACAATTGTCCGGCGGCCAGCAGCAGCGCGTGGCGCTGGCCCGCGCGCTGGTTTTCCGGCCCGATGTGCTGCTGCTCGATGAGCCGCTGTCCAATCTCGACGCCAAGCTGCGCCAGGACGTGCGCGTTGAGATCCGCGAGCTGCAACGCAAACTCGGATTGACCACCGTGATGGTGACCCACGACCAGGAGGAGGCATTGACCATGGCCGATCGCCTCGTCGTCATGAGCGAGGGTCGTATTCGCCAGATCGGGTCGCAGCAGGATCTCTACGAACGCCCGTCGGAAAAATTCGTCGCCGATTTCGTCGGCCGCTCCACCTTCATCGGTGGCCGCATGGATGGCCCCGGGCGCTTCGTCTCGGTCGGCGGCCTCGTCGTCGCCTGCGAAGGCACCGGCACCGGCAGCGCCTCGCTGGCGCTGCGCCCCGAGCGTCTTGCGCTGACGAGCGCCGCAGCGCCGGCGATGGACAACAGCTTTCCCGGAGCGGTGGAATTCATCTCCTATCTCGGATCGCAGGTGGATCTGCACGTACGCCTGTCGCCGCTGGAACGGGTCATCGTGCAGATCCAGAACCGGCCGGAACAGCCCCTGCCGGTGATCGGAGAACAAGTCCACATCGGCTGGAGCAAATCGACCGGCCGCGTCTTCCAAGCATAACTTCTCTGCCAACCAGTCAATGTCCCGGAGGCACCCACCATGACCCAATCGAAATCCCGCCGCCAAGTCCTGCTCGGCGCAGCAGCACTTGCCGGCGCAGCCAGCCTGCCGCGCACCGTATCGGCGCAGCCGAAAGGCCGCATCGTTGTCGGCACCTGGGGCGGCGACTACGCCCGTCTGCTCAACAAGAATATCGAGGCGCCGCTGCTCATCAAGGACGGCTGGGAGGTGGTGCAGGACCAGGCCGGCGACCCCGAACGGCGCTCGAAAATGCTCGCCGAAAAGCGACTGCCGCGCGGCACGTCGGATGTGCAAGGTCTTTCGGCGCTCAACATGTTCCAGATGGAGGACGCCGGCACCGTCCTGCCGATCGACTACGGCAAGCTCAAGAACGCCGGCAATCTGCTGCCGGCGATGAAGTATCCCTACGGCGTCGGCCACATCTATTCGGGCAAGGTCGGCGTCTACAATCCGAAGGTGATCACTACGGCGCCCGTCAGTTACAAGGACGTGTTCGATCCCAAACACGGCAACAAGCTCGGCATCATCGACATCCAGTACCAATACACGCTGGTCTGCGCGGCGCTCGCCGCCGGCGGCAAGGTCAACGATATCGAACCCGGCAAGAAACTGCTGCTCGAATGCAAGAATGCCGGCATGCGGATTTATCCGACCAACGAGGCATTCGCTCAGGGCCTGAAGTCGGAGGAGTTAGGCGTCGGCGTGATGTGGAAGGCGCGCGTCGTGCAGTGGCAGAACGCGGGTATTCCCGTGACCGCCGTCGCCCCCACCGAAGGCGCGCTTGCCTACGTCTCGGGCTTCGTCATCCCGAAGAACTCGCCGAACAAGGACGGCGCCTACGCCTATCTGGACGCCATGCTGGACAAGAGCGCGCAAGAAGCATTTGCCGTGGACATGGGCTACAATCCCACCGTCACCAACGCCGTGGTCGCGCCCGATCTCAACCAACGTATCGGCTTCACCCCCGACGAGGTCAAGAAACTCGTCGATCTCGACTACGACTACATGAACAAGAACGACGTCGCGTTCAAGGAATGGTGGGACAAGGTGCTGAAGAGCTGAACGAGAATCAATCTCGCTCTATCCGCCCACACGAAACCCAGCAGGCAAGGAGTTATCGATGTCTGCGTCCGTACGCGACTTGTTCGACCGATGGGAGCGAGTTTGGCACGAGGGCCAATACGATCTGATCGCGAGTTGCGTCGGATCGCACTACATCCGGCATGACGAGAAAGGCGATCGGACGGTGACACGAGAGGCTTATGCGGCGGAACTCGCGGCTACCCGGCAGGAGCGGCCGGGCATACGTATCGTCGTATACGATCACTCATTCACAGATGACCGCGCGTGGTTTCGCTTTTCATTCGTGTGGCCTGATCCCAAGACCGGTGAGCATTGCAGTCGGGCAGGAATGCAAAGCTACCGGGTCGAGGGCGGCAAGCTTGCGGAGACTTGGATTACGCTACTCCCGCTAGGCACCACATGGACAGATGCGGTCGCACAAGAACGCTGGACGAGCAAGCGCGCCTAGCTGGTCGTACTTATCAAATATACAATCGCCCTCGAGGCCCCTCGAGGGGAGGATAGAATTGGCGAAACAACCGATGGCCGCGACGGCTCCAGCGCAATTCCAGTCAGACGAGAGGCCGACGTCGTTGCTCTCGGCCACGACGCTGGTCGGGCCGGCGACGGTGTTCGTGGCCGCCGGTCTATTGGTGCCGCTGGCGATCCTGTTCCGCTACAGCTTCAATAGTTTCGAGCCGCGGCGCATGATGGTGGAGACGTTCACGCTCGACAACTACGTCAAGTTTTTCGCCGATCCCTACTACACCGGCGTGCTGTGGACGACGTTGCGCGTGGCCGCGCTTTGTACCGTCACCTGCGTCATCATGGGTTTGCCGCTCGCTTACGTGCTGGCGCGCACCCAGTCGCGGTTCAAGAATGTGCTGATCATGCTGGTGGTGCTGCCGCTGTTCGTCGGCAACGCCGTGCGCGCGGCGGGGTGGATGACCCTGTTCGGCTCCAAGGGTTTTCTCAACGTGACCTTGATGCAGTTCGGCGTCATCACGGAGCCGCTGCAGATCATGTATACCGAGAGCGCCGTCGTTGCCGGCATCATTGCCGTCAATCTGCCCTACATGGTGCTGACGTTGCAGAGTGTGATCGAAGGCATCAACCGCAATGTCGAGGAGGCCGCCTTCAGTCTCGGCGCCGGACCGATGACGATGTTTCGTCGCGTGCTGCTGCCGTTGTCGCTGCCGGGCATCCTCGCCGGCACCATCCTGACCTTCATCCTCGGCATGAACGCCTATGCGACCCCTGTCCTGCTCGGCGGCCCCAAATTCAAGATGATGGGGCCCCTGGTCTACGGACAGTTTCAGCTCAACAACTGGCCGTTCGGCGCTTCCGTCGCGTTCGTGCTGATGGCGGCAACGCTCGGGCTGACGGCGACAGCAAATATCCTGGTACAGCGCCGGTTCCGGCGATGACAATTGAAAGGGGCTTGTGATGACGGTTGGCGTCGGCGGATCGACGGCGGAGGCGGAACTCGCCGCCATGAACAGCATGCGCGGGGACGTGCCACCGATCGGCGTCGATGAACGGCTGCGGCGCATCGCCCGCGCCCAGGCAATCATGCGCGAGAAGGGCATCGACGCCCTCTATCTCGATGTCTCCTCGAGCATGACCTATTTTACCGGATTGAAGTTCCGCCGCACCGAACGCATGCACAGCGCGGTTCTGCCGGCCAAAGGCGAGATCGTCTATGTCTCGCCGGCATTCGAGGTCGAGAAACTCAGGACCATGCTCTCGTTCGGCGACAAGATCGCGGTCTGGGAGGAGGACGAGGATCCGACCGCCACCGTCACCGAGACCGTGCGCGCGCTCGGCTATCCCAGCGGCACCATCGCCGTCGACGAGGCCACGCCGTTTTTCACGTTCGACGGCCTGCGCCGCGCCGGCAACGCCTACACCTTCATCAACTCGATCGACGTCACCGCCGGTTGCCGCATGATCAAGTCCGAGCACGAACTCGCGCTGATGCAGACGGCCAAGAACATCACGCTCGAAGCCCACAAGGCCGCGGCCCGCATCATGCGGGAAGGTATCACCACCACCGAAGTGCAGGCCTTCATCACCGCCGCGCACCGCAAGCTCGGTTCGGAAGGCGATCCACCTTTCAACGCCGTGCTGTTCGGCGAGGCGTCGGCGTATCCGCACGGCGTGCCCTATCCACAGACGCTCAAGGACGGCGACATGATCCTGATCGATACCGGCGCGCCGGTCGATGGCTATCTCTCCGACATCACGCGCTCCTACGTCTTCGGCGAACCGACCAGGCGCCAGCGCGACGTCTGGAACCTGGAGAAGGCGGCGCAGGCCGCAGGCTTCGCTGCCGCCAAACCCGGCAACCGCTGCGAGGATATCGACATCGCCGCCCGCGCGGTCATCAACGGCGCCGGTTTCGGGCCAGGCTATGCGACGCCCGGCCTCCCGCACCGCACCGGCCACGGCATCGGCCTCGACGTGCACGAATGGCCCTATCTGGTGAAGGGCGACAAGACCGTGCTGAAGCCCGGCATGACCTTCTCGAACGAGCCGACCATCTGCATCTACGGCGAATTCGGTGTGCGCCTCGAGGACCACATGGTCATCACCGAAACCGGCGCCCGCTGGTTTACCCAGCCGGCGCATTCGGTCGACGATCCCTTCGGCCTGGAGAAGTAAGGACGCAGATGGCCTTCAGTTGCGCGCGGCCGGTGTTCGGGAATCGGGTGGCGCGCCTCCTTCCGTCTGCAAGTCTGAACACTGTTGAAACGGCGAATGCGCGCCTGTCGGCGCAAGACATCGCTGTTGCAGTCGAAGGACGGACCCCATGAAATCGGAAAGCGAAGCAAAGCTGAACGTTGCATCTGAAGCGGCCTTTGGAACTCGAAATCCATTCGGGGTCATGGACGTCCCCGATCCCAATGACGAAGAGGTGACGCGGTTCGCCGGCAGTGCTGCTCTGGAGGGATCCGCGGACGACGAGAATGCAAAGAGCTGGAATGCTGCGGACAACAGCGGCCACCACGGCACGATCGAAGGCAATTGGTCTAGTCGCTGGAACGGCGGTGCGGACCCCACCATACCAGGCGACGCCGCGCATAAATGGAAACAGGGCCGAGGCCAGGCGAGGATAACGGAAGAACGCATCTATCTCCTGTTCGACTGGGATTCCGGCGCGCGCCAAGGACTGATCGATGCGAGACGAGAAGGCCCGCGACGGCTGGTCGGGAAGTATATCAATTTGAGCAACCCGGAGATTACACGTCCCTGGATCGGCAGAATCGTGAGCCATCAAAGAGTAGACGGGCGCTGGACGGAAGGACGTCTGGATTTCCGCAGATAGACAGCCTCGCCCTACCCCGCCCGCGCCGCGCGGCGCAGCGATTGCGGCGGCTGACCGAAGGCGCGGATGAAGGCGCGGCGCATCCGCTCCGGATCGCGAAAGCCGGTGGATTGCGCGACGCGTTCGATCGCCTCGCTGGAGGATTGCACGCGTTGCCGCGCCACCTCGATCCGCAAGCGTTCCACCGCCTTCGATGGCGTGGTGCCGGTCTCGGCGATGAAGGCGCGGGCGAAATGCCGCGAACTCATGCCGGCCTGCTCGGCCAGGTCCTCGACGGTGAGCGGCGCATCGAGATGCTCGCGCGCCCAGGTCAAAAGCGGTCCGAAGCGCCCGCTCGGCGCCTTCAATTCCAATAGCGAGGAGAACTGCGACTGGCCGCCGCTGCGGCGGTGATAGAGCACGAGCTGGCGCGCGGTCTTCTGCGCGATCTCGTCACCGAAATCCTCCGCCGCCATCGCCAGCGCCAGATCGATGCCGGCGGTGATCCCCGCCGAACTCCAGATGTTGCCGTCGCGGACGAAGATCTGGTCGGGCTCCCACTTCACCCGGGGATGGGCCGAGAGAAAGTGCCGGGTGCGTCCCCAATGCGTGGTGGCGCGGCGGCCATCGAGCAGGCCTGCCTCAGCAAGCATGTAGGCGCCTGAGCACACGCTGGCGACGCGGACGCCGCGTTTTGCGACAGCGCGGACGAACCTCAGCGTCTTGTCGCACCTTGCCGCGGCGTCGACCCCCTCGCCTCCGGCGACGATCAGGGTGGAGATCGCGCCGATCGGCTTAAGACCGCGCGCGAGCAATTCGACGCCCGATGAACTGCGCACCGGACCTGGCGTCGCCGCCAGCACCTTGATCGACGGAGGCTGACCGGCAAAGCGCGCGGCGATTTCGAACACCGAAATCGGGCCGGCCGCGTCCAGCAACTGGAAATCGGGGAAAATAAGCACGCCGATCATGATTTAACGCGATGTCCTAAAATGAGGGAAATATGCCATTTCGGACAGAAGACGATCATGTCAGGATCAATACGTCAAGTAGCCGGTGGCTTCGGCCTCCACATACTCGGCCGTCATGCCCGGACTTGATCCGGGCATCCATCATCTTCTTGGCGAAGAGGATGGATTGCCGGGTCAAGCCTGGCAACGACGAGTTGCTGGTTAGATCGCAAAACTTCGCAAGCAAAACTTCGAAAGGCTCTCAGCATGTCCACGCCGCTTCAGATTGGTCTTATGCTATTTCCGAGAGTGACCCAGCTCGACTTCACCGGACCGCTGCAGGTTTTCTCAAGCCTGCCCGGCGCGAAGCTGCATCTGATCTGGAAACGGATCGAGCCGGTCGCCAGCGACTCGGTGCTGATGCTGACGCCGACCGTCACCTTTGCCGACTGCCCGCAGCTCGACGTGATCTGCGTGCCGGGCGGTGTCGGCACCGACGACATGGTCAACGACGACGAGATGCTGGATTTCCTGCGCCGGCAGGCCAAGGGAGCAAAGTACGTCACCTCGGTCTGCACGGGATCGCTGGTGCTGGGCGCTGCCGGTCTGCTGCAAGGTTACCGCGCGACCACGCACTGGTCGGCGATGGATCATCTTGCGCCATTCGGCGCGACGCCGACCAAGACGCGGGTGTGCGTCGACCGCAACCGCGTCACCGGCGGCGGCGTCACCGCGGGCATCGATTTTGCGCTGACGCTGGTGTCGCTGCTGGTTGACCGCCAGACCGCGGAGGCGATCCAGCTCAGGCTCGAATACAATCCCGCGCCGCCGTTCAACGCCGGCTCACCCGACACCGCGCCGCCGGAAGTCCTGGCGTTGATGAAAGCGAAGATCGCGCCTTTCCAGCAGCGCCGCGGCGAGGCAATCGACCGCGCCGCCGCGCGGCTGCGTAACGTCGTTCAAAGCGGTTGATCAATATCCGCTCAGGATCGCTCCACACGTCGTCATGCCCGCGAAGGCGGGCATCCAGTATTCGCAGGCGCCAACGATAGAATCGAGAGCGCGCGGCGTACTGGGTCGTCCGCCTTCGCGGACGATGACAGAAGTAGAGCGGAAAGCGCTGGACGCAGCGCAGCAGGGACAACGCCCCTCACCGTCATTGCGAGGAGCGTCAGCGACGAAGCAATCCATTGTTTCCGTGCTGCTTTGGATTGCTTCGCGGAGCCTGTCATCGGGCGCGCGCATTCGCGCGACCCGTTGGCTCGCAATGACGACGACAGAAAAAGGCCGCCCGGTTTCCCAGACGGCCTTTCCTGTCCTACGGCGGCACCACATTCACGGGCGATTTCAGGACATCTGCGCCAGGGGTCTGCTCCAAGCCGGATCCTGATCGGGTGCCGCTGCACATCGGGGCAGTCGCGAACTGCAGCCCGAACCGTCGCGATGGTCTCCCATCTCCGTAAGATGATCGATTGGGCCACGATGGCGTCCACTGTTCAAGAACGCGGTGACAAATATCCCCGCTGTTCCCGCTGTTCACAGACGGCTTTTCGGGTCGGACGTCGCGCAAGGTCCGAAAGTGCCAATAAGCGACATCAGCCGATCCTGACCAGATTCTGGTTCGGCAGTGGTCCGCCGGGGAACTGAGCGAGCTTGCCGCCGACCGCGAGCGATCCCAAATCGATGCCGACGAAGCCAATCCTGTCGATGAGCGCCGCTACTTCAGCCTTTGCTGCGGTGTCGTCGCCGGAATAGAAAAGCACCCGCTGCCCGCCGTCCGCCTTCGGATGGTTGGCCAGGATCTCTGCGCGAAGGTGGTTGAACGCCTTTACGACGCGCGCGCCGGGCACGAGATCGGCAAAAACTTCGCTCGACACGCGGCCTTTGAGATCGACCGGCTTGAACAGTGGCGCCTCGATCGGGTTGTTGGCGTCAATGACAATGCGCCCATTCCAATCTGGAAGCCCGGCCAGCGCCGCCGGCAGTTTTGTCCAGTTGATCGCAACGAATACGATGTCGGCCCGCGCAGCTTCCTCGCGCTGTCCGGCCTTGATCGAGGGGGCGAGTTCGCGAACAAGCTCTTTGAGCGAATCCGGGCCACGGCTGTTCGAAATGATGGCTTCGATGCCGGCGCGAGCAAGCGTCCGTGCGAAGGCAGTGCCGATCGCGCCTGATCCGATGATGCCGATGGTCATGTGAGGTTCCTTTCAGGGGCTAGCATTGAGTGGAGGGACGGCGGCAAAATCTCCGTCCCGTAGCTCTAGGAATGATCTTGCTTGGCCGGCCAGGCGCCGAGTTGCTGCACGAGAGAGAACAGGTTGGCCACGCCCCAGTGCTCGGTGATCTTGCCGTTGCGCACGCGCATGACATCGACGGTCTCGAACTGAATCTGACGGCCCGTCGGTGCCACGCCCAGGAATTCTCCTCGGTGAGTCCCGTGATAGGTCTTGTACGTCGTCACGCGGTCACCATCGGCAATCTGCCAATGGATGTCGGCGTGAAAGTCGGGGAACGCGGTCCGGAGAATTTTGTAGAGTTGTCGCGCACCGTCCTTGTCAGGCGTGCGCCCCGGCTGCGGCGTGTGGTCGAGAAAATCGTCGGCGAAGAGTTGCTCGAAGACCTCGAAATTACCCCCGCCCTGCACTTCCTCCGTATTGCGGCGCACGACCGCCTTCGCGGCCTCGCTCAGAATCGTCATGGCTTTGTCCTCTGCTGGTTTGCTGCTTGCGAGCAGGTTGGCGAACTGGAAGGGCTGGCGTTCTTCGGGGCGGTGGACTGGTTCATGGGCGTCGCTCCAGTTTGAGTTTTCGTTGTCCGCGCCCCTAGATATCGCCCGTTTATTGCCCCATGATTAGCCAGTAATTATTGGAATTACTTACAAGCATCACTTGAAGGTCTGGCCATGGAGACGCTCGCGAACCTCGAATCCTTCGTGAGAAGTGCGGAAACGGGCAGCTTCTCGGTAACGGCGCGGCGGCTGTCGCTTACCCCGGCCGCGGTGAGCCGCAACGTTGCGATGCTGGAGCGGAATCTCGGTGTCCGGCTGTTTCACCGCAGCACACGCAAGCTCACTCTGACGGAAGCCGGCGAGCGTTTCCTGCACGCGATCCGAGACAATCTGGAGGAGTTGCAGGCCTCGATTGCGAGCGTCGCGACCGACCGCGGCGAGCCGACCGGCGTGCTCAAGGTCAGCATGGGTCTGACCTTCGGGGTCGATTATATTGTGCCGTTACTCCCGGAGTTCTTGAGACGATACCCGAAGGTCCAGCCCGATTGGCACTTCGAGAGCCGGCAGGTGGACCTCATCGCGGAAGGGCTCGACGCGGCAATCGCGGGGGGCCTCGAACTGGCGCCCGGTGTTGTATCGCGGACGCTCGCGCCCTTGCATATCATTGCCGTCGCCTCGCCGGACTATCTGAAAGGCCGGACGCTGCCATCCGATCCGTCCGGGCTTGCAGCGTTTGACGGGATCGTCATGCGCTCGATGCACACCAGGAGGGTCAGGGAGCGTATCATGCGCAATGCCGCGGGCGAGGAGATGGAGGTGCCGCAAAAAGCGACCCTTGCATTCGATGACCCGGAAGCGATGTGCCGCGCAGCATTGCTCAGTCTCGGCGTGACGCTGATCGCCGTACCTCACGCGCTGCCGCATCTGGAAACTGGCACGCTCGTGCGGCTAATCCCGCAATGGTATTCCGACGCCGGACCGATCTCGATCTATTACGCGACGCGCACGTTGTTACCAGCCAAAACGCGCGTCTTCGTCGATTTCGTGGTCGAGGCATTTCGGCGCAACCGACTAGCGGAGCGCTTCGCCGGAAGTCTCGGTTAGATTTCAATGACCCTTCGCAAGGTCCGCTGTGGGAAGCGAGGATGACACCCTCTGGCGCCAAAACCCGATAAAAATCCTGTAGAATGAATCGGTTATCGATGTGTTGTCGGCCATGCGACATCGCGAGGGCTAAAAATGTCAGGGATCCATCAATGAATGAAGAAGCAGTCGTGAACCAACGCAATCCGCATTCCGGTTCGGCGTTTCAATCCATTCGGGCGATCGACTATACGGTCATTTTCGTACGCGATATGGCAGCGATGCGTCGCTTCTATGAGGACATCCTTGGCTTTCCACTGTTGCGAGAGCTTTCGCCGGGTTGGATCGAATATAGGCTGGGCGGCAACACCTTGGCCCTGGCCACGCCAAGCAAAACTGCCGCAGATGCTCCAACGCCCACGGGCAGCGCCTCGCTGCAGCTGGCCTTCAAGGTTTCCGTTCCCGAAGTCGATCGGTGCGCCGACGAACTCGTGCGGCAGGGCGTCGATCTGCTCTCACCGCCCACTGACCAGGTGTTTGGACATCGCACGCTGTTCTTCCGTGATCCGGATGGAAATCTGCTGGAGGTGTTTGCGGACATTTAGTTGTCGCGAGGTCGGCTGAGAGCCCATGAAGTCGCGCGAGGGCATTTGCTCGCACTTGAACTCCGTCACCGCGAAGCCGAACGAGATATTGGACTCTCCGCTCCCGGTGCGTCGGGCTTTGGATAAACGGTCAGGCAACAACAACAAAGTCCGAGCCCGATCCGGATCGATCGATCACGGCTGGGTGTATCTGTTCTGTATGGCCGGTTGAAGCTTTGGGTCGCTCGGTAGCGCGGTAGCCCCGGCCCTGTCGACCACAGCCGTTGTGATCATGCTGATACTGTCGCGTTGAACGTCGTCTTTTAGGCCGACCTCCATGAAGACCAGCGCGGCTATTCCGACCACTGCAACGACTGCAGCCGCCGCCATCGGTACGAGGTCTCCGCGCCGGTTTTTGCCATGGGCGTGCATTTTAGCCAGTCTCCCTGTTTTGGTCTGATCTCGAGTTCCGGGCTGACTATGTTTCAGGACACAGGCAATGAACCAAACGCTTCCAATCAAGGTGAGGCGAAGTGGCGAACCTTTTCAGGTCCGTCACCTCGTCTCATCAGGCAGCGAAGTCGGAAGAAGCCACGCAGCTTGATGATCAGGCCGGGTTGGAGGCCAAAATCTTGCCGCGGCTCGTTACCTCGTTATGCCTTCGGAAGCATCACGGTGTCGATCACGTGGATTACACCGTTCGACTGCTTGACGTCCGCAATTGTTACGGTCGCAACGCCACCCTTTTCGTCGGTCAGAGTGATCTTGTCACCGGTCATCTTGGCGGTGAGCGTGCATCCGCCCACCGTCTTGACAGCATGAGCGCCGTTGTCGTCCTTGATCATCTTGCCGATGGCCGTAGACAGCGCGGCCGCTGACACAACATGACATTTCAGGATTGTAGCGAGCTTATCTTTATTTTCAGGCTTGAGTAGCGTATCGACGGTCCCAGCGGGAAGCTTTGCGAACGCTTCGTTCGTTGGGGCGAATACCGTGAACGGGCCACTGCCCTTCAGAGTTTCGACGAGCCCCGCCGCCTTGACAGCGGCGACAAGCGTTGTGTGATCTTTCGAGTTGACGGCATTGTCCACGATGTCCTTGTTGGGGAACATCGCCGCGCCGCCAACCATGGGATTATCCGCGAACGCAACGGTGGCCACAAGGCCAAGACTGGTTGCTGCAGCAAGCGCGATAAGTCGATTTTTCATTGGGAACTCCCTGAATTGAGCCGTTGTCCCGCCGTGGAACTTTACGGTAATTCGAACTACGGCAGACCGACTGAAAAAGTTTCAAAGTTGAATCTGAAATATCCACCTCAGGCGGCGTCAAATCACTGAGCCCTGTTTGCTTTGGGTCAACCGCGACACGCCGGCCACTCGTGACTCCCGGTTTCCTTCCGAGAGATCATCGGAGAGCCCACGAGACCGACCTCTCCTCCCCCTGTGCCCTCGCTCCTGACCACGTTGTTTGATATACAGGGCCTTGAAAACGCCGGACGAGGAGTTCACCGGTAGAACGATGATGCAGGTTGGCGTGACCGTAGCGGGAGCAGGAACCGGAAGTCGGCTTGGCCGACTGCCGTTCGTGCTGTTGCTGACGTTCGGCCTGCTGGTTTCGCTGATCCACTGCGCCGGGTGCGATTTGGGTTTCGCCAACGCCAATGCGCCGACCGTGGCGATGAACCTCGACCAGGGCTCCGCTCCGGACACTCCCGAGCAACAGTTGCCGTGCCATAGCGGCCATTGTCTTTCGCACGTTACCGCCCAGCATGTGGCAGCCGTGGTGACACCGGCTGACCTGATCCCGCGAGCACCTTTATTCGGCCAGGTGCAATCCCCGCGCTCGCTCGCCGGACTTCCCCTGTTCAAACCACCCCGCGCCTAAACCTCCCACGCGGCCTTTGGGCCCGTTGGCATGTCTCGTTGCAGCCGCAGGCAACGCGACGGCTTGCATGCATTCAAGAACGGTTTGGCGAAGTCACGAGCGGTCAGTGCTCGTCACGGGATATTTGCAATGGTCAGAATTTGGCTACTCGCGGCTCTGTTGGCGCTCGACGCGACATTTCCACTCGCGGCTCGCGGCGAAAAACCCGGTGCCGGCGAAGAAAAACACGACGAGGCGACGGTAAAGCTCAGCGACAGGCAGGTGGACGCCGGCAAGTTCGCTGTCAGCGAAGTGCAAGGCGGCATGCTGAGCAAACGCATTACCGTACCCGGCACAATCGTGCCAAGCGGCGACCACATCGCGCGCGTCGCGGTGCGGTTGCTGGGCACGGTGGCGGAGCTGCGCAAGCGGCTGGGTGATGCGGTGCAGGCGGGCGATGTTGTCGCCGTGATCGAGAGCCGCGAGGTGGCCGACGCCAAGAGCGAATACCTCGCCGCCCGGCTGGTATTCGACCTGCAGCAGACCTTGTTCAATCGCTCGACGAGGCTGTTTGAGGGCAAGGTCCTTAGCGAAAACGATTTCCTGCGGGCGCGCACCACCTTTGAAGATGCCCGCGTTAAAATCGAGATCGCCCGCCAAAAATTGTTCGCGCTCAGCCTCACCGCCGAACAAATTGAAGCCCTGCCGCAGCAACCGGTCGAGACGCTGCGACGGCAGGAATTGCGCGCGCCGATTGCCGGACGGGTTGCGGAGCGCCGGGTCGAGCTTGGCTCGCTGGTCGGTCGCGAAGGCCAGGAAAGTGAGCTGTTCGTCATCGTCAATTTGAGCGTGGTCTGGGCCGATCTTGCGGTATCGCCTTCGGACCTCGCGACCATCCATGAAGGTCGGCAAATTACCATCGCGGCCGGCACGGGGGGTGAACCTTCGCCTGCTACCATCATGTTCGTCAGTCCACTGCTCGACAAGGACACGCGCGCCGCCCGCGTGGTCGCCTCCGTCGATAATGCCGCGCTTAAATGGCGACCGGGCTCATTCATCACGGCCGAGATCCCGGCTGATGAAGCGCCCGCAGCTATCGTGGTGCCCAAAACAGCGTTGCAATCCCTCAAGGGCGATACCGTGGTGTTCGTCCGTACGACCGATGGCTTTGAGGCCCGCAAGGTGTCCGTCGGCCGGCAGGACGCGCGCTTGGCCGAAGTGACCTCCGGCCTGGTGACTGGCGAGCACGTCGCGTCTGCCAACACCTTCATCCTCAAGGCTGATCTCGGCAAGGCCGAGGTTGAGCATGACGACTAGGAGGCGATCATGATCAGCCACGTCCTCGCTTTATCGATCCAGCACCGCTGGGTTGTCGTGCTGCTCAGCCTTGGCGCGGTGGCGCTGGGACTATGGTCATTGATCCGGCTTCCCATTGATGCCGTGCCCGACATCACCAACAAGCAAGTCCAGGTCAACACCACCGCGCCGGCGTTGTCGCCGGTCGAAATCGAAAAACAGGTGACGTTTCGCATTGAGACCGCGCTTGCCGGCATACCCGGCCTCGACAACACCAGGTCGATTTCGCGCAACGGCTTTTCCCAGGTGACGGCAGTGTTCAGCGAAAAGACCGACATCTATTTCGCCCGCCAGCAGGTGAGTGAAAGACTGCTTGAACTGCGCTCGAACCTGCCGCGCGGTGTCGAGCCGAAGATGGGACCCATCTCGACCGGCCTTGGCGAAATCTACATGTGGTCCGTCGGCTTTGCACCCGGGGGTGCCGATGCGGGCGCTTACGTCACACCCGAAGGCGATCGGCTCGACACGGAGGTGGAGCGTGCGGCGTATTTGCGCACCGTGCAGGATTGGATGGTCCGGCCGCAGGTCAAAAGCGTGGTGGGCGTCGCCGGGGTCGATTCCATCGGCGGCTATGTCAAGCAGTACCAGGTCCAGCCCGACCCTTTGAAGTTGATCTCGCTGGGCTTGTCCTTCGGCGACGTCGCTCGCGCCATTGAAGCCAATAACGTCAGTCGCGGCGCCAGCGTCATCGAGCGTAATGGCGAGGGGATCGCCGTTCGCACCGGTGGAAGGCTCGAGAAGCTCGGCGACATCGGCGACGTTGTGATCAGCACGCGCGGTTCGGTGCCGGTGCGTGTCCGCGATGTTGCCCAAGTAGCAATCGGCGGTGAAATCCGAACCGGCAGCGCCAGCGAAAACGGCCACGAGGTTGTTGTCGGCACGGCGCTCATGCTGATTGGCAGCAACAGCCGAACGGTGGCTGCTGCTGTCGACGCCAAAATTGAGCAGGTGCGTCGCACACTGCCGGCCGGCATCGAGATCCAGACCGTGCTCAACCGAACCCAGCTTGTGGATTCCACCGTGAGCACCGTCGCCACCAACCTCGGCGAAGGCGCCCTCTTGGTGATCCTCGTGTTGTTCCTGTTGCTCGGCAACTTCCGTGCGGCGCTTATTACCGCCCTCGTTATCCCCGTCGCGATGCTGATGACGGCAACCGGCATGTTGCAGGGACGGATCAGCGCCAACCTGATGAGCCTCGGAGCCCTCGACTTCGGCTTGATTGTCGATGGCGCGGTCATCATCGCTGAAAACACGTTGCGGCATCTGGCCCAACGCCAGGCCGCATCGGGCCGCCCCCTTTCCATTTCCGAGCGCCTGCAAACAGTACGGGCGGCTGCGGAAGAGATGATTGGCCCCAGTGCCTACGGCCAGGCCATCATCATCATTGTTTATGTGCCGCTGCTGACGTTCGGCGGGGTCGAAGGCAAAATGTTTCAGCCGATGGCGCTGACGGTCATCCTCGCCTTGGGCGCGGCGTTTGTGCTCTCGCTGACCTTCGTGCCGGCGCTGGTTGCCATCTTCATTACCGGCCGCATCTCCGAGCAAGACAACTGGATCATCCGGCATTTGAAGACATCCTATGCGCCGTTGCTTAAGCGCACGATCAAACGTCCGCTGCCGGCGATGGCGGGTGCGGCCGTATTGTTCGTCGTCGCATTGCTGGTGTTCTTCCGCCTGGGCCAGGAATTCATTCCGACCCTGGACGAAAAAAACGTCGCCATGCATGCCCTGCGCATTCCAGGCACGAGTCTGGCGCAGTCGCAGGCCATGCAAATTGACGTCGAAAAAACCGTCAGCGCATTGCCGCAGGTCGCCTTTGTGTTTTCAAAAACCGGCACGGCGGAGATTGCCTCGGACCCGATGCCGCCTAACGCCGCCGATACCTTCATTATATTCAAGCCTCGCGAGCAATGGCCCGATCCAGATCTCACGAAAGACGTCCTGCTTGAGCAAATCGAGGCGGCGGTGCGTGAACTGCCCGGCAATAACTACGAGTTCACCCAGCCCATTCAGATGCGTTTCAATGAGTTGCTGGCGGGCGTACGTGGTGACGTGGCGGTCAAGGTATTCGGCGATGAGTTCGAGCCCATGCTTCGCGCCGGCGAGCAGGTCGCAAGCATCCTGAGGGCTACCAAGGGCGCCAGGGATGTCAAAGTCGAGCAAGCCAGCGGCCTTTCCATCCTGGACATCACCGTGGACAAGGCGGAGATCGCGCGGCGAGGCCTCAGCCTGGCGGCGGTGCAGGAGGTGATCGGCTCGGCCATCGGCGGGCGGGATGCGGGCGTCGTGTTTGAAGGTGACCGGTATTTCGAGATTGTGGTGCGGTTGCCGGAAACGACCCGTAACGACCTCGATGCCTTGAAAAACCTGCCGGTATCCCTTCCCACGGCAGGCGCCGTCTCCTTGACCGTTCCGTTGGGCCGGGTGGCTACGTTTACGCTTGGCGAAGGTCCGAACCAGGTCAGCCGCGAGAACGGCAAGCGCCGCGTCGTGGTGACAGCTAACGTTCGCGATCGCGACATCGCCTCCGTGGTGAACGAGGCGCGCGCGCAAATCGATGCACAGGTGAGGCTGCCGGCCGGCTACTGGATGACGTGGGGTGGACAGTTCGAGAACCTGGAGGCGGCCCGCCGGCGATTGTCGATCGTGGTCCCCGTGTGCTTCCTGGTGATCTTCCTGCTGCTGACGAGCGCACTCGGCTCCGCACGCGATGCCCTGCTGGTATTTAGCGCCGTGCCGCTTGCCCTCACCGGCGGCGTATTTGCGCTCTGGCTGCGCGGCATGCCGTTTTCCGTCTCGGCGGCCGTGGGTTTCATCGCGCTGTCGGGAATCGCCGTCCTCAATGGGTTGGTGATGCTCACATTCATCAAGCAGTTGATGGCGCAAGGTCGCGAAAAACTGGATGCCATTTATGAGGGGGCGCTGACCCGGCTGCGGCCGGTGGTCATGACGGCCCTGGTCGCATCGCTGGGCTTCGTCCCGATGGCGTTGGCGACCGGTACCGGGGCTGAAGTACAGAAACCAATCGCAACCGTCGTCATCGGCGGCCTTGTTAGCGCGACCCTGCTTACGTTGTTCGTGTTGCCGGCGCTTTACGCCTTGTTTGGCCGTAAGCCGTTGTTGAAGGAAGCGGCCCGCCTCGATGTCGCGCGGGAGGCTGCGGAATGATGGCGCGCCATGGAACTGGCTAGACCATATCCGGCCGATCGGCTTGCGCCAACTGGGCAAAGATGATGCCGTGGGTGATCAAATAAAACGGCACCAGCAGCGTCGGGATGTTCGACCATGGCAGCGACCACATCGCCTTGGAGCCGATCGCTTCGCCGAAAATCTGGATCGGCGATCCCGGTGCCGACGCGACGCCGAGCGAGACAGCGATGACCAGGTCGAGCGTGCCTAAAATATTCCATGCCAGCACGGCCCTGCGATTACCCCGGAGATTTCGGGCGGTCGCCGCCGCCAGTGGAATCGCCATCAAGCCGACAATAACGTCGCCCCACCCGGCACTTTGCGGAAACGGCCCGCTCAACCGCCCCTGCAGCGCCAGCAGCACCATGAACCCGCCGAGTACGATGCGGATCGGGTTGAGGCCGACCAGCAACGCGACCGGCAATGCCAGCAGCGCCTCGCGCACCCTGGAGAATAGCAGCGCCGCGGCGCCGACCGCGATCACCGGCAGTCCGGCCATCACGCCGACAACCGGCACCGGCGTCGCCGTTGAATTATAGATGCCGGTCGTGGCCAGCGCGATCGCCAATCCGATCCACAATCCGGCGACCGCGACCGTGGTCAGCTTCGGTACCGGGGACAGCGGCATCACGGTGATCGTGGCATTCAAATTCACCACAATCGCTGCGGTGAGAACCATGGCTCCCATCAGATCGAGCATCGGACTACTCCCTGGTTTAAGAGTGTAATTACACCTATTCACCCAAACAAATTGTCCGGCTGCCGGCTTCGTTCATTCCAGACTGCGGGCGGCCAGAACTTTCAGCGCGGCCTGGCCGTCGGCGCCGAGCATCTTGCCGACCTGGGCCTGCGCCTTCGACCAATAGGGAAATCCGCGGCGCACCATGCCCCGCCCCTGCGCGGTAATACCGATCATTCGCGATCGCGGGTCGTCGCCCGCCTTGATCGAAATCCATTTTTGCAGTTCGAGCAGGGTCAGGTTGCGGGTCAGCGTGGTGCGCTCCATCCCCAGGATCGAAGCGAGTTTGCCGATCGGCATTTCACCCCGCAGCATCAGCTGCGACAGGATGGTGAACTGCGTGGCGCGGATCCCCGATCGCTGCATGCAGGAATCGTACAGCCGGGTGATCCTGCGCGCCGCCTGCCGCGACGCCAGACAGAAACAGCCGGCGCAGGCCATGTAGTCGGTGACGTCGGGTTCGGTGGGTTGTTTCATCACATGAGTGTAGATACACCTATTTCAGCCGGCAAGGGGCGGCGGGAGTTCTCACGCCGATTTTACGTGGCGGTCAGTTTCCGGGGGTCCACGGCTGGTAATCGCCGGTGGCCGCGGGGCGGCGGCCGCTCGCCAGCGTCGAACCGGAGGGGCGGTAGGCCAAAGGTGTCCCCGTCATGTTGGGGACATGCGGCAGTTCCCATTCGTGCGGCTTGTAGGTCTCTTCGGTCGGCGCGACATCGACGGTGTGGTGCAGCCAGCCATGCCATGACGGCGGCACACGCGTCGCCTCGGCATACCCGTTGTAGACCACCCAGCGCCGCTCGAAGCCGAGCGACGGATCGATCTTGCGGCCCTTGGTGCGGAAATAGCGGTTGCCCTGCTCGTCTTCGCCCACCAGTTCGCCGAACCGCCAGGTCCACAATTGCGTGCCAAAGGTCTGGCCGTTCCACCATGTGAAAAGCTTGAGCAGAAACAGTTTCATAGGCACTGGCCGGTTCGAGAAGCGCGTCAGGGTCCTGATGCCATCGGCAAGCCGAATTGTCCAGTCAAGTCCGCTCGCCGGTCGATCGATCGCACACGCGAACCGGCGAGTGGCGACCGATTGTCGCGGAAACCGATGGTCGCGAAATCGGCGCAATCCATTCATTCCGCGTACAGTTCCGACCTGACAGCTTGATGCCGCGCACAATCAGTGCGGGACTCGGGAACGTCTGCCGATCGTACGGGTTGGGCTGTGTCCCGAGTATGGAGCCGACAATGATCAGTCTTAAAGTTTTGAGTACCGCTGCGGCAATGGCGCTGGTTTTGCCGATGGTGGCGCCAGCCGCGAGCTTCGCCCAAAGTCCGCTTGCAGGTAGGCCGGGCGTCGCTGCGCCGGCCGCGGGTGTCCGCGCAGGTGGCGGCGGTGCTCCGCGTATGGGTGGCGGCGGTGGCGGCGGATATGGTGGCGGCTACGGCGGTCACCACCATCATCGTGGTGGCGGCGGCTTCATTCCCGGCGCGGTGGCCGGTGCTGTGATCGGCGGCGCCATCGCGTCGCAGGGT
>Ga0193726_1000763_pt1 | contig 30005 bp, 27 predicted proteins | sample H2c1metaG_FD_144928 | JGI IMG/M metagenome (GOLD analysis project Ga0193726, IMG submission 144928) | Soil microbial communities from a riparian zone of the East river system, Colorado, United States - H2c1 | ecosystem: Environmental > Terrestrial > Soil > Riparian zone | place: USA: East River... | reverse complement strand
CGACGCCTACTACACAAGGCGCCCCGATCCCCAGGTGCCTGCCGAGCGGGTGGCCTTCGGCACGTCAGGGCATCGCGGTTCGTCCTTCGACAGCACATTCAACGAGGCGCATGTGCTGGCGATCACGCAGGCCATTTGCCTGTATCGCCGGCAGGAACGCATCTCCGGACCGCTGTTCATCGGCTTCGACACCCATGCGCTGTCCCGGCCCGCCTTCGAAAGCGCGCTGGAGGTCCTGGCGGCGAACGGTGTCGACGTCATGATCTCGAAGGGCGGCGAATACACCCCGACGCCGGCGATCTCCCAGGCGATCCTCGTCCACAATCGCGGACGCAAGGAGGCGCTGGCCGACGGCATCGTCATCACGCCCTCGCACAATCCGCCCGAGGATGGCGGCTTCAAATACAATCCGCCGAACGGTGGTCCGGCGGAGACCGGCATCACAGGCTGGATCGAGAAACAAGCCAATGCGCTGCTGGCCGACGGCCTGAAGGCTGTAAGGCGTGTTCCGTTCCAGCAGGCGCAACAGGCTAACACCACGGCGGAGTACGATTTCCTCCAGACCTACGTCGCCGACCTGGGCAACGTGATCGATTTCGATGCCATCCGCGCCTCCGGCATCCGCATGGGTGTGGATCCCCTGGGCGGCGCCGGCGTGCATTATTGGGCGCGGATCGCCGACCATTACCGGATCGACCTCGCCGTCGTCAGCGAGCAGGTCGATCCCCGGTTCGGTTTCATGACATTGGACTGGGATGGCCGCATCCGCATGGATCCGTCCTCGTCCTACGCGATGAAACGGCTGATTGGCCTCAAGGGAAAATACGACATCGCCTTCGCCTGCGACACCGACCATGACCGGCATGGCATCGTCGTTCCGGGCGACGGCCTGATGCCGCCCAACCATTACCTCGCCGTGGCGATCGATTACCTGTTCCGGAATCGGCCGGGCTGGAAGGCGGAGGCCGCGGTCGGCAAGACCGTGGTCAGCAGCGCCATGATCGACCGGGTCACCGCGCGACTGGGCCGCAAGCTCTACGAGGTGCCGGTCGGCTTCAAATGGTTTGCCGACGGCCTGTTGGACGGTTCACTGGGATTCGGCGGCGAGGAAAGTGCGGGAGCGTCGTTTCTCCGGCGCGACGGCCGCGTCTGGACGACCGACAAGGACGGCATCGCACCCGCGCTGCTGTCCGCCGAGATGACCGCGCGGACCGGCCGCGACCCCGGCGTGCTCTATCGCGATCTCGCGCGCGACCTGGGCGACATGACGGCCGACAGGGTCGAGGCACCGGCGACGGCCGAGCAGAAGAAGAAACTGGCGGGCCTGTCGCCGCAGCAGGTCCGGATCACGGAAATGGCCGGCGAGCCGATCCAAAGTGTGCTCACGAAGGCTCCGGGCAACGATGCGCCGATCGGCGGGATCAAGGTCATCTCGAAGGGCGGCTGGTTTGCCGCCCGTCCGTCCGGCACCGAAGACATCTACAAGATCTACGCCGAAAGTTTCCACGGCGCTGACCATCTGCGAACCCTCCTGCGGGAAGCGCAAACCATCGTCGATACCGCGCTGGCCGGATAAGGCCGGGACCGATCACGCGAACCAGCGTGCATACGTCTTCTGCAGCCAGGAGACCGGCTGGTCGAGCGTATAGGCCAGGGCGGCCTGCCTGATCGCATCGGACTGCGCCGGATAGGTATGAAGCACCCGGGCCAGCTTGCGCATGCCGATTCCCGTGCTCATGGCGACGGAGATCTCGTTGATCATCTCGCTCGCCCGCGACGCCACGATGGTGGCGCCCAGGATCTTGTCGGTCCCAAGCTTGACGTGAATTTTTACGAAGCCGTCGTCCTGGCCATCGGTGATGGCGCGCGCGACGTCCTGCATCATCACGGTGAAGCTCTTGATCGGGACGGAGCGTTCGCTCGCGTCCCAGACATGCATGCCGACATGGGCGATCTCGGGGTCGCAGTAGGTGCACCACGGTATTGTCATGAGGCTGACCCGCCGGCGCTTGGCGGCGAACGCGTTCTGGACCGCCATGCGCGCCGTCGCTTCCGCGGCATTGGTGAATCGAAGCGACAGGCAGACATCCCCTGCAGCGTAGATGCGGGGGTTGGTCGTGCGCAGGAAATCGTCGACAACGATCCCCGTCGCCGGATCGAATGCGATCCCCGCGGTCACCAGGCCGAGGTCCGCCACGTTCGGCGTGCGGCCGATGCTGAGCAGGATCTCGTCGGCCTCGATCCGGTACCGTGCATCGTCATTGGCCGTCTCCAGGATCTTGACGCCGTTCTCCACGCGGACGTCCAGGATGACGGTGTTGAGCCGCGTGTCCACGCCGTCGCGCGCCAGTGAAAACGACAAAAGCTGCGAGGCATCCCGTTCTTCGTGGGGCAGGAATTTCGGCTCGTCCTGCACGAGGGTCACGTGCGTGCCCAGCCTCGAGAAGGTTTGCGCCGCCTCGCAGCCCAGCGGGCCGCCGCCGATGATGGCCAGGCGCTTGGGCATCGAGGCCAGTTCGAAGACCGACTCGCTGGTGAGGTAGCCCGCCTCTTCGAGACCCGGAATGGTCGAGCGTTGGGGCTGTGATCCGGTGGCGACCAACGCCTTCTTGAAGCGCAACCTTGTATCGCCGACCAGCAGCGCATCGGATGCCACGAAATGCGCGCCGCCGAAAAAGACGTCGATGCCTTGGGCCCGCAACCGATCGGCCGAATGATATTCGGCGATCCGCGAACGGATCCGGCGCATGCGCGCCATGACCGTCTGGAAATCCACTGCCAGCTCATGCGCTGGCGGGGCGCCGAATTCCTCGGCGCGCGGCATGATGGCATGGACGCCGGCCGTGCGGATGATCGCCTTGGAGGGAACGGTGCCGGTATTGAGGGAATCGCCGCCCAGCCGGCGTCGTTCGACCAGCGCTACCCTGAGGCCGAGGCGTATTGCCCATTCGGCCGCGGCCAGGCCTGCCGGGCCGCCGCCGACGACCACCAGGTCGTACAACGGCTTGGCCACCGGATTTTCCCAATCGCCGGGCCGCACACGCCGCAGCAGATCTCTTTCGTGGAGGTCGGTGGGCTTGGTCGACTTGGGACCCATGACGGCCATGGCTACAGCCACCCGCCCTTGAAGCCCGCCCGCCCGAGGCCGATGCGGATCGGAGGACAGCGCCGCATCAGGTCCCAGACGAAGCCGCTGCGATAATTCTCGATCATCAGCACCAGCAGGCCCTGATCCAGCCCGAACCAGCCTTCCGACAGCCAGCCATCGCCGGTGCCGGTGAATGTCGGATTGTAGCCGCTGGAGAAGCGGTCCTTGCGGCAGACCTGCGGACAGGTTTCCAGAAGATGGCGCGTTCCCTCGATCGCCGGTCCCGCGCCGAACGGCAAGGTGGCCAGCATCGCCCAGGGCGAGATGGTGCCGTCATCGGGTCCGTAAGGCACGCCGCGCGAGGTGTAGCCGAAGAAGCGCCGGTCGCGATGGTCCTCGTGCAGCTCCTCGTTGCCCGGGCCTTCGCCGGCGGTGATGCCCCAGAAGTTCCGGCTGTATCCGACATAGTCGCGGGGATTGCGGGCGGCATATTCGCGATGGAGCGCGATCGAATTCCGACTGTTCTCGAAGTAATCGCTGTGCTGTGCGTGTCGCGCATGAACTTGTCCCGGATGCCGCGAAAGTCGATCCAGGCGTGGGAGAACAGATGGGTGAACAGCGGCCCCGAATAGAGGACGTTCTGGCCGAGCAGATTTTCCGACTGATAGGTCACCGTCCAGTCGGTGAAGCTGCTGGGCGGAAGCGGGTAGGTCGGCGAGCCCAGGCCTAGGATGTAGAGGATGGTCGCTTCGTTGTAGCCCTCCCAACCGTAGTGCAGGAAACCGCATTCAGGCTTCCATCCTTGGGCGACCGTTCGTCCATCATTCTGTGCCCATTGCCAGTCGACCCGGCGATAGAGCGCGTCGGCCAGCGTGCGGATCTCGGCTTCGTCGCCGTCCTGGTCGAAATAGCAGCCGGCCATGAGCACGCCCGCCAGCAGCAGGGTCGTGTCGACGAGCGACAACTCGCTCTGCCAGACGCGCCGTCGCGTCTTCATGTGCAGGAAATGATAGTAGAATCCCTTGTAGCCCGTGGCGTCGGGCTGGTCGCTTTGCGGGCTGTCCCAGAAAGACCGCAGCGTCTTCAGCGTCTGCTTGGCGGCAGCCGTTCGCGACATCCAGCCGTTCTTCACGGCGATCGGGTAGCAGGACAGCGCGAAGCCCACGACGGCGATGCTGCACGGGGACTCCGCGCGCGACGTGTCGGCGACCAGGCCGGTCTCGGCATCGGTATAGTCGGTGATGTAGGAAAAGGCGCCGCGCTGAAGCCGGTCGAGCAGGGCGGAGTCCGGTAAGCTGGCCAGTTCGTCCATGGCAGGTGCTAGAAAACGATCAGTTTCAGTTCTGCGGACGGCTTCATGGCGATGGGCGCAGTCATCGTCGCTTATTCTGCGGAAACCGGCCGTGAGACGGCGGCCGTCTCGCGCTTCGTCCATAGCCCGAGATAGCCGCGGCAAACGGCGATCGCGATCGGCAGCGCCCCCAGGAAGATGAATATCAGGTCGCCCGGCATGCGCAGCCACTCGAGCAGCCGCGGCAGCGTGCCCGCTGTATAGGCGAGGCTGCGCGCGTGCCAGTAGCCGTTCTGGATGACGTCGTGCATTTGCAGGATTCCGGAGGGAAACAGGCTGAAGATCACCATCATCGCGAGACCGATGTTGAGTCCCCAGAAGCCGCAACGAACATAGCGCTCCAAGCGGAGCCAAGCCGCGTCGGACGTCGTCTGGCGCAGGACGAACACCATCAACGCGACACCCAGCATGCCGAACACGCCCATCATCGCGGCATGGCCGTGATTGGGCGTGAGGTTGGTGCCCATCTCGAAGTAGCTCACGATCGGCATGTTGATGAGGAATCCGAAGATGCCGGCGCCGGTGAAATTCCAGAAGCCAACGGCCATCAGGAAATAGAACGTCCATTTGTGCCGGAACGGTGCGTTGCCCTCGCCCTTCGTCACGGTGACGAAGTCCCAGGCATCGAGCGTGATGAGCGTCAGCGGAACCACCTCGAGCGCCGAGAACGCCGCGGACAGCGCCATGTTGAGTTCGGTCTGGCCGTTGAAATACCAATGATGGCCGGTACCGATCAGGCCGCCGCCGAATATCAGGATGACGTCCAGGTAGATGACGCGGAGCGCCGTGTCGCGCTCCACCAGACCGAGTTCGTAGAAAACGATGCCGACGATGACGGTGACGAACAGTTCGAAAAACCCTTCGACCCACAGATGGATGATCCAGAAGCGCCAGGTGTCGACGATCGTGAAGTGGGTGGTGCCGTCGTACAAAAGCGCCGGCAGGTAGAACACCGGAATTGCCGCGGCGGCGATCAGGAAGAACACAACGAGCCCACGGCGTTCGGGATCGCGCCGCGCCGGCGCCACGTTGCGCCACAATAGGCCGAACCAGAAGACGAGACCGATGGCGAGAAGGATCTGCCAGGCGCGGCCGATCTCGAGATATTCCCAGCCCTGGTTGCCGAACCAGAACCAGGCCTTGCCCAGCCATTGCAGGATGCCGGCCCATTCCCCGAGCAGGCTGCCAACCGCGACGAAGACGATGGCGCCGAACAGGAGATGAATGGCGGGGCGCTGCCCGGCCGGCTCGCTGCGGCCCAGCATGCCGGCCACGAACAGCGCCCCGCCGACATAGGCGGTCGCGATCCACAGGATGGCGAGCTGGAGGTGCCAGGTGCGCAACAGGTTGCTCGGCAGGAACGTGGAAAGGTCCAAGCCGAAGAAATCACCGGGCTCGGCCCTGTAATGCGCGACACCGCCGCCGATGAGAGCCTGGACGAGGAACAGCAAGGCGGCGACGGCCATGAACTTGAGCGAGGCTCGCTGGGTTTGCGTCGTCTCGAAGGCTGCCGCCGGGGTCGGCGGCACTGCCGCCTGCGCCGGTCGCCATTGAGGGCTGTGCCAGCCGAGCTGGGCGAACTTGCCGAAGGCGAGCAGCACGATGGCCGTGCCGCCAAGCAGGAACACGAGGCTGAGCACGCTGTAGATCACGGGTCCGCCGGTCAGCACGTTGCCGGCGAGCGGGTCGTAGGGGAAATTGTTGGTGTAGGAATGGGAAGCGCCGGGCCGCGCGGCGGTCGACGCCCATGCGGTCCAGGCAAAGAACGCGGTCAGCTCGCGCAATTCCCGCGGGTCGGCAACCAGCTTCACGGCCAACCCGCCGTTGTTGGCCGGCGTCACGAAATAGTCCGTCCAATACATAATCTGACGCTTGAACGAATCGGCATCCGCAGAACTCAGGCTCAAGACGCCGGTCGAAGAGTCGTAGTGGTTCTCCTTCATCGTCCGCCCGACGCTGCCGTCGATCTCGCCTCGCTCTTCCGGGGTCAGCTCGTCATAGGGTTGCCGAAACCGCGCCTGCGCGGCACGATCGGCGACGTCGAGGGCCCAGTTGTGCAGGTATTGCGCCGAGAAGTCGGGGCCGAGATAGGCGCCATGGCCCCATATCGTGCCATTGGCCATGAGGCCGTACTTGAGGAACACCTGTTGGCCCGCTACGACGTCATCGCTCGTGAAGATGACGGCGCCCCCGGGCCCCACGGCCCGCGCGGGAATTGGCGGTGCCTTGCGATAGGCCTCGACCGTCAGCCCGATGAGAATCGTAAAACCGAACACCATCGTGACGATGGCCGCAATCTTCCACCAGACCGACAGGGGACCGCTCGCGGGAGCCTGTGTTGCTGCCATGGTTGATCTCCGTGCCCCGGTCTATTCGTCCACGCCGCTGCGCAACTGTTCTGCGAACTGAAGGCGGCGGCTCATTTTGGTGCCGCCGGCCTGATGCGATCTGCCCGTTTGAAGAAGCGGCGCGCTTCGGCGACGATCTGGCCGTCGCTCATGTGCTGAAGCGGCTCGACGCCGAACAGGCGTCCGGCCAGTGCCGGCGAATGGCCGTGCAGCCAGGTGACGAATTCCGTCTTCGCCGTCGAAGGACCGACGACCAGAAATTCTTTCGCCTCGCCGAGCGCCGCGGCGACATCGCGATAGAAGGAGGGCTCTCCCTTGTCGTGGGTCCCCGAGGGGCTGCCCGATTTGTGGTGGAGATGGTGCGAGGGGTGGTCGGGATGCACCGTCTTCTCGTCGGCGTCATCGGCGTTGAAGTAGATGACGCGGGCCTCGTGGTGATCGATCCAAACGACGGCGTGGGAATGGGGCAAGCGACGCTCCGAAGCTGAGGTTGGTGGGTGGCCGGCGTACGGTGCCGGAAGCTGGGCTCTATGCGGGTTGGCTACTGTACAGGATTTGCGGACATCCCGGTCGTCAAGGATCATTGTGCATCGCACCGGGAACGTTCGGGGTTGCCGGTTGTATTCGAATTTGTGAGAATCCTCGGGGAAAAGGAGCGATTGTCATGGCGTTGGGAAGCCCCGGTTACGAGGGTGGACCTTCCTGGTCTGTGGACGATATCCCCTACCATACCCTCGCGTACGATCTGGTACGTGACGATCAGCGCCTTTTTCATATCCTCGCGTCGGCATCCTTCATTGAAATCACCTCGGACCTCTACACCCATAATCTGGTCGAGTTCTTCCATGATGATCGCGAGATCGTCGAGTGGTTGGAGAGTCGATGGGAGAGGGAGGAACTGCAGCACGGCGCGGCGCTGAAGCGCTACGTCCAGACGGCATGGCCCGATTTCGATTGGGAAGCGGCCTACAGACTCTTCGTCGCCGAGTACTCCCAATGCTGCACCGTCGAGCAGCTGGCCGGCACGAGGGCGCTCGAGATGGCGGCGCGCTGCGTCGTCGAGACCGGCACCGCCACCTTCTACCGCATGATGTCGGATCTGAGCCGCGAGCCGGTGCTGAAACGCCTGGCGGCCGAGATCAGCGCCGACGAGGTGCGCCACTACAAGCATTTCTACCGCTATTTCCAGCGCTACCGGTCCGTCGAGCAGCCGAGCCGCGTCGCGATCCTGCGCACGCTCCTGAACCGTGCCGCCGAGGTCGAGGCCGAGGATGCCTTTTATGCGTTCAAAGCCGTCTTTCGTGTCTGCAATCCCGACGCCGAGTTCCAGAAAAGCGACTATGCGGCTTATCGCGATGGCGCCATGCAGCTCACCAAGAACCACTTTCCGCACGGTATGGCGGTGAAGATGCTGCTGAAGCCGCTTGACCTCAATCCCGTGGTGGGGCGCGCGATGTTGCCGGCTGTCACGTCAGCCATGCGGCTGTTCCTGCACTCCTGGGGCGGCCGCGCGACGACGAAGGGTCGCTCGTTCCTGAGCGGCGCATAGGTTTTCCAGGCTCGAAGATTAAAGCGCTGCGCCCTCTCCCTGCATGACTGGTCCGTGGATTGCATCGAAGCCGTGTGACAGCGGCGGAGAAGCGCGTCTTGGCGGCAAAGCCCTTCCATCTCGGTTGGTTCCTCGGCAACAGCTTCGGTGTGCATGGCTGGAATCAGCCGTGGGGCGGAACGGGTGGCCAGGACTGGACACAGCCGGATCTGCATATCGAACTCGCCAAGGCGCTGGAGCGCGCCTGCTTCGACTATCTGCTGCTCGAGGATTCGCTGTTTGTTCCGGATAACTACGGCAGCTCCATGGAGTTCTACCTCGCCCGCGCGCTGCGGGCGCCGAAGAACGACCCGCTGCCCCTGGTGCCGCTGATCGCCCAGGCGACGACTCATCTCGGCATCGTGCCGACGATCTCGACCAGCTTCTACCCACCCTTTCTGCTCGCCCGCCTCATCGCCACCCTCGACCTGATGTCGAAGGGCCGCGTGGGCTGCAATTTCGTCACCTCCACCGCGGAGCGGGCGGCGCAGAACTTCGGCCTCGACAGCCATCTCGAGCATGATCTGCGCTACGAGATGGCCGACGAATTCGTCGATGTGGTGAGCCAGCTCTGGTCGTCATGGGACGCTGACGCGATCGTCATGGATCGCGAGGCGGGCGTTTTCGTCGATCACACGAAGGTCCGCGCGATCGATTTCAAGGGCCGCTTTTTCTCCTCCCGTGGGCCGCTCAACACGGCGCGTCCGCCGCAAGGGCGCCCGGTTCTCGTGCAGGCCGGCGGCTCGCCGCAGGGCAAGCGTTTTGCCGCCAGGCACATGGATTCCGTCATCGCCGCGGTCAGCACGATCGGCGAGATGAAGGCGTTTCGCATCGACCTCAGGGAACGGCTGGCGACCGAGGGTCGTGACCCCGATAGCTGCAAGCTGTTCTTCGTCGCCTCCGCGACGGTCGGCGAGACGGATGCGGAAGCGCAGGAGCGCAGCCGGCGCCGCCAGTCGCAGCGCGAGGCGTCGCCGGCGATGACCCTGGCGCAGATGGCCAGCCTCACCGACATCGATTTCGCTACCTTCGATCTCGACGCGCCGATCGGGGAACTCAGCACCAACGGGCAGCAAGGCACGCTCAAGCGCTTCCTGGCCCAGGGCAGCACGCTGCGCGAGATCGCGCGCAACTACCGCTACGGGCTCGAGGATGAGCTGGTCGGAACGCCCGAGCACATCGCCTGCGCCATGGGCGAGATAATGGGGGAGGTTGGCGGCGACGGTTTCATGTTCAGCGGGCCGGTGACGCGGCGCTACGTCGCCGAGATCACCGACGGCATCGTGCCGGCCCTGCAGCGGCTGGGGCTGGTCCGCACCGCCTACACGCACCGGCATTTCCGCGACAACCTGTTCGCCTTCTGATCGCCATGCGCGCCAGAATGATCCTTCGTCGCCTGCTCTGGGTTTTCCCGGTGGCCTTCGGCGTCGTCACGCTGACCTTCTTCATGGCGCGCGTGTTCAACGGCGACCCGACCGAGCTCTACGCCCCGCCCGAGGCGACCGACGCGCTGCGGGCGCAGATCCGCGCGCAGCTCGGGCTGGCCGATCCGCTGCCCGTGCAATATTTCCACTATCTCGCCGAGCTGCTGCGTTTCAATCTCGGCACCTCTTTCACTACCGGCCAGAGCGTGGCCTCGGATCTGTCGGACCGGCTGCCGGCCACGCTCGAGCTCGGCCTGGTCGGGCTCACGCTTGGCATCGTCGTCGGCATCCCGCTCGGGGTGATCGCGGCCGTGAACCGCGAGCGTTGGCCGGACTTTCTGGTGCGCGGCGCCACGTTGAGCGGCATGGCGCTGCCGCAATTCTGGGTCGGCCTCGTGCTGATCGGGATCTTCTTCGTGAACCTGCACCTGCTGCCGGGCCCCGTGGGCCGCTTGCCGATCGGCGTCGCTCTGCCGCCGCGCGTCACCGGATTCCTGCTCATCGACACGCTGTTGGCGGGCGAGCCCGCGCTGTGGTGGCTGTCGGTTCGACAGCTCGCCCTGCCGGCGCTCACGCTGGGCTTCAGCACGGCCGCCCCGATCGCCCGGGTGACGCGGTCGGCCATGGTCGAGGCCATGCAGAGCGACTACATCCGCACGGCGATCGCCATGGGCCACGGCAGGCGGGTCGTGTGGTTCCGCTACAGCCTGCGCAACGCGCTGCTGCCGGTGGTGACCCTGATCGGCGGCATCGCCGGCCATATCTTCGCGGGCGCGGTGCTTCTCGAATCCATCTTCGCCTGGCCCGGGCTGGGGCAATACGCCTTGCAGGCCATCGAACGCTCCGATTTTGCAGCCCTTCAGGGCTTCGTCATCTACGCCTCGCTGCTCTACGTCCTGGCCTTTCTGTTGGTCGACATCCTCTACATGTTCATCGACCCGCGGACGCGCGCATGAGCCCGCGCGACGCCGTGGGCGAGATCTCCCCCGAGCTCGGCGCCATACGCCAGGTGCGGCGCCGGCCGAAGCTTTCCTGGTCGATGCGGATCGGCGGCGCCGTCCTGATCTTCTATGTCGCCGTCGCGCTGATATCTCTCGTCTGGACACCTTATGATCCGCTGACACCGGGAATAGGCGACGGCTACGACGCGCCCAGTGCGGCATTCCTGCTCGGCACCGATCGGCTCGGCAGCGACATGCTCTCGCGCCTGATGGTGGGCGCCCGGTACAATCTCGGCATCACCCTGACCGCGGTCACCATCGCGCTCTGCATCGGCACGACGATCGGCGTGATCGCGGGTTACCATGGCGGCGCCATCGACACGGTCGTGCTGCGCGCCGTCGAGATCTTCCAGGCGTTTCCCGGCCTGCTGTTCGCGATGCTGGTGGTGCAGGCGGTCGGGCCGGGGATCGTGATGCTGGTGGTGCAGGCGGTCGGGCCGGGGATCGTCAATGTCATCCTCGTGCTGTCCTTCGTCGGCATTCCCGACTATCTGCGGCTCGCCCGCGGCGAGATCCATTCGCGGCGCAGCTGGCAGTACGCCGAGGCCGCCCGCATGGTGGGCAACCCGCCGTGGCGGGTGGCCTTCCGCCATCTGCTGCCCAACAGCATCGGCCCGTTGCTGGCTTTCACCTCGATCAATGCGGCGTTCGTCGCGCTGATCACCGCCAGCCTGGGCTTCCTGGGCCTTGGCCTCGGCCCGAACACGCCGGAATGGGGCAACATGATCGCCCGCGGCCAGGACGGGGTGATGACCGGCCAATGGTGGGTCTCGTTCTTTCCCGGGCTGGCGATCCTGGGCCTCACCGGCGCGTTCTATCTGCTGGGCGATGCCATCTCCGACCTCACCGACCCGAGGCGGCGGCGATGAGCGGGGAACTGCTCGAGATCGAGAATTACAGCGGCGCGTTCCGTTCGCCGACCGGCGAGCTGACGCCGGTGCTGCACGAGGTGAGCTATCGCCTGAAGGCAGGCGCCCTCACCGCCGTGGTCGGCGAGACCGGCAGCGGCAAGTCGCTCGTCGCCCTGTCGGTTCTCGGCATCCAGCCGCCGAGCTTCGTGCGCAGCTCGGGCCGCATCCTGTTCCGTGGTGTCGACCTGCTGGGTCTCGACGAGAAGGCGATGCGCAAGATCCGCGGCGCCGAGATCAGCATGGTGTTCCAGGACGCGCGCGCGGCGTTGAATCCGGTGTTCACCGTCGGCCGCCAGTTGGCCGATGTCTACCAGCTCCAGCATGGCGGCGGCCGCTCCGCGGCGATGAAGCAGGCGATCGAGGCGCTGCGCCGGGTTTCCATTCCCGAGCCGGCCCGTCGGGCGCGGCAATACCCGCACGAGTTCTCCGGCGGCATGGCGCAGCGCGCCATGATCGCCATGGCAGCCCTGATCTGCGAGCCCTCCCTGTTGATCCTCGACGAGCCCACGACCGGCCTCGACGTCACGATCCAGTCCGACATCATGGAGCTGATCACCGACCTCTGCCGCGTCGGCGGGCTGACGACCTGCCTGATCACCCACGATCTCGGCATCGTGGCGGAGACCTGCGACGAGGTGGTGGTGATGAATGCCGGGCGGGTCGTCGAGACCGGCAGCGCCCAGGCGATCTTCACCCAGCCGCAGGATCCCTATACGCGCCGCCTGCTGGCGGCGAGCCAGCTCGTCGAGGCGGCGGCATGACCGCGGGCGGCGCCATTCTGCAGGTGCGCGGGCTGCGCAAGAATTTCCCGGTCGACGGCGGACGGCACCTGGTCGCGGTGGACGGGGTGAGCCTCGACGTGGCCGCCGGCGAGACGCTGGCCCTGGTGGGCGAGAGCGGCTCGGGAAAATCGACGGTCGCGCGCTGCATCGTGCGGCTGATCGAGCCGAGCGGCGGCGACGTGGTGATCGACGGCCGGTCGATCCTGCCGCTGCAGTCGCGCCTCCTGGCGGGAGTCTACCGGCGCATCCAGATGGTGTTCCAGGATCCCAACGCCTCGCTCAACCCGCGCATGAACGTCCGCCAGGTGCTGGATGAGCCGTTGCGCCTGCATCTCGATCTGCCGCGCGCGGCGCGGACGGCGCGGGTGCGCGAGCTGGTCGAGATGGTGGGCCTCGGCGCCGTGCATCTCGAGCGTTATCCGCACGAGCTGAGCGGCGGGCAGCGCCAGCGCGTCGGCATCGCCCGCGCGGTCGCGGTCTCGCCGGACATCGTCATCCTCGACGAGCCGACGTCGTCGCTCGATGTCTCGGTGCGCGGCCAGATCCTCGATCTCCTGCTCGACCTGCAGCGCCGGCTGAACCTGGCCTATCTCTTCATCAGCCACGACCTGCAGGTCGTCCAGCACGTCGCCGACCGTGTCGCGGTGATGTATCTCGGCGGCATCGTCGAGATCGGACCGACGCAAGGCATCTTCGGCGATCCCCGGCATCCCTACACGCGTGCGCTGCTCTCGGCCGCGCCCGTCGCGCAGTGGGGCGTGGAACGCAAGCGACTGCGGCTGAAGGGCGAGATCTCGAGCCCGATCGACCCGCCGGATGCCTGCCGGCTGGTCGGACGCTGCCCGCTCGCCCAGCCCGCTTGCGCCGCGGCCAAGCCGGCGCTGATCGACATCGGCCATGACCATGCCGTCGCCTGTCCCGTCGTCGTCGACGGCGCGGCGCCGTTCCCATCCGGCGATCTCCAGCCACGCCTGGCCGCCGCTGCAACGAGAGGACTCTGACATGCTGATAGAACGCCGCTTTCTCGCGCGCCTGGCCGCGAGGCTGGCCACCGCCGCGCTGGTTTCCGTGACGTGCCTCGGCGGGGCCGCCGTTGCGAAGCCTCTGGTGCACGCCATTCCCGCGGATATCGCCAGTCTCGACCCCGCCGACATCCGCGGCCAGCAGGATCAGGAGATCGGAGTCAACGTCTACGAACGGCTGGTGCAGCTCAAGTTCAACGAGCAGCCGGATGGCTCGCTGCTGGCCGATCCCGTCGAGGTCGTCCCCCAGCTCGCCGAGTCCTGGAAGGTCGACGGTCCCGTCATTACCTTCAAGCTGCGCCCGGGCGTGAAATTCTTCGCCACCGGCAATCCGGTGACCGCCGAGGATGTGCGCTACAGCTTCGAGCGCCTGGTCAGGATCACCGGCAACGGCAAGAACCAGGCGGGCATCGCCGGTATTTTCAAGCCGGAGCAGATCGTCGCGGTCGATCCGCAGACGGTGCAGATCACCTTCACGGACGGCAACGGCGTGCCGACCGCCATTCCGGTGGCGCTGAGCCGCCCTTCGAGGACGTCATGCTGCGCGTCATCGGCAACGCCGACCTCGTGGCGCTCATCAAGGGCGGCGTCGTCGACTATGCCGCCGAGGGCCTGACCGGCCGGCAATACGACGCGCTCGCGGCCGCAGGATTCCCGGTGCTGCACGGCGAGACGCCGTCGATCCTGCGATTGGCGATGGCAATCGACAAGGAGCCGTTCACCGACGCGCGCGTGCGGCAGGCCATGCTCTATGCCATCCCGCACGATCGAATCCTCAAGACCGCCCTGGCCGGCCGCGGCAAGCGCCAGATCTGCCTCTACAATGCCGAGGATCCGACCTGCATAAGCAACTACGACAAGTACAAGCTCGATCTCGCCAAGGCCAAGGAACTGCTGAAGGAGGCCGGCAAGCCCAGCTTCTCGTTCGACTTCTGGTACTCGACGGCGCTGCCCTACAACAACGACATCGCCATCATCATCGCCGATTCCCTGAAGTCGATCGGCGTCACGGCGACTCTCAAGCCGACACCGGCGCTCCAGCTGCTCGATGCTTTTCGCGCGCGCATCAACGGCACGGATCAGAACATGACCGGCATGCTGCTGAACGAGGGCGTCATCTGGCTGAACGACCCCTCGACGCTTACCAACCTTGCGCTCGTGACCAAGACCGCCTCGGCCGGCGTCACGAACTGGGCGCGCTACAGCGACCCCGAGGTCGACGAACTGCACCTGAAATATCGCAATTCGAGCGACGTGGCAGGGCGCAAGGCAGCCTACAAGACGATCCAGGAAAAGGCCGCTGCAGCGGCGGCGACGGCCAACCCGCTGATCCTGATCGGCCGCACGATCGTGGTCAGCCCCAAGATCACCGGTGTTACGTTCTCGCAGGATCCGTATGCACGCTACGTCTATCTGCGGCCGAAATAGGCCGCCCGAGCCGCCGGACCCACCACTTGACAAAACTGAGCAATGTTGTGGCGTATGGACGCCGACCCTCTCACGCGAAGGATCGGCAGCTTGTTCAGCCATCTCGACAGTTCATCGGCATCGGCGCCCGCCTTGTGGAGGGCGATGAGGGGGCACGCGCATCGGCAACAGCCGAAGGTTCGTGAAGAGGAGAATGGGTCGCCGAAACCTCCAAAACCTCCAAAACCTCCGAAACCCCCAAACGGGTTCCGCAGTACGACAATCATCCGACCGGAAGGGAGAGAACTAGATGGTGAATTCGACGGGGATCATTGCCGGACCGAAGCGTGATCTCGTGGGCTACGAGGGCAACCCGCCCAAGGTCGCCTGGCCCGGTGGGGCGAAGATCGCGATCTCCCTGGTGGTCAACTACGAAGAGGGCTCGGAGCTGGCGATCGGCGACGGCGACGCAACGCGCGAGCCGAGCGGGCCCGCCGGCTGGCCAATCACCAAGCGCGACCTGGCGGGCGAGGGGGCGTTCGAGTACGGCTCCCGCGCCGGCTACTGGCGGCTGCTCGACGTGTTCGACGAGCAGGAGGTGAAATGCACCTTCTACGCCTGCGCCATCGCCCTGGAGCGCAACCGCGACGCCGCCAAGGAAATGCGCGGACGTGGTCATGACGTCATGTCGCACGGCTATCGCTGGGAGGACGTCTCGCTGCTGACGCGCGAGCAGGAGCGCGAGCATATCCGTCTGGCCGTCGCCTCCATCGCCGAAACGACGGGCGAGCGGCCGCTCGGCTGGTACTGCCGCTATGGACCGAGCGTGCACACGCGCGAGCTGGTGGTCGAGGAGGGCGGCTTCCTGTTCGATTGCGACGCCTATAACGACGACCTGCCGTACTGGACGATGGTTGGCGACAAGAAGCACCTGGTGATCCCGTACTCGCTCGCGACCAACGACGGGAAATTCAACTGGGGCGCTTTCGGCTCCCCGGCGGATTTCGAGAAGTACCTCAAGGCGAATTTCGATCAGCTCTACAAGGAGGGCCGGACGCATCCCAAGATGATGTCGATCGGCCTGCACATGCGGCTGACCGGGCATCCCGGACGCGCGCAGGCGCTCGCCAACTTCATCGCCTATGCCAAGTCCCACCCCGATGTCTGGTTTGCCCGCCGCATCGACATCGCGCGCCACTGGATGGCGCATCACGCCTGATTTTTTAAAGCACTCATCCAAGCGAGGCCGCATGCCGAACCCATTCCCCAATCCCGGCGCCGTTCCGGGAGCCCTGCGCGACGTCGTCGGCTACAACGGCAAGCCGCCCAAGGTCACCTGGCCCGGCGGCGCGCGCATCGCCATCTCGCTCGTCGTCAACTACGAGGAGGGATCGGAGCTCGCCGTCGGCGACGGTGACGGGCTGACCGAGCGTGGCCTGTCGGAATCGGCCGTGCGGCCGTGGCCCGACGGCAAGCGCGATCTGGCGATGGAGACGATGTACGAATACGGATCGCGATCCGGCTTCTGGCGGCTCCTGAACATCTTCGACGAGCTCCAGGTCAAGAGCACGTTCTACGTCTGCGCCGTGGCGCTCGAGCGCAACCGCAAGGCGGCGCGCGAGATCCGCGGCCGCGGGCACGATGTCGTGTCGCACGGCTATCGCTGGGAGGACGTGACGCTGCTCTCCCGCGAGCAGGAGCGCGAGCATATCCGCCTCGCCGTCGCCTCCATCACCGAGACGACCGGCGAACGGCCGTCGGGCTGGTATTGCCGCTATGGACCGAGCGTCAACACGCGCGAGCTGGTGGTCGAGGAAGGCGGCTTTCTCTACGATTCCGACGCCTACAACGACGATCTGCCCTACTGGACGATGGTGGGCGGCAAGAAGCACCTGGTGATCCCCTATTCGCTGGTGAACAACGATTCGCGGTTCGCCCAGGGCCATTTCGGTGCGCCCGAGTCCTTCGAGGAGCACCTGCGCTATACTTTCGACAGGCTCTACAAGGAGGGCGCGACGCATCCGAAGATGATGTCGATCGGCCTGCACATGCGCGTCGCCGGCCATCCGGCCCGCGCCCAGGCCGTCTACAAGTTCATCCAGTACGCCAAGTCGTTTCCCGATGTCTGGTTCGCCCGCCGCATCGAGATCGCGAAGCACTGGCAAGAGCACCACGCGTGAGCGGAACGTCCGAGATAAAGGCGGCCGCGCGAGGGGCGATCGACGCGGCGGCGCCGGTGCTGTTCGACATCAGCGCCAGGATGCATGCCGAGGTCGAATTGGCGTTTGAGGAAGTCAAGGCGCAGGCTTGGCAGTGCGCGGCGCTCGGCAATGCCGGCTTCGCGGTCGAGGAGGGGCTGGGCTCGCTGAAGACTGCCTTCCGCGCGACCGTGAAGTCGGGCAAGCCCGGCCCGCGCATTGCCTTCCTGTGCGAATATGACGGTCTCTCGGTCTATGGGCAGAGCTGCGGCCACAACGTCGTGGCGGCGGCCGGAGTGGGGGCCGCGATCGGGCTGGCGAAAGTGATCGACCGCATCGGCGGCGAAGTGATCGCGCTCGGCACGCCGGGCGAAGAAGGCGGCGGCGGCAAGAACATCCTGCACCGCGAGGGCTTCTTCGACGGCATCGACGCCATGATGCTGATCTATCCCGGCATGGACAATATCGCCCACTCGCGCACGGTGGGCGCGACACGGGTGCAGGTCGCCTATTTCGGCAAGGCGGCCCATGCGGCGGCGCGGCCGGAGCTCGGCATCAATGCGCTTGACGCCATGCTGCTGGCCTTCAACGGGATCAGCGCGCTGCGCCAGCAACTGCCCTCCGAGGTGCGTGTGCACGGCATCATCACCAGGGGCGGGACCTTGCCGCAGGTCATCCCCGACCACACCACCGCCGTGCTGACCGTGCGCGCCAACGATGCGGCGACCCTGGAACGGGTGATCCCGCGGGTCGATGCCTGCCTCACCGGCGCCGCCCTGATGACGGGCGCGCGCCTCGAACGCACCTGGCGCGATACGCCGGGCCGCGCGCTGCTGAGCAACTTCGCCATCGCCGGGAGCTTCGAGCGCAATCTGAAGGATCTCGGCCGCACGACCCGGCCGCGCGACGAGCTGTCGGGTGCCTGGTCGGGCGACACCGGCAATGTGAGCTGGTTCGTGCCGACGATCCAGCCGCAGATGGAAATGACCGGCCGCGACGTGCCGCCCCATAGCCACGAGTTCCACGCCGCTTCGATCGGCCCCGCCGCCGAAACCTGCATCCTGGACTCGGCGAAGGCGATGGCCATGACGGCCATCGATCTCATCTCGGACAAGGACCTTCTCGCGGCGGCCAAGGCGGAATTCGCTCAAGCGTCACGATGACGACCTTACGGCCAGGCGAAAGGCTGCGGATAGGGCCGGCCGAAGGGCCGCCCTGCTTTCACGGTCTGCATCGGCTTGATGTAGCGCTGGCCCTTGCGCTGGTTCTGCCGCGTGTCGACGAAATCCACCGGCCCTTCGACGATCTCGACCAGGGAAAGATCAGCGGGCGCGCCGATCTGAAGCGTGCCGAGCTTGGGCACCTTGCCGATCGCCTGGGCCGGCGCGGCCGTGGCCAGGGTCACCACCTGCTCGAGCGGCATGCCGAGACCCAGGAACTTGCTCATCACCCAGGGAAGGAACGGCTTGCCCGGTGTGTTCACGCTGACGGCGTGGACGTCGCTGCTGATGATGTCGGGCGTAAAGCCCTGCTGGAGGGCTGCCTCGCAGACGGTGAAGTCGAAGCTGCCGCCGCCATGGCCGACATCGATCAGCACGCCGCGCTTCTTCGCGGCCATCGCGGCGTCCAGGACCTTGCCGTTGACCACGGTGTTGTTGCCGGCGCCGCTATAGGCATGGGTCAGCACATCGCCCGGCCGCAGGAGATCGAGCAGCTCCGAAAGATTTCCCGGCGCATTGCCGATATGGCACATCACCCTGGCGCCCTCGACGCCCGACCGTTCGGCGGCGGCGATCGCCCGCTTCAGAGGCTCCAGCCCGTTGCTGCCCACCACATCGAGGCTCTCGCGCACCTTGATGCCCAGCAGCACGTCGGGATTCTCCGCCAGCATCTTGGCGGCGGCGTCGACGCGCGCATGGTCGATGTTGAGCATGCCGGTGTAGGGCACCAACTCGTCGCCCGACAGGCCGATACCGCCGCCCGGCAGGACATGGGCGTGGAAGTCGACGAGGCCCGGCAGGACGAGCTGGCCCGCAGCGTCGAGCACCTGCGTGCCGCGCGCCGCCGGGATCTCGGGCTCGACGGCCACGATCGCGGCATTGCGAATGCCGATGTCGCGGCGGCCGCGCAGGTTCTGGCTGGGATCGAGCACTTCGCCGCCGCGGACGACGAGATCGTAGGGATCGTCCGGCCCGAAGGCCGCCGTGCGCGCGGCGGCTTCCTGAACGAGTCCTGTCGCTGCGACCGAAGCGCCGGCGCCCCACAGCATGGCCCTGCGAGTCACGTCATCCATGGCCGTCCCCTCCCGGGGTCTTTGTTCTGTGGGTCAGTTCACCACAAAGCACAGGCCACGGCGAGCCGCCGGTCTTCACGGCAGCTTGAGCGCCTCAGAGACTGGACAGCAATTTATAGGCGACCAACACGACGAGAAGCGCCCATAGGACCAGCGACTGATAGTAGAATATGTTCGTCGTGATCCTGTATTGCATGAACCGGATGGCCAGGGGCGAATAGAAGACCAGGTCATCCTGGTCGTTCTGGTAATGCGGGAAGTCGCGCGCAATGGCGAAGTTCCCGATGGTCGTGAGCGTCGACGCCAGGAAGGCGAACGCCGCCGTCGTCAGTATTGCGCCGATCATGTCGAATTGGCTCCCGCTTGCAGGCAGCTCATCTATTCCCCTCGTTCCCGCTTGTCGGATGCCATCACGGAGGGCAGCAGTGCACGGGCCACGCGGTCGGCGGCGATCTGGGTGCCGAGGTCGGTCCAGTGTCCGTCCGTCAGCCGATAGGTGCCGCGAACGCCATCGAGGGCTTCGCGCAAGTCGATGACCTGCATGCCGCGCTGGCGAAGCACGGCCACCAGTCGTTTGTGGCGCGCGTCGGCCGACAGTGAGTAGCTGAGATATCGAGGCCACGGCTTCCAGAACGCGACGTAGTCCGGATCGCTGATGCCGACGGGCGCCAGGGCGACGAACAGTTTTACGCCGTGTGCCTTGGCAAGCTCCTCGGCGCCGATCAGCCAGCTCAGCGTCTGGTCCACCGGCGTGGGATCGATCATGCGGTCGGCTTCCTGGGCATCGTGGGGTACCGGCCACGTGCCGGTTTCCCAATCGATGATGCCCGAGATCAGCCATCCGGCAAGGGTCTGGTGATCGGCCTTGCGCTGGGCGAGCGCCGCCCGGACCGGCTCGCCGCCGCGCGCCAGGATCTCGCGGATCGTCTCCTCGCTGAGCTTCGGATAGTAATATTGCTTCATGTGTTGGGCGACGCGCGCGGTCAGCTCGGACGTCGGCTTCTCCGCCCAGTCGGCCAGCAGCTCGTTTTCGCCGGGGATGTCCTTGCTGCCCCGGCCGATCTCGGAGAGGCCGAGCCGGTTCGACACCAGCCAATCCGTCCGCGGCGCGATGGTTCCCAGGATCGACGGCACGGGCAGCTCTTCGGCAAGCGCAGGCATCGCGAAATCGCCAAGGCGCACCGGGATGAAATCGTTGCCGGCATAGACGAAGATCACGATGGCATCGGGCTTGAGCGCGAGGGCCACGCGCTTGATGCGATAGTAGTATTGGCGGGGTCCGGTCGCTGCGATGCCGAGGTTGATCGCTTCCGCGTCGGCATGGCCTTCGCTGGCCCAGCGCTGCTCGATGAGCTGCGAGATCGGCGCGGGGATGTAGTAGCCTTCCAGGAAGCTGTCGCCCACGAGGACGGACCTGTATCGCACATCGGCCGGCCGCGCGATCGACCTCGGCCGGTCCCTGACGCCCCACTCGTTGTAGTGGGGAACGAGCCCGGGCGAATCGGCGAACACCGTCGCGACGTTTTGGCCCAGCGCCCCGACCGATATCGGCCGAAGATCGCGGGCAGGCCAGGATGGTACGAGAAAAGACGAGACGAACTCGGTGCCCGCCAAGGTGACGCCCAACAGCAGCAGAATATAGATGGGCCAGAACCAGATTTTCCTGTTCAACGCTTTCCTCGTTAGAATCGCCGCGTCATGTGGCAGTCGGGCTGTCCTGTACGTTCCAAATCCCTGTCAATCTTGTCAATTGTTCAAAGGAGCGAGGCCATCGATCGGCGGCGCGGGCGTGACCTAGGAACCGGCGCGCGCCAGCTCATGACGCGCTGCGGCGTATTCGATCAAGGCGGGTGACGCCCCGGCTGCGACTTCCTCCCACCGGCGCCGGGCCTCCTCGCGGTCCTGCGGCCAGGCAATGACGCCCAGCTGAAACAGCGCTTCGGCGCGGCGGCTCTCGTTGTCGGCCCGCGCCAGCACGTCGTCCGCGGACAGTTGCCCCGCGTGCAGGGCAAGCAGGGGGCCGGGCCAGGCGTCGCCTGCCATCCCCTCGAGTCCGGGCTGCCCGGCCGAGCGGCCGAGCCGGTGAAGCGACGTCAGGCGATAGAGCAGCCAATACGGATCGCCGGGCTCTTTCTCGAGAGCCCGCTGCAGCGCAGGCAAAACCGCTTCGTAGTCGGCCATGCGTAGCGACAGACAGGCCCGCGCGGACGCCTGTTCCGGCCGCAACAACTCTGATTGTCGGCGCCAGTCGGCGTCGGCGGCGCCGAGCCGGCCGAGCGCCAGGCAGGCGATGGCACGGCCGCTGTAGATTTCGGCGTCGTTCGGACGGCCGGCAAGAGCGGCATCGAAGGCGCGCAGCGCCTCCTCGTAGCGGCCCAGCATCCTCGTAGCGGCCCAGCATGAGCAGGGCTTCGGCTTTGAGCGCGGTGATCTCGTGAATGTCCGGTTTCAGACTGAGCGCGCAGCTGTAGTCGAGAAGTGCTAGCTTGCCGCGACCCTCGGCGAGCAAGGCGTTGCCGCGCGCGACGTAGGGCAACGCCCGGTCCTTCACCGACAGCAGGACCGACGTATAGGCGGCGATTTCGGCCGGAAACGGGCCGCGATTGCGCAAGACAAACGGCCGGTCCGGCGCACCACGCCTGACTGCCGCGCGCAATCTGCGCGCGACGTCGTACTTCGCCCGCGCAAGTTCGCTCTGGCCCAGCCTGTCCGCGGCCTCGCCATGGCCTTCCAAGGCGGCCGTCAGGGTCGGGGCTATTTCGGTGAGATCGGCGAATTGCTGCGCGGCCTTCTCGAGGTCGCCGGCCCGAGCACTCGCGCGCGCGCGAAAGTAGAGCGCGCTCGCGCCGCCTTCTTCGGACAGGCGATGAACAAAGCCGCTCCCCAGTCGATCGACGGCCCGACGCCAGGTTTCCAGGATCGCCTCGGAAAGCCAGGTCGTGGCGTCACCGCTGGGCCGCGAAGGTTCCCGAGCGTCAGGCGGCACCGTAAATTGACTGACCATGTTGCCAAGTACGGATGTCAGGAAAGCATGACAAGTACAATATCACGACAGAAACGGGATACCGATTATTGCGGCGTTCCGCCAGCACGCACGCAGCCTGCTGCGGCGTTCCCGGCTCACATCTTCTCGATCACCGCGGCCCTGAAGCGGCGCATTTCGGCGATCACCGCGGCGGCGTCCGGCCGCCGTGACGCCAAGCTCACTGAGCGCGCGCAGGTCGCCCACCATGTCGGCCTCGCTGCCGGAGAACAGCCGCCGCTCGCCATCCGACGCGACGGGCGGCACGGCCGCGCCATAGCGCTTCACGCGATAGCCAATCTCGACCGACGCAGGATCGCGGCCGGCGTCGACGGTGGCCTTGCGCAGGCGGGCGATGCCCGCACGCAGCCGCGGCAGGGTATCGAGCAGGTGCTGGTTGTTGCTGCCGATCGGATACCAGAGGTTGCCGATGCGGGCGGCGCGGCGCACCGCGGGTCCGCTCTCGCCGCCGACCCAGATCGGCGGATACGGCCGCTGAACGGGCTTGGGCTCCAGGACGATGCCGTCGAAGCGCGTGTAGCGCCCGGTGAAGCGCGGCGAGGCTTCGGTCCACAGCACGCGGAACGCATCGATATATTCATCGGTCACGGCGCCGCGCTCGGGAAACGGCGTGGTGACGACGGCATCGAACTCGGTCTTCAGCCAGCCGGCGCCGATGCCGACGACCAGCCGCCCGCCGGACAGCACGTCGAGCGTGGCCAGCATCTTGGCGGCCAGCACGGCGGGACGATGCGGCACCACCAGCACGGCAGCCACCAGCCTGATGCGCGACGTCTTGGCCGCGACATAGCCCATGGCGATCAGCTGCTCGTGCCGCTCGGTCGGGGCGTCCTCGTAGAACTCGCCGCTCTCGGAATAGGGATAGCCGGGCACCTTGGTGTCGGGCAGCACGACATGATCGGTCATGGTGAGATAGTCGAAGCCCATCGCCTCGCCCTGGATGGCGATCTCCGTCATGGAAGCGACGGCCGAGAGCGGGCCGGAGTTCGGCAGGTTGAAACCGATCTGCATGATCTTGTCCGTGTGGTTGGGTTAGCCGCCCGCCCGGGCCAGCCAGTTGACTGTCACGTCGCTGCGCGGGCGGGCCCGGCAGGCAAGCGTCAGTCCGGATTTGATCTGCGCCTTTCCCAGGCAAGCATCGGAATGGGGCAGCAGCGACACTTTCCCGGCCTCGAGCTTGGAAATGCAGGTCGCGCAATTGCCCGTGGCACAGGCGTAGGGATAGTCGATCCCGGCGGCGATTGCCGCCTGCAGGATCGTCCGATCCGTGGCGCAGGCGATCGTCTGGCCGCTGTTGCGGATCGTGACCTGGAATGTCTTCGGTGAGCGGGCCATCAGGCTCTCACGCCGCATGCCGGCGCGACGGAGTCGCGCGTACCGATGAAAATTCCGGATGAAACCATGTGACGGACGGAAACCGCGCCAGCGCATAACCGTAGAGCGACAGGCCCACGGCGGGCTGATCGCCCACGACTTCGGTGCTGTGGATGTCATGATCGGCCATCACGATGCCGGTGCCTGGCTCGACCACGACCTCGCCCACCTTGATGACTGTCGCGTGTCCGTTTTGTTTGCCGTCATCCGTGCGCCGATAGAACACGTGCCGTTCGCGCCCGGAGATCGCGGCGTTCGCGCACCAGATCCCATGGTCGTGCGGCGCCGCCTCCTTGCCCGGCAGGCTGATGGTCAGATAGAGGCCGTAGCCGTCATTGTCCTCGACCAGCAGGGGATGGTTGCGCCCCTGCGCCTCCGGCATGGCGAAGTCGGCGACCGGAAACAGCTCGGTGCGCTTGGCGAAGGCCACCAGCTTCAACTTGATGGCATGCAGTGTCGAAGGATTGATGCCTTCCGCTGCCGTGGCTGAATGCGCCTGCTCGAGGAAGGTCTTGCAAGCCCGGGCTCGACGGGCGGCGACATCGAATTGGCTCGCCATCAGACTTCCTCCTGCAACGGGCACCACGTTAAAGGGGTGGCGATGTCCGTCAACCTACATCATGCCCGGTTCGCCCAGGTCGGTGCCATCGACGAGGCGGCTGTAGCGAAATGGATGGGGATCGACGATCGGCGGATCGCCGGCGATCAGGTCGGCGGCCAGCCGTCCCGCCGCCGGCCCGATGCCGAAGCCGTGACCGCTGTAGCCGGTCGAGAGGTAGAGGCCGGGCAGCGGGTCCACCGCCGAGATGACCGGGATCGCATCGGGCGTGGAATCGATCATGCCGCCCCAGGCCTGCGCGACCTGCAGGCCGGCTAGCGCCGGATAGTGTTCGCCAAGCCGCGTCAATCCCAATCGCACCAGCGCGGGGTCAGCCGCCGGATCGAGCGTGCGCTGCCGTTCGAAGGGAGAAATTCCGTCGAGCGACCAGCGCGAGAACGCCTCGGGTCCTTCGAAGAACGAGCGGCCGACGGCGAATGTCAAACCCCATCGCCGCTTCTTGAAGGTCGGCCAGAACTGGCGCGCGTAGAGCAGGCCCTGGGGCGACAGCTCGACTCGGCCGCGCCCGCCCAGGCCAACCGTGTAGCCGCCATCGAGCCGGCGGCGGATCGTGACGTCAGGCATCGACAGGCCGCCTTCAGTCACCGCCGGCGCGGCCGCAGTGGCGAAAGACGTGGAACGCACGCTGGCCTGCGGCAGGCGGACACCGTGCCGGCGGCAGAACAGCGAGCTCCAGGCGCCGCCCGCGCACAGCACCGCCTGGGTGCGGATGGAGCCTTTCTCGGTGACGACGCCCGAGACCTTGCCGGCTTCCGTCACCAGCCCGCGCGCCGCGCAGTCCTGATGGATCGTGACACCGAGCCGTCGCGCACCGTCGGCGATGGCGGGGCCGGCGAGCGAGGGCTCGGCGCGGCCGTCGGTCGGCGAGTGCACGCCGCCGATCCAGTCGGCGGTGCTGCCCGGCGTCATTGCCTTGGCTTCGGCGCCATTGCCTTGGCTTCGGCGCCGCTCAGCACCCGGCTGTGCATCTGATGGTCGCGCGCGCGCAAGGTCCACGCTTCCCATTGCGCGAGGTCGGCCGGCCGGGTGGTGACGTAAACCAGGCCGGTGCGACGAAAGCCCGGATCGACGCCCAGCTCGCGGCCGAGCTCGCCCCAGATTTCCAGGCTCTTCATGGCCAGCGGCAGTTCGCGCAGGTCGCGGTGCTGCTGGCGACACCAACCCCAGTTGCGGCTGGACTGCTCGCCGCCGATCCGGCCCTTCTCGAGCAGGGCGACCGAGAGCCCCTTCTTCGCGAGCGCATAGGCGGCGGCGCTGCCGGCGATGCCGCCGCCGATCACCACGACGTCGGCCGAGCCCGGCAGCTTTTCATCACTCACAACAGGCTGCACGGGCGGAGACATCGGCGGGTCCACGATTATTTCGGATTGGCCTCGCCGATCCGGTGGCCCACTGTAGCGCGGATAAACCGGAAAACGAGAGAGGGGAAATGCGATGAGTGAGGTGCGTATTGTGGCGACCGGCCTTGGCTTTCCCGAAGGTCCGGTGGTTATGCAAGACGGATCGGTGATCCTGACGGAGATCCGCAACAATCGGTGCTCCCGCATCACGCCGGACGGCAAGGTATCGCTGTTCTCGGCGACGGGGGGCGGGCCGAACGGCCTCGCGGTCGGGCCTGATGGCGCGCTCTATTGCTGCAACAACGGCGGCAGTCGCTACGTCGAGGGCGTGTCGATGGGGCAGGGCCCGCATCCCGACTACAAGTCCGGTTCCATCCAGCGGATCGATCGCGCGACCGGCGCGGCCACGACGCTTTACACCGAATGCGACGGGCACAAGCTCAGCGCGCCCAACGACCTGGTGTTCGACAAGGCGGGCGGCATGTATTTCACCGATCTCGGCAAGCGCTACGCCCGCCATCGCGACCATGGCGGCCTCTACTACGCCTTGCCGGACGGATCGAAGATCGTGTGCCTCGCCTACCCCATGCTGAGCCCGAATGGCTGCGGCCTTTCCCCCGACGGCAAGGTGCTCTACGCGGCGGATACCGAAGGCGCGCGGCTGTGGGCGTTCGACGTCGAGGGGCCGGGCGTGCTGCGCAAGCCCAAGGGTCACGCGCCGCATGGCGGCCGGCACATCGCCGGATTGGGTGGCCGCGCGCGCTTCGACAGCCTGGCGGTGATGGAAAGCGGCAACATCGCGGTGGCGACGCTCACGACCGGCATGATCACCGAGATCTCGCCGGACGGCGCGATCGTGCGCGAAGAGAAGATGCCGGATATCTACCCGACCAATATTTGCTTCGGTGGGTCCGACATGCGAACGGCGTACATCACCTTGTCGGACTCGGGCCGGCTGGCGACCATGACGTGGCCGGAGCCTGGACTTAAACTAAATTTCAATTGAAGTCGCACGGGAGAATTGAAAATGGCAGGCAACGGGCAGACGGTCGTCGATCTCGACAAGAAACGCATGCAGGCGATGGCAAAGAAAGACGTCGCCACCCTGGAGGCCGTGCTGGCCGACGACCTTGTATACACGCACTCCTCGGCGCGGCTCGACACCAAGCGCAGCCTGATCGACGCCATGGTGTCGGGGGCGACCGTCTATACCGGCGTCGAGCCGTCGGACGTGAAGGCGCAGGATCTCGGCGATACGGTGGTGCTGACCGGGATTGCGCAGATCAAGGTCGTGTCGAACGGCACAGCCAACGCCTTCGGCGTGCGCTTCACCGACGTCTACGCCAAGCGCAACGGCAACTGGCAAATGGTGACCTGGCAGTCGACGCGGCTGCCGGCGTAGGAGGGAAAACCAGATGAAGACGGTACAGTCGATGTTGGCGGAAGCCGACGCCGCCGTGCCGAGAATCAGTCCGGAGGAAGCCAAGGGATGGCTTGGCCGCACCGACGTGCTGTTTCTCGACGTTCGCGAACCGACCGAGGTCGCGGCCTCGGGCAAGGTCCGAGGCGCCGTCGCGGTGCCGCGAGGCCTCGTCGAATTCCGCGCCGACCCGGCCTCGCCGATGCATGACGCGGCCTTCGACCGGGCCAAGACGGTCGTCGCCTACTGCGCTTCGGGCGGACGTTCGGCGCTGGTCGGCAAGACCCTCAAGGACATGGGCTACGCCAACGTGCGCAACCTCGGCGGCTTCAAGGGCTGGCTGGACGCGGGCGGCGAGATCGATAAGGCGTGATCTTCGCTGGGGGCGCGCCACTCCAGTGGCGCGTCTTCTCATGTTCATGCGGCCCGTGAAGGTCTTGCTCGCTCATGATCATGAGCGGGCGGGACGCCACAGGTACATGTGAATGCGCCGAGTCCGAAAAAGCATGACGCGCCACTGGAGTGGCGCGCCCCCTGCGATGACACGATTCCAAAGCGATCGGTATTCGCTTTAGCCGTTCACGCCGCCATCTTTACCAGCCTGTCGATTTCCGGCAGGCGCTGATCCACCTTCTCGGGCCGCTGGCTGCCCAGGTTCACCACCAGGCGGTCGACGCCCAGGGCTGCATACTCCGGCAGCGCATCGGGCGACATCGTCATGGGCGGCGTGATGATGATCTCGAAGTCCTTGCCACGCTTGCGGCCGGCTTTCGCGAACGCGGCGTCGAGCTTCTCGAGCATCTGCCTGGTGCGGGCAGGGTCGAGGTTGAAGCCGTACCAGCCGGCGCCGAAACGCACGGCGCGGCGGAAGGCGGCGTCGGCATAGCCGCCGACGATGATCGGCACGTGCGGCTTCTGGATCGGCTTGGGGTCGACGCGGCAGGTCTCGAACTTCACCCACTTGCCGGCGAAGTCGACCGACGGCTCGGTCCACAGCCGGCGCATGACTTCCAGGAACTCGTCGCAGCGCGCGCCGCGGTCTTCCCAGCGATAGCCGCAGGCCTCGACTTCCTCCTTGTTCCAGCCGACGCCGATGCCGAAATCGATGCGGCCGTCGCTCAGCCAGTCGAGCGTGCACATCTCCTTGGCCGTGTAGATCGGGTTGCGCTGCGGCACGAGGGCGACGCCGGTGCCCAGCCGCACCTTGGTCGTCGCGGCCGCCAGGAACCCGAAGGTCGCGGTCACGTCGAGCATGCCGCCGCCGTCCGGAACCGGAATGCGACCGTCCTTCGAGCCGGGATAGCCGTAGGTGTTCTTGTCGAACAGGGCCACGTGCTCGCCCATCCAGATCGAATCGAGACCCATGCTCTCGGCGCGGCGGCCGAAATCGCGGATCATCTGCGGTGTCGCCTGGGGCGACATGAAGGTGGAGAAGACTCCGATTTTCATGGTGGTGCTCCTCGTCTCGCTCGCTTCCTAGGGCCGAGCCTTTCCGACTCGTTCGGCGATTTGAGACACTGTGTAATGTGCCGACTGCACGGCACCTTCCTGCCAGGCAGTGATATAGCTCATATGCTCGCCGGCAAAGTAAAATGGCCCGTCCCCGGCAAGCAGGACCGGATAGGCCGCTTGCCGCGCGCCCGGAACGGCGTCCCATTCGATCCAGGCGCCGAGCGAGTAGGGAATCTTCGCCCACGCCACCGACGCCGCCGGTCCGACCAGCTTGCCGTAGCCCGGATGAAGCCGTTCGCCATCCGCGATCGCCGCCGCGTGGCGCTCCGCCGGAGTCATGGCGGTAAACTTCAGGCCCGAGGCCTGGCGCGAGATATAGGCGCCGAGCAGCACGCCCTTCTTGCCGTGGAAGCCGTGCGAGGGGTACCAGATCTGCGTGATGTCGCGATCTGTCCAGCTGATGCCGCCATATAGCTGCTGGTCGATCTCCCACCAGCGCCGCGGCGCCTCGAACGCGACCTTCACCGCCGGCCAGTAGAGTCCCGCGCCGGCCGCGATCGCTTCCTTCACCGGCGGGGTGAAATCGGCCGGTATGGACTTCAGCACCGAAAGCGGAATCGTGCAGATCACGAAGTCCGCATCTATGGCGCTTCGCTTGCCGGTCTTGTGATCGAGCGAGACGACCCTCGCGCGATCGCCGGCGCGGCCGATCTGCACCACCTCCTGATCGAGCTGGATCATGCCGCCGAGCGCTTTCGCGAAAGCACGGGCGATGGCGTCCATGCCGCCCACCGGCTGCAACATGGTGGGCGATTGACTCCACAGCTCGGCGAAACAGAGCGCAAGGACGATCGCCCGCGATCGCGGGCCCGTCACGACCTCGTCCAGGGCGAGGGGCGGCAGATGCTGTCCTTTCTCGTTGCCGGCGCCCGGTGCGTCGTCATCGACATAACCTGCGCGCGAGGAGCCGGCATAATTCAAGCCGGCGTCGAGATCGCCGAAGATCCGCAGCACGGCCCGAAGATCCGCATCCTCCTGCACGCTCCTGGCGGCAAGAGCGGCAATGGCGCCGCGCAGATCGGCGTTGAGTCGCCGCGCCGTCTGGGGTTTGCCGCCGAACTGGGAGTCGAGCTGGATCAGGGCGGCGCGGTTGTCGTTGACGAACAGCTCCAGCGCGACGCCCAGTTCGCGGCAGTAGCCGAGAATGCCCTGATGGTGACTGGAAAGCCTCGCCGGGCCGGTATTGAAGTAGAGGTCGCGATGCGTCTCCCAGTTGACCTGTTGCGTGGAATCCGTCTCGACGATGCGGTCGCCGCCGCGCACGGTCCACACCCGTCCGCCGGC
>Ga0193726_1000762_pt1 | contig 30046 bp, 27 predicted proteins | sample H2c1metaG_FD_144928 | JGI IMG/M metagenome (GOLD analysis project Ga0193726, IMG submission 144928) | Soil microbial communities from a riparian zone of the East river system, Colorado, United States - H2c1 | ecosystem: Environmental > Terrestrial > Soil > Riparian zone | place: USA: East River... | reverse complement strand
GACCGCATACCAATGCGACATTGGCTGCGAACCAAAGATCTCATCGAGCATTGCCGTCAGTTGAGGCCGGTTCTGCGCCAGCTTGGCAGGATCCGAGAATCGCGGGTCCGTCAGGATGTCCTCACGGTCCATTGCTTTCAGAACCGCGGGTACCTTGTCCGGAGTGGCTACAAGGACGAACCAGGTGCCATCGGAAGAGCGATACGTGTTCAAGGCCGCATTTGCGGGATGGGTTCGATCGTGCAACCCATAGAAACTTGCACCACATAGAGCGGCCTGGATAAAGACACTAGCCGACCAGACACCCGCAGCGAGAAGCGAAGTCGTGACGTAGGATCCTTTACCGGTGCGTTCGCGACGATAAAGCGCGGTCGCAACCGCGGCATAAATGCAGACCGCAGTTGCATTGTCACCGCTACCTGCCACGGGCCAGGTGGGCGGCTCACCAGCATCGCGCATCATGTATAACAAGCCGCTTCGCGCCCAGAAGGCCGTGAGATCGAATCCCGGAAGAGTAGCGTCCGGACCGTTCTCGCCGAAGCCGGTGAGGTCAGCATAGATCAGACGCGGATTCCACTTCGCGACATCTTCATATTCGAGCTTCAATTTCTTGCGCGCGGGGTGCGGGGTGTTGACGATGAACACGTCGGCCCACTTGGCGAGCCGCTCGAGAACCTGCTGCGCGCTCTCAGCCTTCAGATTGAGCGCAACGCCTCGCTTGTTTCGATTCGCCAATTGGAAGGGATAAGCCTCTTCGGAATGCGGCTGGGGCGGGATCTTCTGCCCTTTTCTCCACAGTTCTCCCTCAGGCGGCTCGACTTTGACGACGTCGGCGCCGAAATCGGACAAGATCGTTGCGGCGCTCGGGCCGGCAATGAAGCTCGAAAGATCCACAACCTTCAATCCCGAAAATATGTTTTCCCCTGCCATTTCATCTCCTTTATTGTTCGAACCGCCGCTGACAGTAGCGAGTCATTTAAAACTTCGAGGTAGAGCGCAAGGCCTACCGGCCCTGAAACTTCGGCGCGCGTTTTTCGAGGAACGCCGACATCCCTTCTTTCTTGTCGTCGGTCGACGCACAGACTGCGAAGAGTGAGGCTTCGATGATCAAGCCTTCGGCCACGCTCGTGTCCTGTCCTTTGTTGACCGCTTCAAGCGCGTACTTCACGCTAAAAGGTGCGTTCGCGATAATCTTCTTCAACACAGTTTCGGCACGCTCCGTGAGCTGCGCACCGGGCACCAGTTCGTCCACCAGGCCGATGCGATAAGCCTCAGAGGCATCGATGATGTCGCCGGAGAGGATGAGCTTGAGTGCTCGGCCTTTTCCGACTAGACGAGGCAGGCGCTGCGTGCCTCCATAACCTGGCATGACTCCAAGCTTTACTTCTGGCTGGCCAAATTTCGCGCTCTCGGCAGCGATCCTGATGCTGCAAGACATCGCCAACTCGCATCCGCCACCCAGGGCAAAGCCGTTCACTGCGGCGATGACCGGCTTACCAAGGTTCTCGATGAGCTCGGTCAATCCCTGGCCTCGACGAGTTCCCTCTTCTGCTTCTACAGCCGTGTAGTTGGACATCTCCGCGATGTCGGCGCCTGCAGCAAACGCCTTCTCACCGGAGCCCGTGAGGATAACTCCACGGACGGCTGCATCGTCACGAGCATCCTCGAACGCCGCCCGCAAGTCATTGATCGTCGCCTTGTTCAACGCGTTCATGACCTTTGGCCGGTTCAGCGTTACATACGCAATCGGACCTTTCTTGTCGTAGACCACGTTCTCGAGTTTTAGAGCAGAAGCTAGCGAGCTCATTTCCCTTCTCCTTGTTAATCGTTAGCGTCATTGATCGTTAAGATCCCGGTGGCGTTCGTCACTACGCGGCAGGAACTTCGGCGTACGCGATGCCAGTCAAGTTCCCTTCCGCCGCGAGTATCGTCTTCTTGTTCGAACCATCGAGACTCGCGCTGTAGATGGATCCGCCCAAGTCGGTCAAAAACATGCGGTTGCTTTTCAGGTCCAAAGCAATGCCGATTCCTTCCATCAAATGGTCGAAAATAATCTCGGGTTCTTTCTTGCCATTTCCTTGAGCCGGGTCCATGGGCGCCCGGTTCACCGTGTTCCCGCGGGGCGGATCGCCCCGGTCCGTCCAGTAGATCAACCGGTTGGCCAAGTCGAGTTCGAGGTCGATGGGTTCAGGCAGGCCCCCGTAGAGAAGTTCGATGTCTTTGCGGTTCGCCGGAGTTTGGTCCTTGGGAATTTCGAGATTGGCGCGAAAGATGCGTCCTTCGCCGGCATTGTCCGGGCCCTTCTGAGTCCAATAAAGCTTGCCAGCTTCGATGTCGAGCACGATGCCCACGCACCATTTCTTAATGTCTTTGCCGGGACGCGAGTCGCCTTCGCTGGTATCGATAAGGGTTTCGATGTTGGAACCATCGACGTTCGCGCGCATGACCCGCATCCCTTCACGGTCACACCAGTAGAGCTTCCGGTTCCTCTCATCGAGTTGTAGTTGTTTGGGAGTGAAGGTGCCGCCGGGAGGAACAATGTGAATGACGTTGCTTCCGTCAAGGTTCGCCCGCTCGACAGAGCCGTCATTGGCGCTGGGGTTGCCCATGTTGGTCCAGTAGAGGTTCCCCGCCACGGCATCCACAACGATGCCGTCTGGGAGTCGCCTTCCTTCGTTCACAATCACCTTGAGGTCGGAGCCGTCGGGGTTTGCGGAAAATACCTGGCCACTGCTTGCACTGAGAAAAAACAACCTGGCCGTCGTGGCCTTTGCTGTGGAGTTTGTAATTTTTGATTTGGATGTCTTAACAGCCATAACTTTTTCGCTCCTTTATTACTTCGGGTTTTTGGTCCCAGGGGTTTGGCCTCAGGTCTGGGTCGCTAAGCTGAACTCCTGACACCTGAGCCCAAGACCTGAAATCCCAAAGCGGTTGCATAAGAAACCGTAGTTCGCTCCCATTCCGCTAGATGAAGGCGCTGATCCCGGTTATGGCTTTACCAAGAATCAGGTTCTGCATCTGGAAGGTGCCCTCGTAGGAGTAGAGCGCCTCCGCATCGGCAAAGAAGCGGGCAACGTTGTAGTCAGCGGAGATGCCGTTGCCGCCCAAAAGTTCCCGCGCCCACGCGACCGTCTCGCGGCACTTGGCAGTGGTGAATGCTTTGGCAAGTGATGCATGCGCATCCGTCAGCTTGCCTTCGGCCTGCAATTGGCCCATGCGAACCAGGAGGCATTGCGATGCCGTAATATTCGAAATCATTTTGGCGAGCAGGTCTTGCACCATCTGGAACGAGGCGATCGACTTACCAAACTGCTGGCGTTCCTGGCAGTATTTGAGGGCGTTCTCGTAGGCGCCCATGGCGCATCCCGTCGCCTCCCAGCCAACCATGAACCGCGTCATCTTCAGAACGCGGGCGGTGTCACGGAACGACTGATCTTCCTGCAACCGGTTCGCTTCCGGTATTCGGCAGTTTTCCATCGTGATCAGACCGTTCTGCACCACTTTAAGGGCGATTTTGTTCTGGATCTTCTCTACTTTGAAGCCAGGTGTGGTCTTGTTTTCCACGATGAACGCTTTGACCTGGTTGTCGGCCAGATCGCGCGCCCAGATAACAGAAATGTCGCACCACGGAGCGTTGCCGATCCACTTCTTCTGACCATTGAGAATCCAGGTGTCTCCCTCCCGCTTGGCCGTCGTCAACATTCCGCCCGAGGTCCCTGACCCAACCAGCGGTTCAGTAAGGCCGAAGCAGCCAATCTTTTCCCAGCGAGCCATCGCAGGCAGCCATTTCTGTTTTTGTTCTTCCGATCCACCCAGGTAGATCGAGCCCATTGCCAGGCCGTTGTGCACACCGAAGAATGTCGCGATCGAGGAGTCGACGCGCGCCATCTCCATGGCGATCAAGCCAAACAGCTGCGCACTTCCGCCTCTGCAGCCGTAGCCCTGCATGCCGACGCCGCCAATGCTGAGCTCTTCCAGCGCGGGCACGATTTCGAATGGGAAAGCATCTTCGACCCAGTACTTGGTGATGATGGGCGCGATTTTCGTCTCCATGAAAGTGCGCACTTGTTTCACGATCGCCAACTCCTCAGCGGGCAGTGTTTCGACGAGTTGATAGAAGTCGCTATTGGGTGCCGGTAGGGACACGGGCTTTTTGTCTTTTACTGGGCTTGCCATTGAAACCTCTCTTCTTAATTGTTTATCTTTTCGTGCTGCTCGCGACACTTCACTCAGAGCAAGCGACTGGCCAAAACGCACCGGAAGATCGCAGTCTTGAAAAGAAACGAATTACAGTCTGCAGAAGCATTGATTCAATCAATGTTGACCAATAAATCGATGTCACGAATAGATCAGTGTCACCCGGTGTCAAATGGTGGTAACACTGAGCGGATCTACCCACGCATGAAAAGTCCAAGTATCGCCCAGGACCCGCCGGTCTCCGGGTGCGATTGATTGCCGTTCGAGCCGCGAGCGGCTGGGGATTGAGCAGGAACGCCTCCGCTCGTCCCACTGCGGCGCGATAACTCCACACGGTAAAGATTCCGTCGCCCGGCACGATGCCTCCAGCGAAATCCTGCAGATTGAGCAACGTTGCATCGCTCTTGTTTCAGCCTGGCCTGCAACTCAGCCCCGACATCTTCGGCATGCGGATGTCACCGATCAGGCACCAGATCGCCGTGGTTTATACATTTCGGAACCAGCCTGACGCAGCGCTCGCGTGGATGGACCGAGCCTGTGCCCAACGTGAACGGCGGTCTGATCGAAACGAAAGTGGACCCCCTGCTGAAGAACTGCACCGCGACCCGCGATACACTGTGTTCTGGAAAAGAATCCATCTGCCGGTCATATAACACCGGTGGCGAGTGCGTTATTGGCCGAATCATGTGTCATGCAGGCTGGCGCTTTGCGAAAAATGCCGTGAACGCTTGCTTCGCATCATCGGACCTGACGCGCTCCGCGAACACTTCGTTCTCAAGCTTCACTGCTTGCTCCAACTGTTCGAGTAAGGCCTGCTTCATCAGGCGCTTCGATGCCTGCACCGCAGCGGCGGGCTTTGCGGCCAGATCGCGTGCCGTTTCAGTGGCTGTCGATAGAAGGCTCTGATCAGGCACAACCTGTGTCACCAGTCCGAGTGCCGCCGCCTGCAAGGCATCAAATGGCTTCCCGAGCAGGATCAGTTCGGCTGCGCGAACGTATCCGAAACGTAATGGAAGCAGATAGCTGCTTCCGAATTCCGGGACGAGTGCCAGGTTCACGAAAGGCAGTTGGAACTTCGCGCTCTCTCCTGCGTACACGAAGTCACAGTGAGCCAACATGGTCGTTCCGCCACCAATGGCTGCGCCTTGCACGGCGGCGATCAGCGGCTTCTCGAAATTGATGAACGCGTGGATCAATTGTGACTGGGGACTCTCGCCCGGTCCCGGTGGGTTTTTCATAAAGTCCTCGATATCGTTGCCCGCGCTAAACGAAGTTCCCGCGCCATGCCAAAGCACGACGCGTATCTGATCGTCTTTTGCCGCTCCGTTGAGCAGGTTTGCCATCGTGATGTACATGCTCGAAGTCATGGCGTTCTTCTTTGCGGGACGATTCAGTTGGATGCTCAGGATATTTCCAATTTGCTCTGTGACTATGTCACTCATCTGCGGTCTCCAGTAATAGTTTTTTCCCAGTCTGGGCCGTACCCATATGCCGCGGACGGACGCCGGCTGGGGGATTGGTCTAATTCTGTTTCGAGTCTGTAGCTAACGAGTTGAGCCACAGTCACCATGGTGAAGCCATGCTCCGAGCAGAACCTTGCTAGATCAGAGCCGCGCGCCATGCTGCCATCGGGGTTCATGATTTCGCAGATCACTGCGGCGTGACGCAGCCCTGCCAAGCGAGCGAGGTCAACGGACGCTTCGGTTTGGCCGCGTCGTTCGAGAACGCCATCGGGCCGGGAGCGCAGGGGAAACACATGACCGGGGCGCAAGAGGTCTTGTGGCTGGGTTCGAGGGTCGACCGCAGCCAGGATGGTTTGCGCACGATCGTACGACGAGATTCCGGTGGTTACGCCCCGTCCTCGTGCATCGATCGAGACGGTAAACGCGGTGCCATGGTTCGCGGTGTTGTGGAGCACCATGGGTCCCAACTCCAACTGCTCAAGCCGCTCGCCGGTCATTGCCAGACAAATCAAACCCCGTGCATAGGTAGCCATACCATTGATCGCTTCGGGTGTGACCATTTCTGCCGCGATCACGAGGTCACCTTCATTCTCACGATCTTCATCGTCGGCAATGACGATCATGCGTCCTGATCGCAACTCCTTGAGAGCCTTCTCAATCTCATCGCTCCCGGACACACGCGAACCTTCGGACGAAACAAGTAGATCCACTGCGCTGAGCTGCTGACTCGACATAGGTGCTCCGATGAACGCCAATTCGTCCAATCGTTCACATGATCGTGAGCGAATGCCCCATCCTTTTCTTCTTGGTCCGCAAGTACGACAGCGCATAAGGGCTTATCGGCGCTTCGCAGGCGATGAGTTCGATGACTTCGATGCCACCGTTTGTCAGCGCATCAACTTTTTGCGGGTTGTTTGTCATCAGGCGAACCTCCTGGATCCTAAGTTGATGCAGGACAGCGACGGCCAGACTGAAATCACGGCAGTCAGCGTCGAAACCCAGGGCTTCGTTCGCTTCGATCGTATCGAGACCCCGGTCCTGCAAGGCGTAGGCTTGTAGCTTCGCCATCAGCCCGATGCCACGGCCCTCCTGGTGTAAGTAGATGACTAGACCGGATCCTTGTTCCGCAATGGTGGACATCGCGACTTCCAACTGGCCTCGGCAATCACAGCGCAGAGATCCAAGCACTTCGCCGGTGAGGCACTCGGAATGAATGCGTAGCAAAGGTCTTTCGTCCTGTACTTTGCCAAGCTTCATCACCAGGGCAGTTTCGGGTCCTCGTTTAGCCGTGCTCGCTCGTTCAAAGCCGATCAGGTCGAAGACGCCAAAAACCGTCGGGAGATAAGTGGAGACCACCCTACGGATGCCGCCATGTCGTGCGCTCTTAGCCATGAGGTCCCAGTGAGCCGTACTCGCTCCTCACAATCTCTCACTCATAGCAATTTCATCTCCATGACCAGTCCCGCCAAACTGCTCTGTGAACGCCGGAAAAATGATTGTTTGGCTGATCTCCTCAAGAAAGTTCCCTGCTTCCCGGTGACAGTGTCAGGGCTTTGACAGCGACCGCCGTCTCTGCGAGGCAATAGTCAGCACTCAGTCCGCGTCGATTGCAGAGCCAGTGTGGCTACCGGGTTGCTTCCGTGTACATCAGGGAGACAAGTTATGATCAGCATCGACGCGGCCGGTTCTCCAGTTTTTGAATCCGAGACCTCAGCGACACTGGATTCGCTACGGGAACGATTCGAGGCCGTGCGCCGCGATGAAATTCAACGTGTTCGCGGGCGCCTCGGCAATTTGAGTCTCGACCAGGAGAACGCCATCGATTCGCTGAGTCATGCCCTCATCGAAAGCGTGCTTCAGGCACCTATGGCGATGTTACGAAACGCGAGCGCAGGCAATCAGTCTGGTTTTGTTCTTGAGACAGTGCGCAGAATCTTCAATCTGCGTACCTGATGAATACGTTTTATTCGGGCGTGCGGCCAATCGCATTTAGGAGTTCGTCGTTGGCCTGCAAGAAGCTGAGCTGTGATTGGAGCAGGAGTGCCTTAGCATCGTACTGCTGGGCGGTTGTGTTAGCCGCCTGCGAATTCAGTGCCGCCCCTTGCAACAGTTTCTGCTGCATTACGCGATCAGACTCGGTGCGCAGGGCCACGACTTCTTCGGACACCTTCAACATCTGCTGCGTCCGGGTGAGCTTGTTGTAGGCAGTTTCGACTTCAAGTTCGACCTCGTCCGCCAGCTTTGCGAGGTTCTCTTTCGCCTGAGACAACTGCGCTTCACGTTGGTGCAGCGAGGCCCGCTTACGTCCGGAATCGAACACGTCAAAGCCGAAGTGGATACCGAACGTACCAAAGTTACGCGCCAGAAAGGGGACGTTGTCCGCATAGCTGTACCGGGCAAAGGCCTCAACATCGGGGACCCAGATGTCGGTCTTGGTCAAACGGACCGCGGCCTCAGCTTTCTGCACCTCGGATCGAGCCGCAAGGATTTCGGGGTGTGAAGCCTCGGCAGTCGTAATGCATTCTTCGCGCCGGCAGGCCTCCGGAGCCGCGGTAACCGCAGCATCAAGGTCCAGTGCGGTGCTCAGAGGCAGGCCAATCAAGTCGTTGAGCTTTAACGTCAGGTCTGCGAGCTGAAGATCGGTGGTCAGCATTTCCTGCTGGGCTTGCAAGAATTGTGCGCGGCTGTCGATCGACTCCTGTTCAAGTGCGCTGCCGAATTTCACCTGTTGCAGACGCTCGTTCTGAAGCGCCTCGGATGCCTTGATCCTAGCTTCGGTGGCGCTACGGTGCGCCTCAGCGATCAAGATGCTGTAGTAGACCTGATGAACGGCGAGCGCTACGTCGTTTCCAGTAAGCTGCGCCTTCGCACGAGATGCTTGTAACTCGGCCTGTGCCAGATCGTTTTCCCGCCTGATCTTGAGCAGAGTCGTCAACGGCTGGGTGATCTGGGTTCCGCTGGTAATAAAGTTTTGACCGCCCTGGCTGATGATCGCGTTCGCAGGCGGGATCGACGCTCCTCCGGCGACGCCCAGGCTACCGGCCCTAATCTGAATCAGCTCAGTATCCGTAACGTGCAGAAAGCTGCTGTCATTCCGTATCGATGGAAAATACGAACTCTTCGCCACCTCCTTCGCTTGTCGTTTCTCCTCAACCGTGTAGCCGGCGATGCGGATGTTGTGATTGTGCTGAAGGGCCAACTGAACGGCCTCCTGCACGGTGATATGACGTGCAGGAGCGGCGATGCCTGGTTTCTGGGCCGCCAGATTACGCACGAAGAAAGTCATCGCTAGCAGCAGGAGCAGTGCCGCTTTTGGTCGCATCATTTCGACTCCTTCCCGGCCGGAGGAATTTGTGGCATCTCGCTGAGCTCGCCATAATTCAACGGTGATTGCCGCAGCAGAGCGACAAAGATCAATGCGCATGCACAACTCCAGGCGATCAGCAGGAAACCGTCGAGAATGCTCAAGCTGTAGGCCTGTAGACGCAACCGGGCTGCAATCAGATCAATGGCGCGCGCTCCCGCGGCGGCCATACCGGACGATTTGGCATAGAGACCCGCCGACATGGCATGAATGTTCTGATAGGTGATCCAGTCGCCACCGCTGACGTGGAGCCCCAGAAGGTTCGAATGCAGCTTCTCCCTGCGAGCGACGAAGTGGCCCATGTAGATGGCGCCTACGGTACCGCCGAATATTCGGATGGTGTGAAAGTACGCCGAAAAGGTCAGGACCCACTCAGGTTTTGCTAAGGCGCCGGCGAAGATTGCTTGCAGCACGATGCAACCAACAAGTCCGATGAAAGCGAAAGCCTGCCCGACGCCAGTAAGCAACTCAGTGCGATAGAAGTTCTCGGCTGCCCACGTGCTGCTGAACTGAGAATTCATCCAGGCAGCAAATGCAGTACTCGCAAGGCCAATGGCGAACAGAAGACGGGGATCAAATTTACGCAGCAGCAGAAGCGCAGCCGTGAACGCGAGGGGAATAAGCGGGATAGCGCTCCAGATGATCGCAGGTCCTATCTGGTCGGGTTCGAACCCGCGGATGGCCAACGCCTGCGGGACCAGAATGATGGTTGTGCAAAGGGTGAAGCGGAACCAGAAAAGCAGACTTCCTAACAGCACGGTGTTCCGCTTCAGCAGATAAGGCAGCGCCACCAGACGATTGGGACCGCGCAGCCTTCGAACCAGCGCGCACAGCAGGAAGAACGTCCCACCGGCAAACAATGCGTTAAACACTCCGGAACGCCACCAGTCCAGCCTTTCCCCTTGTTCGCATGCAGCGAGCAACATAGCCAGGCCTGCGCTGGCATACAAAAATCCTGCGAAGCTCGGCGCTTCCCCGGATCTCTTCGCTGAACTGGCCTTGGGTATCCCGTAGTAGATGCATATCATCATCACGGGCGTGATGAGTGCCGAATTCCAAAACATCCAATTCGATGAAAAATGGAATCTGTACCAGCCATAGAGCGAAGGCGCGATATTTACAGCGCCGTCCACGAAGATTGCGTACAAAGCAATTGTGAAAGGAAGGTATCGAAGTGGAATGTTGCGAAGCGCGAACGTGAGTGTGAGTGGATAAAACGTACCGGAGGTCAGCCCGGCCAGGAGTGTCATTGCAATTACCAGGCTGTAACTGTGCACCAGCGGCAGAAAGATAAGCAGTCCGGTAAAGAGCGTGGCGGCTGCAAGCAAGATGCGCCGTGTTCCCATCAGACCGCCGAGATATACGGTGAACGGACCGATGAACATCAGGCCAATATCGAAGGCACTGTTAATCCACGCGCTCTCGTCATAGCCAAATCCGTGCCCCCCCCTGAAATCGGACATGCCGAGGGAGATCATGCGACTGGTAAGCGTGACAACTCCTGCGCCCGTAACAACGCCCAGAATGCCCAGCAGCGGCCTGGTCGAAACCTCCGCGGGCATCGCTGCGGCGGCCGCGCGCGCGATCTCTATCGGAGACGGGCGAAGTGTGATGGTCGAAGCTGCCATGTGTTCTAGCTCACCGTCTGGTGCGCACAGTTGCAATCACCGAAATTCCGGGACGCAGTTTCGTCGCGAAGGTCGAATCCTCCAGCGCGATCTTGACCGGAATACGCTGCACGACTTTCGTGAAGTTGCCAGTGGCGTTGTCGGGTGGCAACAGAGCAAATTGCGATCCACTGGCGGGTGCGATTTCGATCACTTTGCCGCGAATGAGTTGCCCGGGAAATTGGTCAATGCGAAGGTCGGCAGCGTCACCAACCTTGACGTTGGTTAACTGGGTTTCGCGGAAGTTTGCCTGCACCCATTTGGTGAGAGCAACCAACGAGATCACCTGCGTACCGGGAGAAACAAGTTGTCCGGGCCGAACTTGTCGTTCGCCCACGGTGCCGTCGTCCGGAGCGTAGATTTTCGTGTACCCAATGTCTACCGAGGCTACCGCAAGGTTCGCCTGCTTTGCATGCAAATCGGCCTGAAGTTGCATTTCCTGTGATTCGAGGACGGCCTTACTGCGACGCTCGACCTCGGCAGCGAGCTCACTGCTTTGCAACATGGTCCGGGCCTGATTGAGATCGGCCTCACGGCTGGCAAATTGGCCAGACAAGTTTCCTTCCGCGGCGACGGCGGCCTCGAGATTTTGCTCGGTCGTAGAGTGACTCTGGTATAGCCCTTCCTGGCGCTTACGCTCAGAGCGAGCGTTAGTCAACTGAGCCTGTACGGCTTCTTTGCCAGCTTCGGCCGCGGCAATCTGCGCCTTTGCCTGATCGATGCCCGCCAGCGCCTTTGCGATGTGCGCATCCTGCAATTGCCTCTGACGAAGATTTTCCTCAATGCCCGCATGCGCGGATGCAACTCCGGCATTGGCTTGATCAACCTGCGCCCGATAATCGTCGTCCTGCAATTCGACGAGGAGGTCGCCCTTGTGCACCTGCTGGTAGTCCGCCACATTCACCGAGCGCACAATACCTGTCACTTTGGTACTGAGCGGGGTGAGATCGCCGCGGACGTAGGCATCGTCTGTAACCTGTTCGGCCTTGCCACCTTCCCACCCGTTCCAGTTACGTGTAATTGTGATCAAGACTGCCAAAGCGAGAAGCACCACGAGAATTGGGGTTGCGTAGCTCTGCCACCTGGCACCCTGGCGAGGACCTGCCTGAGCGTTATCGACCTTGGGCGACGCAACCGGTGTCGCAGGTCCAGCGGGCACAGGTGAGGTGGACATTAGAGTTTCTCCTTGAGCATTAAGAGATCTCGAAGCGTTGGAGTTCCGATGCCTGCATTGGAGCAACTACAGTTCCACTCACGAAGACGAATCCTGACCAGCTCAAATCGCAGGCGTATGCTCACAATCGGCACAAAATGTTTTCTGTTTGCTGAAAAAGCCGATGGCCCGGCATTTCCACAACCCGCCGTGTCACATGACACGTGACACTTGACACTGTGTGCCACTGGACTCTGCACTGCAAGTTAGTCTCCCTGGACTCCCGGCTCAGCAGCGGTTAATGGCCGCGGCGACGATTCAAGAACCGCTCTGGCTGAGAGACACACGATGGCGCTCGATTGGAATCGTGCATGCTGGTGAGTTCCTGTTGTTGACAATCGCGGGCAGCGCTCGCGCCCAAACTTCATTTCGATGCAGGAAGGAAACCCGTGAACCAAAAGAAGTTCTTCGTGATCGCCCTGATATTCGGCGCATTCGCAGCGACAAGTTCAGCATTGGCGCAGGATTCGTCGTCGGCCAAGAAGGACACCACCAAAGGTTCGACTGCAGGCGACGGCTCCAAATCAAAGCCCGACGATTTCATCGAACTCTTGCGCAAAGATGTGAGATCGCAGAAGAAGCAAATCATCGCCGAGAATATGGGCCTCGGCGATGCTGAGGCAGAAAAGTTTTGGCCGGTCTACGATCAATATGCCGCAGAACTCTCCAAAATCTACGACACGAAACTTGCCCTGCTGAACGACTATACCGAAAACTACAGCACCCTTACGGGCGAACAAGCCGAGAATTATATCCGCAAGCGCGCTGAGGTTGAACAATCAATTATGGAGTTGAGATTGAAATACATGCCTGCATTCCGCAAAGTGCTCTCCGGCAGGGAGACCGCATTGTTTTATCAACTCGACTGGCGACTCGGTCTGGCGATCGACGTCGAACTGGTGCAGGTGCCTCTCATTAATCCATAGTCGACGCCGTTCTGGAGGGTCGTATCAGGGCAGCTTCAGCCCTGGCATTCGGTGTTTGACTCGACCAACGCGCCCACAGGCGAAAGACTCGACGGCCCTGGCTTTTTGATGATTGCGCCGATCCGCGCGGGTAACCAATTCCTCTCGCTGGGGACGGCACGGCCCAAAGGCCATGCCCCGATACGAACCGCTTTTCCCTCACACTGCACCACCCCTCTGCGTGGCCGCAACGGGTCTCATCCTCCATCTCCGTGAATGCGCCAATAATCGCTTTCGTCTGTGCCGCCTTTACGCTTAAAAAGCCCGAAGACAAGTCTTAATAACGCAAGGCATGACGCGAGCAAGAGTAAGATCACCACCGCAAACGCCAGCCCCCCGCCCGCGTGAAAGCCGAGACCATAGTGTCTGAACCGGTTCACTCCAAACTCCTTCAATCGCTAGCGACGACGAGGAACAAGCAGAGATCGGGCTTCCGAACTCCGTCGACGCTACTCGAAGCACAGTTCCTCCAACGGTCGAATGTTTAATTTCGCTCAGCCGCCGTGGGGCCAGGCGCCACATCCGGAGGCATTGAACTCAGCAGCTTCTTGATCGCGCGGTCCATGGTGCGGTTCATTTCAGTAACCACAGATGGGACATCACTCTTATTCACGTCCCCTGTTTCCGAAACGGCATTGGCCCAAACAGTCGCGTTCGTCGCCAGACTTGTCATTTGCGCGGAGATTGCGACTTCGACCTTGACGCCGCCCTGGTAGTCGACTTCCTCGAGCTGCTCCAATCGTCCGCTAAGCACGTATTCGCTGTCGGGGCGACCGTCGTAAGACTTAACGTGGGCAAAGTGTCCGCTGGCGCGCAGGCGCTCGATGACAGAATTGGTCACGAATTCACAAGGGTCCATCGCCCATCGGTGGTAAGCGTAGAAACGGATTTCTTCGGGAGACGGTTTGTACACGATGGCTGTCTGCTTCAGGTAGGCGGGCGCACGGAATTCACGGATTGCGACGGTAGCATGCGCGGTGTCCGCGGGAGGCGGGTCCGGCGGGGCAGGCAGGTTGAGAGTGTAGTAGTTTGGGTACCTCACCTTTCCTCCGCAGCCGGCCAGAATCGGGAGAGCTGCCACAGAGAGGACAATCGCTGTCAGATTTCTTATCATTTTCATGGTCGGCTCCGCGCGCCAAAACTCGAGAGGACCCCAGTCCTTTGATTCGATCGCATCATTTCGGCACCTTTCTATCTTCAGGCTGTTTGATACGAATCAGACTCCACGGACGCTGTTTCACCGAGTCGGTCAACTCGTCCAGGTTTTGCGTTGCCGTGCGAAGGTTTTCGATTGTGTCATCAATCTTGTAATCATTTGCCCGCACCAGCAACTGCATGTCAGTCAGCAATTGCCTGGCTACGAGCAAAGTGTTCTGCAGTTCGGCCAGATCTTTGCGGACGGGCTCGCGCACCTCGCTCACGGTGCCATTCACGTTTTGAATGGTGTCATCGGCGTGCTGGCTCAGCGTGTTCAACTGATCGGTAAGACGATCGATCTTGGGCCGTTCCGTCGCCAGCATTTCGTTGACGTTATCCAGGACGGCTCGAATCCTCCGCTGATTGGGTTTTCCGGTCACGGTATTCAGGTTGGCGAGCAGACTGCGCGCATCCCCGCTGATTCCCTCCGCTTCTCCCCGCACCTGAATGATCAAACTGTTCGCGTTGTCCGCCACGACGGCCATCTTGCCGGCGATCTCATCCAGGCTGGCGGCTTCCTGAGATGTAATGGTCGAGCCGGGTGGGAGAGGTCTGGCGTCATTGCCGCCTGTCGTGATGGACAGTGCCGCCCCACTCATCACGCTGACTAGTCCCAACTTGGCTATCGACTTTTCGTTCACCGGGGTGTTTTGTTTCACGTCAACGAGAATTTCAATCTTGGTAGGGTCCGATACGGAAGGCCGCACCTCCGTCACCTTCCCCACATTGATGCCGCCAAACAGCACCGACGCTCCCGGCTCCAGCCCACCGGCGTAGCGAAGGTAGGTGCGGTATGGAACGGTGTGTCCGCTAAACTGCGCATTGATGAGGTAGATGATGGTGAATGCCAGGATCGAGAAACATCCTAGGACAAAAGCTCCGACTTTTGCTTCTGTGGTCACGGGTTTGTCTCCAGAGACTGCATATACTTTTCGAAGTAGGCGGCCACAGCCGGCGCTTTTGCTACGTTTTCGGGAACCCGATCGAGAAACTGGCGCACGCGCGGATTTCGGCTTGCTTTAAGTTCATCTTTTGTTCCAACCGTGCTGAATGATCCCTGATACAACATGGCGATGCGGTCGGCGATGCGGAATGCGCTCGGCAGTTCGTGAGTAACGACAATGACCGTCATCTGTAAAACTTCCTTGAGAAGCAGAATCAATTCATCGAGTTCCGCGGCGACGATAGGATCAAGTCCAGCCGATGGCTCATCAAGCACGAGAATTTCCGGACCGAGCGCGAGCGCGCGTGCCACGGCCGCGCGCTTCTTCATCCCACCCGAGAGTTCCCGGGGAAGCAATTTGCCAAACTCCGCGAGATCGACCGCGGCCAGCTTCATCCACACCACCAGGTCAATGATGGAGGGTGCAAGCCGTGTGTGTTCACGCAGTGGCAGAGCGACGTTATCTTCGACCGTGAGCGAGTTAAACAGAGCCGCGCTTTGAAAAGCCACACCAATGGAACGGTGGATCTTCTTCAACTCGGAATCTGAGCAACGCGCAACGTCGATGCCTTTTACGTGAACACTCCCTGACTTAGGGCGTTCCAGCCCGATGATCTGGCGCAGCAGGGTGCTTTTTCCGGAACCGCTGCCACCGAGCAACACCATGGTTTCTCCGTGCTCAATGTCGAGATTCAAACCATTCAATACACGACGTCGGTCGTATTCGACCACCAGATCGCGAATAGAAATGATCGGCATCAGACTTTCACCGTGAAATAAAAGATTGCGGTGAAAACTGCGTCGGCAACGATGACGAGGAAGGTTGATTTCACCACCGCGCTGGTAGTCGAACGACCTACTGAATCGGGACCTCCCCTGACGCGAAACCCTTCCAGGCACCCAACATGAGCAATGATGGTTGCGAATACCACGCTCTTGATTAATCCGGTGATCACGTCGCGCAAGTTGATGGAATGGAACACATAGTGGACGTACAACAAAGGCGCCAGGCGGGTGCTGAAGAACATGAACAAACCGCCGGCCAAAATGCCGAAGAAATTCGAGATAATGCTGAGACACGGGACCGAAATCAAAGCCGCCAGATACTTCGGTGCGAGCACAAACTCGATCGGCTCCAGTGCCATGACTCGCAGGGAATCGAGTTCCTCGGTGACCTTCATGGTCCCGATCTCAGCCGCGAATGCCGACCCGGATCGCCCACTCACCGCAATCGCGGTGAGCAGCGGTCCAAGTTCGCGCGTAAAGCCAACCGAGACCAAGTCAATGACGTATTGAATAGCTCCAAAGCGCCGCAGTTCAGAGGCTCCTTGCATCGCGAGAATGAATCCAGTACAGATCGCCATCAACGAAACCATGGGCATTGCATCGACGCCGATTTCCAGCATCTGCCTCACCGTGGCCTGCCAACGGTAACGATTTCCGACAAAGGGCAGCGCTCGGCGCATGGCCCGCAACGTGGCCCAGAGCTGGATATTCAGACTTCCGACGTAGTCGAGATGTTCGATTGTTCTTTCGCCGACGCTTTCGAGAACATTGGCCATCAAGAGACCTTCTGTCCGCAATCGCCGGCTTTGAACAGGGCCAGCAGGCCGGTGACCTCGAATAACCGAAGCACAGAACCACTGAGTCCCTGTAAGCAAAGTGTCATCCGGCGATGACGCGCGATTCTGAGAGCTTCGATCAAAGTCGCAATCCCAGACGTTTCGATGTAGGTGACGCCGCTTAAGTCCACGGTGACGACCCTGGGCGATGGTTCCTCCGCCAGTACCTGTAATAGCCGATCGCGAAGATCTGGCGAGGAATCCACCGTCGAGCGGCCGTTCAATCGAACCAGTATTTCATCATCGTTCCGAGACACCGTGATCCCGAAATCGCTTTCTGAAGTGATCAGAACCTGTCTCAACTCCAACCTCCTCAGACGCCTCTCGAGATTTTGCCCTCACGATTCTGAGTCACGATTGTTCTGCTCAGGACAAATCTGTTGTTTGCATGCGGCCTTCCACAACAGCGCACAGCGATGTGGCCCAATTTTCTCAGTTGACGATGACTCTGTCTTTATTCGAGAAGTGGAACAAGCCATGGTTTGGCAGCGGGTCGATCGTCCTAACGCTAAGTATTGATTGCATCTAGGACACTCCATGGGTCAATCGGCATCCACAATCGCTACTGCTGTTGGCAAGATGAGTGCTTCCGATCGCTCTCGAGCACGATCGCCTGTGGTCAAGCTCATCAAAACACAGGAAAATGACGGCTCGGATGTCACCAGTTGTGACGTTCGTGTCAAAAGTCAGTGACACCACTTACGCCGAGGCTTTGCTGTAGCTGAGAAGAGTCTCAGGCGTTGACGATGCCGTGGCCCTGATCCCGAGCGTCTGCTGCACCGAAGCTTTCCGGCGCACTTGCAATGTTTACCCGATCTCCCTTCATGCTGATTAGATAGATTGTCGAAGCCGGCACCTTCAGAGCAAAGCATTTGGCAACTTAGTTGCAAACAGATCTGAATCCGAAGCGAGGGCCGCACCCCCTAATCCAGAGGGCGCTTTCCCCGAACGCGCCCGCGGCCCCGCTTAAGGTTTTGTGCTTTCGGCGGTGAAGAACCGTCATCGTAGGGAGAGACATTATGGCTTCGCTTGCAGTTGTTCCAAACCCGAATTCGAACTTGATCTCCGCTATACGTAATCTTGTCTGTCCGCTCTGCGGAGCAAGCATGACGGGATTTCGATGTCTCGGGTACTGTCGCAGCGACTGGCGTCAGGAGTGGGAACGGGCAATGTGCGCTGGGATCAAAGAGTGAAGGAGCGCGTTCCGGGAAATCGTGGTTAAAGCATCGAATGTAAACAGGCGAAGCTGAATCTCAGGTCTGCAATCGTTCTTAGCGTTCTTGTCATCCTTCTCTTCGTGCAGGCCGGGAATCGGCGTGGCGAATGTATTAGTTCTCGCTCCCGTGTGGGTACAGATCGCTCATCTACTCGTAGCCGATTGCGCTCTGGATTTTGCTCGTGCATGCATCAGCAGACCCCGTGCCTGAAGCCGCCAAGGAAGGTCGAACGAGGTGAACCGGTACGCTCACATTGTTACCTGCTGCGCGATTTTCGCAATCGCAATCTCCGGCGGGCTCTCTGCGGACACCACGCAAAACTCGTATCAGCTCCCGTCGGACGCACAAGTTGTCGGATACCTCCTGCAATCGGTGAACTGGTACCGCCATGTCTACACCGAACGGCAGGTCGCAAGCGATCCCGGAGACCTGGTGTTTCTGAATGACAACCAGGGCATTGAAAGCCAGATTGTCAAACTCTCGTTCGAATTTGCCAAGGCCGATGCAGCCTTAGCAAAGGCGCCGAGTTCTCCGCATGACACGCCTGTGATCGTGGCCGCCCCCGCTTCTGCGGACCTTGCGCACTTTATCAGGTTGAAGAATCGGGATGACCAGTTAACGCAGCAAACCAGGGAGAAGATCAAAGAGCTGAACGAGAAGCTTGCCTCGGCTCGCAAGCCCGATCGCAAGACGCTGAAAGCCGCTCTCGAAGATGCTCAGAGCCGACTCGGTCTTTTGCAGGCTGTTTCGCAGGCGGTCAACGATCTAATCCAGTTCGTACAGACGGCCGGGACGGCGCAAGCCAACACTGCAACTCTTGATTTGACGATTGACGACCTTGCACAATCCATACCAGAGCTGAGCAGCTCGGCAACTCCCTTTTCAAAATTGCCGGTACAAGACTCAGATTCCAGAACCAGCAACGGCTGGCGAGAGGCCGGCCTCCTCGGGCTGGCGTCGGAGGTCTCTGCGCTAAACCGAAAGCTGCGCGTGGTCGACGAAAAAATTCGTCTCACGGACAACTTTTCGCTTTCCGGGAAGAATATGCGGACTCCCATGAGCGACTTCATCACTCGGGTTCTTCAAAGGGCCGTCACCAGCAATTTGCAACCCAGCAACCTTTCATTATTACGCGAACAGAAGTCCCAACTCGATGCGGTCACACTCGAACTCAAATCCTTCTCTCCCGCCATCCTGGCGCTTGACAAGCAAAAGGCGTTGCTTGAAGAGTACGAGTCACACCTGCTGCCCTGGCGAACAGCGGTCGCCAGACAATACCGGCAGGCATGGGATAGATTGGCGCTCCGCCTACTCATCATTGTGCTGATTGTCGTTCTGCTATTTGGAATGGGTGAGATTTCGCGTTGGTTAGCGCTCCGGCGTATCCAGGACCCAAACCGACGGCGGGTTATAAGCATGGCCCACCGCCTTCTCACATTGTTTGCTGTTGCCGTCGTCGCCTTGTTCAGCGTTGCCTCAGATCTGAGCTCGTTGGTAACGTACTTTGGGCTTCTCACGGCCGGAATCGCGGTTGCTCTGCAAAATGTAATTCTCGCGAGCCTCGGCTATCTCGTGTTGATGGGGAAGCGTGGGATCAGAATTGGAGATCGAATACAGGTGTCCGCGATTACCGGCGATGTCACCAATATGGGCATGCTGCAATTCCAGCTGAAAGAATTCGATGTGCAGAAGCAGCACTTCACAGGCCACGTTGCTACCTTTTCGAATTCCCTGGTTTTCGTGTCTCCAGCCATCGGCCTGCTGAAGTTTGATTCTGCTCCCGGGGAAATCTCGCAGACAACGGCGAGCAGGGGCGGAGCAGAGTCGGGGTCGGAGCAGCAAGCCTCGGTTGCGGGAGCCCAGAGTTAAGGATTCGGCGTCGAACAAGGGGGACGACAGCGTCATTCTGATGACTTTGGCTTTCCTGTCACCGTCATGACACCGGGTGTTGCCCCCAGCACGTGATTGCTCAGCTTCGTTTCAGAGGAACCTCGTAAAAACCGGCCTCAGTCTGGCCCTTTTTGTAGCACGATCGATCGGATAACCGCAGTTCGGATGGCAGTGTATTTGCTTACTCGAGGAATTGGCACGCTGGAACGTCCACGGTTTCGCTAGAGCAATCTCAGCCTAGAAGGTAAAACGACGATGCCGGTCGCTCTCATGGTCCCCTGCTACGTTGACACGTTCTATCCACGGGCCGGCGTTGCCACCCTCGAACTACTCGAAAGATTGGGAGTCGACGTCGTATATCCGAGAGAGCAGACGTGTTGTGGCCAGCCCATGGCCAACAGCGACTGTTATGCAGAGGCGCGAGCGACCGAAGAGCACTGCGCCAAAGTCTTCGGCTCCTTTGCGTACGAACATCCCCACTTCAAACTGAGGCCATACAGCGTTCTGATGACCGGGCCGTCTGGTTCTGGAGATATCAGTGGGATTACTGTCCATCCGGCTCAGGGCGTGAAGACTCTGACAGTCATCCTCTCGCCAGTTCGAGAGGCCCGTAAACGCACGAGGTGAATGCGACGCAGAATTTGCTCTGGTTTCCGCCATCAAGACATTCTGGGAGAACATAAATGCTCAAAGGTTTCAATTACCCACTCACCCCAAAAGGCACATCGACGCTCAATCCACCTCCGCCGTGGTACTACTCTTCAGACTTTCTAAACATCGAGTTTTGGGCGGATCCTTCTGCCGTGGCGGCTGTGTTGCCTAATGGGCTCGACCCCGATCGCTCCGCGATTGGTCACGCCAATGCTTGTTTCTACGATTGGCAGTTCAGCGGGAACGACGACGAATATCTTGACCCGGCCCGCTATCAGTACCGTGAGTTTTTCATACTCGTGGATGCGCTATTCCAAGGCAAGCCGGTCTCTTACTGTCCATATATTTTTGTGGACAACGACGCGGCAGTTGCCCGTGGCTGGACGCAGGGTTATCCCAAGCGCATTGGCCAGGTTTTTCAGACTCGGTATTACGCTGCAACAGGAAGGGCGGGGCCGGCCCTGGCCCCGGGATCCAAGTTTGCCGGGTCTGCAACATCAAGCGGTCATCGACTGGCCGAAGCCATTGTCACGCTGAGAGAACCGGTAGCGGACATGTCGCGGCTGAAACAGAGGCCCGTCGTCAATCTCCTGCACACTCCGCGTCTCGCCGCTGACAAGCAGGACCAGCCGGCGGTTCACGAACTGGTCGAGAACGTTCCTCACGACGTGAAGATCGAGCAAGCGTGGATAGGTGAAGGTTTCTTGACGCTGCCGGCCTGTCGAGGCGAAGAACTCTCCGACCTGGCACCCGTCCGTTCCGGAAAAGGCATGCGGGCTTCCCTGGCGTACGTCGTGGATGATCTAAAAACGCTGAAGGATTTGAGAAGGTAATGCTCCGAGTGGCATAATTTTCTGACTTCTCTTTCGGCGCTGCGGGGGGCGAAATCTTCGTGCGTTTCGCTTCCGCTTTCCGCAAGAAGGCGAGTTCCGGAATTCACCCGGCTTCGAGGAATAGGGTTCGGGAAAGGAATGAAAATGGCAAAGAGAGTGGCTGATCTGCTCGTAGATGTCTTGGTGGAAGCGGACGTTCAGCGAATTTACGGAGTCCCGGGCGATTCGCTCAATGGCATCACAGATTCGATTCGCACCCGCGACAACATTCAATGGGTTGGCATGCGCAACGAGGAGGCAGCCGCGTTCGCGGCCGGTGCAGAAGCGCATCTGACTGGCAAGTTGGCGGTATGCGCCGGAAGCTGCGGGCCTGGAAATATGCACTTGATCAATGGCCTTTATGATTGCCAGCGCAGCCGCGTTCCCGTTGTGGCCATCGCGGCGCAAGTTCCGAGTGCTGAAATCGGGAGTGGATATTTTCAGGAGACCCATCCGGAATCGATCTTCGCGCAGTGCAGCCATTATTGTGAACTGGTCTCGCAGCCCGAACAGATGCCGCGTGTGCTTGAGATCGCAATCCAGACCGCGATTTCGCGGCGCGGTGTTGCAGTCGTCGTGATTCCAGGGGATGTGGCCTTGCGAGACGCGGTTGAGCAAAAACCGCGGTTGCTTTTTGCCGAGCCGAAACCGACGGTGCGTCCGTCCGATGACGAACTGAGCGTGCTTGCGGAAGTTCTCAATCGCTCAAAGAAGGTAACCATCTTTGGAGGCGCCGGATGCGCGGGAGCTCACGACGAACTGGTTGAGCTCGCCGGCAAGCTACAGGCTCCTATCGTGCACGCCTACCGTGGCAAGGAGTTCATCGAATATGACAATCCGTTTGATGTTGGCATGACCGGCCTCCTCGGATTCTCATCCGGCTATCACGCAATGATGAGCTGCGATACGCTGCTCATGATCGGAACAGACTTTCCCTACCAGCAGTTCTTTCCGAAGGACGCGACCGTGGTGCAGATCGATGTTCGCGGCGAGCAACTGGGGCGTCGCAGCAAAGTTGATTTTGGCTTTGTCGGAGATACAAAGGCCACGCTGCGGGCGCTGTTGCCGAAGCTGGAACAGAATCAAGATGAAGCGCATTTGAAAGAATCTCTCGAGCACTATGGTAAAGCACGCCGGGGTCTGGACAAGTTGGCAAGAGGCGATTCCGGCGGAAAACTCATTCATCCACAATATGTTGCAAGCGTGATTGATAAACTCGCATCCGAGGATGCGGTCTTCACCTTCGACGTTGGAACGCCCGTCATCTGGGCGGCGCGCTATCTCCGGATGAATGGCAAGCGCCGGCTCATTGGTTCTCTCAACCACGGCTCCATGGCCAATGCACTACCGCAGGCCATCGGCGCACAAGTCAGCCACCCCGGGCGGCAGGTGATCTCCATGTCCGGTGATGGCGGCTTGGCGATGCTCATGGGCGAACTGCTTACGTTGCGGCAGCACGATCTGCCGGTGAAGCTGGTCGTTTTCAAAAATGATTCGCTCGCCTTTGTGGAGCTGGAAATGAGGGCCAACGGATTTCTCGATTTTGCAACCAACCTTAAGAATCCCGATTTTACAAAGATCGCAGAGGGAGCGGGGCTGCTCGGCCTGAGAGCCGAAACTCCGGACCAGGTAGAACCGGCGATCGCACAGGCTCTCAAACACGACGGGCCGGCATTGGTCGAGGTTCAGGTGTCACGTCAGGAGCTTTCGATGCCTCCAACGATCACCTATGAGCAAGCCAGGGGCTTTGGTCTTTTCATGCTGAAGGCCGTTCTCAGTGGACACGGTGATGAAATCATCGATCTCGCGCGAGTGAACCTGCTCCGCTAGGCGATTACGAGTCCAGCGACAGAGAAGGTAAGGACAAAGCTAGACGTCTTCGCAAGAGTGCCGATTGTCCGGCGCCCGGGTGCTTGTGCGACTCTCTCTGCGGCGTCCTTGTTAACACCGCGTCAACTCTTCCAAAGCATAGAGGAATGACTCATAGGGGGCGTGGGTCGCGTGCTCCATGCCGACTTCACAGGTGCGGTTTGCGCAGAGATATAGATCCAGATTCTTGCCCGCTACTTCTCCGGCTTCCTCTCCGGTTGCGGAGCGGGTGAGCTCTTCGTGCAGCAAGCCACGATCGCCTGCAAATGCGCAGCACGTACTCGTCAACGGATAGAAAGGTTTCTCTGTCAATTCCGCGGCAATCTTCCTGAGTGTTGTGGCGACAGCTAGAGTATTCATCGAGCATGTCGGGTGCAGCGTCGCAGACCGGGCTTTCTGTTTCACTTTAAGGTTCGGCAGCAGCTTCTCATCCGCCCACGTGATCGAGTCGTAAATAGCTAGGTGCTTGTGCCTGTCCCGGTTTTCCGGCGTGAGATAGTCGAGCACTTCCTGTTTGAGACCGAGAGTGCAGGAACTCGCATCTGAGACGACAGGCAGCAAACCCTGCTTGCTCCATCGCCACATGCTCTCGACGACACGATTCGCCATCAGTATATTGCCGGAGTTGTAACCCTTCGAGTGCCAAACGGTCGCGCAGCAGTTGCCGACAACGTCTGAAGGAATATAAAGGGGATACCCCGCTCTTTCCGAGACTGCAACAAACGTCTCGGCCAGTGACATGGTGCGCCTCGAAAGCTTCGACCCTCCAAAGATACGATTGATGCAGGCCGGGAAATAGACTGCCGCGGCGCCCTCCTGTTTCGTACGCGGCAGCTTGGAGGAAGCCGGCATAGGCAGGGACTCCATCCAACTGGGAAGAAGCTCGGGGCTGATCACTCTTCGAGCAGCATTGAGAATCGAACGAACCGTTCCATTGCCAAGCAGCTTGGCCGCGACATTGCCGACGAACATCGAGGTGCGGGCCATCGGTTCCACAGCGCCCCAATATTCAGCGAACCTCTCGGCAATCCATTCCTGCGACGGACTGTGTTCGAGATGCCGGAACTGCTTCATCATGATCCCGGTGTTGATCTGGACGGGACATGCATGCTCGCACGAGCTATCGCCAGCACAGGTCTGAACCGCGTCGTATTCATATTCCTTCAATAGCGCCTTCTGAACCGGAGACCCGGGCTCATGCCGCATCATCTCTCGACGAAGCGCAATGCGCTGTCTCGGGGTTGTTGTCAGATGACGACTCGGGCAGACAGGCTCACAGTAACCGCACTCGATACACGCATTGGCAACATGCTCGATTTCTGGAAGGGTGTGCGTGTTCTTGACGTGACCGCGGGGATCCTTGTTGAGCAAGACGCCAGGGGCGAGCAGGCCTCTGGAATCGAAGAGCTTCTTGATTCGCCACATGATTGCGGTTGCTTTGGGACCCCACTCCTTTTCAAGGAATGGCGCGATATTCCTACCTGTCCCATGCTCGGCCTTGAGGGAGCCGTCGTACTTGCTGACGATGAGGGTCGTCATCTCCTCCATGAAGGCGGCATACTTATCAACGTCGGACGGGATTCCGAAGTTCACTCCTATAAGGAAATGAAGGTTGCCGGCCGATGCATGGCCCGCAATGTTCACGAGGTAGTTGAACTTCCGTTGTAGTGCAATGATGTCGTTAGCAGCATCTCCCACCTGGCTCTGCGGGACGCAGATGTCCTCGATCATCAGGCATGTCCCCTGTGCTCTCCCTGCAGCGACGATCGGGTACAGCCCCTCCCGCACCTTCCACAGGACCGCTGCAGCTTTCGGATCGCGACTGAATAACGCCGGGTCATGTAGATCAAGGGTTGATGCGAACTTGAGTCCCTCCGCTTCCATTTGCGTCAATTCATCGGGACTGGAGGCGCGAATCTCGACGAGGAGAGACCCGGCATCCTCGCTGACTGCCTGCCAGCTCATGGGCACATCAGGAAGCGACGTCGCAAGATGCAGGCATCTTCCATCCATAAGCTCTGCAGCCATGGCACCGATCTCGATGAAGCGAGGGGCGGCGGCAGCAGCGTCATGCAAGCTCGGAAATATCAGCAGACCAGTCGAACGTAACGGTCTCAGAGGTACAGTCTCAAATGTCACCTCAGCCATGTATGCCAGCGTGCCCTCGGACCCGACCATCAGCTTTTGAATGATTTGAGCCGGAGTTTTGCCGTCGAGGAACGCATCCAGCCGATAGCCGTTCGTGTTCTTGATCGCGAACTTCTTCCGGATCCATGCCGCGAAGGGCTCATCCCGCAACATCTGATCACGAATCTCCAGCAATCCGTCATGCAATTCGCGCTCATATTCAAGCAGCTTCGCCTCAACACCCGCATCGCTCGTGTCGATGAGAATGCCCGAGGGAAGGAGCACCCTCATCGACGCGACCGTGTGATAGCTGTTGAATTTCGTACCGGCGGTCATGCCACTGGCGTTGTTCGCTACTACTCCGCCGATCGTAGCGACTCCACTGCTGGCAGGGTCGGGCCCCAAGGTTCGGTTGTAAGGTAAAAGAGCGCGATTGGCGGCGCTGATGATCGTGCCTGATTTAATCCTCGCATAGAGTCCATCTTCCAGTATTTCGATACCGTGGAAACAGTTCCGTACATCGATGAGAATATCATCGCCCTGAGATTGACCGTTCAGGCTCGACCCTGAAGCGCGGAAGGTCACTGAACGATGATTCTGTCTTGCGTATTGCAGGGTCTTCGCGATCTGTTCTACCGATTCCGCGACAATCACCACCTGCGGAAAGAGGCGATAAGGACTGGCATCGGTTGCGTACCTCACCAGGTCTGTGACGCGCGACCGCACCGCGGTATGACCGAGCAGAGCGATCAGGTCGTCACGCAAGGCGGCCGGTGTGCCGTCGGCCAGGTGATCGGGGGCGCGATCGGGTGTTGCCTGAGAACGAAGGGGAGTAAGAGCGTCCGTATTTGGGGAGAAAAAACACATGCTGAAAACTCCCGGTGAGCTCGGAGAACGATTCCCTTCCTCAGGACCGCCTATTTGTGACCGACGGCCTGCATGATTTGACCCATCTCCATCGCACTGCTCGATGGAATTTCCTGGAGGGATATGGCCAGCTGATCGGTCGGAACACCGGTGAGGTTCTGCAACATCGACCACAGTTGCTTGAGCATCTCGGTCTTGTCGGCGTCGGTATGGCCGCTGCGCAGGACGCAGTTCAATGCTGCTGTGCGGGCCTCTTCACCCGCCGCATATCCCGAACCCTTGGGATAAGAGAGAAAAACTACTCGAACGAAATTGCTGGGGACTTTCATCACTGCGGTATGGATCCGCGTGATTTCCCTCGCGATCTTCGCTTTCGTCTCATCGGACACAAAACCATCTTGGGTGATAGCGGTATACAACGGCATTCGCGTTACCCTCCTAAGGGCGCGCTTGGAACGAGGATCAGTTTCCTGTTCACGAACTCTTCCAATCCAAGGTTGGAAAGTTCCTTGCCATAACCCGAGCGCTTGACCCCGCCGAAAGGCAGATCCGGAGCGCTGACATCAGGATAGTTGATGAAAACCATGCCCGTTTCCATACGACTCGCTACCCGCTTACCCCTTTCGATGTCTGAGGTGTAGACAGATCCGCCGAGGCCAAATGGCGAATCGTTGGCGATTGCAATGGCTTCTTCCTCATCTTTGGCTGGAAAAACGACAGCGGCAGGCCCAAAGAACTCCTGCCTGTAGGCGGGGTTGTCGGAGGTCACGTTCGTCAAAATCGTCGGCTCCAGGAAAGCTCCAACTTCGCCGGCGCGGCGACCACCAAGCGCTATCTGCGCCCCGTGACTCGTGGCCTCCTGAATCTGTCGCAGGATGAGCTGCAGAGCCGCATCGGAAGAGAGTGGTCCCAAGGTTACGGTTTCATCGAGCGGGTCTCCTAGCTTCAGCTTCTTGGCTGCGGCGATGAATCGGGGTAGGAATTTGTCCAGCATCGATTTGACTACGATGAATCTCTTTGCTCCGATGCACGTCTGCCCGTTGTTTCCGAACCGACCTAGGATTGCCATTTCTACGGTATGGTCCAGATCAGCATCGTCCAAAACAACGAACGCATCGCTACCGCCGAGCTCCATCGTGGATTTCTTCAGGTTCTTTCCCGCGCGGGATGCCAGTGCCGCTCCCGCACGCTCGGACCCGGTGAGAGCGATGCCCTTCACCCGTGGGTCGTCGATCAGAGCTCCAGCTTGATCGTTGTTCAGGAACAGATTGGTGTAGACGCCTTCGGGTACGCCGGCCTGCCGAAGTACCTGTTCAAAGGCCAATGCGCATTGGGGAACGCCGGGCGCATGTTTAAGAAGTATCACGTTGCCGGACATCAGATGGGGACCGGCAAAGCGAGCCAACTGATAATAAGGATAGTTCCAGGGTTGAATGCTGAGAAGGACGCCGAACGGTGAGTATTCGAGGCGAGCGTCACCCGTGGCAGAGTCCAGTTTCTTCGGTGCGAGGAAGGCCTCAGCCCTGTCCGCGAAGTACTGCATGATCGAAGCACTAAGTTCCACTTCGCCGCGACTCTCGGCGATTCTTTTCCCCATTTCCAATGTAGCGAGCCGTGCGAGTTCTTCCTTCTTTTCCAGAAGAATCTGAGCCGACCTGCCGATGATTTTCGAACGCTCGCTGAACGGGCGGGCCGCCCAAGCGTGAAACGCGTTCTCCGCTGTCGCCAAGGCACTCCACATCTGCTCATCGGAATGCTCAGGAAAGGTCTTGAGTACCTCTCCGGTTGCTGGATTCACGCTGCGATATGGCACTATTGGCTCCTCCTTATTTCGAACCGACTCCTCAACTGCCGGTTACCACCCGTGTGCAAGAACCTTGCCAAGTCAGTGATCCGCCGGACAATTGGTAAATGATTGAGATTTAGAGGATGGGAATACCGAGTGGAGAAGGTTCTGGCAGACAGCGGTGAAAGCTCTGTCAGTGTCAATAACGCGTCAATTTTATTGGTCACAGGATTGAGGTGACCTTCAACGAATCCGAAGGCGGGCTCGAACACTCTAAGCTAACTCACCAGAGAACGAGCGGGCCTTCCTCCGAGGATCGCATCAATGTTGTCCAGCGCCAGCATCCCCATGGCCGTCAGGACAGGGTTCGCCCTGCGCGCCGGAGACGGTTCGTCGAGGCAATCCGCGATTTGGCAAGCAACGTGCATTTTGCTGTCATGCGATGCGAATCGACATGCGAAATGCAAATCCTAACCACGAACGGTGATCCCTGCTTGGATCTGTCCGGCGACCAGAGCGCAGTTCTCGCACTGAAGGAGGTTCTGTCACTCCGCATGCCAGCTTTTTATCGGTGCGCTTGGCGACTTCTGGGAAACGCAGCTGACGCGGAGGACGCGGTCCAGGAAGCTGTGTTGGCCGCGTATCGACATATCGACCAATTCAGGGGGCAGGCGCAGTTGGCGACTTGGCTGACCGCGATTGTCCGGAACTGTGCCCTGATGCAATTGCGCAAACGCCACCGCCAGATTCACTTGTCTTGGGACGAGCAGACGGGAGGAGAGGAACAATACTCTGTTTGGGAGACAATCGCGGATACGCGCCCCAGCCCTGAAGAAGAGTGTCGTAATTTTGAGCTCTCTACACGCTTGCGAGAATGCGCCGCATTGTTGTCGCCTGCCTTGCGAAAAACATTCCTGCTACGCGTCGTCGACGGCCTCTCGATCTTGGAGACAGCCCGAGTTTTGGGGGTGCCGCAGGGAACAGTAAAGGCGCAGATGGCGCGCGCTCGACGAAAGGTTGTGCACTACATGCAGCGAGCGCTCGAACCACGATCGCGTACACGTCAGCGCGCGTACCGCACGAGCCGTCGTCGGAAAGTGATCTCGAGAGTCGACTAGCGCGGATCAGCCCGCAAACTTTCGACCGACCAAAAGATTTTGGCGGCAAAATCAAGATGAGGAATATTGTGTGGAGAATCCACAGCCCGATATGTCGGCGATAGAAATGACGGACGAGGAAATATGGAGGGCAATTCGCGATCTCGATCCTGATCAACGACATCATACCAATGATGCGGCGTGCGTGATTGCAATCGCAGTTGCCTGCGATGTGTGGATTAGCCTGATCTTCGTAGCCTGCAAATGGTGGGAAAGGTCTCTGGAGGCTTACGGGCGATACGGAAGATGAGAGACACCGCATGCTTCTTTGTCACTCTTACATGGTGACTGCGACACTCCAGCGTCCCAAGGACCAGGGACGACCTTTTGGCTCGAGCTTCGCATGTCGAAAGCGCCCCCAAGGTGATCATAATTCCGGTTCGGAAAGTTACCCTCGGCAATCAGGTGCGATGGTCCAGCCCGAGAGCGACCTTTCTGTTCGGACGAGGCTTTCGCCACGTCTACCGATCTTCTTAAGCGCCACTTCAAGTGGTTGGAGCTCTTCTGAAGAGACCTCCTGGAAGGCACGTTGAATGAGAGCGTCGTGCCGGCGAAAGAGAGAAAGAGAGTAAGAAGCATTCTCCTTCTCTTTTCAGAGAGCCACCATTTTGACCCGGCGATCGCGAGGGCAGTGACTCAGCCTTTCTTTTCACCTCATGTTTCCCTAGAAATAAGGGTCCGGCCGGCAGCACGGACGAACAACGCCGGAATCGCGTCGATCACGGTTTGCCGCTCGAGCCGTTCGCGCTTGCTGACTTCCAACTTTATTCATGTGCGGCGGCCAGTTCTACCTCAGATTCGGGCACCTTCTTGCGCGACTCCGGGAACGTTGGTTCCTTCCTGAGAGATAGGCCGTGAGATCCCCAGCCTTCTCATCTTGGCCAGGAGCGTGGTTCGCTTCAGTCCCAGTTTGGCTGCGGCACCGCGTGGTCCGCCTACGATCCAGCCGGCCTGCTGAAGGGTTTCCAAAATCAAAGCG
>Ga0193726_1000761_pt1 | contig 30120 bp, 78 predicted proteins | sample H2c1metaG_FD_144928 | JGI IMG/M metagenome (GOLD analysis project Ga0193726, IMG submission 144928) | Soil microbial communities from a riparian zone of the East river system, Colorado, United States - H2c1 | ecosystem: Environmental > Terrestrial > Soil > Riparian zone | place: USA: East River... | reverse complement strand
ATAAAGAAGCGAAAGCAGCCATAGAAATTATGGATGCCACACATTCTAAAACAGGATTATATTTCGGCAGGTATATTGATAAAAGCCGTCAATCTGATTATGAAGAAATAAGAGATTGTGTAAGAATTGATACTAGTGTTGAATACGGGATATGGGTTAAAGTATATAAAGATAAGCCTGAGCATTTCAAACAGACTGGTCCAGAGAGTCAATTAACATGTATAATTATGGCTTTAGAAGGTGGATTAGAGAATCTCAAAAAAGGAATACCGACAGATTTAAATAATTTGTTATCTATGATGGATGATTTACGTTACATAAAAAAGTATCTTACTAATGAGTGGAGTTGAAATGAAACGTGATTTCTTGATGCTTTGCCAGAAATTCAATCCACAAAAACATCATATCGGAAATTGGTTTGTATCAACCAAACTTGATGGCATCAGATGTTTCTGGGATGGCGGCTTAACCACAGGATTATACTGTGAAGATATTCCTTGGGCTAACATGGAGAAAGCCCATAGATTACGCGATCGTCCTATATCGTCTGGATTATGGACAAGACTTGGACATCCTATTTATACACCAGCATGGTTTATTGAGGCATTACCTAATTATCCATTGGATGGGGAATTACACTGCCCTAGTGGTAGTTGGCAAACACTTAGCAGTACAGTGAAAAGATTTGATCCAAATGATGAGAATTGGCGTCAAGTTATGTACAGTGTTTTTGATTCCCCACCATTAGAGCAGATATTTGCTAATGGTATGATTAATACAACAAACTTTAAGAAAATCTTTAATTGTATTGATATTTGGATATCAGAGCGAAGAAAGATAGTTGACCTGAAGCTCTTCACCGGGGAGAAGAGTTTTATGTTTATGCACGAGAAACTCTTGCAAAGATATGAACAGAACGATGTATATAATATTCATCCACAAATTGAATTGCCTATGACCAAATATCAAGAAGTACTTGAAAATAAATTGAAAGAGGTTGTTAACTCTGGTGGTGAAGGATTGATCTTACGTGCTCCACATTCATTATGGGTTCCGGAACGTAGCCATATGTTACTTAAATATAAACCATTCTTAGATGATGAAGGAACAGTGACAGGTTTTATTTGGGGGAGGAAGACAGAATTAGGCAGCAAATTGTTAGGGATGATGGGAGCACTTATTCTTGACTACAAAGGCAAGCGATTAGAGCTTAGTGGCTTCACTGATCAAGAACGTCGAATGATGAGTATAAATGATAGTAATCAAGAAGCATATGAAGAGGGAGAGAAACATCCAGGTGAGGAGGTCAATACTAACTTATTCATGAATCCCTCGTTTCCCATAGGGAGTAAAGTAACTTTTAGGTTTAGAGAACTCAGCGATGGAGGTATACCGAAGGAGAGCCGCTATCTTCGCAAACCTATATGAAAACAATATTATTAACTCAAGGTTATTTCACTCTTGTAGATATGATTGATTTCATAAATAAAGAAATATTAGATTTCATTGTCACTTCTGCTATAGGTTTCACATTAATTGAGGTATTATTTTATGCCTAAAGATGTAGCTTACGGAATATTTGGTTTAGAGAAGATTAAACAAAATGATGATGGATCATATGATCTTCCTGTCATTATTCAAGAGAGTGGTTTATTTGCTGGTGCTCCACCAGCCGAATTACGAATTGTTCATGTAATATCTTATGATGATCCGAAATTCAATAAACAATACGTGGCTGAATTAAACAGGGATACCGATCTTCCCTATTATCTAGCTACCGCTAGAATCAAGGTCATCGGTAAACTTGAAAAGATTACTGATGAGACAAATGATAAAGAGGGAATAGAAAGATTAGAATGAATTGGACTAAAGAATGGCCAACTGAAGAAGGGCATTATTGGTTATATTATCCTGAAAAAGATAAATTAGAATATGTTAAAGTAAGACTGGCCGGTCATAAACCCAAGATATTCCCAATTTATATAGAAAATGGGCATTTCCTATTTAAAGAAGAAAATAAGAATACTGTGATGTGGTGGATTAAAGCAATATTACCAACTTTACCTGAGAGAGATCATGAAACCTGAAGATTATAATTGTACACAACAAGACTTAGATACTTATTGGATACATAAAGTTTATGATTAAAACAATACTTTTGTTATATTTGTTAATTGGATTAGTTGATGCCACTATCACACTATTTCGTTGGCAATACCATATAAAAGAAACATATGATGAGTTCGTTGAGAAAGTTGCCCCACTTATTGTTTTTCCCTTTATTATTTGCTTAATAGAGGAAGTATTATTTTATATATTTCTTTGGCCAGTTGATCTTTATGAAAGGATTAAACACCGAAATGATTAATATTAAAGACCTAAATAAGGCTGAGGTTTTAGCAGCTCTTTACAATGCTTCTAGACCTCTAGGTTTGGGACTGATGCATTGGACTCCTGAAATTATGACCAAAGAAGAAGCAGAAAATATAATTAAATTAGGCGATGATAAAACACAAATGTTTCCTAATTTACCTAAAAAATATTTATATTTTGATTACCTTAAAGGTCGTGTGATGAAAGTTAATTTATCTGGAGATGAATTCGAGGAAAGACTCTATGATCGTGATAATGGTAATGGAGCTGCTTATAATGCTTTGAAGGAGCTATTAAAATAATTATGTGGTTAAAACAATGCAAGGAATGCCTACATTACTTCCACAGTAAAGTATCTACAAGTTTATTTTGTAGTAAGGCATGCAGATGGAAGAATTACTCACGTATGCGACGAATCAAGGAAAGAAAAGCTAAGAAACAATGATAGCTAGATTTAAAGAACCAATTGGTGATATAATTATTCTTATTGATGATAAAGGGAATGGAGAAGCTGTTGTATGTAATAACTATATACCTATACAGAAAACATATGTAGTAAGGGATTGGACTTTCACTGTTAATTATCGATTGAGTTACAGAATCAAGGTAGATAAATTAGCAGAATTATATCGTATAGAAACAACAATAGTACATTACTCACCTATTGAGTATTAAATGAATAAGCTTGCAAAAGAATTTCGAATATGTGCAAATGATCCACAGTATTCAGTTATTCAGAAGAAACGATACTTACGGGCAGCTAAACAGTTAGATGCTTTCTCAACTGTTCTTCAACGATTCCATGCGGAATTCGGTCCGACAATAGTCGCTAAATTAATAACTCATACAATTAGTAAATGCCAATCATGTAACAATCAAGCTCGTAGTGATGAAAAATTTATTCACAAATCTAATTGTTTATGGTACTTTGTTGAAGAGATGCATTCGGAAGAATTATGAATATCAAAGGTGTGGAAGTCAAACTTATCGGAGTAACAATTGTGGGCTGCCATAAATGTGGTAAAGACATTGATAAGTTACACAAAATATGGATGCTTTGCGATAATGATATGAGTCAATTGGGAGCTTTCACATTAACTAAATTTGTTGGCATTGAGTTCTTCACTATAGAAGTATGTGAAGATTGTAGATCATCATGGATGGAGTACATAAGGAATTGGTTTAATACTCCAGTACTTAGTGATGTAGCTGAAGGTTCAGGAATTTTCGTCCGTATCAATGGAGAAAATAAAGAGGTATCAGAGAAAGAGTGGGATCGGATGTATCCCGATTCAATACCATTTAGAGTAAAACTTATGAAAGAAGATAATGAGTGACGATAACCCTGTATACGCTGATATCGACTTAACACCTACTAGGGAATCTGGTATACAAACTAACCCCTCACAAAATATCAAAGGTGAGGTCGATCCTCACGCTCATGAAGTTAATGTGGTATTGAGTGAGTTGCATCCTGATTTAGACGCACTGGATAAAGTTATTGATGCCGCAAATTATCAAAGAAGAATTGTTAGACACCCATATAGTGACGCAACAGGCAAAAGAATCTATCTTGCTCTTATATATTTTGAGAAATCATTAATTAACAGTGAAGAACCTGAAGATCAACGTTATCTTAGAGTCGTGCAAGAGTTATTGCATCATTACCATAAGGAGATATGCTTTCAAGAGGAACTTACACTATTAATTAATAAGTATTCTGTGAATATCAATACACCTGATCACTTACTCGCTGACTACCTGATTCGTTGTTTGCAAACGTGGAATGAAGCTACTAAAGCCAGAGAAGACTGGTATAAAGGGAAGCCGTAATGAGTAACCAAATAGGTAATGAGAAAGTATCGATAAAAATATTATTCTGGTTAGGCAGAGCACCAAAGGATTCTATGGCATGGCTAGAAAAAATGCCGAAGGATTCTGTAAGCTGGTTTATATCAATACCTTCAGAAACAATACCGTGGCTGGTTACAGGCCCGATGAGTCCAGCTGACCCAGCACATTATGCAATGTGGCTTACATCAATGCCGGCTGCAACTGTCCAATGGTTGCAACAAATGCCAAGTGATACAACAACTTGGTTGTCGCAATTGCCAAGTGATCTTTGGCCGTGGGTGTCACAATATCCCATGTAAGGAGAATCACGCAGAGACTGTTTACCTCTAATTTACTAATTCTATACTAGGAGAGTGATTATGCGTAAGCATCAATTGAACCCAAGTTTCAATAACCTCGAGAATCGCGAATTGATGGTTGTTACAGGGAGTGTTATGTTTTCCCTGAAGCCACCTCAATTGGGTCAATTGTTTCAAGCTAATCTTAATTACATAAGCAGTCCAACTTATAATATTGCAGGCACAACTTGGTATCAAATTGTTACTTATAAAGGCGACACTACAAGTCCAGTAGAATTAACAGGGAGCCGTTTAACAGCTCAAATGGTGAGCGATATTCCAGGTACATACAAAGTATTCGCAGATACTACTTATACAAGTACTAATCCAAGTGTAGCACCACCTGCTGAAACTGAAGTAACAGGTCAAATAACTATCCCAGCTCCAACGATAGCAGTTAAGAAAGGTGGGATGAAACAACCCACATACATTAATGGTGTCAGACAAATGACTTACACTGTTACAGCTGGTGGTCTACCTGTTGGACAATACTTCATAGGACATATTCAAGAAAATATTGCCAAATTCACTTTCCCAGATGGGAGTCAAGGTGGCGGTAAAGGATGGCAACCACCATCACCTAGTCAACAATTCAATTTTAACAATAGTACAATTAATGATCAATTCTCATTGAAAGTGAATCAATCAACGTGGAATTCCATTCCTGTTGGAACTGTTATATGCACATTCACGCAGGAATTACGCTTCACTTGGATAATGGGTACAGATCAACTTGATGATGTACCTGAGACAGCGTACTTAAATACATTTAATTGGACCTGGACTAAAGACGGTCCTACTACTTGGGAAGCCAATTAATTAAGGAAATTAATTATGAGAATCAAACTTGCGTTATTCATATCATTTGTTATTGCTACAGCATTCATTATTAGAGTATATGTTGATGAAAGATCAATACCTAATAGTGAGATTTCAACTATTGAGAAACAACGAGCTCAAATCTTGATTTTGGAGCATAAAAATCAAGATTTAGAGAAAGAAATTCAAACTATTCATATTCAATACCGTCAGGAAAAGGAAGAACGTGATGAGATGCTGCGCAGAGAATCTGGAATAGGAATAAGAGGAAATAAATGAATCGCTTGCGTGTTCTATGTATAATTGCATTTGTATTGTTTGTCATAACTATAGAGGCACAAAGGTATAAGTTGTATGAGATAAAACAAAAACTCACAGAGATACGGAAACTCGAAACCAAAATGCTTATTATGGAGCACGATAATGAAGAATTGAGGAAAGATATACAGAATCTTTCTATTACATTAAGAGAGTTTAGATATCTTAATCAATTAGAAGCAGGAAGGCCCAAGAATGGGCATTGATCTTAAAATTCTTATCATTCATAAATATGATGATCAACAAGGCCATGCTCACTCTATGCTTGAATGGGGACAGGCTAACAATATATTATATTTCAATGGTATATTTATACTACCTCAATTCAAGTTGTATAGTTACTTAGCTGATACTCCTAATAAATACCATAAAGAAGGGCATTACTATGGGGAGATGGGTACTAACCCTTATGGCGATCCAATGTCCTATATTAAAATAGAAGATTTCCTTAATCAAGTTAGAATCGAAGATACAGATATGTGGCAAGAAGGTATCATATCTTTTCTACATTTCCTTAATGGCGATAACTTATTAGGACTTTACTACCATTGAAATACTACTCTGCGAGATACGCGACTCAGCCCGATTCACACATTATAATTTAGCTGTAGTGTGATAGACGTACTTTCGGAGTAGTTAAGGCCCTCGTGGCGGAACGGCAGACGCTGGGGACTTAAAATCCCCTTCCTTAATTGGAGTGGGAGTTCAACTCTCCCCGAGGGTATTATGAGAATATCTCAAACAAATAATGTAAATAATTTATACCAAGAGATTGGTCAAAACATTAAGGAAGCCCGTAAAAATAGAGAAATGACGCAGGAAGAATTAGCAATTAAAATTGGTTTAACACGCACATCAATAGTAAATTTAGAGAACGGAAATCAAAATATTTCATTACAGACTTTATTTAATATTTCTAATACTCTAAAATTAAATGTGGTTAGCTTATTACCTAAAACTAATCACAAAGAAAAAATGAATAATATTCAAGTTAGGGAATTAAGAGTAAAATTGTATACTCTTATTAAATATGTAAATCACTTAGAAAAAACAGTTAAAACATTGAAAACTGAGATTAAAAATATATTATGAAAAAATTCACAGTGAAGCAACTACTACTGGAACTTATTCAAGATAAGAAATTGTCGGAGATTATTAAAACATATGACCTTGATAAAGAGATGGTATTAACAATAATGTTGGGATTGATTCATAAACATGAGAAAGATATTTTTTGGACATGAAAAAATATATTGGTTCAATATTCACTGATGTAGCATCACTTATCATTGGTGATCCATGTAAATTACTTTTTGATAAAAGAAAATCTTTCTTTGATCTTAAATACACATATTATAACTTTCTTAATCGATCAATACTTGAAGAGGATGCCATTATAGTTAATACAATGAATTGTGATGGGTGGTGTAATGTTTACGCGGAATATGATGAGAACGGAGATATGACGGAAGTAACTATTGATTTAAATCCTAGAGTTAAACCTGGAGAGTAAAATGGATTCACGAGAAGCAACTCTTGAGCATATTTCAGTGGTTCAAAGATTATTAAAATTGGTAATTGAAAATCTATTTAATAGAGCAGAGGTTCATGATGAATCAAAACTATTTAGCCCTGAAGTAGAAATTTTTGACGAAGTTACACCGAAACTTGCAGCACTGACTTACGGTTCTCCTGAATATAATGACATGCTCAAACAAATGGGTGTAGGTTTAGAGCATCATTACAAATATAATAGCCATCATCCCGAGCATTATAAAGATGGTATCAAGGGTATGAGTTTATTGGATCTGATCGAGATGATATGTGATTGGAAAGCAGCCACATTAAGACATAAGAATGGTGATCTACTAAGAAGTATAGAACAGAATCAACAAAGATTCGGTTATTCAGATGAATTGAAACAAATATTCCTGAATACAGTGAATGAGTTGAGATTATGAAAAGATTAACACTGGAATTACCGCCTAAAGCCATCAAAGCTTTAGAGATTCTTAGACAATGGGGAGATGTAGCAGATAATGCACAAGTCTTTATTAAAGCATTATCGCTTCTTGATATGGTTAGAGAAGAAACAGATAAGGGATCTGAAGTCATAATCAGACGTGCAGATGGAACAGAAATACACTTAAACATTTGGACCTAAAAAAATGAAAAAATTAATTGTAATATTTGCAGCTGAAGCAGTATTTTGTATCGTTTATCCAATATTCATTACATACAGGGAGTATCAATTCAACAAGAACTGTGAAGAATGGCTTAAATTATCTGCTGATGCAAATAATATCCCGATAGCCCGAGCAAGGTTAGATAAAGCTATAAATTATCTTGAGAAAAATAATATTACAACAGGTTATACATCATTATGGTTTCAAACTCCAGATACAAGCATTACTGAGTGGTATACAAATCTCAAAGCCGCTCAAGAGAATCTAAAAGATTTTAGATTAGAAGCTACGGAATCAGATATTAATAATACATTAATGAAACTACGTGAGACTCTACTAGATCGTGGTGATCACGGAGATAAAGTCACCTTACCGCCATTTATTCAATATGCTCCGCACAATCTCTTACTTTTTATTATTAGTGTAATTTTCTGTGTTATGCTTTTAACTATCATAATGATTTGCATAGGAACGATATTGAAATGACATGTCAGACATGTGATAATAAATGTGATCTAAAATTTAGTATATTCTGTGAAGAATGCAGAAAGAAACAACACAAGGAGCATTATCTGTCACATGATCGATACATTATAGCTTTGAAACGTATCAGAGAACAGATAGTTAATAAAAGTAAACTCAAATATGAAGACTCAGATTCAATTGGAGATAAATATACTACATGCTCTTGGGGAATGTGTAGTATGTACAAGGAACAATGGCCAGATAAGGAAGATAGAATAAGAACGTTCAATAGTGGATTGGTTGATACTAAACAGCAAGACACAAATCAGAATTGTCCGATGGATAGTAAACAAGAGGGAGAGGTATGGGGGTGTTTCTATCGGTGTAGGGTATTCCAGAATCTAGGTAAGCTTCCATCCAGAGAAGAAGCAATACGATTGTATGATATAACAATTAAGGAGAAGGATAAATGAGCCCCGATCTCGGATCTGCATTAGTTAAAGCACATCTGGCACTTGGACGTGATCCTATCGAAGCATACCGTCGAACAGATGAAACACTATTAAAGCTTCACCAAGAAGAGATGAAACGAATCGATGAGCATTACGAGAAAATGAAAAATATTCTTGAAGGCAGGAAAATACCTAAATATGAAATATCACTTATACTCATTTGTATAGCAATGTGTATTGCAATAATTATTGTAATTGTATTATCTAGTATATAATAGGAGAAAGATAATGCATAAGATTCTCAAAGAAGGTATGCATTCAGGATTTAAGTGGCTGATCCTCCAAGCTCCAGAAAGGAGATTTCGTAATGGTTACTGTATGGTACCACCTTCACATCCATGGTATAAACAATCACATATTGAAGCAAATATTGAGAGAGAAATAACATTCTCTGGAGAACTAGATGGTATCGATGGTTGGTTAGTTGGATTCTTCACTGGTAATTATAAGGATCTACCTGATCCAACTTTAGAGCTTGAACCTAAATTAGCGAGTTTAACTAATGTTTTCGATGCGCATTTCTATTCACGTATTGAAGGAGGAAAGGTACCAACTGAAGCTTACGTGCAAGGAATATGTGAGCAACTCTGTGAGGAGGCAGTAAAATGCAATGGGTGAAAGTCGCGGATAGATATATTAATTTAGGACTTGTCAAGTATACATCAGAAACTAATTCAGATTATATCACTCTATATTTCAATGATAATACAAGTATAAAAGTAACTGGCGCTAAAGATATTGAGAAAGTGTTATTGATTCTAGAGCAAATGAAAACAGAGATATGGAATGAGAAACACAATTCAGGATCTTGAAATTATGATTGATACACTTATCCATGCATCAAGAAACAAGGATATGTATTATGGAAATAGGAAACTATTAATAAACGTATTATTGGGAAAATTATCTGAAGCAGTATTTATTGCTAAAGAATTAGAAAGGACTGCCCCACCGTGAGATGTAGACTTTGCGAAGGATATGGTGAAATATTAATTTTGATCAAGGGTAAACCACTATTAGTTAGGTGTCCTAGGAAACACAAAAGAAAAATCATACCTGGTTTAATGGCCAAAATATTAAGAAATGAAATTACAAGGTGAAAAATTACTTATAGATACAACGAATATGACTTTATGCGATATGTGTGGTGCGAAGAAGACCGATAAACCCGTACAAATTTATACATTTATCTTGAAGGGAGACAAGGGAGATGACGAAACAGACGAATTGGAGTTATGTTTGGATTGTAAACGTCGAATCATACCTCTTATCCAAGCTTGCCTCAAGAATAGAGAAACCCTCCACAACATTGTGGGAATGAACGCAAATATTCTTAATTTTCTAAAGGAGATATTACTTTGAATAATCGTGTATTCAATGTTAATGGAGCAAGTTTAGGGTTACTATTAACTACTCTTAAACTTGCATTCGATCAATGGCACAATAAAGCTAAAACAACAGGTTATACTATAGATTCAAAGAAGGGTATGATACTATTCTGGTGTAATATAGATACTAAATATTCACTTTTCCCTTCTCCACTTTCTGCTGAAGAAGTGGCACCAGTAGTTTGGGCATGGTTACAAACTAATCCCACTATTGAATGCAAAGATTGGGATGCTAATCATGATCACGATGGTCACAATGAATTAGGTTGGAGGGTTTACTGCGAAGATTGGGGACATATTGGTGGGAATCATTACACAATAGTTGCGATTAAACCTGCTTACATATGGTATGGGAAATGAATATTTTAACTATTGAAGAAGAAGCTGAATTCACACCATTGAATGCAGTTGCATATGATCTCTATCGAAAGAATTGCCAAGAGAAGGATATGATACCTGTTTGTTGGCTGTGTATAAGTAATCAAGCTAAAGATGAAGCTAGGGATGCTTTATACGAATGGCTCGGTAAGGAAGTTCCTCGTACTCAACCATACACGTATGAAACTGCATCCAAATTAATAAATAAAATTGAAACTGATGATATGATTAATCTATGGAAGGCAGCTGAAAATAAGTATAAACAATATCGTTTAGATGGCAATCCCAAAGCCTATTTCGCGAAGTAACAGGAAATACTATAATGGATACCTATATTTAAAGAGACACTTAAAGATAAAAATTATGTAAATAATTTTTTGAAAACTAAAGTAACAGGACACGATAAATGATATTCAAACAAAAGTTTCTCGAGTTCAAGAAGAACTACCTTCAAGAGATACTTAAGAAATGTACAACAGCACAACGGAAACATCTTTACGAGAAGATATTCCCTGATGGAATACCAGATTCAGATTTGGAATCCGCTATTGAACTGATTGAACGGACTATTGAGAAAAAATGAACCCACAAATTTTTAAAGATAGAAAGTATTGGACCGAAATAGGAGAAATAATTAAATGTGAATTATGTGGATTCACTGAACGTTATAGTGGCTCATTTATTCATGATAATAGTGTTATACAGATTCCAGGTTGGTTAGCTATTGTAATAAAGGAACTACATGACAAGAGATGAAGCCATTAAATGTATTGTGGATACGTATTCATCGAATTGCACTGAGTGCCATGGAGATGATTTCCAAGAGATTCACTTCAATTTTAATAATAGAGTAATACCAATGGATTTATGTGAGACTTGCTTCAAAGATATTACCCAAATCATGGAGGTATTTAATGTAGATAAGACTGAGTTTATTGTAAACTCTGATTACCCTTATTGATGGAGATTTTATATTGATATTAATTTATATTTTCTTCCTCCATTGGGTTGGAGATTTCTTATTCCAAACCAATTGGATGGCAACCAATAAAAGTCATAATTTTATTGCTTTAATAACACATGTGTCAATATATACATTAACACTTACTCTAGGTACCATAATAGTTTTTAATTTTAAATTTTTACTAATAAATTTCATAGCTCATGGGTTAACAGATTTCTTAACTAGTAAGGTTACATCCAAGTTATGGCAACGAAATGATATACATAATTTTTTTGTAGTAGTGGGCTTCGATCAATACATACATGCAGTGACTCTTATATTAACTGTAGAAAGTATTTTAAACAAATGATGACTATACAATGTCCTAGATGCAATCTCACAAGTGAACCAAAAGCACTCGTTTGTGTGTTCTGTGGCTATGTATTTAATACTAAAATAATGGAATATAATAGTGCAATAATGAAACTAAGAAAACTTATGAAAAATACTTCAGATACAAGTGATACTGTAGTTTTAAATATGGCTATTCAATTATTTGAAAAAGAAATTATTAATGAAGAAAATATGAGGAGGTTAAGGGAAATATGAATATTAAACCAGGTGTTGTCATTGACGGTCAAACTTACTATCCACCAGGTTGGATGTATGTTTTAGCTTTCGCCTTGAAAGGTGTACCTTGGGCTATTAAGGAATGTGAGAAAGAGGGATTCAAGGAAACAATAAAACAACATCTCAGAAATGAAAAGAATAAAGAGATTACCGAAAGTATTGAATACCATCTTCAAGAAATCGAGAAATTAAAAAATGATTTGGGATGATAAGCCGCCAAAGAAAGAGGGATTCTTCTGGTTCTATGGGAAACGCTTCGAGGGTGATGACATAGAATTGAGAGCAATACAAGTATATGAGATAGGCAATAATTATCTTTACAGTGGAGGTTTCATTTCAAATGAAACAGAAGGTTACTGGACAGAAATAACTAAACCAGATATATCTTCTTTGAGGTTTCAACTTTATTACCGATGAATATAATATATGCAATCAATACCGATGAATACAAACCATTAAAGATAGAGCGATTAGGGTTATTTAAATTTATCGGTGAGAAACGCTTCTTTGAATTATGTGAGGTCACCTATCCATTACCAGAAGCCCCAGAAGATGCTATTTGTCAGATTCTTGAATGGAGAGAAATAAATTATGCATCAGGGACCGATGCATTAATGGTGCAATGTATTCGAGCTATGAAAGGCATCAATAAATTTACGCAGCTAAAAGATGAATAAATCGGAGAAAATGGTAATGGATCCGAATGAAGCCCTAAAACAGATAAGATTAATCATTAATAATTTGGATGAGGAGGGAGAGAAATGGGATGATACTCACAAATTAAAAGAATTATTTGATGGATTAGATAATTGGATTGCTAATGGAGGCAGCTTACCTGATGATTGGATTATACCAAGATTACCTGAATTCTTCATTCCAACAGGAAAGAGTGTTAAATGCCATCATTGCAATTCATCAATAGATGTTGAATCTATAAACACTGTTCAGGAAATACTTTGTGAGAATTGTTGTCGAATGTTTCTTTATAATCCAATGATATAAAATGAATGATTTCAAAAAAGAATTGATTGAAATGTTTCAATCTCCTGGTCCACGTTTAGCATTATACACTCAGACGATTCTTTGTATACTCGCAATGTCAGTAATTGTTGTAGTTCAAATGAATTGGCCAGTTATTATTATTGCTGGTTTGTTTATATTAGCCTTAGTTGTAGTGGCGACAGCAGTCACGATAGCGTCAGTATGGTGGTGGCAAACTCGAGGAGATTGATATGAATAATATTCAGAAAACTATGATTGAAAAGTTTCAATGTCCTGGGTGTACTTGTGGGAGTAGCACTGATGACGGCTGCTTCAAGGAAAGTGAGGCTAGTTTAGCCTGTAAGAATCATTCAGCAGGTACTTTTATTAGTGATATCGGTTGTGTGAATTTAGGTTTACCTAATGGCTTCAACCATAATGGCCCTGTAAATAAAAGACAACAACATAGTATCATAAGACTTTTCGAGACATTACCAGAGGGGCATTACAATAAATTTAACGTGCCTGTTTGGGTTATGGAGTACGAAGGTTACTTATTTGTTAGATGTTATCTTCCACTAACCAATAGGACATTTGTTGATGTAATTAAAAATGGCAAAATTTGTCACATTAATCCGGGAGCACTTCCTATCGATGTTAATGATTTCATTGAGGAGATTAATTAAATGGAATACAAAGGTTACAGGGGTGTCGTTGAATTCGAGGGAGATAGATTATTTGGGAGAGTAATTGGAATCAAGGATACAATAACTTTTGAAGGACAATCAATCCAAGGAATAACTAGATCTTTCCATGATTCAATTAATGATTACTTGAAATTCTGTAAGGAAAGAGGTGAAGAACCTGCGAAAAGTTTTTCTGGTAGATTTGTAATAAGGATATCTTCAGAATTACATGCTTCTCTAGTGGGCAAAGCATTAATGGAAGATATAAGTCTTAATACTCTTATAGAAAGGATACTTACAGAAAATATGAGTTAGGTGTCATATTAATTTCATTTAAATGGAAATTACATAAGGATATGTAAATAAATGGATTGCCCTATTTGCAATGAGCATTGCAATAGAGATAAAGAGGATACTTACTGGTACTGTAAGGAATGTAAATGGATAGAATATTTAATTCCACTTGAGATTCAAGAAGGGAGAGATCATGTATATCGTGTAAATGGGAATGGAAGACTGATTCTATTGGCAGAGGAAGTTTTAAAACGAGAAGGCAAACCTAGACCAACAATAAAACATAGGATAAAACATATAGATGGTAACTATCTAAATAACACAAGAAGAAATCTGTGTTGGATTATTCCCGAGAAAAATAATTAGAGGCAACAATGCATATTACAGGTCTACAAGCTGAGAATTTCAAACGCATCAAATATATTAACGTTGAAATACCAGAAGGAAAAACAGAATTACAAATTATAGGAGACAATGATGCTGGTAAATCAACATTTATGGATGCAGTTGAAGCAGCATTAAGTGGAGCTAAAGGCGCTCATTTCGAGCCGATAAGACATGGTGAAGAACAAGCTACAATAATAATTAAACTTAAAGATAAGAAAGAGAAACTTATCGTAACAAAGATTTTCAAGAAAGATAAGAAGCCCAGCTTAGTTATTAAGAATGAAGATAGTTCAATAACTTTTAATTCTCCTCAGGAATTACTTGATAGTTTCATTGGTGCATTATCTTTTGACCCACTTACTTTTTATAATATGAAGCCCGATGCTCAATATGATACTTTAAAAGATATGCTTAAATTGGGAGAGATAGATAAATTAGAGGAACAGAGTGATATTGATTTCACAAATCGTACATTAGTAAATAGAAACCTCAAAGATAAAGAAGCTCAATTAAAGGGATTAGGTGAGATAATAATACTCACTGAGTATATTGATGTTAACAAACTTGTCAATAAGTTGCAGAAAATCAATGAAAGAAACACTCAAATAGATATTGAATTCGAGAAACACAGGCAAACTCAAGCTAAAAGAATCGATAAAGAGAAAGAAATTAAGAATCTTGAAATTAAGTTGATAGCATTAAAAAATGAATTGAATTATCTTAAAACTGAAGAAGCCAATTTCTCTGATACAGAGAAAGAAAATGTGAATGATTTGAGAAATCAAATTAAGACAGCAGAGTTAAATAATAAGAATTACCAAGAGGCAAAAAGTAAACAAGATAAACAAATCGAATTGAGAAAAGACATAGAGGCATTAACTGTTAAAAGTGAAGCTTACACTAATGTTTTGGCTGCGAGAGATAAAAGAAAATTAGAATTATTAAGTAAAACTGAAATGCCAATCCCTGGATTAAGTATTCAGGATAAGATCATACGATATGAAGGAACAGCTTTACAAGAGTGTAGTACATCAGGAAAAATGAAAGTATCATTCGCTATAGGTATGGCTCTTAACCCTAAATTAAGAAATATCTTTATACGTAACGCATCGTTACTAGATAATAATAATTTAGGAATAATTAGAGACTTAGCTAAAGAGAAAGGCTATGCTATATGGTTAGAATTACTTGAACACAAGAATAAAGGTAAAAATATTATGCAGGTCATGATCGAGAATGGAGAAGAATTATGAATTATAAACAAATTGCTTCACATGAAAGTATCGGTAAATATACTTTAGGAGTAAAGATATCTGTTGGTGGTATAGATTGTACTAAGGAAGAAAGATTACTTATTCAATCATTTACTGATAAAATTCATGACGGTATCTTAAGAATTAGGGAAGAAAATGATCCCGAGAATATAATTATTAAGAAAGAGACAATTGTTAAATTAACAAATTGTTTTATTGATCCAATTTATGTGAAACAAATTCCAAGTGAATATAGTAGCAATGATTTCATCCCTTGGCTTATTGTAACAACAAGTAAGGGACCGATTAAGATTGGCTGGCGTAAGAGAGTAATAAATATTGATTGGAGTGAATCTGATATTCAAGATACAGATTTATTTCCTAATGAAGATGTGACAAAGGGAGATAAATATATTCATGCTTGGGGTTACGAAAAGGCTAAAAGTTACATAGAGACTTTGATGAGAATAAATTAACGGACTAATTTACTAAAATATTACTTACGGAAATTAAATTAATGAGGGGGATTGAAATGAATTGGCATTTAGTGATTAGGGATGGGCTACATAATGAAGCGCTTTTCTATGAGAATGGTACCTGTTTAGGTTCAGTAACATTCAATAGTTTAAAAGATTTTCTTAAATTCTTATCCATACTCCCTGCTAACAGAATTAAAATTAAGAATTCCTATGTGTTAGTTAATAAGGGAGTACCATATGTATTGAATCCGCAAGGTACAATAAGTAAAACAAATACAATACGTAAATTAACAACGGAGGGTTACTCACCTAAATCAATAAGTGAACTCACTGGCATGAGTGAGAAAATAGTGTCGGAAATACACAGTAGAATGAAACGTAATAGTGAGTTAAATTAACATGAGTGATCCAATTTGTACTTGTAAAGATAAATCGGGTGAAACACTACGAATTCTAAGCAGACCATTTGATAATGAAGATAAAACATATGTAGTCACAAAAGACAAGAACGATGTATTTCAAATAAAACTCTTAAAGAATTTAATTTTTGAAGATGGAGTTCCAATTACCTTATTAGATCCCGAATATGTTGAATCAATAAAAAGCAAACATATTGATCCAAATGATTACCCATATATTGTGCCTTACGATAAATGTATACTTAGAGAAACTAATGAGGAATTGATTATTATTTCATTTCCTTATTATGATGATAATGGTACAATAGTAATTAACATTAGAGATTCACAAAATAATTTAGTTATGTACTCTATTGGTGATTTGATTTTTAAACCAAAAATATCTGAATCTGAATTCAGTGAATCTGATTCAACTGTGTTCAAAAGCGGAGCACGTAGAAGTAATGATGTAGATGAGTATCGATTCGATCTCATATCACCATTTGCTATTAGAGCACTAGCTAGAGCCTATAAAGAAGGTGCGGATAATTATCCAATATATAATTGCGAGAAAGGTTTCCCTATTTATGATTTACTTAATCATGTTGAAAATCATATTTTAGAGTATAAGGAAGGGAAACGTAAGAATAATGAGTTAGGTAAAGCCCTTTGGGGACTTGCTATGTGTATACATAGTGAAGCTATGTGGCCATATCTTAACGAAGGTACTCTACGTAAAGAGGGATGTCTCCCTCCAGATAATCCTGAAAATAAATATTGGAAAGATTTAAAGAAATGATATGCCAAACATGTAACCATGAAATGGAAGAATGGATCTATCAAGATGCTAGTTTATATAAATGCCCTAAATGCAGTATAAAACACATTAAATATGAAGTTGGTAATCCGGTATTATTGGAAGATTTAATCCATGAATCCCTTGAGAAATTTGATATGATTTGCAAAGTTTGTAATCAAGCAATGTTTATGGATTGGGCTGATCACGGAGGTATGATGTATAAATGTCAAAAATGTAATAATGCACAATATAAACCTAAATCTGGATTCTCTATGAATGAGCCTAAAGTGATTAAAGTAGTTTTGGATATGGAAGCTCTTAATGTGGAAGAGATGGTTTATCAAGGATTGAAATACTCTATAAATAATAAATGTAATGTGGAATTCATACACAAAACAATAAAATATAGTATACGCTTTGATGATTTATTTTTAATGTGTAAGGAAGTTAAATGAAAAGACGTGATTTCTTCTTTATTTTTATTCCACAATTCAAAAAGATTAAATGGATACCTCTACGGAATAATTGGATATGCTATTGTTACGTAAATGAAGAAATTAAAGGATATATTATTGGAGGTCAAGGACCATTTGAACGATCTTATTACGCTTATATTTTAAAGAAAAACTTAAAAAGGTTATTTGATTCATTTTCTAAGGCTAAACATTGGGTTGAAATACAGCTATGAGTAAAAGATTAAAAAACGTTCTTGAAATGGACTGGCCGGAACTGATTGAAGCAGAAAGTAAATACGCTCATGATACCCATTACTTACAATTGATTAGAAGAGAGATTAAACGTCGTAAAGAATATCAACAATATCTCCAAGATAGACCGAAGAGCGGTGACAGTAAATTAATAACATGATATATAAATTACTTCTTGCTTCTGCTTATCATGCTTACGTTAATTCTTTTAACGATCGTAAACTTAATTATTTTAATAGAGTATCTAACCCTCGATTAGGAGACTATGTTTTTGAGTCATCAACAATGGCCAATTGTTTCCTACCTGAAGATCATAAGAATTATCGAGATGTAAAATATTCTATAGGGAAACTGGTTTGTATCGAGTGGGAATCAAGCTTCCTTGAATATAATGAAGATATTGATATATTAGATACGTTGATACGAATAGATATAAAGTATCCAGCTGCTTCAACTATAGAAACTTTTAATGGAGATACTTATCGATGGACAAATCACAAGATGATATTAATACCGAATCATTGGGATCTAAAGAAATTAAATGGATAGATATACTTAAAGATCTCAAAGAGAAACAAGTGAGATCAAATAATGATCCTAATATTCCTGTTACTATTTATGCGGGGAAAGATGATAAATATATTATAGCTTCAATACCTATGAGTGAGGAGGTTCCTGATCCAAAGTATCAAGGTTTAGAAGCAGCAGCAATACTGAAAAGATCTTTCGATCCAGATTTAATTGTTTTCATTTCAGATGCTTACTGGACAGATGATTCTAAAGTAATTGGGGAGAGTTTAACTGAATTATTTAGAGAAGGTAATCCCAAAGTACATGAAGGACTTATATGTGTATCAATAAATAGAGATAAAGAAGTATTTATGACTGTACTTCCATATTATTATGGTGGTAGTACTATCATAATATGGGGTGAAGAAAAAACTACAGAAATCAATATAGGTTTAATACCTAGATCATTACTAAAAATCATGGATATGCCATTAATCATTGATCATCCTTTCCTCAAAACAATTGAGATGAGTAGGGAGAAAGGTATTTATCACACTGTTAAAGCAGCGATACAGTTATTACGGGATAAGGGCTTCACTGTTTCAACTATTGATGAATAGGAGATTACCATGGGTGGCGACTACGAAGATACAATTGAAGTACCTGAGAATTTGAAATATGAAATAGTACAGGGGATTCGTTTCCATGAGAATAAAGGTCATATTCATTTCCATGATGATAAGCATAAATTGAAGTGTTATGTACCTAAACATGTTTGGTGGACAGGATGGGAGAAACTAAAATTAGGTGGCAAAGTTTGGCAATATATAGATGTTGATAATCAAAGTCATCTAGTTATTAAGAGCACAAATAAGAATGATGAAATAAGAATAACAATGTCTTTAACAGAGTTTAATGTGACAGAGAAGAAAGATAAAGTGTGGCATGCACTAAATAATTTCACAAATAAATTGAGATAATATGAAACTGGTACAGGAAATATATTGTAATGATTGCTCTGGATATTTCAGAGTAATACTTAATACAGCTTTAAATATAGCTGTAAAAATTAAATGCCCTAATTGTGAGCGTGAACACGAAAGACATATTATAGATGGGAAGGTATACGATAAATTTATGAAAACCGTTAATTGGAAGGATGTTGATGTAATTATACCGATGAAATCAACATATAGTAAGGAGGCAGTATTTAAGAAGAGTTATCCCAATATGCGGGACGGGATGCCTTTCGGTGATCCATTACATGATATTGCTCAAGATTCCTGGAATGAGCGTTACGGAGATAAATTATGAAGCTAGGTATTTATGATCATATTAACAATTGTTGGCTAGGAGACAAGAATGGAATATTTATTTATAATAATAATGAGATAGCGGAACTAGCTATTAAAGTTATGAAAACATATGGTTACAAGAATAAAATCAAAATTGAACCTTACAAAGGTCAATATGATATTACGTTTCAAACAAATAATATTACTCTCTATTTCAAACCTATATGGTGAATACAATGAATATTGAAGTCACTGTTCCACGTGGATCGAATCTGAGTAACATCATTGAAACAAACCTCAAAGAATATAAGGATGAATCTATACCGGCATATATAAAACTTTGGGTTATACTCACGAAGAAGGATGGAGATAAAAAGGTAATTTGGGATCCATACAATTTCACTGAGATACGTGAAGCTTCGGAGACATTTAAAAAACTTATTAAGGTAGGGATGGTTCCCTATATTTGTGACTCAAAGGGAATACCTACAGGTGAAGTGATGGTTGAGTTCGATCCATCAGCGGGCGAAGTAAACTTCAAGGATATTATTTTCGCACCTAGCAAACTAGCAGTAGGAGGTTGATTATGAGTAATTACCAAGGGTATGAGTGCTCATTTCAGAGTAATTTATATCCGTACATAACATGGAGCAATTCAATATCACTTACTAATTCAACATTACTTACTAATTTAACACCACTTACTAATTTAACACCACTTACTCGTTCACTCTGGAATGGGATTGCCTCATACCCAATTACATTAACATATAGTAATTCAAGCTGGATTAGTGGTATGAGATACTCAACTGAGGGATGCACTTTAACATGGAATAGCACAGATATTCAACTAACTGTGCCACATATGTTTTTCAATACTTATCAATACGATTCAAAGAAACAATTAAAGGACTTGATCAAGCAACGATCTCTTAGTATCTTCACGCCACGATCCAAATTAAATAGAGATTTCGATAACCGTGAAGCAGCGGCTAGAAATGTTTTGAGAAAGATTATTGGCGAGGAAAAATATAAACGATTCTTGAAGTATGGTTTCATATCCGTGAAAGCTCGGAGCAATAAAATATATTTGATTTATCCTGGTCATGGTTTCACAAGAGTAATTAATGATGGTATCGAGGAACGATCGTTATGTGTTGTATTTGGGGATTTCCCACCAACAGATAGTTTGATAACAAGATTTTTGATGATAATGAATGACGAAAAGGAGTTCAATAAGATAGCCAACAAGCAAAGTGTATATAAGAAACATAAACAACAGAAACAACAAGGTAATTTATTAGAAGTTAAGAGGTCCCTTGCAGGATGAAAACGAAGAATCCATTCGGGGAAAACTATGAGTATATTGATGATTACATTGATAATGCTCTCCAAGAAGGTAGACCATTAATAATGCAGTTACTAATTGATATGAAGAAAGTAATGCTAGAGAAAGACATAGAGATAAATAAACTTAGAGGGCAATACTTGAAGGATCGTAGGTTTATTAGGAAACAACTTGCTTGGATTGAAAAACAAGATCTTAAAATAATAATATTAAGAACTAAACTCAGGGAACACGGTGTTAAATGAAACCCTCAATATTTTATTTAATGAATGAGTATTTCAAGGAATATAAAGATAAGGATTGGGCAACTAATGCATGGCTATATGGATTGGAGATGGAGATATATGTGAGGAAAGGCCATCACTTCTTAATAGAAGAGAAAACAACTAAAGAGACATATTTAAATAGCTTGACAACCTGTTTAGATATAGCTAATGTAACAGTGTATGATAAAGGACGTGGGGTATTTAGTATGTTTCTCAGAGAGATGGAGAAAATTCAGCCATGGGATGCAATATATGTTGAGAGTGTACAAACAGAGAGATTCTGTAGACATTTAGAGCGATGTGGGTATGTAAAACAATTAGATTCAATACCTCCTGCATACTATAAATTCAAATGAGAATAACACTAAAATGAGAATAACACTACCATACGATTTCGGTGAAACAGTTTACCTTAAGATAAAACCAGAGAAAGTGAAAGGATTAGTAACCGGATATCATATCTGTCATAATTGTATTATGGTTACGGTAACATGGGCTGATACATATCAGGAGATGAGTCATTACATATTTGAATTAACTAAAGAATATACTCTTGATTATGATGGGTAATAAAATGGATGATTTCCATGTAGCAATAGGTATTAATGATTTTAAACATAAAGTAATTGCAATATGTGTACACACTGATATGGGAAAATGTAAGAAACTCTCTAAAGCTCGAGCAATTAAATATAAATGCACAGAATATAAAATATTTACTCTACCTGATAATAGTTTTATAGAGAAATTTAGATGGTGGTTGCTTGAACACGGTTTAACTGAATTAGAAATTGCAAGAATCGGTAAACAATTTTATGAGGAATTCAAATGAAAGGTATATTATGATACGTAGGTATATGGTAGCGAATATCTATATTGATAGTTTCCTGGAGAGAGTATCTGGATTTGCAGGAATGGAGATTGTAAGTATTCTTAGAGTCCCAGAATCCCATTATTATGAAATATTTGTTAAAGCAGGTAATAGAAGCCATGAGCTATTAAGTAATATTATAATTGAAAACTTTCCATAAATATTATATTTCATTGCATCCCTTTTCCCTTGATAAACAATGAAAACCGATAAAGACATTGAACGTGAAGATATAGCATTGAAAATAAACAGTCAACTTATTTATGACTTGAATAGGAGTGATATACATGTTGTGGCTGGAGGGAAACACGGACCATATAGTATAATAATTAATAGATTGAGTCGTGTTAAACTTAAGAAATTACTCAGACACATTTTACGGTTTGAGAAGTAAATGTTTAGTTACAAAGGCTACCATACATTGGTAACAGAATTACCTGATGGTTCTTGGATAGGGAGCATTAATAATATTAAAGTGGCTATTCGTTTCGAGGGAGGCAATGCTCAAGAATTAGAAGAAAATTTTCATATTGCTATCGATGAATATATTAAGAAACACGGGGAACCGGAGAGAATGAGATGAGTAAAGATGAATACTCCCACGCTACATTACATGCTTTAGCAACTTCAGTCAGTTCTATTATGGTAGCAATGAGCGGTAAGGAATTCGATGAGGAGACCATAACTGAAAGGATTCTAAATGTTAATATGGAACCTAGTATAATAAGAGATATCGAGAATCAAGGTGGATACTATATTGAAGCATACACTAAATTAGCAAATAATATACTATTCTCGTCAGATGATCAAGCATACCTTACATCATGTGCTTTAGCAAACATATTGGCAAAAATATTAATAACTTACAAGACAAATAATATACATACTGATGAAGAATATGTACTTAGGGTGATGGCCAGGATCCTAGACGTGAATATCAATTAATATGGATATATTTGAAATACAAGAAAACAGCAAAAATATTTAGTTTAAATCAGATAGATGAATATGTTATCAATGAAAAGATTATAGAGTATGAAGAAAACGAGAAAGTATTAATTGCAGAGAAAGAAATTATTAAAGAATGAGCTAAAAAATATTCGTGAATCATAGAATCCCTGAATCACTTTCTCTCATATGATACCTACTAAAGACATCAAAGAAATAACTAAGCAGTTCATAGAGATATTGAGAGAAAATGCTATACGTATACCTAATGAAGATATGGTTGAAATCTATGTTACGGACAAGATTCATTACTATGAAAGAATAATGAGAAAGGACACAATATCATTAATTAATCTGAGAAGATGGGTTAGAGACTTTCAAAAGTTTTTGATTTCTAGAGGAATAAATTAATGATAATACCATTCGGTGAGTACTTCCTCCAAACTGTTGAACGAGTAGGAGACAGTGATGAAGGATTACTATATCTAGATTCTATTGTTGATGAATGTACAATGGAATTGAAAGAATACATTAGAGAATATCTAAAGAAGAATAGTCATCGAGTAGATGCAGCTATCGCAAATAAGAGGGACTACAAGAAAAGACCCCTTGATCCCCTTCCCAAACCATGGTGGGAGAAACAATGAGTGTTGACGCATTCTATATCAATACGTTAGAACGTATTCATGAAGCTATTAAAGGTAGTGTAACTGATGAACAAAGATTAGCAACAGTATACGCTTTAGCAAATGTAACTAGTGCTATGCTTTTTGTTATTAATAACAAGGAATATGATAAAGAATGTCTTGATGTGATATGTAAAAGACTTCTAGATGTTAATTTAGAACCACAACAAATAGAAATAGTTAACGAACAGACAAATTTATATGAAGAGATACATACAAAAATACTTAATGAAATAAAAACTGAGATGCTTACATCAAAAGATAAATATTACGCAATATTGTGTGCTTTATCCGCAATTATGGCGAGGTTACTTATTTTTTATAGAACAGACGAGTTAAATATCAAGGAAGAACAGCTTTTCAGGGTGATGTACAGGTTTTTAGATATGAATATCAAATAATAGTAAAAAATTTTACACTTTTGCCGTAATATAGGATAGAGAGATACAATGGCTAATATTTACGAACCAGATGAAACAATCATGAAGGGATATAATAATTTATTGGAGGAACTCTCTGTTAATGAACGAGAGATCATGGAGAAATACCTTCCTTGGAAACTATATAGACTGAAGTCGAGTGGGCATAGGGTAGAGATAATTGCTATTGGTACATATGAAGGTGATGTTAAATTCAGAGTAGATATCTCAGGTAAATACAATTGCGTGATGTTTGAAAGACAGGTGTTTGGTATTGATCCAAATGATTTAGAGGAATGTGATTTACCTGATGGACCAACTGGAGTATTACTTACTGAAGATGAGGATATAGCTAAAGTTATTGACTCAATGAAGTTACTCAAAGAAATAAAAGATGATTCGAGGAAGATATGATATCATACATTATTTTATTTATTACGATTTGGGTATTATGTGGAGTGGTATCATGCATAATTTATAACCCAATACAATTACTTATTGCAGTTCAAAAGAAAAGAAATATTGAGGTTATGACTGAACCATCACATTATGTTGTAGCCCTACTCACTATGATAATATTAGGTGGACCTTTCTTTCTTTTATGTGTTAGGAATATAAAGAAAATATTGGAGAAATAATGGATAAAATCACGGTGAAAGATATTCAGAAATTAGTTGACGCAATAAGAAAAATGAAGATTAAACCTATTATTGTAGAGAAAGACAAGAATGGTAAATATATTTTAGTGAAACCGATGCCTTGTAGAGTATATACTAACCCTGAGAATAATTAACATTTGGAGATGATCATGCCTAGACAAATTAAATATCTTAGTCCTACAAGTATTGCACTCTATAATCAGAGTCCTGAAGATTTCTATATGAGATATGTGAGTGATTCTCCACCGCCCAGAGATCCACAGCTGCAAGTTATGTCTATAGGTAGTGGAACGGACGCGAGAATTAAAAGTTATTTACATGAAGCCTTATTTGGTAAAGGGCATAAGGATGCAAATAAATTTGATTTTGATACTCTTTTCGAGTCTCAAGTTGAGAAACATAATAGGAAATGGGCTAAGGAACACAGTCTCTATGTATTCAATCAATACAAGAGTAGTGGTTGTTTAGCTGATATTATGCTCGAATTACAAAGTGCGGTTTCAGAACCTCGTTTTGAGTTTGATGTACTCGGAAGTGTGCATGGTTATCGTGAAGGGGTGGAGAAAGTATTGGGAGAAGTGGTGCTTATGGGGAAACCGGACTGTAGTTTCGTTAATTCAGAGGGAGCAGTAGTTGTATTAGACTGGAAGATATCAGGTTATTGCTCAACAGGTAAAACATATCCTAAATCAGGTTATATTAAATTAAGAAGTGCTAATCGCACAGATTTAGGTACTCATAAAGATGCATTCATTATAACACATAAGGGGATCAAGATTAATTGCACCACTACATTGGATAATGTAGATAAGGATTGGAGTTCACAGATAAGTTGCTACAGTTGGCTCATGGGAGCCCCCGTCGGCTCTGATTGGGTAGCTGCAATAGATCAAGGTTGTTGCTCTTATGTGGCTAATGGTTTACCTGAGATTAAATTTGCACAACATCGTATGAAGGTATCAGCTGATTTCCAGAATAAATTATTCAATAGAATCTGTGAGATATGGGATACTGTACAATCACAACATTATTTCCGTGATATGTCGCTTGAGGATTCAATTGAGAGATGTAAACTTTTAGATGGTAGAGCGTTTGGAGTTGTTGAAACTGAAACTGATGACTGGTTTATGAAAGTAACCAAGAAGGAAAGACAATATTGAAACTATTATATATGTTTCAAGCTCTTGGTTTAGTATTCATTACTCTATTCATGATGTATGATTTGAGTCCACGTTTACCTAATAAGGTAGCTTTGGTTATTGGAGCGATTACAGGCATCATAGGTGTTTTCCTAGGTGACCGAGTTTATTATATTATCTACGGGAGTGATATCGATGAGTCATGTTAATGAGAGTGTATTCGCACATGAATCAAGTGAATTCTATCATGCACAAGCTGTATTCGCGGAGCATTACAGGGAGAAACACGATAATCAATTGCCGAATACACCATTCTGGAATTATTTAGAGGCAAGGTACTCACTGAATCCTGTTAGATTCACACATTGGCATCCCGTTATAGGTAAATGGATTTCGGAAATACCTATTGTACCTATTGTACCTATTGTACCTATTGTACCTATTGTACCTATTGTACCTATTGTACCTATTGTACCCATTATCACTCCGGAGCCAATGAGTGGAATACTATTGGGTATTGGCTTGATTATTGTTTTAATATTCAAGAGATTTCGATGAGTAAACAGAAACATTTAAGAAAACATGCTAAAGCAAGGGCTACACAACGTTTAGGTCTTGATCTCCATAAGAATCTACATGACCAGATAGTGAGAGACATTCAAAACAATAAATACAAACCATTATATAAATCGTCAACAAGTAGAACGGTATTCATATATAATGAGGAATATAATATGGTTTACGACAATAAAAGGAAATGCTTAGTTACATTTCTTTTCAAGGAGAAGAGTATTCTTACTCCTGAATTTGAATTTGAATCAAAAGAATTTGAATTTGAATTTGAATTACTGGATCCCTCCTTCCCGATTAAAAGATTATTGAATGGTGATTAAAATAATGAGTCTAACACCTGATCAAATTGAAGCTGCATGGTTTATTCAACAGAGACAGGTTAGTCCAAGGTATAGTTTGATGGATACCGCTCAACAAGCGGCGTTCAACGCTAATTTACTTAATATATGGAACGAATCATCAAGATTTATTTTAGCGCGTTACAGTGGTAACATAGATTTCGGAATCACTCCATCAGTCGTACCCAATCCTACTATAACTAGTGAGTTCATTCCTACACTGTCAATAAATATAGGATTAGGTGTGAATGGTATACTTCTAACACAGATTATAAAAACTGTTAATCAATTATTTGTTACACAGATAAATAATGGTGGGGCAAACAATGCCTATAATTTTTATTCAGGTGATAATATTGATGGTCAAGGCAATACATCACCAAATATTAATGGATTAATGGTATCATGGGAATATAATGGTGACCCATTGAACTTCACAAGTAAACGTGTATTTATTAGATCGCTTGGAGATATGACAACCTGGGATGAATCACAACCTGATCAGTTCACTCCCAATATGTATTTTTTGGTCGGTAATACTTGGATATCCAAGCTTGATCCCACACAAACACTTGTATGGACAGATGGACACCCTATCGTAAATAATATGGTTCCTCTCGATCAAGGACTGAACACAGGTAAATATGATCCTAACCATCCTGAGTTGATTAATAGTGGATGGGCATTACAGAGTCATAACGGTAATCAATGGGTATGGGAATTTAATTATCCGGATAAGACTTATGTAGTCAAGATTACATTAGGTACGAGTTATAAACACACGTTTAACGGAGTTATGCTTTCACCTTCTCAATGGTTCACTAAATACGTTGGATCAACAAGTGCTAATGCACTGACTCTTCCTACGGAAATTTTTGTTCCTGGACAGATTTTTCCACCAGCTATTTTTCCTTTGGAACCAGAGTGATTCCCACGCATCCCTGTTTCCCACGCATCCCTGTTTCCCACGCATCCCTGGATATGATTATGAATTGCACGTGTGATACATGTAAGAATGCCTGTTTAAATAGGCCAGGTTTCTTTCTCCCTGAAGAGATTGGACCCGCAGCCAAGTCGAAAAATTTATCGATTAAGGAATTCTTTGATAAATATTTGGTTGTTGATTATATCTTGGGAGGACGTTACTATAAGAGAACAGTATTTATTTTAGCTCCATCTATAATAGGCAGTAATATTGGAATGGAAGCGTCATTTAATCCTAATGGTCGCTGCATATTCTTCAATAAAAAGGAATTATGTGACATACACAGTGTAAACAATATTATAATTAAACCAAGAGAATGTGCTTTCTCTGATCACATAATATCAGAGAAAAATTACAGGAAAGAGCGCATCAAAATCATTAAAGCTTGGGATAATAAGGAAGCTCAAGATATGATTAAGACATTATTAGGTAGGGAACCAGTCCCTCCAACACCCACAATGGGTGACATGGCGCAAATGCTTCCCTCTTTAGATCCATTTCTTAATAAGTGAATCTTTTTGTTTCCCTGGAGTATTTATGAACTACGTATTGTTTCATAGTTCGTGTATGGATGGTTTATTTTCTGCTTACACTGTTTGGAAGAAATACGGTGAAGAGAATTGGACGTACATACCTGTTAAATATCAAGAACCACTACCTGATTTAATTAATCCACAAGTGATTTATATTGTGGATTTTTCTTATAGTAAAGAAATATTGCAAGGATTATCAAGAAGATGTATAAGAGTATTTGTTATCGACCATCATGATTCGATGAAAGATGAATTACTTAATTTGAAGGGAAATTTCCCTTATGGACAAATTATATTTAATATTGATAAATGTGGATGTGTGCTTACATATAATCACTGTTTCCCTGATTTAGAAATACCCGAGTTACTTTCATATGTACAAGATCGTGATCTGTGGACTTGGGAATGGTTAAATAGTAGAGAAATTAATGAGGGATTGAGAAATAAGATTAAATTCCATGAAGATATACTTGAAAACTTTAAAAGAATCGATCATATCCTAGAGTATTGGGCGTATGAAGAGAGGGATTTGTTGTATATGGAGGGAAAAGGGATATTAAATTACAAGAATGAATTAGTTAATGGAGTTGCAACTCACGTTGAAAATAAACAATGGGTAATCGGTAGTTATAGGTATAAGGTAGGCATCGTTAACTGTGGTGTTTACGATTTGGTTAGTGAAGTGGGTAATGCAATACTTTTAAAAAATCAAGATTTACATTTCTCAATGATTTATACTTATTCGATTGATAAAGGATGGAATATATCATTGAGAGGGATGGATCGAAGGGATGAATACGGAGATAGTATACATGTTGGCAACATAGCGAAGAGTATGGGAGGAGGTGGACACAAGAATTCAAGTAATTTCAAGACAAAAGATAATACATTACTCCTTGAAGACCTGATTCACGGTTTCCCTTGATTTCCACGCATCACTGTTTCCCACATATCACTGTTTCCCTTGATTCACAAAGATGAAAGAAAATGAAGTAACGTTTCTGCAATATCTTGATATAATGAGTAACGGTTGTCGTGTGAAAAACAGTTTTATTAGGAATTGGAGGAAGAAAAATTTAGATTGGGCTATAGAATATTCACATGGTTACACCGATATAGAAAGGGATGCCTTAAAGGATAAAGCACGCAGTTTATTATTGATTTGATTTATTATTCATGTAGTTTATTACTAATTTGATATATTTGACAAAAGGAATTTAAAGAATTAAGAATTAAGAATTAAGAATAAAATAATAGGTTTAGGATGATCCTCACAACTTTTGAAGAGAAAGAATTATTCCTACAATATCATACTAATCACGATATAAAAATTAGAGACAAGATAATAAGAAAAAATACAGG
>Ga0193726_1000760_pt1 | contig 30134 bp, 29 predicted proteins | sample H2c1metaG_FD_144928 | JGI IMG/M metagenome (GOLD analysis project Ga0193726, IMG submission 144928) | Soil microbial communities from a riparian zone of the East river system, Colorado, United States - H2c1 | ecosystem: Environmental > Terrestrial > Soil > Riparian zone | place: USA: East River... | reverse complement strand
CGTCAATTTGTAGCCTGGCTTGATGCGTGGCAGCTGAGCCTGCGCGACCGCATCGGTCACGCTGAATGTGTGAACTTCGCCACCGTTCGGATCGACCATCGAGATTGTCTTGGCGGCTGGGTCGACCGCAACGACGTAGAAGTTGCGCACATCCCGAGCCGCCGCCGCGCCGATCGTCCATCGCGGATGCTCCACGGCCACCGCTGCCACGGCCTCGTAGCCGGGCGGCGTCTTGGCATTCGGCTCGGAGACAATGAAGGACAGACGCTCCTTGTACGTTACGTTCACCATGTCGCCGACCTTCAGTTGGCTTAGATTCACCAAGCTGCTGACTTTTCGGGTCTCGGTGGTGCCGTCCGCGAGCATCAGCGTTACCGTGCCGCCACTCGGGTCAACTCCAGCCACTTTGGCGACGACAGGCGTCGAGCTCTCCAACGAAATACCGACGATCGGCTGATTGCCGGGAACCTGGGCCGATGCGGGAGCTGCACCGGAAGCCATGAGTGCGATGATGAAAGCCGCATAGGTCGCTAACTTGATCATGCCCTTCTCCTCTTTGGTTGAACGTGGCGACACTTGACGTCGCCCAAGGAAGCTTTTCCGAGAAGAGTGTCGGTCACGCGGCGACGGCAAGAATCGCCTGATCGATCGCTGACGCAAGGGTGGCGACGCCATAGGGGCTGTCGTGCCGTATGCCATTCACGAAGAAGGACGGCGTTCCGTTGACGCCGCTGCGCACGCCGCTGATGAAATCGCCTTGGACCTTTTCCGCAAAGGCGCCCGACGCGAGCGCGTCGCGCAGGTCGACCGGTGACAGTTTCAGGTTCGCCGCGAGCGCGATGAGAACCGGCACGCTCAATCGGGATTGGTTGGCGAAGATCGACTGGTGCATCTGCCAGAATAGGCCGCGACTGCCGGCGAATTCCGCCGCCTCCGCTGCCGGACCGGCGACGGGATGGACCTCGACCATGGGGAAATGCCGATAGACGAAGCGAATCCGGTCGCCCAGACGCAGCAGGATATCCGCAACGATAGGCTGTGCTGCCGCGCAATGCGGACACTCGTAGTCGCCATACTCGACGACCGTCACGGGTGCGCCGTCGTCTCCCAGGATGTGGTCAAGCGGCGTTACGGGAACCCTGAGCTTCGCCATCTTTTTTCTCCAGTGAAGGCAGCGCCTCGAGCGCGTCCAGGATGCCGTCCGCGCCGGGATTAACCGCAATCGGCGAGCAGTAGCTCCACGCGATCATCCCTTTTTCGTCGATCACGAACAGCGCGCGCTCGGCTACGCCCTCGGCAGTCCGGTAGACGCCATAAGATCTGGCGACCGCGCCCTTCGGCTCGAAATCCGCCAGCAGCGCGAAATGCAGCTTGCGATCGTGCGCGAATGCCTGGTGACACCAGGCGCCGTCGACCGAAATGCCGAGGAGCTCCGCGCCGTACCTGCGGAACTCGGGCAGAACATGGTTGTAGAGGCTCATCTGGTCGCCGCAGACCGGGCTCCAGTCGGCCGGGTAGAAGGCCAGGATCACCCGCCTGCCGGCGAGCTCGTCGAGTGACAGGGTCTGATCCGGCGTGACGTGCAGGGTGAAACCCGGAGCGCGTGTTCCCTTGGTGAGGATGTCGGTCATAACGGTCTCCGTGACTCAGCCGGGAGCTGCCATGGCGGTAGGAGCATGCTCGCCCCGATGTTCGCGCAGCCTGAAGGCGAGGACGATCAGGATCACGCCAAAGACCAGTGCCTGCGCCCCCACCCACCAGGTGAGTACCAGGGCGCCGATCAGCGGACTGGCAAACAGAAGCAGGCCATAAAGCAGCGACACGATCGCACCGAACACGAGCAGCCAGCGTCCGTGGCTGACTTTGAGGCTGATGGCCGCGCCGAGCATCAAGCCGCCTGACAGCAAAGCCCAAGCCGCGATCATGAAGACGAAGGCGAGCACGGTAATGCCGGGCCACAGCGCCGCCATGACGCCTATCGCGATCCCGAGCAGGCCGTTCAGCAGGAACCATCCCCAGCGTTCGCCCTTGCGCGCGCCGCGCACGGCCAGCACGACGCCCAGGATGCCGTCGATGAGGCAATAGGCGGCGAAGAAGAGGACGAGCGCGAGCATCGTCGCCACGGGTGCGACGAAAGCTACGATGCCGAACAGGATCGCCAGGACGCCGCGCAGCGCGACGACCCACCAATTGTCTGCGAGCACCGCATTTTTTGCGCTCTCGAGCTCGGGATCGAGGGACTGGAACCAGGCCATAAGGCACCTCTTTGGTCTGTAGGGGCTTTTGCAGGCGTCGATGAGCGTCACCGTACCGGCGGGTCGAAGCGATGACGTTGACGATCGTCAACTTCGGCGCCGAGATCGCGCGTCGCACGACGTCAGATGCCGACCCGTTCCCGCAGCTCGGGATTGAGCTCGGCGCGGAGCGTGGTGATGATCTGTCCCGCCTCTTGTTGGGTGAGCCCACAGAGCAGAAGCGATTGATCGGCGAGCGCGAGACCGGCCGCGAGATTTTCAGGGAAAACGACGGTCGCTCCGGCCGCGACAAGAGACGTGATGTCGCGATCGTCGGCGGTGCTGACCACGCAGGGAATGGCTACCTTGCCCTCGCGCGCAAACTTCAGGATGCGCTCGACGGCGGCGTGGCGGTCGAAAGTGACGACGACCAGCCTGGCCTTTGCGAGGCCGGCGGTGGCCAGGATCCGCCGATGCGCGGCATCGCCGTGCACGATCGTGTGGCCCGCTCGTTGGGCCTCCTTGAAACGGGTGAGGTCGGACTCGATGGCGATGTACGGTATTTTCGCCGCCTCGAGCGCGGTCGCGACGAGGCGTCCGACGCGTCCGCAGCCGCACAACAGGACGTGTCGGTCCAGCGAAGCGCCCGCCGTCCGGATCGCGGCCTCGGTTGCGGCCGTGCGGGCGCGCGACTGCCCGACAAGATGCTCGACGAGCCCGCCGCGTTGAATCAGGAGGGGCGCCAGCCCCATGGTCAGCGCAAGGGCAATGAGGACCGGTTGACCGATTCCGGACGGCAGCAGGCCGCTGTTCATGGCCAAGGTCACCAGCAGCAGGCCGAATTCGCCGCCGTGGGCAAGGATGACGGCGACGCGCAGCGCGATCGCGGCGGGCCGGCCCAGGACGAGCCCGACGACGAAGCTGACAAGGCCCTTGCCGAATAGAAGGACCAGGCACCAGACGAGGATCGTGCCAGGAGAAACGACGACCAGCCGGAGGTCGATCGCCATGCCCACGCTCACGAAGAACAGGCCGACGAGGATGTCGCGGAATGGGCGCAGGTCGTCTTCGACGCGATGCCGGAAGTCGCTCCCGCCGATCACCATGCCGGCGATGAACGCGCCGATCGGCAAGGCGAGGCCCGCGAGATCGGCGAAATAGGCGGCGCCCAGCGCCACGAGAAGCGCCGTCAGGAGGAACAGGTCGCTCGAATGGGACCGGGCCGCGCCGGCAAGTACCGTACGGACAAGCGGTCGGGCGATGATGGCGACGGCCGCGAGCGCGATCGCGGCCAGCCCGAGACGCCGTACGAGATCGAAAGGGTCGACCGATGCCTGCCTTGACCAGCTGTCCACGGCGACGAGAAGGGGGATCGTCGCGATATCCTGGAACAACAGGATACCGATGGCGAAACGGCCGTGCTGACTGGAGATCTCGCCCTGTTCGGCGAGTTGCTTCACGGCGACGGCGGTCGACGACATCGCCGCGGCACCGCCCAGCAGGATGGCAACGCGGAGTTCGAGCCCGAGCCACCACAGCGCGGCGGCGATCGTTGCCAGCGTCGCCGCCACCTGCAGGCTGCCCGCCAGCAGGACGTCGGTGCGGGCGGCGAGCAGCGTGGCCAGCGAGAACTCCAGCCCGACCATGAACATCAGGAAGACAAGGCCGAGCTCGGCCAGGAACCGAGTATCGTCGCCGAGCGCCACGAGGTTCAGTCCATAGGGCCCGATCGAAAGGCCCGCCAGGAGATAGCCCATGGCGGCCGGCATTCGTGACGCGGCGAAGAAGCCGACGGCAAGGGCGGAGGCCAGGATCAGCAACAGGCTTTGGGCCAGCAAGTGCTCGGTCATGGCGTTCGTCGGCCTCAGGCGGCCGCTACTGGCTGCTCAAGGGCGCTAGAGGGGGTGGGTCTTCATGTTCATTTGGACCGCGAGCGTCTAAAGCGCGGAGGTTACTTCCCCCGAATCGCTCATGAGCGAGCCAGAGGCTCGCGGTCCGGAAGACCATGATCGCGCATCACACGCTGATAGTGATTCGATTTTCGACTTTGGTGACTCCGGGCGCGCGCCAAGCGGCACGTTCGGCTTCCTGCCGCTCGGCCCACGACCGGACCGTGCCCTTCAGGATCACCTCGCTGCCGTTGGCTTCAACGGTGATGCGGTTGGCGTCGAGCTCCGCATTGCGGCGAAAGGCATCCTCGATCTTGCTCCTGATCTCAGAGGCAGCCACGCGGGGCTTGAGGACAATCAGGTTGCTGACGCCCTTGACGCCTTTGACCCGCAGCACCGCGTCCTCGGCGCGGGTGCGCTGGTAGTTCCACTCGGCGCTTCCTTCGAGCGACAGCCAGCCGTTCTTGGCGACCACCTTTATGTTCTCGGAGGAATACGGGAGTTCCGCCTTGAGGGCGGCTACCGCATCGCGGACGATTTCCGGATCCGGCCGCTCGGTTCCCGATGGAAGGCGGACCGCGATATCGTTGGCGATGCCGACGACGCCGGAGACGCGCTTTACATCCGCCTCGGCCTCATACTTTTGAGAGTAGCTGCGCACGAAGCCCGTCAAAGTCACGACGCCGCTCTTTACGGCAACAGCGATGTCCGTCGGATCGATGTCGGGGTCCCATCTCAGTTCTGCTTCGACGTTGCGCTTGATGTCACTATCCGTCTTCATCTGTTTCTCCCGTGTTGGGGCGGTTTCAACTGCGCCTGACGACGCGAAGCGTCGGGCTGGGGCAGCGGGAGAAAGACTAGGGCAGCCGATGTCCCGCCTGCCTTGACGGTCGTCAGATTCGAAGGCGAACCTGACCTGATGCAACAGCCAGCTCAATGTCGGCTGGCCCGATCGCGTCGGGACTGGATCAGCAAGGCTTCATGGAGGAGGGCGAACCCCTGCATCGTCCGGCCGTAGTCCGGTCGCCGCGACGCATATCCGTGAGCCATCTGCAGGAGTTCGGGATTGCGGGTTTCGAGATTGTCGATCGCCTCGTGCGTGAAAGTCTCGCTGTCGGTTCGGTCGATGCGCTCGACGATGGCGTCGCGGACTTCGACGGAGACGCGAGGCAGCGGGTAAAGGCTGCTGGAGTCCAGCTGACCACGCGCTTCTGAGGCTAGCAGCCTGTAGAACATGCTGAACGCTGTCATGAGGCTGCTCGCTTCGCCGTCGCCAGCGGCCCATCGAGAAGCCATGTCGAGCAATTCGGGATTGTGCTGGCGCAGATCCGCCTCGATCTCGGCCATGCAGGCATCCGGTCCGAGGTCGTCGAATTCCCGTGAAATTCGTTCTCTGGTCAGTTCCGTCACGCGTGGCAACACGCTCATCGATGGCCATCCCTTGTGCGCGAGAGCGCCCGTGATAGCTGGAAAAATAATGCGGCGCCATCGGGACAGCGCCGCATTCAGTTGGGGGAGGATCGTCGGGGCATCCGAGCCCAGGCGGGTCGTCCGCCTGGCCCATCAGTTGGACCGCACGGGGATTCGCTTTGCGCCGCTCTGCGCCTGCGCCGTCTTCGGGATCGTCACGGTCAGAACGCCGCTCTTGAAGCTCGCCTGGGCGGCGTTCGCGTCGATGCCGTCCGGCAGGGGCACGATACGCTCGACGCGACCGAAGCTTCGCTCATGCAGAATATAGCCATTCTCATCGACTTCACGATCGGACTTTTTCTCGCCGCCGATGACCAGCATGCCGTCGCTCACCCTGACGTCGATGTCCGCCTCGTCCACGCCTGGCAATTCCGCCGAGACCTTCACCTCCTTGCCGGTTTCGGCGACGTCGACCTGGACGCCTGAGTTGTCCAAAAACGAACCGGGCCAGCCGGAGAAGGGGGAGAAGGGCACGTTGGACAATCGGAGGAAATCGGCAAAGGCACGGTTGACGTCGCTCTGCAGTGCTGCAACGGCGTCACGCTCGCGGCGCGCGGCGGGCTCGGACCCCCGCGCAGACTTCCAGGGGATGAGGTCGGTCACTCGCATGTCGTCCTCCTCTATTTATTCTGCCTTGACGCTGATCTTCTTGGCGGCGGTATCGGCCGCCGTGGGGACGGTCAGGCGGAGCACGCCGTCCTTCAGGGTGGCGTCGATGTGCTCACCGTCCATCTGTTCGGAAAAGACGAAGCGGCGCTCATAGGTGCCGTCGCGGAACTCGATGTGGGCGGCCGCATAGCCCTGCGGCGCAACCGACGTCACGCGAGCCGTAATCGTCAGGATACGCTTGTCGAGCGTGACATCGAGGCTCGCGGGGTCGGCGCCTGGAACGTCCAGAAGCATGACGACCGTGTCGCCCTTTTCGAGGATGTCGGCTGGCGGCGTGAAGATCGGCGCCGTGCTCGTCAGCTCGGTCGCGGCTGAAGGCCCGTTTGATGTGATCTGGTTCATCGCGAACTCCCATTCGGTTGCCGGACATCAGGACCGCGTCACCTTGATCTGGTGGGGCTTGTCGTCTTCGGGGCGGGGCAAGGTCAGGGTCACGACGCCGCGCTCGAACCTGGCGGACGCCTTGTCGGCGTCGATCCGGAAGGGAAGGACAATGGTGCGCGCGAAGGGACCGTGCGGCCGTTCTTGCCGCTGCACGACGGTACGGTCATCGACCGGCTCTGCAGGTCGGTTGCCGCGCACGGTGACGGTGTCGCGCTGGATCGTGATGTCGAGCTCCTCGGACGCGACGCCGGGGACTTCCGCTGCGATGATGGCGCCATCGGGACTCGTCCAGAGATTGAACGACGGGAATTCGGCTGCGGGATAGAAAGGCAGGCCTCCGAACAGCCGGTTCAAGTCGGCCTGCGCCCTCTGCATCTGGCGGAGGGGATCGAAACGCCGGCCGGCGGGCGGCATCCCTTCGGGCATCATCTCGTTGAGCATGTCTTCATCTCCCTTGTCGGAAACCACGGAATTCGCGAGCAAGAATGCCCTGTTCGGGCGCCGCCTTCGTTGACGACCGTCAATTCATCGCGCGCGCCTGCGGATTATCGTCGCGACGATCAGCGCCGACGATCAGCTCCCAAAAGCTCATCGGATACGGAGAACAGACGCGATGGCCAGCGGGACGCGCCCGCAACCCGCGACGAAAGATGTGGCATTGATGCTCGATACGGCGGAGTTTTGCCGAATGGCTGAGCCCAGCCAGTGGAGGTAGCATCGATGTCGATCAAGGACGAGTGGAAGGCGGCCAGGGCGGAGTTCAAGCTTCTATCGCTCTACCAGCGCTTCGAGCATGTCGTCATCCTGATCCTGACGGCGCTTATCGCGATTGTCGTCGTCGTCGCCGTGTGGAATCTCAGCCTGAAGATCCTGTTCGGTCTCGTCGTCGCCGGCAGCTTCGATCCCTCGGACTATTCGGCCTTCCAGGCCGTGTTCGGCATGATCTTTACCGTGATCATTGCACTCGAGTTCAAGAAATCGCTCCTGGTCGTCGCGGAGCGCAAGGACAGGGTCGTCCAGATCCAGGCGGTGGTGGTGATCGCGCTTCTGGCCGTCTGCCGAAAGGTCCTTATCCTCGACCTGGCCGAGACCGATGCCTGGCATATCCTGTCGCTCGCGGCCGCGATCCTGGCTCTCGGTGGCGTCTATTGGCTCGTCCGGGATCGCGACCGGGCCGACGAAGCGGTCGATTGAGAGGGATTACGGCGCGGCGGTCTTCGAGGGCGGCGTGCCGTCAGGCGCATCGGATGTCTTGCTGACGCCGACGAGCGCCGGCCGCAGGAGGCGATCGCGATACATGTAACCGGGCTCAATCACGCTCGTCACGGTTCCCGGCGGATAGCGCAAATCGATGGCCTCGAAGCTCGCCGCGTGGCGATGCGGGTCGAACGGCTCGCCGATCGGATCGAAGCGCTCGAGACCGTGCCTGGCGAAGGCGTCGAGCAGGGCGCGCCGCGTCGCCTCGACCCCGGCCAGGAGCCCGGCGACCGCGGGCACCGCGCGCTGGCCCTCCGGCACGCTGGCGATGGCGCGCTCCAGATTGTCGAGCGACGACAGCAGGTCGCCGGCAAATCCCGCCGCGGCGTATCGCACGGCGTCATCGCGCTCCCGCCGGACCTGGCTGCGAATGTTCTCCTGCTCGGCAAGCGAGCGCAGCAGGCGATCCTTCGCCGCCGCCAGCTTCGTCGTGAGATCCGCAACGGCCGGGTCCTGCTCGGAGGCCGTCGTTGGCGCGGCGCCGTCTGGCGGGGCGCCGGCAGGAGGAGTCTGGGATTCTTTCTCGGGCATGGGTCGCCCTCCGACAGCGCGTTGACTAGGCCCTACCCCCGGGAGCGCTTCTGGCCGTCGACTTCCTCGAATTCGGCATCGACGACCTTGTCGTCGCCGGCGCCGCCCGGCGATGCCGCCGGCTGCTCGCTGGCGCCGCCCCCCTGTGGCTGCGTGGCCTTGTAGACGGCTTCGCCCAGCTTGGTGGAGGCCTGGTTCAAGGCGCGGCTCTTCGCCTCGATCTGCTCGGCATCCTCGCCGGCACTCGCCGATTTGAGATCGGCCAGCGCGGTCTCGATGAGGGCCTTGTCGGTCGCCGCGAGCTTGTCGCCGTACTCGGCCAGCGATTTCTCCGTCGCATGGATCAGGCTTTCCGCCTGATTGCGAGCCTCGACGAGGGCGCGGCGCTTCTTGTCCTCGGCGGCATGGGCCTCGGCCTCCCTCATCATCTTCTGGATGTCGGCCTCGGAAAGGCCGCCCGACGCCTGGATGCGGATCTGCTGCTGCTTGCCGGTGCCCTTGTCCTTGGCCGAGACGTTGACGATGCCGTTGGCGTCGATGTCGAAAGTGACCTCGATCTGCGGCACGCCGCGCGGCGCCGGTGGAATGCCGACGAGATCGAACTGGCCTAAAAGCTTGTTGTCGGCCGCCATCTCGCGCTCGCCCTGGAAGACCCGGATGGTCACCGCCTGCTGATTGTCCTCGGCGGTCGAGAACACCTGGCTCTTCTTGGCGGGGATCGTGGTGTTGCGCTCGATGAGCCGCGTGAACACGCCGCCCAGCGTCTCGATGCCGAGCGAAAGCGGCGTCACGTCAAGCAGCAGCACGTCCTTGACGTCGCCCTGCAGGACGCCGGCCTGGATGGCGGCGCCGATGGCGACGACCTCGTCCGGATTGACGCCCTGGTGCGGCTCCTTGCCGAAGAAGGTCTTCACGATCTCCTGCACCTTGGGCATGCGCGTCATGCCGCCGACCAGCACCACCTCGTCGACCTTCTTGGCCTCGATGCCGGCATCCTTGAACGCCGCCATGCACGGCCCGATCGTGCGCTGCACGAGGTCGTCGACCAGCGTCTCGAACTTGGCGCGCGACAGCCTGATGTCGAGATGCTTGGGCCCGTTCTGGTCGGCCGTGATGAAGGGCAGGTTGATGCTGGTTTCCTTGGTCGAGGAGAGCTCGATCTTGGCCTTCTCGGAGGCCTCGCGCAGACGCTGCAGCGCCAGGCGGTCGTTGCGCAGGTCGATGCCCTGCTCTTTCTTGAACTCGTCGGCGAGGAAATCCATGATTCGTTTGTCGAAATCCTCGCCACCCAGGAAAGTGTCGCCGTTGGTCGCCTTGACCTCGAAGACGCCGTCGCCGATGTCGAGGACCGAGATGTCGAAGGTGCCGCCGCCGAGATCGTAGACAGCGATCTTGCCGGCCTTTTTCTTGTCGAGACCGTAGGCGAGGGCTGCCGCCGTCGGTTCGTTGATGATGCGCAGGACCTCGAGGCCGGCGATCTTGCCGGCGTCCTTGGTCGCCTGACGCTGGGCATCGTTGAAATAGGCCGGCACGGTGATGACGGCCTGCTCGACCTTCTCGCCGAGATGGCGCTCCACCGTCTCCTTCATCTTCTGCAGGATGAAGGCGGAGATCTGCGAGGGCGAATATTTCTTGCCGTTGGCCTCGACCCAGGCGTCGCCGTTGTCGCCGCGCACGATCTTGTAGGAGACAAGCGCCTTGTCCTTCTCGACGATGGGGTCGTCGAAGCGACGGCCGATCAGGCGCTTGATGGCGAAGATGGTGTTCTCCGGGTTGGTCACGGCCTGGCGCTTCGCCGCCTGGCCGACCAGGACCTCGCCGCCCTTGCCGAACGCCACCATGGAAGGCGTCGTCCGCGCGCCCTCGGCGTTTTCGATCACCTTTGCCTGTCTGCCTTCCATTACGGCGACACAGGAATTGGTCGTTCCCAGATCGATGCCGATCACCTTGGGCATGTCCGCCTCCGTTGCTGGCGCGTCACGGTGCTACTCAATACCATTCAATACCCGTTTGCAGGCCGGCTACCTTGACAACCGTCAACCTGCGAATCCGTCGGTTGGCCGTCCGGCGAGCGTGAAGGGCAGATGCGTCGACGGATTCGTCGGCGCACGAACGGCAACGCCCTCGAAATTGACAGTCGTCAGGGCGAACTGACAGGCGGCCCGTCATGGTGCAGGCGCGTGCCGACAAACCGCTGATGCGGACCGGCAGCGATCCCGGAGAAATGACGCGAGGAGCCCAGCCATGAAATCCGACATCGACATCAAACGCGACGTTGAGGAAGAACTTCGATTGAATCCCGACCTCGACGCCACCGACATTGCCGTCGCCGTCAAAAGCGGCGTCGTCGCCCTGAGCGGCTTCACCCGCAGTTACAGCCAGAGATGGGAGGCCGAACGCACCGCCAAGCGTGTCAACGGCGTAACCGGTGTGGCCAACGACATCGAAGTGCGCCTGCCTGTCTTCAATCAGCGGCCGGACCCGGAGATAGCCCGCGACGCCGTCTCCGCCGTCCAGTCCGAACTGCCGTATTCCTCCGAGCATATCCGCGTCATCGCCCGCGATGGCTGGCTGACGCTCGAGGGCCAGGTCGAGTGGAACTACGCGAAGGAGCGGGCGGAACGTGCCGTTCGGCGGGTGCGCGGGGTCAAGGGAGTCACCAACCTCGTCCAGGTCAGCCCGCGCGTCCCGCCGGTGGAGGTCCGACGCAAGATCGAGGAGTCCTTTCGCCGCAGTGCCGAGCTCGATGCCAACCGCATAACCGTCGAGAGCGATGGCGGTGCCGTGACGCTGCGCGGCTCCGTTCGATCCTGGGCAGAGCGCCAGGAGGCCGAGCGGGTCGCCTGGCAGGTGCCCGGCGTCTCGCGCGTCGAGAACCTGATCACCATCAGTCCATGACGCAATGATCCGTGGCGGGCCCGTCCATGGCCGGGGCCTGCCGTGGGTCCGCGTGGCCCAAGGAGTCCGGGCTGGGCAGCGATAGCCGCACCGCGCTGCCATTGGAGGAAACACTTCGTCGCCGCCTGCACCGCTCGAGCAGGCGGCGATTGGGGCGTGGGCCCGTCAGCCTCACAATGCTTCAGCCTCACATGCTGCCGATCCGGAAGCGCCGTCAGCGCCTGTTCGGCACGCCGTCGGCAGCACTTCGGTGCGACGCATGGACAAGCAAGCACCGTGGGGTTTCGAGTTCGATAACGCCCTGACGGCGCAGTTCGGTAATGGCGCGACTGACCGTCTCGACGGCAATCCCGACGTGATCGGCAATGTCGTAGCGCGACATCGGCAGGACGACCGAGCTACCTTGCTGTTCCGACAGACGTCTGGACATCGACAGGAGATAACACGCGATCTTCTGTGTCGAGGTTGTGCGGCCCTGAATCAGAATGTGATTTTCAAGGCGGGCGATGGTTTGACAGGCGCGCTCATGGAAGAACTGATAGAGCGACGGCTGCATCGCGGCGAGCGCATTGAAATCACGCCGGGTGATTCTTGCCGTCAGCGTTTCATCCGTCGATGCCTCGAAGCAGAAGAGCCGGGCATCATCCATCCTCAGACCGAAGAAGTCGCCCGGCATCATCAGGTCGACGATACGCCGCTGGCCACTTTCGAGAATGAGGGACTTCCGCACAATTCCGGACAAAACCCAGCCAATGGCTCCATGGGCGACGATCGTGTCGCAGCAATCCGCCCGCTGCCAGTGCGCCAGGGAGACAACGGGCCCAAGTTCGTCCATGAAGGCGAGCAGATCTTCGTTGCGGGGCAAATGGGGAGGCTGTCCAAGGACACTTCCCCGAGATGAAATTTGACCATGGTTGATTGCGGGCATATCGTCCTCCAGCAGCCATGACGCCCCCGCGGGGTTGACCAGATCAGATTCGAGCAGCTTACGGAATCCGTTGAATACCTAAGTATGAGCCCTAGCTTGGCCAGTTCTCGTAGACCTGCGCTGCACAACACGCATCCCACGGGGCAACGGCTGATCACAGGAATTGCACAACCGACCTTTGAACAAGGTCCGACGGAGGATTGTGCGAACTCGCGCCGCCAAGGGGGTGTTCCGTCACCATCCTCACAGTTTTATTCGCTCGCCGCCGCAACCTTTATGAAGCTTCAGCGCTTCACGCTGGGAGGATGCTATGCCGAACGAGCAGAAAACCTCAGGCTAGTGGCCGCTACGTGGCGCTGCCCTTGTCTCGGTGTGCTTTCGGTTCGACCGGTGACGAGAACACTATTCTCCTCCCCTTCATAAGAAGGGATCGAGAGAGGGGACAGTGCGTCAACATCATCGACGAACGCCGCCGAGCCGAGAAGGTCGGATGCCCGGTCCTTGATGTTGATTTGACTTCAGGCCCTGGCAACAGGGCGCACGTCAGCGATAGACACTTTGGGCTTCTCGGATACAGTTCGGCCAGCGGCCCAACTGCCCGTCAATAATCACCGTGGATCCGCCAATGCGAGCAATCTCTCTTTTGACCAGTTGGGGAGAGAGCGAAAAATTGTGCGTCCAGGATCTGCTGGCGCTGTCGACGCTGTCGGCTTTGTGGATCGACAAAGACTCGGAGCATATTGCCACAGAAGCCGCACGAGAGCTTACGGGCATGCTGGAGCTCGAGTTTGCGGCCGTTCAGTTCAGTGCCTCATCCGGGGCGGAGACATTCAGGCACAGCGCGCCGAAGGGTGCCTTGACTGGACTGAACGCGACGTCGTTCGAGGCCATTCCTCAAATGAACGATCGATGGCCGACCAGTGGGGTCTCCGATTGGCAAAGCTCGTCGGACGGGCCGGTCATGCGGATTGCTCGCATTCCCATTGGCTTGCGTAATGACGGATGGCTTTTTGCGGGCTCGATCGACCGGCAATTTCCGAAAGATTCCGACTTCGTTGTCCTCTCGACCTTTGCATATCAGATTGCGATCGCCCTGCAGAACTGGCTTATCAAGCGAGTTCCACGAGAGAGCGATGAGCGCTTTCGGCAGTTCGCAGAATATTCGGCCGACGTCTTGTGGATCCTCGACGCGGACGCGATGCAGATCGAATACCTCAGCCCCGCTTTCGCGCGGATCTGGGGACAAGCCCCCGCAACGATGCTCGGTGAGATAAGCAGTTGGGTGGATACAATTCATCCGGATGACCGGATGGGCACGCTCGCCGCCCTCGCTTCCGTCTTGCGCGGCGAGGTCGTCGTTCAGCAATACCGCATCGTTCGCTCCGAACTGGTGATGCGTCGGATCCGGCATACGCTTTTTCCGATCCGTGACGACCAAGGGCATGTGAGCCGTATCGGTGGCGTGGCGGCGGATATTACGAAGCCAGCCGACACTCAGGTCTACGTCCTGAACCCCGACGATGCTTCCCGGGGCCGAGTGTCGCTCCTGTTGCAGAAGAGTGGCTATGGCGTGACGGCATTTGCCTCCTCGCGGGCCTTTCTCGAAGTTGCTCCCGTGCTCGTGCCTGGTTGCTTGATCCTCGACGGTCCTGGATCCGAAACCAAGGGTTTGCGCATCGTGAGCGAGCTGAAGGCGCGGCGCATCGACCTTCCGATCATCGTCATTGGCAATAGCCGAGGTGACGTTGGCTTGGGGGTCAAGGCGATGAAGGCGGGCGCAACCGACTGGCTGGAGGCTCCCTGCAAAGAGGCCGAACTTCTTGCCGCTGTCGCGTCGGCGATGGCTGGTGTCCAGGATACGATGGTCGCCGACCGGGCATCGGAGCTTGCGCGGACCCACGTTGCCGAAATGACGCAGCGAGAGCGGGACGTCCTGCTCGGCTTGGTGGTCGGCGAGACCAACAAGGTGATCGCACGACGGCTCGGCATCAGCCCCCGGACTGTGGAAATGCACCGCGCGCACGTTATGGAACGACTGGGCGCTCGAACCCTGTCGGAGGCTGTGCTGCTGGCTGCCTCTGCGGGCCTTGTATCCTAGCCAGACGAAGAGCCAAGCCGGCACACATTGACCCTCGGCGGCGCCGGGGCCGCCCTCAATATGACGGACGTCAAGAGGTAGGCCGCCGGGCTGCGCTAGCTTTCCGTCGACAGCGGGACCGTTCGCCCAGGAGGCGGCAATGAAGCGCGTGACGATGTTGGCAGCCTTGATCGGCATGCTGCTGACGGCGGCGAGCCGGGCGGAAGACCCGGCGCCTCTGGTGCTCGAGGCGAAGATCCCGCTGGGTGCCGTGGCGGGCCGTATCGACCATTTCGCCTTCGACGCCGACCGGCAGCTCTTGTTCGTGGCCGAACTCGGCAATGACAGCGTTGGCGTCGTCGACGTGAAAGAGCGCAAGGTCCTTCGTCGGCTTCCCGCGCTGAGGGAGCCGCAGGGAGTCGCCTACCATGCGGCGACGAGCACGCTCTATGTCGCCAACGCCGGCGATGGATCGGTGCGTCTGTTCCAAGGTCCGGACTTCACGCCGGCCGGCCGCATCGAGCTCGGCGACGACGCCGACAACATCCGGATCGATTCGTGGCGCAACCGAATCGTCGTCGGCTACGGCAAGGGCGCGCTTGCGGCGATCGATCCGGCGAGCCGAAGGAAGGTAGCTGATATGCCGCTCAAGGGCCATCCGGAAAGCTTCCAGTTCAACGAGACGGGCTCCCGGATCTTCGTCAATGTGCCGCAAGCCCGGGAGATCACAGTCGTCGATGCAGGCGCCGGCCGACAGATCTCGGCCCTCGACACGGCCGGCGCGGGTTCGAACTTTCCAATGGCCGTCGACGTCGATGAGCATCGGTTGTTGGTCGCCTTCCGCAGCCCCGCCAAATTGATGGTGTTCGCAACCCGGACCGGCAAACTGGAAGGAAGTTTCGATCTCTGCCGCGATGCCGACGACGTGTTCGTCGATCCCCAGCGGCGGCGCCTCTACGTGAGCTGCGGCGAAGGCGTGATCGACGTCCTCGCCCAAACCAGCGACGGATACGAGCGAGTCGCCCGCATCCCCACAGTCGCCGGCGCGCGCACATCACTGTTCGCGATCGCAACCGACCGGCTCTATCTTGGCGTGCGAGCAACGGCGGCTGAGCCGGCCGCCATTTGGGTGTTCCGCCCGCAGTTATGACCCGCTGTCAGCGGAATGCCGCCCTCGTGCTGTCGCCGATCCTGGCCATGGCCTGGGATGCGGGCGATCAAGAGGGGCGCACCGTCGCTGTTCCTGCCCATCATCGAGCCGGCCAGCACCAAGGCACCCGACAAGTACACGGTCACCTTCAGGCTGAAGGAACCGTCCGCCATCTTCCTGGCCACCGTGAGATCATGGGTGAGCGCCACGGGAACGACCGCCAGCGCGGCGACGAACTGGCTGCCGGCGATGAGATATGGCTGCGCCGTCAGGTGCAAGCTGCTTCAGTACCACGCGTGGCGGCACCTAAGGCTCACCGGCTCCCGCCTGGCCTGAGCGACGGTGCCACTCGACATTGCTGCCAGCGGTCACTGCAGCCGACTTCATTTTGTTCCTTGGCTGTGCGTCGGCCCCGCCCTCTGGGGTCGAGCAGCAACTCCCGATACTGCCTGAACCTCGTGATTACCCTCCCGACCTAGCGCCTGCGCCTCAGTGAATAGAGGCCGACGAGCGCCGCGTCCTCGGCAGCGAGAAACGCTTCCTGCCGGTCCGGCGAAATGCGCCACGTACCGTCGAGGTATCGCCTAAGGCTGCCGCGGTCCCACCCGAGGTATCTGGCAACCTGGGCGAGGCTGACGCCAAGGCTCCTTTGTTTGGCGTCTAAGCGTTCGGCGAAAGGTCAGGGGCTGGGGTGTTGGGTCGTAACTAGGAAGGCTACCACAGGTCCAAATTGAGCCGTCACGGGCCTCATTTCAAAGATCGTTCGTGTGGCCATCCCGCGCCCGTTCGGCACCGAGCTTTGCAACGAAAGCCGGTCGATCAGGCGGGCCTAGCGCGACCGCCGATTGCGCGGCAGACAAGCAAACGGCCCGCCCCGTGACTCGGAGCGGGCCGCACAGGGTTGGCAAATCACAGGAGTGCCGCGACCGCCTTGACCTCGGTGTAGAGCTCGATCGCCTCGAAGCCCATTTCGCGGCCCCAGCCCGACTGCTTGTAGCCGCCGAACGGCAGGGCGACGTCGTTGAAATTGTGGACGTTGATCCACACCGAGCCGGCCTTGAGTTTGCGCGCAAGCTTGTGGGCGACGCCGATGTCGCGCGTCCAGATGCTGGCCGCCAGGCCGTACTCGGTCGCGTTGCCCTGGCGGGCGATGCGCTCGAGGTCGTCGTCGTTGAACGGCATGGCGCAGACGACGGGGCCGAAGATCTCCTCGCGCACCACTTTCATCTGCGGCGTCGTCTTGGTCAGCACCGTGGGCTGGATGAAATAGCCCTCGTTGCCGTGGCGCTTGCCGCCGGTGATCGCCTCGGCGCCTTCCTCCTTGCCCGACGCAAGATAGCCGGTGACCCGCTGGAACTGCTCCTCGGAGACCAGCGGCCCGATGCGCGTCGTCGGATCGAGGCCCGGGCCGATCTTGAGCTTGGAGGCTTCGTCGGAGAGTCCCGTCATCATCTTGTCGAACACGCGCTCGTGCACGAACAGGCGCGAGCCCGCGGTGCAGCACTGGCCCATGTTGAAGAAGATGCCGTTGGCGGCGCCGGGAATGGCGACCGACATGTCGGCATCGGGGAAGACGATGGCCGGCGACTTGCCGCCCAGCTCGAGGCTCACCTTCTTGAGGTTGCCGGCGGCTGCCTGCACGATCAGCTTGCCGACCTCGGTCGAGCCCGTGAAGGCCACCTTGTCGACGTCGGGATGGGCGGCCAGTGCCGCGCCGGGCACGCCGTCGCCGGTCACGATGTTGAGCACGCCGGGCGGAAAACCCGCCTCCATGACCAATTCACCCAGCCGCAACGCGCTGAGCGGCGTCTGCTCGGCAGGCTTCAACACGATGGTGCAGCCCGCCGCCAGCGCCGGCGCGATCTTCCACACCGCCATCAGCAGCGGGAAGTTCCAGGGGATGATCTGGCCCACGACGCCGACCGGCTCGCGCATCGAATAGGCATGCCAGTCGCCCGGCGCAGAGATCGGAATGCTCTGGCCGGTGATCTTGGTCGACCAGCCGCCCATGTAGCGCAAGAGCTCGCAGCCGAAGGGCAGGTCGACGGCCTTGGCGTCGCTGACCGGCTTGCCGTTGTCGAGGCTTTCGATCTCGGCCAGCTCGACCAGGTGCTTCTCGAGAAGGTCACCCAGGCGCCACACCATCTTGCCGCGCTCGACCGGCTTGATCTTCGACCACGGGCCTTCCTCGAAGGCCTTGCGCGCCGCCTTGACGGCGAGGTCGATATCCTCGGGGCCGCCCTCGGCCACCTGGGCGATCTGCACGCCGGTCGCCGGGTCGAACACCTTGAAGCTCTTGCCGCCCTTGGGGGCGACCCACTTGCCGTCGATCAGAAGCTTGTGCGGCTTGGAAATGAAAGCGGAAGCAGCGGCGCCGAGGCGCCCGACATTCACCGAAACGTCCATGTTTTCCTCCTGGTTTAGACACGAGCCGACGCGTTCGTATTCTTGGTGTGGTGACGCCGGTCGATATATTCAATCATATATAACGAGGTGAACCAGCGTCAATTCGATGACAGCCGAGGGCATCATTGACCGTCGGGATTGGCCAACGGCCTGAAGCCGTTCGCTGCCAGGATCTTCTGGCCCGGCGGCGAGAGGATGGTGAGCGCCAGCAGCATGGCGTCTGGCTTGGCTGCCTTCATCACGGCGAGTCCGTACTGCGGCCCGACCGTGAGATCAGGCGGAAAAGCGACCATGCTGAGCGTCGGGTCGAGCTTGGCCAGTCGTGCCTTGCCCGAGCAGTAGACTATGGCGAGGTCGATGCGGCCGGCGCGCAATGCATCGAGGTAATAGTCACCGCTTTGTGATGGCGGCGAACCCGGGGGATTGTCGATCACGACGGTGCGGCTGCGCAGCGTCTGGCCGCTGCCCGGTTTCACCTTGTCGGCCACGTCGAAGAGCTGGACAGTGTAGTCGCCCAGAGGGTCGATCTTGGCCGGCGACACGCCAATTTTGACGCCGTCCTTCAGCAGTGCATCGAGCGCGTCCGCGCTGCCGGCCGAAATGTGGTTGGCCGGCGCGAGCAGGCAGAGATCGTTGCGCGCGAACATCGCCATCACGCTCGCCTTGCCGTCTGCCACCAGCTTGGCGGCGTGGCCGATGTCGGCGGAGGTGAAGACGTCGACCTTGTCGCCGGCCTCGATGCGCTCGCGTATCCGCCCGGAGGCGCCGAATTCGGTGCGCACGGCAATGCCACGCTCGTGGCTGAACAAGGCAGCCATGTCGGTCATCGCCTCGCGCAGGCTGCCGGCGCCGTAGAGCACCAGGCCGTTGTCTTGCGCCGACGCCGCCATCGGCAGGGCGACGGCCAGGAGGGCCAGCAGGGCGCACTTTCCGAGGTCGGGCAACATATCCGGTCTCTCCTTGGTGGGACCCGCAACATCTGGCGAATCTCGATATATACATATGAATATAACGATACTAGAATTGTCCCCCGTCAGCAAAATTCAGTCGAAACCGGCAAAGGTGGCGATGACCGCCACCGCGAAGGAGGAAAGCCATGGATACATTGACAGCTCTCAGCGGTTCGCCCACCCAACCGATGGGTGCCTATCCCGGCCCGACCAAGCTGCTGATCGACGGCAAGTGGGTCGACGCCGCCTCCGGCAAGACCTTCGAGACCCGCAATCCGGCGACCGGCGAGCTGCTCGCCCGCGTGGCCGAAGGCGACGCCGAGGACATCAACCGCGCCGTCGCCGCCGCGCGCCGCGCCTTCAACGGCCCATGGAGTCGCATGAAACCCAACGAGCGGCAGCTCCTGCTGCTCAAGCTTGCCGACATCGTCGACAAGAACATGGAAGAGCTGGCGCTGCTCGACACGCTCGACATGGGCGGACCGCTCAGCCGTACGCGCAACAACCGCCAGCGCGCGCTCGGCATGCTGCGCTACTACGCCGGCATGGCGACCTCCGTGCATGGCGAGACGATCAACAACTCCCTGCCGGGCGATATCTTTTCCTACACGCTGAAGGAGCCGGTCGGCGTCGTTGGCGCGATCATTCCGTGGAACGGGCCGCTCACCGCGTCGATCTGGAAGATCGGCCCGGCGCTCGCCACGGGATGCACCGTGGTGCTGAAGCCGGCGGAAGAAGCACCGCTCACTTCGCTGCGGCTGGGCGAGCTCTGCCTCGAGGCAGGCGTGCCGCCGGGCGTCGTCAATGTCGTGACGGGCTACGGCGAGACCGCGGGCGCCGCCCTCTCGTCGCATCCCGATGTCGACAAGGTGGCCTTCACCGGCTCGCACCTCACCGGCCAGAAGATCATCCAGGCCTCGGCCGGCAATCTCAAGCGCGTGTCGCTCGAGCTCGGCGGCAAATCGCCCGACATCGTGTTCGCCGACGCCGATCTCGATGCCGCGGTACCGGGCGCCAGCATGGCGGTGTTCGCCAATTCGGGTCAGATCTGCAGCGCCGGCACGCGGCTGTTCGTCGAGCGCAAGGTCTATGACGAATTCACCGAGAAGGTGGCGGCCTACGGAAAAGGGCTGAAGGTCGGCGACGGCCGCGATCCCGAGGTGCAGGTGGGGCCGCTGGTCTCCGCCGAGCAGCTCGAGCGCGTGACCGGCTACCTCGCGATCGGCCAGAAGGAGGGCGCCAAGCCGCTCACCGGCGGCGCCCGGCTCACCGAAGGCACCATGGGCAAGGGCTACTTCGTGCCGCCCACGGTGTTCGCCAATGTGAACGACGACATGCGCATCGCCAAGGAGGAGATCTTCGGGCCGGTCATCTCGGCGATCCCGTTCACCGACGTCGACGAGGTCATCCAGCGCGGCAATGCCACGACCTTCGGCCTGGGCAGCGGCGTGTGGACGCGCGACGTGAGCAAGGCGCATCGGCTGGCACGCGCCATCCGCGCCGGTTCGGTGTGGGTCAATTGCTACCAGGCGATGGACCCGGCCGTGCCCTTCGGCGGCTACAAGATGAGCGGCTACGGTCGTGAGAGCGGCTTGCAGCATGTCGAGGAATACCTCAACGTCAAGGCGGTATGGATCAAGACAGCCTGACGACAGTGAACACCCATCCCGCCCTGGCGGCCGGCCGCGTCGCGGTCATCACCGGAGGGGCGAGCGGCATCGGCCTGGCGGCCGCCAAGCGCTTTGTCGCGCTCGGCATGAAGGTCTGCCTGGCCGATCTCGACCCGGCGGCCCTCGACCGCGCGGCGGCCGATATCGGCGCGCCGTCCGGATCGGTGGTGACCCAGCCGACCGACGTCTCGAAGCTCGCCGATCTTCAACGGCTGAAGGACAAGGCCTATGCCGCCTTCGGCGAGGTCGCGGTGCTGATGAACAATGCCGGCACCGCGCCGGGCGGCGGTCCGTGGGACCACATCGACCGCTGGCGCACCGTCCTCGAGGTCAATCTCTGGGGTGTCATCAACGGCGTGCAGACCTTCACCCAGGCGATGATCGACCAGGGAACGCCCGGCGCGATCATCAGCACGGGCTCCAAGCAGGGCATCACCACGCCGCCCGGCGATACCGCCTACAATGTCAGCAAGGCCGGCGTGAAGGTTCTTACCGAGGCGCTGGCGCATCAACTGCGCGGCGTTCCCGGCTGCAAGGTGAGCGCGCATCTGCTGGTGCCGGGCTTCACCCATACCGGCATCACCCGGCCGCGCGGCAGCGAGAAGCCGCCGGGCGCCTGGTCGCCCGAGCAGGTCATCGACATGATGATCGAGCGCATGACCAAGGGCGACTTCTACATCATCTGCCCGGACAACGACGTCACCTGGGAGACCGACCGCAAGCGCATCCAGTGGGCGGCGGAAGACATCACGCACAACCGCCCGGCGCTGTCGCGCTGGCACGACGACTACAAGGACGCGTTCGCGGCCTTCATGAAGGCGCCCTCATGAAGATGGGGGAAGGGCCGTCCGACTGAGGGCGGCCACGAACGAGCCCATGCCGGTGCTGCGCAGCGGCACGAAGGGCTTCGACATCTGGCGGCACAGCCGCTTCACGGTCCCGACCGCCTCGTGGCTGACGCAGTCGACCGGAAACATCACCACATCGGCACGGCTCACCAGACCGCCCAAAAGTCCGCTGCGATCGTCGACGCCGCCGTCATGGTGCAGGAAGCGGGCGCCCAGCCGCTCGCTTGACGCGCGCAGATGGCCGAGCTTGTCGGTGCGGCCGCCGACATAGAGCAATGTGAGGCCGGCGAGGGAGGAGGGCGCAGTCGGCCGACCGTCCTCCGTCTCCGGCCCGAAGCCCGCCTCGAACGCTTCCAGCTCCTCGCTGAGGGCGCGTTCGCGCCGCTCCAGCGCGCCACGCTGCTCGCGCTCACGGCCGAGCTCGTCGTTGGCCCGCGCCAGCCGCTCTTCGACGGCGGCGCGGCGGTTGGTCTCCGACCGCAGGCGCTTCTCGAGGCTGGCGATGAGCGCGCTGAGCGCAGCCTCGTCGGCCGTCCCGTCGTCCTGCTGCGCGGGCTGGTCGGCGATACGGCCGGCGAGCAGGTTGCCCAGCTCGCGGATCCTGGCGTCGCGCGCGGTGATGCCGTCGCGCAGATGGTCCTGCTGGCGCAGGAGCTTTTCGCGCAAGGCCACATTCTCCGCCTCGAGTTCGCTCAGCCGGCGGATGTCGGCCCGATTGGCCGCGCCCACCAGGTGGGAAAGCATGTGGACTTCGCCGAAGATGTCGCGGATCAGCGCGTCGTTGGTGGCCGGATGGGTGAGCGCCGCCCAATAGCCGCCCGGAATGTCGCCCTGCTTGACGGCGTGGCGCCACAGGTCGCGCACCTCGGCGGTCGTCTTGGCCTTTTCGAAGCGGCCGATGGCGAGGCGATGGCGCTTGTCGAGCGCCTTGTGCAGCAGCTTGCCCCGGCCATCGCGCAGGTTGGCCAGCAGCACGCCCTGGCCGTGCAGATCGTGGTCGGAGGCGCCGTCGACCGCCATCCCGGTCTTGGACAGGACCTGCCGCAAATCGCCGGTCGACAGGCAGGTGCCGACGATCGAGCAGTGCAGATGATTGGAGAGCTCCCAGATCTTCGTCCGCCGCGCGACGCGCGACAGCTGCTCGGTGAGCTCGGGCTCGATCATCCGTGGCGGCAGCGCACCCAGCGGCCGGCCGCGCAGGGCGTCCGCTGCACCGTTGCGCAGGTGAAGGGTCCATGGGTCAAGGCGGAGCGTAGCAGTCATCCGGGTTCCAAGGTCGATATATCCGAGTGAATATAGCGATGGTGTCAGAACAGGATTGCGCGGGCAAGCCGCCAAATGAGGACGACGCAATCGCGGAGGCGCCTCCGGGACGCTGTCGGTGCCGTTGACGCCGCGGCCTTTGCTGCTGCAATAGGGCGCCAAGTCGTTGTAAACTTTAATGCATAGCGACTGCGGCGATGCCGTCGGGTACAACACCCCGAACCATAAGGAGGCCATCGTGAAGATCAGCGCCAGAAACCGGCTCAAGGGCAAGATCACCGAAGTCAAGAAGGGCGCCACCACCGCGCATGTCCGGCTCGATGTGAATGGCACCACCGTCACGGCCTCGATCACCAACGAAGCCGTCGATGAGCTCGGCCTGAAAGTCGGCCAGACGGCCTACGCCATCATCAAGGCGTCCGACGTGATGGTCGGCCTCGACGATTGAGCGATCGATGGTCCGGCTGAACGAGGTCCGGTCCGGCGAGCTGGCGGTCGACCTGCCGGCGCGCGCCGACGCCGAGGTGTATTTCATCGGCCGCATCCGCACGCCCTGGACCGATCGCCTGACCTGTCCGCGCCAGGGCAGGGCCGACGGCCCGACGTGCCGCATCGAGCTGTTCGCGCCGTGGGACAAGGGCCTGGACAGTATCGCCGAGTTCGCGCGGCTCGAGGTGCTCTACTGGCTGCACGAGTCGCGGCGCGATCTCGCCCTGCAGGCCCCGAAAAGCGACGGCAACGCCCGCGGCGTCTTCTCGCTGCGCACGCCCGTGCGTCCCAATCCCATCGGCACGTCGATCGTCGAGCTGGTGAAGGTCGAGGGACCGGTACTGTTCGTGCGCGGCCTCGATTGCCTCGACGGCACGCCGCTGATCGACCTCAAGCCCGACCGCACCTTGTTCAAGCCGCTGGCGCCGGCTCAGGCCGGCGATTTCCAGGTGGGTGAGGCGTGAGCAAGACAACCCGCCGCGCGGCGCTGGCGCTGTTGGGCGCGGGATTGCTGGCGCGCCCGGTGTGGGCGCAGGGCCGCACGATCGTCGATTCGGCGAACCGCAGGATCAGCCTGCCGGACCGCGTCAGCCGCGTGTTCGTCGCCGGGCCGCCCGCGTCGGTGCTGATGTATGTGCTGGCGCCCGACATGATGGTGGGCTGGATCCGGCTGCCGACACCGGCGGAGAAGGAATTCCTGACGGCGCCGGCGCGCGATCTGCCGGAGACCGGCCGGCTCACCGGTCGCGGCGACACCGTGAGCCTCGAGCGCCTGATCGCGGCCAAGCCGGACCTTGTGCTCGATTTCGGTTCGGTGACGGGGACGTATGTATCGCTGGCCGACCGGGTGCAGGAACAGACCGGCATTCCCTATGCCCTGATCGACGGCACGTTTGCCGCCACGCCGGCGTCGTTGCGGCTGGTCGCAAACATCATCGGCCGGTCCGCGCGCGGCGCCGAGCTGGCGGCCTACGCTGAGAAAACTTTCGCCCTGGTCGACGACGTGGTGGCGCGCGTGCCGGCCGGCAAGCGGCCAAAGGTCTATCTTGCGCGCGGCCCCGAAGGCCTGGAGACGGGCGGCCGCGGCTCGATCAACACGGAGATCATCGAGCGCGTGGGCGCCGTCAATGTCGCCGAGGGGCTGGGCGGGCGCGGCAACACGGCCAATGCCTCGCTCGAACAGGTCGTCGCCTGGCAGCCCGATGCCATCGTCACGCTCGACCGCGCCTTCTTCGCCGGTGTGAAGACCAAGCCCGGCTGGGATCAGGTGCGCGCGGTGGCTGAGAACAAGGTCTACCTGGCGCCCAGCCTGCCGTGGGGCTGGATCGATGCCCCGCCCTCGATCAACCGGCTGATGGGCCTGCGCTGGCTGCTCAAGACCTTTTATCCGATCGAAGCCGGCATCGACCTGCGCACCGACACGCGCTTTTTCTACGCGCTGTTCTACGGCGTGAAGCTCGAGGATTCGCAACTCGATCGGCTGCTCGGTGGCGCCGCCGCACGCTGACGGCGCGCAGCGCAGCGCCGTCGTCCTGGTCCTGCTGACCGTCATCCTGTTGGCCGCCGTCCTGCTGGCGAGCCTGCTGGGGCCCTATCCGTTGACGCCGGGCGACGTCGTCTCGGCGGTCGCGGCGCGCCTTGCGGGCGATGCCGCGCCGGAGCCGATCGATACGGTCCTGTTCAAGATCCGCCTGCCGCGTGTGTTGGCGGCGCTGCTGGTCGGCGCGGCCCTCTCGGCGGCCGGCACCAGCTACCAGACGCTGTTCCGCAATCCGCTGGTGTCGCCGGACATCTTGGGCGTGTCGGCGGGCGCGGGATTCGGCGCGGTGCTCGGCATCCTGTTGTCCCTGCCGGTGATCGCCATCCAGGGGCTGGGCTTCGCGACCGGCCTGCTCACCGTCGGCATCGTCTACACCCTGGCGCGCGCCCTGCGCAGCCAGAACGAGATCCTCGTGCTGGTGCTGGCGGGCATCGTCGTCGGCGCCTTGGCCGGCGCCGGCATCTCGCTGGTGAAGATTCTGGCCGATCCCTACAACCAGCTGCCCGCGATCACCTTCTGGCTGCTGGGCAGCCTGTCCGGCATCAAGGTGAGCGACCTGCAGACGGTGGCGCCGCTGGTGATCCTGGGCCTCGTTCCGCTCGCTTTGCTGCGCTGGCGGATCGGCGTGCTGTCGCTGGGCGACGACGAAGCCAAGGCGCTCGGCGTCAACGTGCGGGTCGTGCGCAGCGTCGTGATCGGTGCGGCCACGCTGGTCACGGCCACCGCCGTCTCGGTGTCGGGCGTCATCGGCTGGATCGGGCTGGTGATCCCGCACATGGCGAGGCTCCTGGTCGGCCCGCGCTACGATCGCGTGCTGCCGGCGGCAGTGCTGATGGGGGCGGCGTTCCTGGTGCTGATCGGCCCCGTGGCGCGTTCGGCGGCGCGCATCGAAATCCCGCTCGGCTTGCTGACCGCCCTGTTGGGCGCGCCGGTGTTCGTCTGGCTGCTGGCGCGCGGCCGGCGCTCCTGGAGTTGAGCGGTGCTGCAGGCTTCCGCGCTCGCGATCGGCTACGGCCGCCGCACCGTCGCGGCCGGGATCGACCTCGCCGTGCGGCGTGGCGAAGTGCTTTGCCTGCTGGGACCCAACGGCGCCGGCAAGACCACGCTGTTCAAGACCTTGCTGGGTCTGATCCCACCCCTCGGCGGCAGCGTTACGATCGACGGCCGGCCCATCGACCAGCTCACGCGCCGCGCACTGGCGCAATCCATGGCCTATGTCCCGCAGGCGCAGGTGATGGAGTTCGCCTACACCGTCCTCGACCTGGTGCTGATGGGCCGCACGGCGCATTTGGGGCCGTTCTCGGCGCCGCGCGCGCGCGATCATGAGCGGGCGCATGCCGCGCTGGCCGATCTCGGCATCGCCGACCTGGCGTCGGCCGAGGCCAACCGAATCTCGGGCGGGCAGCGCCAGCTCTGCCTGGTCGCCCGCGCGCTCGCCCAGGATGCGCCGTTGCTGGTGATGGACGAGCCGACGGCCAGCCTCGATCTCGGCAATCGCCTGCTGGTGCTGGAGCGCGTGCGGGCGCTCAGTGCGCAAGGCTATGGCGTTGTGTTCTCGACCCATGACCCCGACCAGGCGCGCGAGCTTGCCACGAGGGTGGCGGTGATCGCCGACGGAGGCCTGGCGGCTTATGGGGCGCCGCACGAGACGCTCAGCGGGCCAATCCTGTCAGCAGTATACGGCGTCGAGGTCAAGATCGAACGTACCGAGAGCGGCCGCTATGTCGTGGCGCCGCGCTCGTGACGGCGGATCAATGGATTTTCGACGAGGCGGGTGGCGTCAGCAGGCGGGCGAGGGAGCGGATCTCGGGCGTCGAGGCGCCGTAGGCGCGCCGCTCCATCTCGCGGTAGAGCCGCACGATGTCGTTGCCGGTCCCGGTGACCGCGGCGCCGCCCCCGCCGCCGCCGCCGGTCTGGGCTGTGACCACGGGCTCGCGGAACATGCGGTTGAGCTCGTCGACCAGCAGCCACGCCTGGCGGTAGGACATGGCGAGCGCGCGGCCGGCGGCCGAAATCGATCCGGTCTCGTTGATGAGCTCGAGCAGCCGGACCTTGCCGGGCCCGATCGAGCGCTCGTCGCCGAAGTCGAGCCGCAGGTGCAACGACGTCTTCGGTGCGGCCTTCACGGCGCGTTTGGTGGTGCCACGTCCCATCGCGGCGATTATGCGGTGGGACGTGGCGCAGCGCCAGATGCTCTCGTCTCGACCGGCGGCCGCGTCATCCTCTGTCAGCCCTCAATGGTGCTGATGCTTCTGATCGCCCTCGGCGTATCCGCGCAATTCGGCGTAGCGCTGTATTTGCGACGGGTGCAGCATCGCGACAGTTGAGAGGTGATATCTGAGATGGGCGTTGCGCAGCTTGGCCTGGGTGTCGCCGATCTCGGCCGTGGCGGCAGCCAGAGTCTCGGCAGTCACCTTGTGCCCGGCGAATAGCGAGTCCAGGGCGGCCTCTTGGGCAATCAGGCGCGCCCCAATCGGGATCGTCTCTGCCTTCATGGCGTCGAACAGGCTTCGCACGGTGACCCGCTGAGCATCGGAAAGGCCGAGTTGGTCTGCCAGCTCAAGCAAGTGGCTCGGCCCCGGATAGCCGTTCAATTCGGCAGCCAATGCCAATCCCATGCCACGTCCGGCTTTCAAGTCGGCAACTTGCCGGTCGGAAAGCGCCTTGATCGGCCGAGCTTGCATGCCGGCATAGGGTGTCTGCGCGGCGGCGGCACCGATGGTCAGGGCGCCGGCCACGAGAAGCAGAAACAGTTGGCGGTTCATCAGCGGCTCCAGTGGACTGTTGGCGGCGGACCTTCAGATGGCCTGGGTTGTCATCGGCATCCGGCAGGTGCACACTTCGGAACTCAGTATCCGCGTGCCGGAGTATCTCAGCGTAAACCTTTTCCAACCACTGGGAGGTTTAGCAGATGTCCGCGTCCGTTACGCCCACGCCTGCCTCATCCGCTCTGCCCTGGTGGAAGGAACCCACCAAGGACCAGTGGCAAGCCTATATCGCCGCCTGGCTTGGTTGGACGCTCGACGCGTTCGACTTCACCATCTTCCTGCTGATCATGGTGCCGATCTCCCAGGAATTCGGCGTTCCCATCACCGCCGTCGCCATCATCTTCACGCTGACGCTGTGGATGCGTCTGGTTGGCGCCACTGCCGCCGGCTGGCTGGGCGATCGGCTGGGCCGCAAGACGCCGTTGATGATCTCCATCCTGTGGTACTCGATCTGCAACTTCATCGCCGGCTTCTCGCCCACCTTCACCTTCCTGCTGATCTTCCGCACGCTTTTAGGCATCGGCATGGGCGCGGAATGGCCGGCCGGCGCGGCGCTCGCCATGGAATCCTGGCCAGCCCGTTCGCGCGGCTTCATGAGCGGCGTCCTGCAGGGCTCCTGGGGCCTGGGCTTCGCCCTCTCGGCGGCAGCCTACGGCTTCCTCTACGACGACATCGGTTGGCGCGGCCTTTTGTGGATCGGCATCCTGCCGGCGCTCGTCGTCGTGTGGATCCGCTTCTACGTTAAGGAGCCCGAAGTGTGGGCCGAGAACAAGCGGCTGCAGATCGAGCGGAAGGCCGAAGTGAAACTGCCGCTGTTCATGATCTTCAAACGCCAGTACCTCTTCAACACGCTCACCGCCTGCGCCTGGATGGCGGCGGCCTTCTGCGTCTACTACTCGATCTGGGCGCTGTTCTCGACCTACCTGCAGAAAGAGCTGCACTGGACGCCGCTCATGGTGGCGACGCCGCTGTTCTGGGCCAACATCGTGGTCTTTGCCGGCAGCGCCATGTGGGGCGGCGTGGCCGACAAGTGGGGCAGGCGGCCCGCGATCATCGTGCCCTGCATCCTCGCCATCTTCGTGACGCCGCTCTACCTGTGGACCCAGGACCCGACGATGATCATCCTGGGCTTCATCCTGCAGGGCGTCTTCGGCGGCTCGATCTACGGCCAGAACCCGAGCTATCTCTGCGAGCGCTTCCCCACCGAGGTGCGCGCGACGGCCTCGGGCTTCGTCTATCACCAGGGCGCGATCTGGGGCGGCCTGGTGGCGCCGGTGCTGAGCTACTTCGCCATCGAGATGAAGATGGGCTTCGCGCTGCCCATGATGGTGAGCACGACCCTGTTCCTGGTGCTGGTCGTCATTGCCGTGGCGCTGGGGCCGGAGACCAAGGGCAAGCGGCTGACCGCCGACCTTGAGGTCATCAAGGCGGCCGACTGAATTTCGGATCTCGTCTCCTCGGAGGCCCTCTCCCCAGAAGCGGCGGAGAGGGATTAAAACCGGTCAGAGACTCATATTTACAGTCTCCATTGGCACGCGGGTTGCTCGCATTATAGCCAGGACACTCAACGCCAGGGGGGGACCGTCCGATGTGCAAAGGCGACGACCAGAATTGCCCTGATTTCGAACTTCATCGCAAGAAGCTGCTCGACGAACTCGACAGCGAACGGCGCAGCTTCATGAAGAGCGCCTTCGTCGCGACCGGTGGCGCGGCTGCGCTCGTCGCCGGCGGGACCCTGATCTCTCCCGCGGTCGCCCAGACCGCCCCCGGACAGCAGGGCCGGCCCAATCATCACTATGTGCCGGCGACGGCCGACACGGTTCATTGGGGTTACTTCAGCAAGCTCTTGAAGCCGGTCGTCGAGGTCGACAGCGGCGACTACGTCACCATCGAGGCGCTGACCCATCACGCCAACGACGACGCCGAGCGCATGGTCAAGGGCGACCCGGGCGCGGAAAGCGTCTTCCTGTGGACCAAGGACAAGAAGGGGGTGAACCGGCGCGGCGCGGGCCCGGTCGACGGCAAGCTGCTGGGACGCGGATCGGGCGAGGGCTTCGGCGTCCATATCTGCACCGGTCCGGTCTTCATCCGGGGCGCCGAGCCCGGCGACATCCTCGAAGTGCGCATCATGGATGTGAAGCCGCGGCCGTCCGCCAATCCAAACTATCCCGGCAAGGCCTTCGGCAGCAACGCGGCGGCGTGGTGGGGCTTCCACTACAAGGAACTGATCACCGAGCCCAAGCCGCGCGAGGTGGTGACGATCTACGAGATCGACGCCACGGGACAGCGCAACTGGGCCAAGGCGGTCTACAATTTCCAATGGACGCCGCAGACCGATCCGTTCGGCGTGGTCCACAAGACCATCGATTACCCCGGCGTTCCGGTCGACCACAGCACGATCAAGGAAAATCACGGCATCCTGAAGAACGTGCGTATTCCGATCCGGCCGCATTTCGGCGTGATGGGGGTCGCGCCCAAGGAGGCCGACTACGTCGATTCCATTCCGCCCGCCTATTTCGGCGGCAACATGGACAATTGGCGAGTCGGCAAGGGCGCCACCATGTTCTACCCGATCGCGGTCCAGGGCGGCTTGTTCTCGATCGGCGATTCGCACGCCTCGCAAGGCGACTCCGAACTCTGCGGCACCGCGATCGAATGTTCGTTGACCGGCACGTTCCAGCTCATCCTGCACAAGAAGGCCTCGCTGGGTGGG
>Ga0193726_1000759_pt1 | contig 30177 bp, 19 predicted proteins | sample H2c1metaG_FD_144928 | JGI IMG/M metagenome (GOLD analysis project Ga0193726, IMG submission 144928) | Soil microbial communities from a riparian zone of the East river system, Colorado, United States - H2c1 | ecosystem: Environmental > Terrestrial > Soil > Riparian zone | place: USA: East River... | reverse complement strand
CCGGGTTGCACCCGCTCCGTGACCCGGGCGCGCAGCACGGTGTCGCCCGCGCGGCTCTCGATGCCCACCCAGTCGCCCTCGACGATGCCGCGTTCCTCGGCATCATGCGGATGAATCTCCAGACGGTCTTCATCGTGCCATTGATTGTTCTCGGTGCGCCGGGTCTGCGCGCCCACGTTGTACTGACTCAGGATGCGTCCGGTGGTCAAAATGAGCGGGAAGCGCGCATTGACCTTCTCCGCGGTGGGGACGTATTCGGTCACCAGGAACTTGCCCTTGCCGCGCACGAACTCGCCGATGTGCATGGTGGGGGTGCCCTCGGGGTGCTCGGCGTTACAGGGCCATTGGATGCTTTCGAGCTCGTCGATGCGGGCGTAGCTCACGCCGGTGAAGGTCGGGGTCAGGCGCGCGATCTCATCCATGATTTCGGACGGATGCGCGTAGTTCATCGGATAGCCGACCGCGTTGGACAGCAGTTGGGTGATCTCCCAGTCGGCATAGCCTGATTTTGACTTCATCACCTTGCGCACGCGCGAGATGCGCCGCTCGGCATTGGTGAAGGTGCCGTCCTTCTCCAGGAACGAGGAGCCGGGCAGGAATACATGAGCAAACTTTGCCGACTCGTTCAAGAACAGATCCTGCACGATGATGCATTCCATGGAAGTCATCGCCGCGGTGACGTGCTGCGTGTTGGGATCCGACTGCGCGATGTCCTCGCCCTCGATGTACAAGGCCTTGAACTCACCGTCGAGCGCCGCCTCGAACATGTTGGGAATGCGCAGGCCCGGCTCATTGCGCAGGGTCACGCCCCACGCACCCTCGAATTGATGCCGCACGGTGTCGTCCGACACATGACGGTAGCCGGGGAATTCGTGCGGGAAGGAGCCCATGTCGCAGGAGCCCTGCACATTGTTCTGCCCGCGCAGGGGATTGATGCCCACGCCTTCCCGCCCGATGTTGCCGGTGGCCATGGCGAGGTTCGCAATGCCCATCACCATGGTGGAACCCTGACTGTGCTCGGTCACTCCGAGTCCGTAATAGATGGCACCGTTGCCGGCCGTCGCGTAGAGCCGTGCAGCGGCGCGCACATCGGCCGCCGGCACGCCGGTGACCGCCTGCATGGATTCGGGAGAGTTGATGTCCTGGGCGACGAAATTGCGCCATTTCTCGAAAGAAGGGATCTCGCAGCGCTCCCGCACAAAATCCTCTTTGACTAAGCCCTCGGTGACGATGACATGAGCCAGGGAGTTGATCAGCGCCACATTCGTGCCCGGCCGGAGCTTCAAATGTTGCTCGGCGGCGATGTGCGGGGTGCGCACCAGATCGATGCGGCGCGGATCGGCGACGATGAGCTTGGCGCCTTGGCGTAGCCGGCGCTTCATCTGCGAGGCGAACACCGGATGCCCGTCGGTGGGATTCGCACCGATCACGAAAATGACATCGGCTTTCATCACCGAGTCAAAATTCTGGGTGCCGGCCGATTCGCCGATGGTGTTCTTCAGACCGTAGCCGGTGGGGGAGTGGCACACCCGGGCGCAGGTGTCGACATTGTTGTTGCCGAAGCCCGCGCGCACCAGCTTCTGCACGAGGTAGGTTTCCTCGTTGGAGCAGCGCGAGGAGGTGATGGCGCCGATCGAGTCGCGCCCATACTTGGCTTGAATGCGCTTCAGTTCGGACGCCGAGTAGCTGATCGCCTCTTCCCAGGAGACTTCCTTCCACGGATCGGAGATCTTGGCGCGGATCATGGGCTTGACGATGCGATCCTTGTGCGTGGCATAGCCGATGGCGAACCGCCCCTTCACGCAGGAGTGGCCATGGTTGGCATGGCCGTTCATGTTCGGCACCATGCGCACCACTTCCTCGCCCTTCATCTCGGCGCGGAATGAGCAGCCCACGCCGCAGTAGGCGCAGGTGGTGGTGATGCTGTGTTCTGCCTGGCCCATCTCGATCAGAGTGTTCTCCGACAGGGTGGCGGTCGGGCAGGCCTGCACGCAGGCGCCGCAAGAAACGCACTCCGAGTCCATGAAGGACACGTTCTGACTTGCCGACACGGTCGAGTCGAAGCCGCGGTTCTGAATGGTCAGCGCCAAGGTGCCTTGCTGTTCATCGCAGGCGCGCACGCAGCGCGAGCACACGATGCACTTGCTGGCATCGAAGGTGAAGTACGGGTTGCTGGTGTCCTTCTCCGCGATCAGATGATTGGCGCCCTCATAGCCGTAACGCACTTCGCGTAGACCGACGACTCCGGCCATGTCCTGCAGTTCGCAATGGCCGTTGGCAGGACAGGTCAGGCAATCCAAGGGGTGATCGGAGATGTACAGTTCCATCACGCCGCGGCGGATATCGGCGAGTTGCTTGTTCTGCGTGGTGACTTTCATGCCAGGCGCGACCGGCGTGGTGCAAGAAGCAGGCAGTCCTTTCATACCCTCGATCTGCACCAGACACAGACGGCAGGACCCGAAGGCTTCCAATTGCTCGGTGGCGCAGAGCTTGGGGATTTTCACATCCGAGAGCGCCGCGGCGCGCATGACCGAGGTGCCGGCCGGCACCGTCACTTCCTGGCCATCGATGGTGAGGGTCACGAGTTGCGCGTTTTCGCGCCCGGGCGTGCCTAAGTCATGTTCAACAATGGATAGCATGGATAAGTCCTCGGGTACCTTCAACCGGCGGCGCTGGATGCCCGTAACGGTTTGACGAAATCTTCAGGGAAATGGTTCAACGCGGAGATGACCGGGTAGGGGGTCAAACCGCCGAGCGCGCACAGCGACCCGTACGTCAGGGTTTCACACAAATCGCGCAAAATGGTTTCTTGCTTGGCAGCATTGTCGCCGGCGACCAGCCGATCGATGACTTCCACGCCGCGGGTGGAACCGATGCGGCAGGGCGTGCACTTGCCGCAGGACTCGATGGCGCAGAATTCCATGGCGTAGCGCGCCTGGGCCGCCATGTCGACCGTGTCGTCGAAGGCCACGATGCCGCCGTGTCCCAGCATGCCCTTGACGGCGGCAAACGCTTCATAGTCCAAGGGAGTGTCGAACTGCGACTCCGGCAGATAAGCCCCCAGAGGGCCGCCCACTTGAACCGCGCGAATCGGGCGGCCGCTCAAACTGCCGCCGCCGAAGTCATACATGATTTCGCGCAAAGTCATGCCGAAGGCGATCTCCACCAGTCCGCCGTGCTTGAGGTTGCCGGCGAGCTGCATCGGCAGCGTGCCGCGGGAGCGGCCCATGCCGAAGTGCTGATAGAACTCGGCGCCGCGGTCGAGAATGATGGGCACCGAGGCGAATGTGATGACGTTGTTGATCACGGTCGGTTTGCCGAAGAGCCCTTGCAGCGCTGGAAGAGGCGGTTTGAAGCGCACCTGGCCGCGCTTGCCTTCCAAGGATTCCAGCAGCGAGGTTTCCTCGCCGCAGATGTAGGCGCCGGCGCCCATGCGCACCTCGAGATCGAAGGCTTTGCCGCTGCCTTGAATGTTCTGTCCCAGATAGCCGGCGGCGCCGGCCGCGGCAATGGCCGCTTCGAGCGCGATCTTGGCCTGCGGGTACTCCCAGCGCAGATAGATGTAGCCGTGGGTTGCGCCCACCGCCAGGCCGGCGATGGTCATGCCCTCGATCAGCACGAAGGGATCGCCTTCCATCAACATGCGATCGGAAAAAGTTCCGGAGTCGCCTTCATCGGCATTGCAGACGACGTACTTTTGCGGGTTGTCGGCGCCCAGCACCGTCTTCCACTTGATTCCCGCCGGAAAGGCGGCGCCGCCGCGGCCACGCAGCCCGGAGGTGGTAACGGCCGCGACGATGTCGGCGGGTTTCAGCGCGAGTGCGGCCTTGAGGCCGCGGTAGCCGTCGTGCGCCAGATAGTCAGCGAGGCTGCGCGGATCGGTGAGGCCGACGCGCGCAAAGGTCAGGCGTTCCTGCTTCTTGAAATACGGGATCTGTTCAGTGGCGCCGTGCCCCAAGGCATGGTTTTTTCCGGCGGTGAAGCCGGCGTCCAACAGGGCCGGCACGTCATGCGCTTGCACTGGCCCATAGGCCAGGCGGGTTCCCGCGACCTCTACCTCGACCAGGGGCTCGAGCCACAACAGGCCGCGCGACCCATTGCGGATGAGTTCGACCGCGATGCCGCGATGTTTCGCTTCGGTGAGAATGGCCCGAGCGGTTTGATCGGCGCCCATGCCGAGCGCGGCCGCATCGCGCGGCACGTAGATTTTCACCGGAGCGGCGGGGTCGCTCAAGCGGGCCCCCGGGTCGCCGCCATCAGCGCATCGAAGCGATCGGCCGTGACGCGGCCATGCAATTGCTGATCGATCATCAGCGACGGGCCCAGCGCGCAGTTGCCCAGGCAGTACACCGGCTCCAGCGTGACCGCGCCGTCGCTGGTCGTGCCGTGATAGTCGACGCCCAATCTCGCCTTCACGTGGGATTCGAGCGCGACGCTGCCGAGCGCCTGACACGCCTCGGCTCGGCACAGGTGCACCACCGAGCGGCCGGGACGTTCCTGCAAGAAGTAATGATAGAAACTCACGACGCCATGCACTTCGGCGATGGACAAGTTCAGTTCGTGGGCGATCAGCGGCACCGCATCCTTGGGAACGTAAGTCAGCGCCTCCTGCACGGCGTGCAGCACCGGCAACAACGCTCCGGGCAGTTTTTTGAGCCGGGCGCAGGCGTCGAGCACGGCGGCGCGTTCATCCGACGTCAAGTTGGATGGCCGCTCGACCTTGATAGGAATGATTCGCCGCGGAGACTGCTTGCTCATGCTGAGTACGGATTCATAGATATATCAGATATTACACCGAAGTGACCGGCCATTCCATGGAATTAGGCGGTGAGTATAGCCACGCGCACACCACCACCAACATGCAATATTGTCCGCCATGACACAAGTCACGTCCACCGTCGCGGCGCTGCACAAACCAAGCCTGATTTATGTCCATCGACACTGAAATCAGGGTGGAGGAGGCCTATTCCCGGCTGGCGGCCCAAGCAGACCTCGCCGCCCGCGTGGGCGCGGCGGCTCAGCTGATATTGGCCGTGTACGACGATTTTTACAGTCAATTGTGCGAGTACCCGCACCGCGCCCAGCGCGCCTTCGAGGCCATGGACCCGCACGCCTCGATCCGCATCAGCAAGGAGCGGCTGGGACTGTACAGCCGCTACATCGCGGAACACGGGCCGAAGATCCTGGCGGCGTTTCCGGGACTGGCGGTCGATTCCGGCGTGTGGGAGGCGCTCGATCGCCTGATTGTGGCGATGATCGTGGATCGCTACGACGCGGACATCGCCTTCAGCTTCGCGCATTCGATCCGGCGCAACATCGGTCAGGGTCTGTGGCGGCCGGTGGCCTACTCCTTTCCGCCGCCCAGCAAGTTGCGCGCGCTGTCGATGGCCTCGGTGCACCGCCGGCTCAAGGTGCGGGGCCGCATCGATACCGACCTGCTGTGCGCCGCCCTGCAAGTGCCCAATTTCTCCGTGCCCTTCCGGGATCTTGAGGGCGACGCGCGAAAAATTCGGGATCGAGTCGAGCAGTTGCTGGGCGCCCCTCCCGGTGCGTCCGCCGCGCAGGCGCTCGACGTCATCGAGGCCGGATTTTTTCGGGATCGCAGCGCCTTCATCGTCGGCCGCTGGCTGCTGGCCGACGACAGCATGGTGCCTTGCGTGATCGCGCTGCTGAACGGTCCGCAGGGCATCTATGCCGATGCCGTTCTGCATCGCGTTTCGGATATCCACGATTTGTTCAGCTCGGCGCTGGCGAATTTTCACGTGACCACGCGGCTCTACTATCAAACCTGCGTGTTTCTCTTCAGCCTGATGCCGCGCCGCCCATTCGGACATCAATATTCGACCATCGGATTCAATCACGTCGGCAAGGTCGCGATATTGAACGAGATCGCCGACCAGGTGCGGCGCGGTCACCGGCTGCAGCGCTCGCCGGGGATTGCGGGCACCGTTGCGCTGGGCTTCACCTTCGATGAATGCGCCTATCATCTCAAGGTCATTCGCGATCAACCCACCAGTTCCTACAAGTGGGGCGCGTTCCCGGGTGTCGCCAAGGTGTGCGACAAGTACCGCGTGGTGCACGAGATCAATCGAGCGGGCAGCATGTTGGACAATGTCATGTACTTCAACCTGCGGCTGGACCGCGATATGTTCGACCCCGCGTTGTTGGACGAGCTATGCGGACAGGCCGCGGGCAGCGTGCAAACCGACCAGGACGGCGTTTATCTGCGCACGCTGATCGTGCAGCTGAAGATCGTGCCTCTGCCGGTTTTCCTGGAAACAGCCGATGACACTGCGGCCCGCGCCGTGATGATCAGCCTTGGCCACTGCATTCGCAACAATGCGGCCACCAACATTTTCAACAAAGACCTGGACCCCCGGAACTACGGCGTCGGACGCTATGGCCGGGTATTCCTTTTCGACTATGACGCCGTCGAGAAGCTGACCGACGTGAAGATCCGCACCAACACCGATCGCGAACCGGGCGAGGAGGCCGTGCCGGACTGGGTTTTCGAGGATGGAGTGATTTTTCTGCCCGAGGAGCTCGAGCATGGCATGCAGCTCAAGAGCATCTATGCGCGCCGCTGCTTCCGGGAAGAGAACGCTGATTTGCTGGGGGTGGAGTATTGGCAGGAGGTGCAGCAGAAGCTGCTGCGCGGCGAAGTCCCGGCGCTGCGCGTGTATCCGGACAGCGCGAGGCTCTGAGTTGGGCGGGGCAGGATTATTTGCGAACGAAGGCCGACAGCTTGCTGTGCGTGCGCGCCGCGTCGTCGTCGGTGAACACCTCGCCGGAATGAAATTCACGGATGAGACGCTCGAAATCCGCGGCGGGCAGCGGGCGGCTGAAGTGGTATCCCTGGTATTCGTCGCAGCCCGTCAATTTCAGGAAATCGAGCTGCGCCGGGGTTTCCACGCCTTCGGCGACGACCTTGAGGCGCAGACTGTGCGCCAGCGAAACGATGGCGCGCACGATCGATGCGTCCTCCGGGCGGCTCACGATCTCGTCGATGAACACGCGGTCGATCTTGAGCTTGTCGATGGGAAAGCGGCGCAGGTAGCTCATACTGGAATAGCCGGTGCCGAAGTCGTCCACCGACACCAGCACTCCCATGGAGCTCAGCGCCTCGAGAATGGCGATCGACTGCTCTGGGTCGCTCATGACCGCGCTTTCCGTGAGTTCGACTTCGAGGTAGCAGGCCTCGAGGCCGGCGTCGCCGAGCGCGCGGCGAATGCTCTCGAGCAGGCCGCTGTCGCGGAATTGCGATGCCGACAGGTTCACCGACACCCGCAGCGGCCGCAGTCCCTCGTCCTGCCAGGCGCGCGCCTGCCGGCAGGCCTCGCGAATCACCCATCCGCCGATGGCGCCGATCAGGCCGCACTCTTCCGCCAAGGGAATGAAATCGGCGGGTGAGACCACGCCGCGGGTGGGATGCAGCCAGCGGATCAACGCCTCCGCGCTGCGCACCTCGCCCGAGTGTGTGTCCACCTTCGGCTGGTAGTACAGCGCCAACTGGTTCGAACTCAGCGCAGTGTGCAGGTCGCTTTCGAGCTGCACGCGGTCCTCGGTGCCGGCGTGCATTCCGGGCGAATAGCGCCGGAAGTTGCCGCGGCCGTTCTGCTTGGCCGAATACATGGCGGCATCGGCACGCGCCAGCAGCGCCTGTGTCGTGGTGCCGTCGTCGGGATACATGGCGATGCCGATGCTCGGCGAGGTATGAATGTCGATGGCGGCGATCCGCACCGGCGCCTGCAGCACATCCATGACCCGCGAGGCCAGGGCGGCGGCATCGTCGGCATCGGCGATGGAGGTGCCGATGAGGACGAACTCATCGCCGCCGAAACGCGCCACGGTGTCGGCGGTGCGCACCACCGTGAGGAGCCGGCGCGCCACCTCCTGCAGCAGTTCATCGCCCGCGCGGTGTCCCAAAGAATCATTGATGAGTTTGAAGCGGTCGAGATCGCAGATCAGAACCGCGAACGCGCGCATGTCGCGGTCGGCATGGGCGATCGCCTGATGCAGCCGATCATCGAGCAGGACGCGATTCGGCAGGCCCGTCAATGCGTCGTGAGTGGCCAGATGCCGCAACTGTTGATTGGCCGCCTCCAATCCCCGCGTGCGCGTCGTGATCACCTCTTCGAGGCGCAGCATCTGATCCCTGACCAGCCGCTCATGTTCCCATTTGCGCGACAGCGCGGTGGCGCATTGCAGAACCTCGATGGGTTCGGCCGGCTTGCGCAGCACCAGCAATTTGTCGGAGTGGCCGAGCCGGTCCACGACTTCGGTCCAATCGTAGTCGGTGTGCGCCGAACAGATGACGACTTGCACGTCGGGATCCGTCGCCCATAGGTGCTCAATCGTCTTCAGTCCATCCCAGCCCGGCGGCATGCGCATGTCGACGAACGCCATGGTGTAGGGACGTCCTTCGGCGAGCGCCTGGCGCACCATGGCCACGCCTTCCTGTCCCTGATGCGCGGAGTCGATTTCGAAGTTCGGGCGCGCCGATGCGACCACCGTTTCGCCGAACAGATTCGCCTCCAAGACATCGAGGGCGGCTTGCGCCGAATGCTCGGCCTGGGCCCCCAACACCTTGCGAAAGTCGAGGTGAATGGCCGAGTTGTCGTCGATGATCAGGATGCGGCGATACGCCAGCGGAGCGGAACTAGACACGGGCCGCCTCCGTTGCATCGCAGGGCAGCTCGAGGATGAAGGTTGCGCCGCAGCCCGGGCCGTCGCTGGTGACGCGCAGCGAACCGCCGAGTTCCTGGGCGGCGAGGGCGCCGCTGTGCAAGCCGAAGCCGTGTCCGGAGGCGCGGGTCGTGAAGCCGTGAGTAAACAAGCGGGACATGTTCTCCGCGGGAATGCCGACGCCGTTGTCGATGACGCAAATGCGCACGCCGGCCGGCGCCTTTTCGATGCGCAGCGTGAGAAGTTTGTCGGACCTGCCCGATTCATCGCAGGCGTACTTGGCGTTGCGCACCAGATTCACCAGAATCTGCAGCACCTTGTGCTTGTCCACGGTGATCGGCGGCACCTCGCCGAACTCGCGGCGCAGCGTCACGCCGTGGCGCACGAACGCGCCGGCATTCAAGCGCAGACTGTCCTCCACCAAGTCGGCCACCGCGATGGTTTCGGTGACGCCGCACAATTTGGCGTAGCTCTGCTGCATCGCCACCGTGTCCTTGATGTGTTCCAGGTTGTCGCGCAGCGACGCCAGTTCTTCGAGCGCCATCTTCTGGTCGCCCAGCAGCGCCTCCCCGAGCGATGACAGGTATTCCGGTATCCGTTTGCCGCGTTCGTCATGGGCGATGAACTCGCCCGCCGCTGCGCCCTTTTCCTGCAGCAGCGCCGCCACGCGGATCAGGCCGGGCGCCTTGGATTGTTTGACGCGCTCGATCACCAGACTGGCGGAGATGTTGACGCTGTTGAGGATGTTGCCGACATTGTGCAGCACATTGGTCGCGACTTCGGCCATCCCCGCCTGCCGCGAGGCGGTCATCAGTTGCTTGTGCACCCGTTCGAGTTCCTCGCCCGACTCCTTGCGAGCGGTGATGTCGCGCAAGAATTCCACCGAGTACTCAGGCTTGGCGCCGTCGTCGAACACCAGCGCCGTGGTCGAGCGCACCCACAGGACGCCGCCGTCCTTGCGTCTGAACCGCTTCTCGAGATCTGCGAACTGGATGCTTTGGCTCCACACGCGTTCGAGTTCGACGGCCACGCGCGCGGCGTCGTCGGTGTTCGTGAACTCGGCCATCGACTTGTCCGTGAGATTGCCGGCGTCGACACCCAGCATGGTGCAGAACGCCTGGTTGAACCGCAGAAACTTGCCGCTGCGGTCTGCATAGACGATGCCGAGCGGCGCCTGGTCGAAGGTGTTGCGGAACAGGATCTCGGCGCGACGCAAGTCGTCGCGCGCGGCGACCAGGTCGGTGAAGTCCGCGATGGTCCCGAGCCAGCCGGGAATTCCGCGGGCGGCGACGACTTGTTCCGAGTAATGGCGGACCGTGCCGTCCTCGGCCAGGGTGCGGTAGCCGTCGAATCGTCGGGGCGAGGGTTGGCCGCAGAATTGCGCCCATTCCCGTTCCATGCGCGTGCGATCGTCGGGATGTACCCGCTGCGACCAGGCATCGGGACCATGCCCCAGCTGCAGCCCAAAGATGCGGCGGTATTCGGGATTGCTGTAAGTCATGTTGCCGGCCGCATCGGTGTGATAGATGGCAACCGGTGCGCTCTCGATCAGGGCGGCTGCCTTGGCAGCGTCCGATGCCGGCGCGGCCATCGGCGCATCGCCTAACAGCGTCAGCTCGGTGATTCGCGACCGAAGTTCTGCCTGCGCCGCCGCCTGCTCCGCGAGCAAACGCAGCGCCGTGCGCTGCTGCGGATCCAGGGAGTGAGCGGCCGTGTGGTACACGGCCAAGGTACCGAGAACGTCGCCCGCGGCGCTGCGCAACGCGCAACCGGCGTAGGCTCGGATGCCAAGGGTGCCGGTCACGCACTCGGCATCGCGGAAGCGCGCGTCCGCAGTGGCGTCGGGCACTTCGAACACATCCATGCAGCGTGCCGTGCACTCGGCAAACGGATCCGGCCATGGGGTGGCCGCGGGTACTCCTGCCGCCGTCGCGCACCAGGGTTCACCGCACTCGCTGACGGCGATCGACGCCAGAGGGGCGGCGCAGCCGATGGCGGCAAGCTGAGCGAGCCCGCGAAATACCGGGTCGAGCGCCTCGTCCTGCGCGGCGTCGCCCACAGCCGGCGCCTTGCCCACGGCCGACTGACCGATAGGTTGCGAAATCATGGGCCTAGGCTTCCCCGCAGCGCGTTTTTCATATTGGGCGCGTCCGACTCGTATATCACCGCTTTAACGCCACATTCTGTCGCATTTGAACAGCTGTCCACGTGGCGAATGCATCACATGGCATGGGCCCAGATGGAGAATTGCGTCTCAACTAGGAGTTTTCGGCAGAGGCTTGCGGGTTCAGTATGATCGGACGCATGGCAGCACGTGGTAGGCGAGCGACGAGGTGCGGGGGGTGAAGCCCGGCGAGGCTCCCGCCTGTGGACCCTGGAACCCTGGCATCCAATCCCAGGTTCCCAAGGAACTCAGGCATCTGTCGACGATATTTCGCGCCGACAATGTCTTTACCAGCATCGCCGCGGCCACCGAGCTGCAGGGGCTCACCGGCATCCCGCCTAGCGAGCTGGTCGCGTTCCGGCCGCAGCGCCTGGCACTTCACGAACTGCTGATCCGGGTCACCGCCGACTTCGCCGTTCCCGACGGCTCCCGGATCGGCGACTTGGGCATCAACTTCCGCGAGATGGCGGGCGTATTGCTCGGGCGGTATCTGGTTCCGCAGATGGATGCCATCACCGCAGCCTACGATCGGGCGCGGGACGAGCTGCGCCACGCCATCGGCGCCGCGCTGGCCGAGGTCGTGCCCGAGCGCGACGCTGCGGCGGTCCCGGTCGTCAAGCGCTCGCTGATCCCGCGGCTGCTGGGGCGTCATCGGCCGCAGGGCGTTGCGTCCGCCTGGGGAACGCGCCACATTGCCGACTGCGAACGCCTCGCGGGCCTGGCGCGCGATCCGCTGCAGCGTATCGCCCGCCGCACGCTGGCGCGGGTGATGTCGGCGCTGTTCGCCACCCAGGGTCAGGCCTGGGGCACGCGTGAGCTGATCGTGTCGATGGCCACCGACATGGCATGCAACGAATTCGGCAGCGATTGCATCGGCCGCACCATCGAGCCGCTGTTGCTGCGTGCGGCGCACGCCGAAGGCTATGCTCTGCTGCCGCGCCAGGAACGGCCCGTGGTCATCAACACCAAGGGGCCTTCGGCGTCGGGCAAGAGCACGCTGCGGCCGCTGCACAAGAAACTGGCGGGCGACATCGGCGTGCGCTGGAGCGATTTCGCGCTGATCAGCCCGGACATCTGGCGCAAGCAGCTGCTCGACTACGGCACGCTGGGTCCGGCTTACAAATACGCGGGCGCGTTTACCGCCGAGGAGCTGCAAATCGTCGACCAGAAGCTCGATCGGTACATGGCGGCCAAACACCGGCGCGGCGACATGACGCACCTGTTGATCGACCGGTTTCGTTTCGACAGCTTCGCCCCCGACTCGGATGAGGCGGGCAGCAACCTGTTGACCCGTTTCGGTCAGTCGGTCTATTTGTTCTTCATGATCACTCCGCCCGATATGTTGGTCGAACGAGCATGGAAGCGCGGACTCGAGTTCGGCCGCTACAAGGCCGTGGACGATACGCTGGCCCACGCCGTGGAGGCGTACACGGGGATTCCCGACGTGTTCTTCACCTGGGTCCGCCACGCCGACAAGCGCATTCGATTCGAGTTCCTGGACAACACCGTGCCCCTGGGCGAGCGTCCGCGGACCGTGGCCTTCGGCGACAACGACACCTTCAACATTCTCAACGTGAAAGGAACGCTGGACATCGAGCGCTACGGCCGCGTCAACGTCGACGCCGAGGCGGCGGATTGTCTCTACTCGGATCGAAGACTGCTCGATCCGCGCCACAACATGCACTTCCTGCGGCGCTGCATCGGCGGATTTCGCCGGGTCAATTTCGCCGAGCAGGCGACCGGGCGGATCTATGTTCGCATCGAATCCGGAACGCCGGTGTGGATGGATGCAGGCTTGCTGCAGAAGGCGATGACGGATCCCGACACCTTGAGCGGGCTCGAGGCGGTCGCGCCGGGTGTGTTGCGCGGCGAGGTTACGCCGGCCGACGCACCGCAATTTCTATACGACCAAGAGGGGGTCGGCGCGGTGCCGACTTTGGGATTGTGGGGGAGCGGCCGACCGGCGCCCGACGTAACATCCTGCTAGTCCAGGAAATTGCAATGGCGATCGACGTGCGCCGCCAGGTCCAAAGTATGCTGGCGGGTCAGTCGTTCGGCCAGCTCGGTATCGCGCCGCTCCAGCGCTTCGATGATTTTCAGGTGATCGATGATCGAGCGCGCCGCCCGGTCGCTCTGGGTGATCGTCGCGCGGCGGATCGCGCGCACGTGCATCAGCAGATTACGGGTCGCGTCCACGATGGTCTGCGAGCCGCCGAGCGCGATGACCGCCGTATGAAACGCGATGTTGGCGTCGGAGTATTCGCCCAGATGCTCGGACGGCGGCGAATTCTGGAACTCGTCGAACAAATGCCGCAATTTGGCGATATCGGCATCAGAGGCGTTCAGGGTGGCCAGGCGTGCGGCCATGGATTCGAGCGCGGCCCACATTTGAATCATTTCGATCATTTCGCGCTTCGACTTGCGAATGATGTAGATGCCACGGCGCGGGATGGTGCGGATGAAGCCTTCTTGCTCCAGCAGCGACAAGGCCTCGCGAATCGGCGTGCGGCTGACGCCAAGCGCGGCGGTGAGCTGCCGCTCGTCCAGCCGCAGTTCCTGAGTCGGATCGTAGATATCGGTGTCCGCGATGGCGTTCTTCAGCAGGGCATAGGCTTGATCCCGCAAGCTGGTCGCGTTCAGTGGGGCCAGTGCCAGGGAAGTCGCCGACGTTGTGCGCTGTACCAGCGTTGCAATGGTGTTCATTGACCCTCTCGATGCGGCATCCATTGATGCAGCACCTTCCTATGGAGCGATGGATTGGCCGGCGAACGCTGCCTGCCCAGTGCAATAGATATCACAAACACAATTCTTTGCACTCGTTTTTCCGCGCGGCGGACAGCGGCTTGACAGTTCGAAATCCATTCATATATGGTATACCACGAAAAGAATATTAGGGCTGGCTAATTGCGCAAATGCGCTCGAACTCTCTAGGGGGCTTACGGGTGAGTGAGTTTCTGCGCGTCCACATCGATCTAAATTGCTGCGCCGCCCGCCGCCCACTCTTGCCGTCGTCGGCCGCCTCTTCATTAAATCTCGCCATCGCCGGCCGTGCGCCGGCCGGTCCGCTCCCGTAGGTGACCTTCCGCATCGACCCGGTTGAATAAGGAGAACTATATGAATGCGAATGTGAATTCCCCCGCAGCGAAGTCGCCGTTCGCCAATCCATGGGTGCAGCTGATTCTCGGTGTGCTCTGCATGGCGAGCGTTGCGAACCTGCAATATGGGTGGACGCTGTTCGTCAATCCCATCGATGCCAAGTACCACTGGGGCCGCGCCGCCATTCAAGTGGCCTTCACCATCTTCGTGCTGATCGAAACCTGGCTGGTCCCCGTCGAGGGCTACCTCGTCGACAAATTCGGTCCCAAATGGGTGGTGATGGGCGGCGGCATTCTGGTCGGCATCGCCTGGTTGCTGAATGCCAACGCAAGTTCGCTCACTCTGCTGTATTTCGCGGCGGCCATCGGCGGCGTCGGCACCGGCTCGGTGTACGGCACCTGCGTCGGCAATGCACTGAAGTGGTTTCCCGGCCGCCGCGGCCTCGCCGCCGGCATCACGGCCTCGGGCTTCGGCGCCGGCGCGGCGCTCACCATTGTGCCGATTTCTCACATGATCGACTCGTCCGGATACGAACAAGCGTTTCTGTTCTTCGGGCTGCTGCAGGGCGGAATCGTGTTCGTCGTTTCCTGGATGCTGTTGGCGCCTCCCGCGTCGCTGATTGCCGCAAAGGTCAAACCCAATCAGACGGCGCATGGCTACACCCCCGTCCAAGTGTTGAGATCGCCGGTGTTTTATTTGATGTACGTGATGTTCGTCCTGATTGCTGCCGGCGGCCTGACCATGGCGGCTTCCATGGCGCCGATCGCCAAGGACTTCAAGATTGACAAGGTCCCGGTCGATCTATTCGGCGCCACCATGGCGGCGCTGGCCTTCGCCTTGTTCCTGAACCGCATCTTCGACGGCGTGGGACGGCCCTTCTTCGGTTGGCTGTCGGATCAGATCGGCCGCGAATACACCATGGCGCTCGCCTTCACGATCGGCGCCATCGCGCTCTATACCTTGAGCCAATCGGGCACCAATCCAGTGCTGTTCGTGCTGGTCACGGCGCTGTACTTCGGCGTGTACGGCGAGATCTTCAGCCTGTTTCCCGCGACCGCCGGGGATACCTTCGGCTCCAAATTCGCCGCCGCCAACAACGGCATGTTGTACACCGCCAAGGGCGCCGGGGCGCTGCTCGTGCCGATAGCGGCCGGCATCTCGAAGTCTCATGGCTGGTCCGCCGTTTTCGGGATCGCCATGACGTTCAATCTGGTCGCAGCGGCTCTGGCGCTGTTCGTCCTGAAGCCGATGCGCGCCAAGCACTTTGCAAAGGGCTACGACGCGGCAACGCCGGCGAGGCCGGTCTCGTAGGGCCGGGAGTTCGGCGCAGATGTTTACTTGAAATTGGAGGCAGCATGGCAACCGTAAATCCCGCATCGATTCAGCCCAAGAGCACGACCGCCGAAGATACCCTGCAGCGCAAGACTCGCGATGCCAGCGTGATCTCCGGCGGCCACCTGGTCGCCAAGGCCCTGAAGAACGAGGGCGTCGACACGATCTTCACGCTGTGCGGCGGACACATCATCGATATCTATGACGGCTGCGTCGATGAGGGAATCCGCATCATCGACGTTCGTCACGAACAAGTGGCGGCGCACGCGGCCGACGGCTATGCGCGCCAGACCGGCAAGCTCGGCTGCGTGGTCACCACCGCGGGGCCGGGCTTCACCAACGCGATCACGGGCATTGCCACGGCGTTTCGCTCCGAGAGTCCGGTCCTGCACATCGGGGGCCAGGGTGCGCTGACTCAGCATAAGATGGGATCGCTGCAAGACCTGCCGCACGTCGACGTCATCAGCCCGATCACGAAGTTTGCCGCCACCGTCCCGAGCACCGAGCGGGTCGCGGATATGGTCTCGATGGCCGTGCGCGAAGCGTTCAACGGTGCACCCGGGCCGGTGTACCTGGAGATTCCGCGCGACGTGCTCGACCGCGAAGTCGACATCAGCAAGGCGGTCGTACCCCAACCGGGCAAGTATCGCGCCTCGACGCGCTCGATCGGCGATCCGAGCGACATCGAGGCGCTCGCCGACATCCTGGTCAATGCGGAGCGGCCGGCCATCCTCTACGGACAGCAGGTCTGGACGGCGCGCGGCCACAAAGAGGCGATCGCCCTGCTGCGCGGCCTCGACATACCCGGATACTTCAATGGCGCCAGCCGCGGGTTGCTGCCGCCGGGCGACCCGCATCATTTCGACCGCACGCGGTCCCAGGCCTTCGCCAATGCCGACGTGTTGTTGATCGTCGGCACGCCGTTCGATTTTCGCATGGGCTACGGCAAGCGCATCAGCAAGGACTTGAAGCTGGTGCAGATCGACATGGACTACCGCACCGTCGGCAAGAACCGCGACATCAGCTTAGGATTGGTCGGCGATCCCGGCGCGATCCTGGGTGCGGTGCTGCAGGCCGCATCGGGCCGCATCAAGGGCGACAAGCGACAGGCTCGCCAGCAATGGCTGAAGCAGTTGAGCGACGGCGAATCGGCTGCCGCCGAAAAGCTCATGCCCTTGTTCAAGTCGAACAGCGTGCCGATTCATCCCTACCGGGTCGCATGGGAGCTGAACGAGTTCTTGGGCGAGGACACCATCTATATCGGCGACGGCGGCGACGTGGTCACCATCTCCGCGCAAGCCGTGCGGCCGCGGAATCCGGGTCAGTGGATGGATCCGGGCGCGCTCGGCTCGCTCGGTGTCGGCACTGGTTTTGCGATTGCGGCCGGACTGGCCAACCCTTCCAAGGAAGTTCTCTGCTACTACGGCGACGGTTCCTTCGGCATGACCGCCTTCGACATGGAGACCGCCAACCGCTTCGGTGTTCCCTACCTCGCGGTCATCGGCAACAACTCGGCCATGAATCAAATTCGCTACGGCCAGCTGGCGAAGTACGGTGAACAGCGCGGCAATGTCGGCAATCTGCTGGGCGATGTCCCCTTCGGCAAGTTTGCCGAGATGCTCGGCGGCTACGGCGAAGAGGTGCGCGACCCCGCGCAAATCGCGCCGGCGCTGCAGCGCGCCCGCGAATCGATCAGAAAGTTGCGCCGCTCCGCGGTCGTCAACATCTGGGTCGACCCGCGGGAGTATGCGCCGGGCACCAAAAATCAAACGATGTATAAATGATCGGCGCTGGGGAATCGCATGAGTAAGGCATTGGACGGAGTCCGCATTCTCGACTTCACGCATGTGCAGTCGGGGCCAACCTGCACGCAATTGCTGGCTTGGTTCGGCGCGGACGTGATCAAGATCGAGAGGGCCGGCGCCGGCGATATCACGCGCGAACAGCTGCGCGACATACCGGACGTGGACAGCCTGTATTTCACCATGCTGAACCACAACAAGCGTTCGGTGACGCTCGACACGAAAAGCGAGGGCGGCAAACAGGTGCTCGAGAAGCTGGTGAAGCACTGCGATGTACTGGTGGAGAATTTCGCGCCGGGCGCTCTCGACCGCATGGGCTTCACCTGGGAGCGGGTGCAGGAACTCAATCCACGCATGATCCTCGCGTCGGTCAAGGGTTTCGGCCCCGGGCCGTACGAGGAATGCAAGGTGTACGAGAACGTCGCCCAGTGCGCGGGGGGCGCGGCCTCGACCACGGGGTTCGACGACGGGCCGCCGCTGGTGACGGGCGCTCAGATCGGCGACAGCGGCACCGGACTGCACCTGGCGCTCGGCATCGTGGCGGCGCTGTATCAGCGCAATGCGACCGGGCGCGGTCAACGGGTGCTGGCGGCGATGCAGGACGGCGTGCTCAACCTGTGCCGGGTGAAGCTGCGCGATCAGCAGCGTCTCGATCGCACTCACGTGATGAAAGAGTATCCGCAATACCCGAACGGCGAATTCGGCGCGGCCGTGCCGCGCGCCGCCAATGCATCGGGCGGCGGGCAGCCGGGAACCATCGTCAAGTGCAAGGGTTGGGAGACGGATCCAAACGCCTACCTGTACTTCATCACTCAGGCGCCGGTGTGGAAGGCCATTTGCAAAGTCATCGGCAAGGAGACGTGGCTCACCGATCCCGACTATGCGACGCCGGAGGCGCGGCTGCCCAGACTCAAGGAAGTGTTTGCGGCGGTCGAGTCGTGGACGGTGACCAAGACCAAGTTCGAGGCCATGGAATTGCTCAACGAGCACGACATTCCCTGCGGTCCGATCCTTTCCATGCAGGAGCTGGCCAATGAGCCCTCCTTGCGCAAGACCGGCACCATCGTGGAGGTGGATCATCCGCGGCGCGGCAAGTACTTGACGGTGGGCAACCCCATTAAAATGAGCGACAGCCCCACCGAGGTCAAACGCTCGCCCTTGCTCGGCGAGCACACCGATGAGGTGTTGGCGGAACTGGGCTACGCCGCTGCCGATGTGGCCGCGCTGAGATCGAAGAAGGTCATTTGAGCATGACGCCCGACAGGGATGCGGTCGGCAGGATCTTGAGCAAGGCCAGGGCCGCCGGGCGCCAGGCCCTGACCGCGCCCGAGGCGCGCGGCGTTTGCGAGGCGTATGGAATCGTCATCCCGAAAGAAGGGGTGGCCGGCAGCGCCGAGGAAGCGGCCGCGCTCGGCTCTCGCATCGGCTTTCCGGTCGTCATGAAAATCGTCTCGCCGCAGATCCTGCACAAGACCGAAGCGGGCGGCGTCATCGTCGGCGTCAAATCGGCCGAGGCGGCCAGGGACGCCTACGCCGCCATCGTCGCCAATGCCCGCCGGTACGACGCCAAAGCCGAGATACTCGGCGTGCAGGTCCAGCAGATGCTCGCCGGAGGCCAGGAGGTCATCATCGGCGCGGTCACCGATCCGGCCTTCGGCAAGCTCGTGGCCTTCGGTCTCGGCGGAATCTTGGTCGAAGTGCTCAAGGACGTCACCTTCCGCCTGGCCCCCGCGACCAACGAAGACGCGCTGTCCATGCTCGACGGAATTGCGGCGGCCGAGATTCTGCGCGGGGTGCGCGGCGCCAAGCCCGCGAACCGCGCCGCGCTCGCCTCCATGATCGAGACGGTTTCGGCGCTGATCGCGGATTTCCCGGAAATCTCGGAAATGGATTTGAATCCCGTGTTTGCCACGGATCAAGGCGCAACCGCGGCCGATGTGCGCATCGTGCTCGACTTCAATCCGGCGCCGGCGCGCGACCGCCCGAGTCAGGCGGACATCGTCGAGAAGATGACCCGCATCATGAAGCCCAAGGCCTTAGCGGTGATCGGCGCGTCGGCGGAGAACGGCAAGATCGGCAATTCCGTGATGAAGAATTTGATCAACGGCGGCTACCGGGGCGAGATCTACCCCATCCACCCCAGCGCCGACATCATCCTGGGCAAGAAAGCCTACAAGAGCGTCAAGGACGTGCCGGGCGAGATCGATGTGGCGGTGTTCGCCATCCCGGCGAAATTCGTGGCGGGGGCGTTGACCGAGGTGGGGGAGAAGAAGATCGCGGGCGCGATCTTGATTCCCTCGGGTTTCGCCGAGACCGGCAACGTGGCCGGCCAGAATGAATTGGTAGAGATCGGCCGCAAGTACGGGGTGCGCCTCATGGGCCCCAACATCTACGGTTTCTACTACACGCCCAGCAATTTGTGCGCGACTTTCTGCACGGCCTACGACGTCAAGGGCCATGCGGCGCTGTCCTCGCAGTCGGGCGGCATCGGCATGGCCATCATCGGCTTCTCGCGTTCCGCCAAGATGGGCGTGTCGGCCATCGTCGGGCTGGGCAACAAATCCGACATCGACGAAGACGACCTGCTCACGTTCTTCGAGCAAGACGAGAACACCACCATCATTGCGCAGCACTGCGAGGATTTGAAGGACGGCCGCTCCTTCGCCGAGGTGGCGAAGCGCGTGTCGAAGAAGAAACCCATCGTGGTCCTGAAGGCCGGCCGCACCAGCATGGGTGCGCGCGCCGCGAGCTCGCACACCGGCGCGCTCGCCGGCAATGACAAGATTTACGAAGATGTATTCAAGCAGTCGGGGGTCATTCGTGCGCGCAGCCTGCGCGATCTGCTGGATTTTGCGCGCGGCATTCCCGTGCTGCCGACGCCGCAGGGCAACAACGTGGTCATCATCACCGGAGCGGGCGGCTCAGGCGTGCTGTTGTCCGATGCCTGCGTCGACAACGGTTTGTCCTTGATGGCCATGCCTGCCGATCTCGACGCTGCCTTCCGCAAATTCATCCCGCCGTTCGGCGCGGCCGGCAACCCGGTGGATATCACCGGCGGTGAACCGCCGAGCACTTATCAGAACACGGTGCGCCTAGGCCTGCAGGATCCGCGCATCCATGCGCTGATTCTCGGCTACTGGCACACCATCATCACACCACCCATGGTGTTTGCGAAATTGATGGTCGACGTCGTGTCCGAGATGCGCGCCAAGGGCATTGAAAAGCCGGTGGTGGCTTCGCTGGCGGGCGACGTCGAGGTGGAGGAGGCGGCCGAGTATCTGTATGAGCACGGCATTCCGGCTTACGCCTATTCGACAGAGATTCCGGTCGCGGTTCTCGGCGCCAAGTATCAATGGGCGCGCGGCGCCGGGCTTATTCCGAAGGTATAGAACTGCGGGAAGATTTCACGATGTAAGGGTGGCTGGCAACGACGAGAATGATTTAAACAAACGCGTTTCACGAGGGATTACACAATGCTTAAACTTAGATTGGCAAAGCCTATGCTGGTGGCGCTTGCGGCATGTGCCGCCAGCGTCGCCTTCAGCGGCGTCGTCTTTGCGGACGACGCTCAAACCCAAGCACTGCAGGAACAGATGCGCGCCATGCAGCAGCAGATGCAGGAGCTGCAAAGGAAACTCGACGCGCTGACCCGGCAGCAGGCAAATCCGCCGCCCGCCGTGCAGGCGGCGCCGCCTCCGCCGCCGGCGGGAATCGGGCCGAGCGTCGCCAAGGAAGCGCCCAAGGAACCCAAGTTCGAGAAGTTCCTCAGCGGTTTCTACGGCACTCTGGATGTCTCATTCGACGACACCACGAAGGGCATCAATGGGCTGGTCGCGTACCACTACGCGCTCATCGATCCAACCAATCCAAATTCCGGTTCGCAGATCGACCCGACCAATCCGAGCCCGAAGGGCGGACCGGTGGGCCGCGTCGGCTACATGCCGGCGTTCTCGACCAACAAGTCGGTCATCGGCTACCGCGGTTCGCACAAGATCGCCGGCAGCGACACGGATTTCATTTATCAAATCGAGACTCAGCCGTCCGTGACGTCGGCGCCAGGCCTCAACACCTCGCAATACCAGCAATCCAACGTGGTCAAGGGTGCCATCGGCTATGGCGACACCTTCCTCGGGTTCGCCAATCCGGGCTGGGGCAAGATCAAGGTCGGCACGACTTATTCGCCCTATAAGAAGTCGACGGACCGGATGAACCCCTTCTCCGGCATGCTGGGCGACTACGGCGTCGTCATGGGCAACAGCGGCGGCGACAACCGCGTCGAGTTCGGCACCCGGCTCGACCATTCGATCTGGTACGAATCGCCGAAATTCGGCGGCGTATTCAGCTTCGATGCGCTGATTTCTCCGGGCCAGAACCGCACCTACAATGATGTCGTGCAGTCCTCCGGCTCGTCGGATTGCAACGGCGGCAATCAGCCGGGCAGCGGCAACTTGCTGCTTAATTGCGACGACGGCGGATTCGGCGACGCCTACAGCGTCGACATCAAGTTCGAGAGCGGACCGGTGTATGCCACCGCCGCGTACGAGATGCACATGGGCGTGAACCGCAACAGCGACGGCATCGGCTCCAACAGCCCCATCTACGGCTACTTGGCGAACACCAATTCACCGCTGCTGGATTTCGCGACCTATAATTTCCTCGTGGGCGAATTTCCGGGTGTGGCGGCCAATGACGGCTACTCACCGCCGTATCTGAACGATATTGCGGATGAGTCCGCTTTCAAGGTCGGCGTGCAATACACGTTTGATTTCGGTCTGGCGGTGAGCGGGATCTACGAGTACCTGAAGCGCAACCTGCCGGCGGATCTGCAGTTCCAGAACGAGCGGCAGAGAAACGGCTTGTGGTTCGCGCTGTCGGAGGATTTCTCAGTGAAAGACAATGTCAGTGTCGGCTGGGCACATGCCGGCGCCACGCCGGGGGATCCGGGCGGGCAGCACAACTACAACCCGACCAACACCAACGATACCGCGAACATGTACACCATCGCGTGGAAGCACAAGTTCGACAAGTACCTGACCTGGTACCTCGATGCGGCCGATACCATCAACAACGGCAATGCCCACTACGATATCGGCGCCGGCGGCCGCGGGCTCACCACCGATTGTCACGATGGCACGAATACCACGGTCATCGACTACAGCAGCGCGGGCAACACCACCTGGGGCGGATGTCATGAGGTGGGCTTTTCCACGGGGGTGAACTACAAGTTCTAGCCGGTCTCGAGTAAGCTTAAGGGCATCTCAGCATGCGGCCGGGGGCGATGGCGCTTCCGGCCGCCTTCCGTAAGATCCAACGAGTCGGGCGCAGATTCCCTGCGCCGCGGGTGAACGTCATTGAAGATAGCGATCATCGGCGCCGGCGCGATCGGCGGTTATGTGGGAACCCGGCTGGCGCTGGCCGGAGAAGACGTGACCTTCATCGCCCGCGGGGCGAATCTGGAGGCGTTGCGTAGCCGCGGAATTCGTCTGCTGTCGGCGGACGGCACTGAGGAGACCGCGCCGAACGTGAAGGCGACCAATGACTACGCCGCGGCCGGCGCCCAGGATGTGGTCATTCTCGCCATGAAAGCGCATCAGCTCGAATCGGTGGCTGCGCAGGTGCCGACATTATTCGGACCGGACACAGTCGTGGTGCCGATGCAAAATGGAATACCGTACTGGTACTTTCATGGCTATCCCGGAGAACTTGCCGGGACCCGGGTGAAGAGCGTCGATCCGAGCGGATTGATCGGCGAGCAGATTCCCTGCGAGCGCGTCATCGGTTGCGTGGTGTATCCGGCCGCCGAATTGCTCTCGCCTGGAGTCGTCAAACACGTCGAAGGCAATCGTTTTCCGGTCGGCGAACCGAATGGGGAGAGCAGCGCGCGCGTTTTGCGCGTGTCGGAGTGCTTCATCAGAGGCGGCCTGCAGGCGCCGGTGCTCAAAGACATCCGCGCCGAGATTTGGCTCAAGCTCTGGGGCAACTTGACCTTCAATCCGATCAGCGCCCTGTCCCGTGCCACGTTGGCCGGCATCTGTCAGTATCCGCCCAGCCGCGCCGTTGCCGCGGCGATGATGACCGAGGCGCAGACCGTCGCCAACAAGCTCGGCATCACCTTTCGCGTATCCATCGAGAAGCGCATCAATGGCGCGGAGCGGGTGGGGCACCACAAGACCTCGATGCTGCAGGATGTCGAATCCGCGCGCACGCTCGAGATCGAGGCGCTGCTGGGCTCGGTGGTCGAACTTGCGCGGTTGACCCAAACCCCGACTCCGCATCTCGATACCGTGTATGCGCTGACGACTCTCTTGGCAAAGACCCTGGATGAGGATAGGGCGAAGCGGTCATAAATCGCGGCGCCGGAAACTTTCGCGCCAGCACGGCCTTGGACTCTACAATTTCCCTCCATTCACGAGATCAGACATGAATGTTCACGAATATCAAGGCAAGGAAATATTGCGCAAGTTCGGGGTGGCCACGCCGCGCGGCATCCCCTGCTTCTCGGTAGCGGAGGCGGATTCCGCGGCACGTGAACTCGGCGGCAAGGTCTGGGTGGTGAAGGCGCAGATTCATGCCGGCGGCCGCGGCAAGGGCGGCGGCGTGAAGGTGGCGAAATCGCTTGCAGAAGTCCATGAACATGCCTCGAAGATCCTCGGCATGACCCTGATCACCCATCAAACGGGTCCCGCAGGCCGCCTGGTCAAGCGTCTGCTGGTGGAGGAGGGGGCCGATATCGCCAAGGAGCTGTACTTAGGGCTGGTGGTCGACCGCGGCACGCAGCGGGTGACCTTGATGGCGAGTTCCGAGGGCGGGATGGACATCGAAGAAGTCGCGGCTCACACCCCGGAGAAGATACACAAGGTCGCCATCGATCCGATAATGGGTCTCACGGACGCGCAGGCCGGCGAGGCGGCGCGCAAAATCGGCGTGCCGGACGCGTCGGCGCCGGAGGCGCGAAAGCTCATGCAGGGTCTGTATCGGGCATTTGTCGACTGCGATGCATCGCTGGCAGAGATCAACCCCTTGATCGTCACCGGCGACGGCCGCGTGTTGGCGCTCGATGCCAAATTGAATTTCGACTCCAATGCGCTATTCCGCCACCCCGAGATCGTTGCGCTGCGCGATCTGGACGAGGAAGACCCCGCCGAGGTCGAGGCCTCCAAGTTCGACCTCTCGTACATCTCGCTCAACGGCAATATCGGTTGCCTGGTCAACGGCGCCGGACTGGCGATGGCCACCATGGACACCATCAAGCTGTTCGGCGCTGAGCCCGCGAATTTTCTCGACGTCGGCGGCGGCGCCACGGCGCAAAAAGTGACTGAAGCATTCAAGTTGATGCTGAAGAATCCCGCCGTCAAGGGCATTTTGGTGAACATTTTCGGCGGAATCATGCGCTGCGACACCATCGCCGAAGGCGTCATCGCCGCGGCCCGGGAAGTGAAGCTGAGCGTTCCACTGGTGGTGCGCATGAAGGGCACGAACGAGGAGTTGGGGCGTCAAAAATTGCGGGACTCCGGCCTGCCCATCATATCCGCCGACAACATGGCCGACGCGGCGCAGAAAATCGTTGCTGCGGTTGCCGGACGATAGGACAACATCATGAGTATTTTGATCGATAGGAACACCCGGGTGATGACCCAGGGCATCACCGGCAAGACGGGCGCTTTCCATACCCGGCTGTGCCGCGACTATGCCTACGGCAAGGAATGCTTCGTCGCCGGCGTGAATCCTCACAAAGCGGGCGAGAGTTTCGAGGGCATTCCGATTTTCGGCAGCGCCCGCGAAGCGAAGCAACAGACCGGGGCCACCGTATCGGTGATTTATGTGCCGCCGGCCTTCGCCGCCGGCGCCATCGACGAGGCCGTCGACGCCGACCTCGATCTGGTCATCTGCATCACCGAAGGGGTGCCGGTGCGCGACATGATCGCGACCCGCCACCGGATGCGCGGCAAGAAAACCCGATTGGTGGGACCCAACTGTCCCGGCGTGATTACGCCGGATGAGATCAAGATCGGCATCATGCCGGGGCACATCCACAAGAAGGGGCGCATCGGCGTCGTGTCGCGCTCCGGGACCCTGACCTACGAGGCCGTCGGCCAGTTGATGGACTTAGAATTGGGACAATCCACCTGCGTCGGCATCGGCGGCGACCCGGTGAACGGCCTGAAGCATATCGACGTCATGCGGCTGTTCAACGACGATCCGGAAACCGATGCCGTCATCATGGTGGGTGAGATCGGCGGCGACGATGAGGAAACCTGCGCACGCTGGATCAAACTTCACATGAAGAAGCCGGTGGTCGGATTCATCGCGGGTGTGACGGCGCCGCCGGGCAAGCGTATGGGCCATGCGGGGGCGATCATTTCCGGGGGAAAGGGCACGGCAAGCGAAAAGCTGGCCGTGATGGAGGAGTGCGGGATCAAGGTGACCAGAAACCCGGCAGACATGGCGGCGCTGCTCAAGTCGGTGCTTTGAGATGCAGTGGGCTCGATTTCGGTCGAACGACGGCCGGATCGGGTTCGGTACATTGAACAATACGCACATCGCCGAATACCAGGGTGATTTGTTCGGCGCGCCGCGGCTGACGGGGCGCCAAGTGCCGATCAGCGAGTGCACGCTGCTGAGTCCGTGCGCGCCCTCGAAGATCGTCGCTTTGTGGAATAACTTCCACGAGCTCAGCGCGAAGCTCGGCAAAGCGCTGCCCGCGCATCCGCTGTTCCTCATCAAACCGGGCACCTCGGTCATCGGCTCCGGCGAGTCGATTCGTAGGCCAAGCGGCTATTCAGGAAAGATCGCGTTTGAAGGCGAGCTCGGCATCGTCATCGGCAGGCAGTGCAAGGACGTGGCGCTGTGCGAGGCAGCCGAACACATTTTCGGCTACACCTGCGTCAACGATGTGACCGCCGCCGGTGTGCTGAACGAGAACCCGGACTTCGCGCAATGGTGCCGGGCAAAAGGTTACGATACCTTTGGTTGCCTGGGTCCGGTCATCGAGACCGAATTGGATTGGGCGCGGGAGCGGGTGGTGACGCGCCTCGACGGGGCGGAACGTCAAAATTTCCCGCTGTCGGACATGATCATGCCGCCGGAGGAGTTGGTGAGCCGAATTTCCCACGACATGTCGCTTCTGCCCGGTGACGTGATCGCCTGCGGGACCTCGCTGGGCGTCGGTTCGATCAAGGACGGCGGCGCCGTCGAAGTATCCATCGCCGGAATCGGCACCCTGGTGAACAGGTTGAGCGCGACCCCACCATGAGCCCTGCCGTCGGCTCTGCCGCGCCGCGCGAGTTGCTGCGGAGCATGTTCGACGCCGCCATCGCCTCGGCGCAGCCGGCGCTGTGTGTTCCTCCCGAGCTGCCGGATCCGCCGCGGGGCAGGCTCATTGTGGTCGGCGCCGGCAAGGCCTCGGCGGCCATGGCGCGAGCCGTGGAGGACAACTGGAGCGGCCCCTTGTCCGGATTGGTGGTGACGCGCTACGGCTATGCCGTGCCCTGCGAGCGCATCGAGATCGTCGAGGCCGCGCATCCGGTGCCGGATGCGGCGGGCATGCACGCCGCGCAGCGCATGCTGGAACGCGTCGGCGGATTGACCGAGAATGATCTGGTGCTGTGTCTGTTCTCCGGCGGCGGCTCCGCGCTATTGCCGCTGCCCGCGTCCGGACTGAACCTCGACCTCAAGCAAAACATCAGCCGCGCGCTGCTCGCGAGCGGCGCGACCATTCGCGAAATGAACTGCGTGCGGCGCCACCTGTCCGCCATCAAGGGCGGCCGGCTCGCTGCCGCGTGCCACCCGGCTCAGGTGCTCACCCTGCTCATCTCCGACGTCCCGGGGGATCGTCCGATCGACATTGCCTCGGGGCCCACGGTGGCGGACCCAACCACTTGCGCCGATGCCCTCGCCATCCTGCGCCGTTACACCATCGATTTGCCGCCGCCCGTGCTCGAGTTGTTGGAGAGCGGCCGCGGGGAGTCGGTGAAGCCCGGCGATCCACGCATCGGCCACGCCGCCGTGCGCATCATCGCGACTCCGCAAATGGCGTTGGAAGCGGCGGCCCGGGTGGCGCGCGCCGCGGGCATCGCACCCTGCATCCTGGGCGACGCCATCGAAGGCGAGGCACGCGACGTGGGCAAGGTGCTGGGTGCGGTGGCAATGCAGGCAGCCGAACGCAACCAACCCGTCGCGGCGCCCTGCGTGTTGCTCTCCGGCGGCGAGACCACGGTCACCGTGCACGGCAGCGGCCGGGGAGGACGCAACGTCGAGTATCTGCTGTCGCTGGCGATCGCGCTCGAAGGCCACCCACGCATCTATGCGTTGGCCGGCGACACCGACGGGGTCGATGGCCAGGAGGAGATCGCCGGCGCCTATATCGGACCCGATTCGCTCGACCGCGCCTGGTCGCGCGGTCTGAAGCCCAGGGACATGCTGGCCAATAACGACGGCCATGGTTTTTTCGCGGCGCTCGGCGACTCGGTGGTCACCGGACCCACGCTGACCAACGTCAACGATTTCCGCGCCATACTCATCGAGAGCGCTGACAAGTCAGTTTAAGTGCGCAGATAGCTCGCGCCGTTCACGTCGATGACGCATCCCGTCATCGCGGCGGGTGCGTCGAGTGCGCAGTAGACCGTGGCTTGCGCGATCTCATCCGACTGGTTCACTCGGCCCAGCGGATGTTGAGCGAGGATGGCGGGACCTTCGGGTCCGCCGAGATGACCCGCGGCCATCTCGGTCTCCACCCAACCGGGGGCGAGACAGTAAACGTAGATGGCGCGGGGCGCGAGGCCCTTGGCGAGGGACTGGGACAGTGCGTTGAGTCCTGCCTTGCTCGCGGCATAGGCCGGGCAATCAGGTTCGCCGCGGAAGGCGCCTCGCGAGGAAATGTTGACGATTCGGCCGCGGCCGAACCATTCATCCACGGGAGCGGCTCGGGCGCCCATGTGTTGGGCGGCGAGCAGCGACAGGTTCGCGGGACCGACGAGATTGGCTGCCAGCGTGAGCTGCCACGCGGACTGCCAGGATTCATAGCCGGTCGTCAGCGGCGGGTGCTCGACATACAACCCGGCGTTGTTGACCAGCACATTGACGGCGCCAAAGCGGTCGATGACCTGCTGCCAGAGCCGGGTGGTTGCCGCCGGGTCGGCAAGGTCCGCCGCAAAGATCGCGTGCCCCGTCCCCGCAAGTTGCGCGAGCGCCGCCTCGGCGGCGTCCCGGTTGCTGCGGTAATGCAGCGCGATGCGCACGCCGCGTTCGGCCAACCGCAGGGCGATGACGCGGCCGATGCCGCGCGAGGCGCCGGTCACCAAGGCGACGTGGTTGGAAAGACTGCGATTGTCCGCCATAAGGCGGCCGATCTTACCTCAAGGCATGGCCTCGATGGCCTTGAACAGGCGTTTCATGGCATCGACGCGCGCGACGTAGTCGCGCGCGTCATGATCTCCGCATCGCTCTCCTGGCGTCAATCGCAATCCGCGCCGCACGTAGGCATCGCCGGCTCCCGCGCCGCAGAGATGAATGACGGCGGCCAATTCCTGTTGCCGCTCGGCCGGCGCGAACTTCACATGATGGTGTTCCAGCGCGCCGGCCACGCTGCGATCGAGATACGCGGCGGTAAGTTCGACCGCATGCGAGGGGATGACCCGCGTATAAAGAGAGTTGAACCAGCAGGAGTGCCAGTCATTCCACGGCCCGTCCTCCGCGACCGTGTGGTCATGGATGCAATAACGCCGGGCTTCCGCAAATGTGCCGTCAGTGATCTGGTACATGCCCACCGCGCTCGAGGCGGGGCGATACACTTCGAAGGGCTTGAGCTTGAATGACCAGCGCCAATAGGTGCGCACCACCGGGTTGCCGGAACCCTCGACTTGCGCGAGCGCGGCGAGCAGCTCGGGGGAAATCACACTGGTCGAGTTCTTCTGAAACAGCGGCGCGTATTGCCGCCAGGTCTCGGCCGGCGTCTTGTTGAGCGTGCCGCTGACGGGAAAGAATAGCTCCGATGGCTTGCGCACAACCTGGTAGAGCCAATTGCAGATCAGCCACAGCAGCACTGCCAGCGACAGCACCCACAGCACTTGCGCCAGCAAGGGCGCGCGCCTGAATGCGCGCAGGGCGCGCCGCCGCGTGCGGGCGCTCGGCAGGAACCGGGCGAAGCGCCGGCGGCGGCGTTTATTCGAGCCTTTCGACATTGCGCAAAGCGGGAAACAGCTTCATCCACAACAGGGCGACGGCGATGGTGCCCACTCCGCCCAAGACGACCGCCGGCACCGCTCCGAACAGGGCCGCGGTGAGGCCGCTTTCGAATTCTCCGAGCTGATTGGAGGCGTTGACGAACAGATAATTCACGGCACCGACGCGGCCGCGCATGGCATCCGGCGTCGACAGTTGCACCAGCGCTATTCTGATCACCACACTCACGGTGTCGGCGGCGCCCATGACTGTCAAGGCCAGAACCGACAACCAAATGGAATGCGATACCGCGAACACGACGGTGGTCAGGCCGAAGACCATCACGGCTTGGAACATCCGCACGCCCACCCGGCGGCTGATGGGATGGCGAGCCAGCACCGCAGACATGATCAATGCGCCGACGGCGGGCGCGCCCCGCAGCACTCCCAGTCCCCAGGGACCGGTGTGCAGGATGTCGCGGGCATAGATCGGCAGCAGCGCGGTGGCTCCGCCGAGCAGAACGGCGAATAGATCGAGCGAGATGGTGCCCAGTATTGCAGGGTTGCTGCGCACGAATCCGACGCCGGCGAACAAGGAGGCGAGCGTCGGCGGCTCCGGCGCGGCCGCGCGGGACTTGAGTTTGATCGCTCCGACCATGAGTCCCGACAACAGCCAACAGGCCGTCATCACCGCGTAGGGTGCGCCGGGGGCCGCGGCGTACGCCAGGCCGCCCAGCGCCGGACCGCTGATCGTCGCCACCTGCCAGACGGCGGTGGAGACCGCCGTGCCCTGCTGCATCAGGCCTTCGGGCGCGACACCGGGGAGCAACGCCGCCGCCGCCGGGCTTTCGAAGGCGATGGCCACGCCGAAAACCGCCATGGCCGCGAAAATCTCCGCGACGCTGAGCCATCCGCCGAGGGTGCCCCAAGCCAGAAATGC
>Ga0193726_1000758_pt1 | contig 30266 bp, 28 predicted proteins | sample H2c1metaG_FD_144928 | JGI IMG/M metagenome (GOLD analysis project Ga0193726, IMG submission 144928) | Soil microbial communities from a riparian zone of the East river system, Colorado, United States - H2c1 | ecosystem: Environmental > Terrestrial > Soil > Riparian zone | place: USA: East River... | reverse complement strand
CATCGACGACCTTTCGCGCGACTGGTTCGGCGAATTTACGGTTGTCTGGAAGCCGAAAACTTCCCGCGCCCGATCGCTGTCATTGGGGATGCAGGGCGATGAGGTTCGCTGGCTGCGCCGCAGCCTTAATGCCTTGGGGGGTGGTGCTTCGGATCCGGAACACGCCGATGTGTACGATCAAGAACTGGCGATTGCGGTGCAGAATTTCCAGCGTGAGCATCGGCTCAACGTCGATGGAATTGCCGGGGTGCAAACCCAGGTCGTGCTCGACACCGCATTGGCCGATCCCACCTCACCTTTGTTGCTGTCCAATGCGCTTCGCGGCGGCTAGGAAATTCCATGTCCTTTATTCTCGACGCATTGAAGAAATCTGAAATCGAACGGCAACGCCAGTCCCAACCGGGATTGATGGATACGCCGACGGCGCAGCGGCGCGGCCCGCTGCCCCTCTGGGCGATATTGCTCGGCGCGCTGCTGGCCATCAACGTGGTTGTGCTCGCCGTGATGTTGCTGCGGAGCGCCCCGGCGGCGCCATCGCCCCCGAAAAAGAACCCGGAGCACTCTGCGGTTGCGGAGGACAAGGCACCGGCGGTGGCGGATCACTTCAGTCCCTTGGGACAGACTCCGGTATTCGCGCCCGAAATTCCTGTGACGGCCGCGGATGACGTTTCAAAGGGGACCGGCGCCGTGTCTGAGGTCGCGCCTCTCGCCCCGCCGCTCGGCACGCCTCATTCCATTGCACAGCGTTCCGCTCCGCGACCCGCGCTGCACCGGCCCGATCCGGTGCTGATCGATGAGGATGCCAAGGCCGACAACGAGGAAGTGCTGCCGTCTATCAACGAAATCAACCTAACGGGCGCGCAGGCCCTGCCCGAACTGCACTTGGACGTGCATGTGTATGCGACCAAGGCTGCTGAGCGTTTCGTTTACATCAACATGCGCAAATATCATGAAGGCAACACCCTGCCCGAAGGCCCGGTCGTCGAGCACATCCGGCGCGATGGCGTGGTGCTGAACTATCAGGGACTGCGCTTCGTATTGCCGCGGCAATCATGATTTGCAGCTGTCGGCCAGGCGCCGCAGCGCATCGCCTGTCATCCGGTAGTTGACCCAGGCCGCGTCCGCCTGCGCGCCCAAGCGTTCATAGAATTCGCGCGAGGGCCGGTTCCAGTCGAGAACTTGCCATTGAAAGCGGCCGCAATCGCGCTCCAGCGCCAGCGCCGCCAGATGGCTCAAGAGTGATTTGCCGATGGCGCGGCCGCGATACGCCGGACGCACGAAAAGATCCTCCAGGTACAACCCGGGTTTACCGAGAAAGGTCGAAAAATTATGAAAGAACAGGGCAAAGCCGGCCGGCTCACCGTCGAAGCGGGCGATCACCGCCTCGGCGCCCGGCTTCGGTCCGAACAGCGCTTTGTCTATCGACGCCTCGGTGGCGACGCTCTCGTGCCGCAGTTTCTCGTAGTCGGCGAGTTCATTGATCAGGGTGAGAATCAGCGGCACGTCCGAGGATTTTGCCGGTGAGATGTCGAGACCGGAAGGTTGCGTCATTGAAGCTCAGGCCCCTGTGGGCGCGTTAGGCCCGATCATGCGATGATAATCCCATGCGCAAGATTTTAACGCTGACCATGAGCGGTTTGGTGACCGTGCTGCCGTTGGCGTTGACGGTGTATGTGATTTGGTGGCTGGTGAATACTGTCGAGGGTTGGCTGCGGCGTGCGTTGATTGCATTGGGCATCGTCAGCCCCGAGCACTATTGGCCGGGCTTGGGTTTGATCGCAGGCTTTCTATTGCTGCTGTTCGTCGGGGGCGTGGTGAACGCCTACGCGGGCAAAATCCTGCTCAAGTACTGGGACGATTTTTTGGGACGGATTCCGTTTGTGAAGACCCTGTACGGTGGATTTCGCGATGTCGTGAGCCTGTTGCCGTCCGGCAGCGGCGAGAAGCGCGACTTGCAGCGGGTGGTGTTGGCCCGGTTTGCCGACGTGCATGCCATCGGCTTCGTCACCCGCGAAGATGTGCCCACCGTATTGTTGGCGCACGGCGGCCAGGATTGGGTAACCGTGTATTTTCCGATGAGCTACGCCTTTGGCGGCTATACGATTTATCTGCCGCGGGACCGTGTTCAACCGCTGGACATCTCGGTCGAGGATGCCATGCGCCTGGCGATCACCGCGGGCTTGACGGCGGCCGGCAATCGCAGCCATCGCTAAAGGCTGGTTTGACTCGTGGTCAAACACGGATTGAAATTTCTGCTTCTGGGGATTGCGGTGTTGCACCCGGGCGCAGCATCGCCAACCACCGCCTCTTCAGTGAATCCGAAATCGGAAGCCTATAAATTCCAAGTCTGGCGGAGGGATGCCGTGGCGGCGCTCGCGGCTCGACCGGACGCGAATTCCCTGGCAACGGCGGCCGCGTTGGGATTTACCAATAGCTACGCCGCTCCGTCTGCGGCGCCCGCGGCGCTGCAGCTCATCGCCCGCGCCAGTGAGTTGGCGCCGCAGAATGCGGCCATCGGCTGGCTGCATCTGCAGCTGTGCGACGCCGCTCCCGGCTGCGATAGCCGCGAAGTCGCGATTGTCCTGCGCTGGGTCGACCCGGATAACGGCGCGGCCTGGCTGTCTCAATTGTCGACCGCGTACAAGGACAAGGACACGATTGAAGTCGATCGGGTGCTTGCCGACATGGCGCGCGGTACGCGCTTCGATCTTTACTACAACCAGCTCACGGTGCTGATGTTCGATGCGCTGAGCGGTGTGCGCCGCGAGTTGCCGGCCGGCGTGGTTGCATCCGATACCGCGAAATTGACCGCGCTCGCCGGCGTCGCCAATGCCGAGATCATTCCGCCCCTCTCGCCGTTGATCGATTCCTGCCGGGAATCAACCGCCTTGAGCGAGCGGCGCGAGGATTGCCTGAAGCTGGCAAAAATCATGCAGAGAGGCGACACCGTGATCGTGCAAATGGTGGGTTTCAGCATCGAGAAACGCCTGGTGCCGCCGGACAGCAAGGAGGCCAGGAGCCTCGCCGAGCGCCGGCGCCTGCTGGAATGGCGCGTAAACGCAGCCGGTAAATTGGACTCTTCCATTCTGCCCTGGACGCAAAACGCGCGGGCGCGTACACGGCTGGCGGAAATGCGCTTGAGGCCGCGCGAAGAAGATGTTTGCATAGCCTTACTACGGCATCACAAAATGGCGCTCGAGCCGGCGGAGAATCACCGATGATCGATTTGTACTACTGGCCCACCCCGAACGGCCACAAGATCACGATGTTTCTGGAAGAGATGGCCATGCCCTACACCATCGTCCCGGTAAACATCGGCAAGGGCGAGCAGTTCAGGCCGGAATTTCTAGCCATTTCGCCGAACAATCGCATGCCGGCGATCGTCGATCATTCGCCGCTGGAGCGCGGCGCGCCGATTTCCGTGTTCGAATCCGGTGCAATATTGTTGTACCTGGCGGACAAGAGCGAGAAATTCATTCCAAACGAGTCGCGCGGCCGAGTCGAGGTGCTGCAGTGGCTGTTCTGGCAGGTGGGCGGACTTGGACCGATGCTCGGACAAAATCATCATTTCACCAGGTATGCGCCCGAGAAGATTCCCTACGCCATCGATCGCTACGTCAATGAGACCAATCGCCTCTATGGCGTATTGAACAAGCGCCTTGCCGATCGGGAATTCCTGGCCGGTTCCTATTCCATCGCCGACATGGCCTGTTATCCGTGGATCGTGCCGTATGAGGCGCAGGGTCAAAAGCTCGAGGACTTTCCGCACCTCAAGCGCTGGTTCGAGGCCATCAAGGCACGGCCCGCGACGTTGCGCGCCTATGAAAAAGGCGCCGCCATCAGCAGCAACACCACCGTGACCGAAGAGGCGAAAAAGATCCTGTTCGGTCAAACGGCGCAGACGAACGCGCCGGGCTAAAGGCTCCGGCCATGTGCCGCCGGACGGGGGTGAGCCTCAAGGCGATTTGACATCGTGCGACTTGAACCACGCCAGCACATAAGCCGTCTTGTCGATGAGCAGGCTCGGCCGGGCGGAAATATCATGCGAGGCGTTGGGAACCCGCACGAGCGCGGTATCGACTTTGCGAAGTTTCAGCGCTTGATAGAATTGTTCGGCTTCGCTTGACGGCGTGCGGTAGTCCACCTCGCCCGTCATCAGCATGGTCGGGGTCTTCACGTTGCCGACATAGGCCAGCGGCGATCGCTTCCAATAGGCCTGCATGTCGTCCCAGGGGAACTCGCCGAACCAGTAGCGATAGAAGTAGTTGTTCATGTCGCCGGTCAGCACGAAACTGGTCCAATTGATCACGGGCTTGACGACCACGGCGGCGCGAAAGCGATCCGTGTGACCGACGATCCACGCGGTGAGCACGCCGCCGCCGCTGCCGCCGGTAACGAACAACCGCTGGATGTCGATGTAGCCGCGCCCGAGCACCGCATCGACCCCCGACATCAAGTCATCGTAGTCCTTGTTGGGATAGTCATGATGAATGAGATTGGCGAATTCCTCGCCATAGCCGGTGCTGCCGCGCGGATTCATGTACAGCACCACGTAGCCTGCCGATGCGTAGAGCTGTATTTCCGCGGCGAAGCTCGGCGCATACATGGCGAACGGCCCGCCGTGAATCTCCAGAACGAAGGGGTACTTTTTGGCGGGATCGAAGCCGGGCGGCTTGACGATCCAGCCCTGCATGCGCCGATGATCAGCTGAGGAGTCGAAGCTGATTTCTTCGAGCGCGCCGATGGTGCGCTGCCCCAGAAGATTGTCGCTCAAGGGCTTGAGCGTGGTGATATCGCGCATCGATGTGCCGGTGGCCAGCACCGCGGGAGCTGTCGCGCTGGCCTTGGTGAAGGCGAATCGGCCGTTCGAGGAAATCGAAAAAGAACCGCCCGAATAGGGACGGGTAACGTCGCTGCCTCCCACCCCGTCCGCGAGGACGCGCATCTTGCCCAGAAGGTCGACGGCGGCAATCTTCGTCGAGCCGCGATCGTCATACTGGAAGACCACTTGCTTGCCGTCGCCCAGCCATTTCGGCGACGCCGCATCACGATCGAGCGAGGCGGTGAGCGAGCGCGAATGACTGCCGTCGCTGTCCATGACATAAAGCTGCGTCGCCTGATAACCCAACTGCTTGTCATCGAAGCCCAGGTAGGCGATGTGCTTGCCGTCCGGCGAGGGCACGGGATGACGGTCGGGACCGCGTCGATCGGTCAGCGCGTGGATGGAGCCGTCCACCAAGTCGACCCGGTAAATCTCGCTGTCCAAAGGATCGTAGTCGGCATCGGCGCGGCGATTGGCGCCGACCAATACGCCGCTGCCGTCGGCTGTGAACGCCGGCGGACCTTGATGATCGAAATCGCCCCTCGTCAATTGCCGCGCAGCGCCGCCGTCGGCGGACACGACGAACACCTGGCTGAATGAGCTCGGCAGATAGCCCTCGCCGTCGGCGCGAAAAACCATCCGGTCAATCAGCTTCGGCGGATCGGCCCATTTGGCATTCTTGGGCGCCTCCGGCAATTCCACTTTCAAGGGCTTGCGCTCCTGAGCCACGGGCATGGTGAAGGCGAGCCATTTGCCGTCCGGCGACCACGCCAGGCCACTGGGCGCATCGGGGAAATTGCTGATGGGCGCGCTGACCCCGCTGGCCGTCCAATGCATGAAGAGCTGCGCGGAACCATCGGCGCTGCGTCCGATGTAGGCGATGCGCGTGCCGTCCGGCGACCAGCGCGGCGAGCCGCTGGTCGGCGCACTGGACAATGGCCGCTCATTCTTGCCATCGACTCCGACCAGCCAGACGCTGCCGCGGGCCCGATCGGACTTGATGTCGTAACCCATGCGCACATAGGCGATGCTGCGTCCGTCGGGCGAAACCTGCGGATCGGCCGCCCATTGAAGATCGAACACGTCGAGCGGCTTAAATGCCGGTTTCTGCGACTGCGCAAGAAGCGGCGTGCTCACGCTGAGGATGAGAATCGTCGCGGCGCAAAATCGATTCAGCGAAGACCGCCGCACTGCAAATCGTTCAAGCATTGTTGATCTCTTTGCCGGCCACCCAGCAGTAACGTTGATGTTCATTGACGATTCCCACCGCCTGCATGAAGGCGTAGCAAATGGTGGATCCCACGAATTTAAAGCCCTTTTGCTTTAGATCCTTGCTCATCGCGTCGCTATGCGTCGTCGATTGCGCAATGCCGTCGAGATAGAGCGGTCGGCGGCGCAGCACCTTGCCGTCCGTAAACTGCCAAATGTAGTCGGTGAACGATCCCAGCGAGGAGCGGATCTGCAGGTAGGCGGCGGCATTCGCGATGAATGCCTCCACTTTGAGGCGATTGCGGATGATGCCGGGATCTTGCAGCAGACGCCGGCGTTTCGCGGCGTTGTAACGAACCATTTTCTCGGCGTCAAAATGGTCAAATGCCTGCCGATAGGTGTCGCGCTTGCGCAGCACCGTTATCCAGCTCAAGCCCGCTTGCGCGCCTTCCAGACACAGCATCTCGAACAGAGGGCGATCCGCGCGCAGCGGCACGCCCCATTCGCTGTCGTGATAGGCAACGTACACGGGGTCCGGCGGACACCATGCGCAGCGCAGCTTGCCGTCGGCATGGCGCTGGGCCTTCAATTTCCGGGGACTCATTGCCTTCGGATCGCGATCAATGCGATTTGGCAGCAATCACCTCGATTTCAACCAGCGCCCCGGGAGCGGCGAGGGCGGCGACTTGCACGGCACTGCGCGATGGCTTGTTGGGCTGTTCGGCGGTGGCGAAAAATTGCTTGTATCCAGCCATCATTCCGGCGAAATCCATTTTATTGTCCTTGGCCGGATCAGCCACCAGGAATATCGTCATTTTGACCACATCACCCATGACGAGTCCGAGCCTGGCGAGCGTGCCTTTGATGGCGTTGAGCGCGCCGACGGTTTGAGTTTCCGTGTCGCCATAGGCGGCCACGCTGCCTTTCGGCGCATCCTTGTTGATCACCGGCGCCAAAGCCCCGCTCAAGAAATACGTGTCGACGCCGGCTCTGACCGTGACCGCCGAGGAAATCGGGAAATCGTTGCCATCCGGCAGTGGCAGACGCTCGACTTTTTTCGAGTCGGCGGCAAAGACCGACGGCGCTGCCGACACCAATACCAAAACACCCGCGGCGAGAATGAGCTTGCGCCCTTGGATCTTGCTAAACATCGCATCCCCTAGTGATTCAACCGTGCAGTCGCACGGCGTGACGGACCTTATAGACCAATTCAATGCAATCGACCCCGCGCGTGCGGCGCGCGGTGCTGCGGATTTCGTGCATGAGCTTGAGCAGCACGCGGGTGCTTAGGTCCGCGGTCAGGCTCCATCGGGGGTCGACACCGAGATGCAGCACCGCGAATCGTTCATGTGCCGATCGAACGAAGACCGCGACCCCGACGGGCCTGCCGTCATCGGAAATCGCGAACAGAGTCTGCACTCCGGCAATGTCGCCCACGCGGACGCGCAAGCCGCCGTCCTGCTCGTAGATCTCGGGCACCCCATAGGTATCGATCGACTGTTGTATGCCGACTCGTACACGGTGCTGGTTGACGTTGAAGAACAGCAATTGTTCCAGGGCCGGTCGCTGCTCCGCAGCTAGCTTCGACGTAATGCCGATTGACGCGCCCAATGAACCCCCGAGCATCCTCGCCACCAAATGAGCGACCAGTCACAGAACTGGGTTGACGCAGCGCAACAGAGGTTGTCTGCACCTCAAGACCCCGTATCGTATAGCGTCGCCCGCGGAATGACACTAGCCCAAGCCTATGATATTGCTGCACTGCAGTATCACAAGCGGTCAGTCCAAATCAGATTCTGCATGAGAGGAAACAATTGGTGCTAGCTTCCGACGAAGATGGCGGCACGCTGGAGGCGCTGAAATTCAGCCTCGCGAGCGACATTGTCGAGCTGCTCGTCCTGACCACCGACCAGGTTTTTCTGCAGACCCTGCGCGACGCAGTCGGCGGCGCGAGGCGCCTATGGCATGTCCTGTCCGCCGACAAAGTCAGCGACCTCCTGGTCGCCGGCGAGGTCGGCATCGTGGTGCTCGACGTGCAGGCACTGCATGAGGCGGCGAGCGTCTTCGTCGAGCAGATCAAGCGCCAGTTTCCCGATCTTGTGGTCGTCGCCGCGGGTCACCGCGACGATGAAACTTCGCTGGCTCGGTTGATCAGCGCGGGCTTGGTTTATCGCTTCATCCATAAACCGATGTCCCCGGCGCGGGCAAAATTGTTTGCGGAAGCCGCCATTAGAAAGCACGAGGACCACCGGCGCCGGGCCGCGGAAGCCCCGCGGCGCAACCGCGCACCGCCCTCGAGCCGCGTATGGCTGATCGGCGGCGCGGCCGGGGTGCTGGCGCTGGCTGCCGCCCTCGCGTGGATTGCGCACCAAAGCGGGGGCGAAGATTCCACTCCGGCGCCGGCCGTTCAGGCAGCCAAGCCAGCCTCCGCGGAGGTTTCCCTGGCGGCGCGAGCGGCGGCTGCGCTTTCGGCCAACAGGCTCACGGAGCCGCCCGGCGACAATGCATTGGAACTCTATTTGGGATTGCAAGCGCGCAATCCAGCTGACTCGAGCGCCCGAGCCGGACTCGCCGAGGTCCACGAGCGGCTGCTGGCGCGTGCGGAAAATGCACTGCTCGAGGAGCGCTTGGATGAAGCGGCGGCAGCGATCGAAACCGCGGGCAAATCCGGCGTTGAGGGCGGCCGCATTGCTTTCTTGACGGCGCAGCTCGCGAAGTCGCGCGAACAGATCAAAACCGCGCAGGCGCAGGTTCAACAGCAGCAGCCTCGTGCACGCGCCGAGCCCAAGGCCGAAGAGGATCGTGCAACACCCTTGGTCAACCTCGCGACCCAGCGCATTGCCAGTGGGTCTTTGCTCGAGCCGGATCGCGACAGTGCGCGCTTCTACGTGCAGGAAGCACTGCGCGCCGATCCGCAAAGCACCGCGGCGCTGGACGCGAAACGCGCGCTCGCCTCGCGCCTGCTCGAGGATGCGCGCGGCGCCATCGATCGCCGGGAATTTGCGCACGCCTCCGGCTTGATCGACAGCGCCAACGGCATCGCCGTTCCCGCGAACATCGAGGCGGTGCAAGGCTTGCTCGCCGCCGCGCGCAAACAAGTCGATGTCGACGCCTGGGCACAGCTTTTGAAAAACGCCAATGAGCGATTGCTGCAGGACCGGCTGATCGAACCGGCGAACGACAATGCGAAGTATTTTTATCTGACCCTCAAGCAGATTGATCCGGGCAATGCCGCGCTCAGCTCGGTGCTGCAGGACCTTGGAACGCGTTTGGCGAGCAAAGCGCGGCGCGCGCTGATTCTCGGGCAAATCGACGCGGCGAAGAGCTGGCTGGAAGAGGCGGTCGCGATCGGCTTCACCTCCGCGGAGGTGAGCTCGGCGCAGCACGATCTCGATGCGGCTCTTGCCAAACAGAACTTCATGAAGAATTTGGTCCCGGCCAACCAACTCACGCTGCTGAAGTCGGTGCAACCCGCCTATCCTGCCAAGGCTGAAGGCAAAAAGCTGGAAGGCTGGGTCGACCTAGAGTTCACCGTGTCGGAGGCCGGAAAAGTGCAGGACGTTTCGGTACGCGCGGCCAGTACTCCGGGCGTCTTCGAAGAGGCCGCCGTCAAGGCCGTATCGCAATGGCGCTATCAACCGATTTTGCGCGATGCCAGACCTGTGCCGGTGCGCACTGAAATCCGGGTTCGCTTCAGCCTCTCTATAGGCCGCTGAACTACCCTCTCTTAGGCCGCTGAACTGCGGGCCAGCGCCGCGGCCGCCGATTCTTGGGTCAATGCGCCGATTTCCGCGCCGATGCGCAAATCATCGACTGCGCCAAACGCGTGCTTGCGCACCATGCCGTGCCGATCGATCAGCACCAAACTGGGTGTGCCGCACATCTTGTACCGCTCCATGGTGTGCGGTATCGGGCCCTCAGGATTCGGCTGATCCAAAGCGATCGGAAATTTCAAGCGATATTCGTGGATGAAAGCCTTGAGCACCGCCGGAGTGAATGCATCATGGTGCTCGAAGGTGGTATGCATGCCGATCACAGCGACATCGCTCGGCGCAAACGTTTCGTAGATTCTTTGCGCCTGGGGCACGCCGGAAGCGATTGAGGTTGGGCAAAGCACTTGAAATGCCGCCAACACGACCACCCGTCCGCGCAGGGCGCTCAAGGTCAATGGGCGATCCGTGTTGAACCACGCCTGAACGAGCAACTCTGGCGCGCAAGTCGGTGGGGTGGTCATATGTAAAGAACGCCGCGCGGATTCGCGCCGCGGCATTCGGGGGGATCCTGCGTCGGTTTTTTTAAAGATAACCTTAAATCGTGTCGGTTGGAAGCGACTAGCGATTTAAAGATCCGAGCGGATTGTCTCTCTCCCGGCGCTTGCGTTCCGCGACCTCTTCGCGATCCACGCAGACGTTGATGGGTGCTTTGATGCCGATGCGAACCTGGGCACCATTGACCGCCATGACGGTCACTTCCACGTCGTCACCAATTCGCAGTGATTCGCCGGCACGCCGAGTGAGAATGAGCATGGCGCATTTATACACGCGGGCGAATTTTTTCCTGTGGGGAATACCTTTAATTCGCTGTAGGACTGCACCGACTCGCGTCTAGTGTTCGGTGATGACTCGCTCAACCGGACTGTCGGGCCCGCCCCAATTGCTGACCGTGGCTTCGTAGAAGGCCAGTTCTTGCAGCAAATCTTCCAGTCGCTGTGCCTTACCCATGGCAAAACCCTGGCCGTAATCCACGCCGAGATCTGCCATGCGCACGCGCAATACGTCGGTCTCGACGTATTCCGCAATCGTTTCCATGCACATGACTTTGGCAAGCTGTGCGATGGCCTTGATCATCGATTCGGAGCGCGCATTGGTAATCGCATCGCGCACGAAGGTGCCGTCGATTTTGATGTAGTTGACCGACAGGTCCTTCAGGTAAGCCAGCGAGCTGACACCCGTGCCAAAGTCATCGAGCGCGAACTGGCAGCCCAACTCTTGCAGCGTGCGAATGAACACCTGGGCCTTGGCGAGATTGCCGATGGTCGCCGTTTCGGTCAATTCGAAGCACAGTACGCTGGGCGGCACGCCGCTCGACTTCAGCTGATCGATCACGAACCCCAGGAACGATTCGTCCTGGAGCGATTGGCCGGAAAGATTGATGGCGAATCGCGCGAATTCTTCGCCCACCGACGCGCTCTGTTCGCCGAGCAGCTCGCAGGCGCGGCGCACCACCCAACGATCGATGGTCGGCATGAGCTGATAGCGTTCCGCCGAGGAGAGAAACTTGCCCGGAGGAATCATTTCACCGCGCTCACCGAGCATGCGGATCAACAGTTCGAACCGCGGCCGGCCGTAATTGCCGCGCAGCGGCAGGATGGGCTGCGCATCGAGCCGGAATCCATCGCTGTCGAGCGCCTCGCGCAGCTGGCCGATCACCATGATATCGGTGTGCCGGCGGATGATGCTTTGGTCGGAATCCTGAAACATTTCCACGCGATTGCGGCCGCGGTCCTTCGCGGCTTTGCAGGCGATTTCCGCCGTGGCCAACGCGTGCGCCAGCGGATTGTCCGAGCGGCCGATCGGCGCCACTCCCAGACAAACCGATACCTCGAATGCACCTTGGCCCGCGCGCGGCACGATACCTTCGGCGGCGGCGCGAATCTGCTCGGCGATGGCCGAGGCCGATTCCATGCTGGAGTTGGGGATGAGGGCCGCGAGACGATCCCCGGAAATACGCGCGGACAGCGCTTGCGCCGGAAGCGTCTTGGCCATGCGGTCCGCCACACTGACGATGACATCATCCCCGACATGCATGCCGAAGGTTTCGTTGATGACATGCAGCCGGTCGATATCAAGATACAGAATAATGTGCGATTCCGAGGCGCCCGCCGCCGCCAGCAAGCCGCCGGCATGCCGCTCGAAAGCCTGGCGGGTCATCAAACCTGTGCTGGTGTCGTATTGCGCCTGGATGATGCTCGTCGATCGCTTCGCCAGCATCTCCGCCACGCGGGTTTGCTGGGCGTCGAAATCCGGTGCGCTCGGCGGATTGAACAGCGCGAGCACGCCCATGACGCGGCCGGAAGTGTGCCGTATCGGACAGGCCAATATCTTGTAGGGCGCGGCCACGTCGCTCGCGACCTTGGAGATGTGATTGATGACGATGGTGCGCTGTTGCATCTGCATCCACGCCGTCAAATGGTGTTGCGCCCGGTGCAGCGCTTCGGCGGACATCGGCGTGCCGCTGCGGGTCATGGACACCGAGATGTTCTTATCCGGCACCCACAACGCCGCCAGTGCACAGCCCATGCGATCGAGGCCGGTCTTCAATATTTGTGAAAATTCGTCCGCGTCGCTCGCCGCGGCCTGATTCGAAGATATCTCCATCATGAGCTCGAGATCGCGCTCTTTGACGTTCAGATCGCGTTCGCTGGAACCCAGTTTTGCGCGCAGTGCCAATTCGCGGCGCAGGCATTCCAGGGCCGGCTGGACCAGCTGGCGTACCGTCTGCAGTGGACGCGGCTCGATTTGCGTGCCCGACAGCCGAACCACGAGGCTGACGATGCCCAACAATTCGATGTGCTCGCCGCGTATGGCGAAGGAGTAAACCACCCGATCCGCATCGATGGTTCTGGCAATGCCCGGAAATTCGCCGGCGTCCGACAGGGCGTTCGCGATGGCGTCGTTGATGACCTGCGGCTCGTCGCTCAGATCCCAATCGTCCGAGGCCCAGACGAGGTTGGAATAGCCGTCGTGCACCACCACGCCGCGCAAGCTCGGCATGAGCATCCGCAACAAACGCCCATAGGGGTCGAACGTCGCTTCCGCGACGGGGATTTCGACGGCGTTAGACTTGATATCCAACACGGCAGCCTGCTCGGGGATTTCTTGAATTTGAGGTCACGGAGCAATGTGCGGCAAAGCCCGTCCAGCAGCTTTGACGAGCGTCGCAGTTCAACGCAAGAATTAGGGGAATCCCGTGCAGGTTAACCGCAAGAAAGCTTCAAAATTGACAATATGTAGCGCTTCTTGTGATGCATATCGCGCTTCGCTTCAAGATCGCCGTCAGCGCCCGCCCGAGGGCCTCAAAACCTTCAGCAGGAAGCGACCCCCGGGGATGCGCACCAAACCGAATATCCTGCGCCAAAACCGCCGCGCATCCGCGTCGATACTGACCAGCGGCAAGCTCTCGTACAGATGCCCCAGCGGCTCATGAACGATCGCGCTCGCAGCTTCCACGGTTGCGACCCGGTCGCCCGACATGAACGTGAGCAGCGCTCTGTCCGCGTGCCACTCGATGCCCAGATCGACGATGGGCGTCCTGCCGAAGGCCCGCGCCGCGCCGTGTTCCGCGTCCCGCAAGAACACATCCATGTCGTGCGGCGCTGCGCGCGTCAGTTGCCATGCGCCGTTGCCGCGATCCTGCGGCATAAACGCGCCGGAAAAATTGCGTCGCATCTTTGGACTCATTACTGCATCCTACCCGCGATTTGACTACCGGCGTGTAAGGACCTGCCATTGGATGAGCCGATAAAACTACTTCCCGGACAGGCCTTCAGCAAGAGCGGCAGGCCGCGGCTCGACTACCTGGCCGTGGCCACGTTGGCGTTTCCCTTCATGGTCAACAGTGCCGTGCAAGCGGCGCTGAATGCCACCGATACCTGGTTCATCGGCCGCGTATCGCCCGCCGCCACCGCGGCGATTGGCGCGGTGTACTGGCCGGTATTGGTGTTTGTGCTGCTGTTCGGCGGGGTCGGCCTGTCGGTGCAGACTTTGGTGGCACAGGCCTACGGCGGGCGTCGCTACGTGCGGGCGTCGCAGGCCACCTGGACGGCACTGTGGGCCTCGCTATTCACGATCCCCCTGTTTACGTTGCTGGCCTTGACGGGCGCGCACATATTTGGCCCGTTCGGACTGCCGCGCGACATCATGCATTTGGCGCTGACCTATTGGCGCCCGCGCATGCTGGGTGCCCCTCTCGGCGTCGCCTTGTGGGCGGTGCTGGGTTTCTTCAACGGCATCGGCCGCCCGACGATCACGCTGCGAATCGCCGTCGGCGTCGCGCTGATCAACGCGCTGTTCAACCAACTGTTCATGTTCAATCTCGGCATGGGCGTCGCCGGCTCGGCGTGGGCAACCAATGCCGCGCAACTTGCCGGCGTTGCGGCGGCACTCATCTGGTTCCTGGGGCCTGCGACACGCAAGCAGTATCGATCGCACCTCACCATGCGCTTTCACGGCCGCACGCTCTGGCACCAGCTGCAATTGGGATTTCCCATGGGATTGCTCATCGCAGCGGATATTCTTGGCTTTGCTATGTTCCAATTGATGCAGGTGCGATTGGGGACCATCGATGGTGCGTCGACTCAAATCGTCATGATGCTGACGTCTTTCTGTTATATGCCGGCGGTGGGCATCGCCATGGCCGGCACCACACTGGTCGGGCAGGCCATCGGGGCACGGCACCGGGAGTGGGCCTTCAAGGTCGGCAACGGAATCATCTTGATTGCTGTGCTGTACATGGGTGCGATCGGCGTGCTGCTGGCCGCTTTGGGACCGTGGCTGTTGCCGTTCTTTACCAACTCCGCCGATCCGCAAGCCGCCGCCGTGGTGCGGCGGGGCTGCGGTTTGCTGTGGATTGCCGCGGGATATCAGTTGTTCGATGGCCTCAATATCAGCAGCAGCGCGATATTGCGCGGCGCCGGCGATGTGCGGCTCCCGGCGCTGATGGTTCTTGGCTTATCGTGGCTGATCTTCGTGCCGCTCGCGCACAGCCTGTCGTTTGCGCCGCGCCAGGGCTGGGTTGATTGGCTGCCGCAATATGGGTTGGGTGCGGTCGGCGGCTGGTTTGCGGCTTTGATCTACATCTTTTTCCTGGGCCTGGTGCTATTTTTTCGCTGGCGCTCGCGTGCATGGCAGCGCATCGCGTTACCCCTCAATTGATGAACGGGATCATGCTTGCTTATTGTCGCATCGCGCTCGCTTGTATTTGCTGTACCGCACTGCCCTTAGGCTCGATCGCCGCGGTGCCTGCCGGCATCACGCAAGCGATAGCGGCGCAACGCCTGCCCCCGAGTGCGGTCAGCTTCGTCATCCTCGAGACGGACTCGGGCCATGTTGTGATGAGCCAGAATGCCGACACGCCGCGAAGCCCCGCGTCCACGATCAAGACCGTGACGACTTTCGCCGCGCTGGACATGTTGGGACCCGCATACATCTGGCAGACGCGCGCCTTGGCCTCCGACGAAGATCTGATCCTGCAAGGCGGCGGCGATCCGTACATGACGATGGAGCGATGGTGGAGCTTTGTACAAGGCTTGCGAGCGGAGGGTCTGAAGTCGATTCGCGGCGACATCGTCATTGACGACACCGCATTCTCCTTGGAGAAGCAGGATCCTGGTGCCTTCGACGGGCGGCCGAATCGCTCCTACAACGTCTTGCCCGATGCGTTGATGGTGAATTTCCAATCGATCGATTTCAAGCTGCTCGCCGATGCAGATAGCCGGCAAGTACAGGTCATCTCGAACCCAACGCCCGTCAACCTCGATGTGGAGAATCACATCCGCTTCGCGCCGGGCCGTTGCAGCGGCAGCGCCGGCCGGGTGGATTTTCAGGTGGCCTCCGCAGGGTGGGATCGAGTGGTGTTCTCAGGCTCGCTATCGCCGCATTGCGCGGCGCGCAGCTTTGCCCGCGTGCTGCTGACGCCTGCCACCTATGCGTTCGGCACCTTCGTCGAGTTGTGGCGGCAATCCGGCGGCGAATTCACCGGCCGGTTGCGTATCGAGCCCACGCCTTCCAATGCCAGGCCGCTTTTCAGCTTCGACTCCCTGAGCTTGGGCGAAATCGTGCGCCTCACCAACAAGCACAGCAGCAATCTGATGGCGCGGCATCTACTCCTGACGCTGGGCAAGGAGCGTTTCGGCAATCCGGCGACGGTGGAGAAAGGCGCCGCCGCCATCGCCGATTGGGGACACGAGCGCGGATTCGACCTGGCCGGCGTGGATATCGACAATGGATCCGGCTTGTCCCGCAGTACCCACATCTCGGTGCTGCAGATGGCGACTGTTCTCGATGCCGCATATCACAGCCGCTTCGCGCCGGAATACCTGGCATCGTTTCCCTTGGCCGGCATGGACGGCACCCTGCGAACGCGAATGAAAAGCAGCCCGGCGGGTTCAGTGCGCCTGAAGACCGGACACCTCGACAGTGTCAGCGGCGTCGCCGGCTATGTCACCAACTCCGCCGGCAAAACCTACATCCTGGTTTCGCTGGTCAATCACGTTCGCGCCGACTTCGGGGCGGCGGAACCCGTGCATGCGGCTCTGGTGGCATGGATACTGGGCAATCTTTAGCGCGACGGGCGCTCCATTTCCCAGAGTATCGCGGTGACGTTCTTGCGCACCCAAATGCCGAAGCCGACATAACGGAAGGATTTGATCAGCCGCCGCCGGTACCAAGCACCGCTGCGCAGATGCACCGCCCCATCCGTGCGGCTGCGATCGCAATTCTCACGCCAATCTTCCGTGGTCAACGCAGACACATACAGGGCGGCGCGGGTCAGCTTGCTGAAGTTGACGATGGCGCGTGCGGCGTCGGCGTCCGGCAAATATTGCAGAACGTCGTAGCAGACCACCAGATCGAAGGGCTTGCGCGGGGTGAAGGCGGTGACGGAGCCCTGTATCCAGCCGAAACGGCCGCACAGATACTGACTCGCTTCCAGACCCACATAGCGCGCGCGGGGCAGAAGTTCCTTGAAAGGCTTGCGCAACAGACCCATGCCGCAGCCCGCGTCCAGAATGCTTCGAACCGGAATCTGGCACTGCCTCAAGGCACCGGTAATCAGCGCCGCGCGGCTGCGCATCTCCGCCGCCGTCACAACCCGAGTCGAGGCGTTCGAATAGAATTTTCGGAAATACGCGGCGTTGAAATTGTTCGCAGGCTTGGCAGCGTGTATCGCAGCAGGCTTTTTGAGCTTCCGCTTTTCCGGTTTTCGATGTACCGAGGTTTCACCCATGCTTGAGAAGATCCTGCGCGCAGCTACGTTGCGCGCAATGATAGTGGTCCCGCTGATTCTCTGCTCGCCGGGTTGCTGATTCACCGTCCATAAGCGGCAGCAATGGCGGCGGCAATCCGATGATCGAGGCCAAGGCCGGCCGGCTGTACTGCAAACCGCATCCTCGTCTATAATACCCTATAGGGGTATTGGGTATCGAGGCACTCATGAGTCATACGATCAGAGAGAAAACCAGACTGCTGAATCGCGTGCGCCGCATTCGTGGGCAGGTCGAGGCCATCGAGCGCGCGCTCGAGGCCGAGGTCACGTGTGCGGACGTCATACAGCGAATTACCAGCTGCCGCGGCGCGATGAATGGATTGCTGGCGGAGGTGCTGGGAGACCACATCAAGGAACACTTCACCCGGACACCTGCCGACGCGGAGGCGAGCCGGCAGCTGCTCAAGGTGGTCCACAGCTATTTGAAATAGCTGACGGCGATGTATCCCAAGAATTGCATGGCTTCGAACGGACAGCACAGTCACGTGTTCCTCGGCGGCGGGCACGAGCAAAATGAGCGCAAGACCTGGGGCGTGATCGTTCTGTGCGGCATCATGATGGTGGTTGAAATCATCGGCGGCAGCATGTTCGGCTCGCTCGCCTTGGTTGCCGATGGTTTGCACATGTCCACCCACGCCGGGGCGATGCTGATAGCCGCCTTGGCATACACGTATGCGCGCCACCACGCGTCGGATCGCCGCTTCGTATTCGGTACCGGCAAGCTCGGAGACCTGGCGGGTTTTACCAGCGCCGTCGTATTGGCCATGATGGCGCTGCTCATCGGCTATGAGGCGGTATCGCGCTTGGTGTCCCCGATTCTCATCCACTTTCGAGAGGCCATTCCCATCGCGGTCGTCGGCTTGATCGTGAATGTCGTCAGCGCTTGGCTGCTCAGCGGCGACGAGCACCACGGCCATGGCCATTCGCACGGCGATCATGAATCCGACGACGAACACACTCATGCCGATCAGCACGAGCACAGCCATGAGCACGAGCAGGCTTCGAGCGCCGCTCTGCGCGACAACAGCATTCGCTCCGCGTACATCCATGTGATAGCCGATGCAATCGTCTCGGTCCTGGCAATCACCGGTCTCGTTCTCGCCCGCACGTTCGGCTGGCTATGGATGGATCCGCTGGCAGGCATCGCGGGCGCCTTCGTCATCGCCAATTGGTCTTATCGCCTGCTTCGCGATACCGGCAAAATCCTGCTGGATGTGTGTCCCGACGCGCTCACCGCGGAGAGGATGCGACAGACCCTCGAGCAGGATGGTGATGAGGTGAAGGATCTGCATTTGTGGCGCTTGGGTCCCGGACATCTGGGTGCGATAGTTTCTGTCGCCACCACCAAGCCTCGAAATGTGGGGTTCTACCGCTCACTATTGCAGCCTTACAAAGCGCTATCGCACGTGACCGTGGAAGTGCTTCGCAGGCCCTCTTAAATGCCGGCTACAATAAAACTCCATCACCTTGGAGGCGCGAATGCATGCTCACCGAAGCGATCCAGGGTCGGGTCGCATTGTCTACCTCGATGGCTGGAGAGCCTTGGCTATCGGCGGCGTGATCATCGATCATTTCGGCACATCGGGGGGGCATCAATCTTGGGCGCCTCGGTGTGGAATTATTCTTTGTGCTCAGCGGGCGCCTCATGGCGCAAATACTGTTCGTCGAGCACTCGGAGCTCCGAGCATTTTACTATCGCCGCTTCTCCCGAGTCTGGCCCACCATGGCGACGCTGGTCCTGGTCCTGATGCTCCTATCATGGCTGCTGCATGAGCCGCTGATCGATCGCTTCGGGGTCATCAGCGCTCTGACATACACCTACAACTACGCTTCATTTGCACATCGGACCGGAATGATTAACCACCTCTGGTCGCTCTGCGTCGAAGAACACACCTATATTTTCTTAGGCATGCTGGCGCTCGTCGCGCGCCGATTTCCGCGCTGTCTGTGGCCCGCGCTGCTCGCGGTGATCTTCGCGAACGTCATTGACGGGGCGGTCAGCACGTTGCGGCTGAATCAAGACTACTATGCGGCTTATTGGCGTACCGACGTGCGCATGGGCTCGATTTTGATGGGCAGCGCGGCGTACATGCTCAAAAAGCAGGGTCTCTTTCAGCTGTCGGGGATTTGGCCGCTGGCCATCGGCTTGCTTGGGCTGATCTTGAACATCAACATTGTTCCCGATCCTGTGAAATATAGTATCGGGTCCGCGTGTCTGGCGCTCGCGGTCGCCAACGTCGACAACGCAACCTTGGCGGTCAAGCAGCTGCTTTCTGCCCGTGCCGTCGTCTGGGTCGGACTCCTCTCGTTTTCCTTGTACATCTGGCAGCAGCCCTTCGCGGAAATATGGCCGCATTCGCTCGCGCTGCGGATTCCCCGCTTGGCGGGAACATTCGCGTGTGCAATCGCGAGCTACTATTTTATCGAGCGGCCGGCTCGGCGCTGGCTCAATTCACACCCGCCTCGATGGGCGCGCAACGCACCGTTAGCTGTGGGCACAAATTAAAGGATTGATTCCACCTCTCGTCTACCGCTTCGCTTCGATTTTCTTATAAATCTCGGCGAGCGCGGAAACTCGCTGCCGCAGAATGTTCATGCCGTCGTCCACCAGCTGTCGCTGCGATATGTCGCGGCCGAAGAAGCTGCGCAGCAGTTCCTCCGGCGGCGCAGGGAATCCTTCGCGCAGCAGGGCGGCGTAGTGCTTCTGAAAGCTCACCGGGTCCTGTTTGAGCATGTCGAACATCTTGGTGGCAAGCAGTCCTGCGTAAAGATAGTTCACCAGGTACAACGGGTCCTGGACCAACAGTTGTTTGGTGATCCAGGTGTGGGCCAGTTGCGGCTCCAGCGGCGGCCAGATGTCGTACTTGCTCCAGATCGACAGCGTCAACGCATCAAGGTCTGCGGCATTCTTGACCTGACCGGAAATCACGCCATCGTAGATCGATTGTTCGAGGCTGGCTTCTTGGGCCGAGCCGAAGAGTTGGAAGGTGATGTCGTAGATCAGCGCCTCCAAATAGAAAGCCTGCGCCTTGGGGTCGACGCTCTTCCGGTAAAGGTGGTCGTACAGCAGGAATTCATTCAACGTGGCAATGGCCTCGGACATCCAGTTCGGGCCGCGGGAATAAAACGGTGATACGCCGCTTTCATTCATCAACTGGCCATGGATGGCGTGACCGCCCTCGTGAATGATGCGCCGCGTCTCGCCCAGAAATCCCTGGCGGTAACTCTCGACGAATAAGCCGGTGGGAATGCCGGGGGCCCTGACGGAAAAACCACCGTTGGTTCGTTTTCCCGTTTCCGCGGAAACGTCCATGCGCCGATTGACCGGATCCAGCAGTTCTCGGAAGTGCGCGACATAGTCTGCGCCGAGCGGCGCCAGGGCGGACAAAGCGGTGGCACGCGTCTGATCCAGAGTCATGCGGGGCGTGGTGAAACCCGGCGAAGGCAGCAACAGATCCCAGGAGCGCACGTCGACAATGCCCGTCATGGCTGCGATATGTTGCGAGTGCAGGCGCTGATAGCTCTTGAACAGGTCGGCATGAGTCTCGATTGCCGCCAAGGCATCGGTGACCTCCTTGCGATCCAGATTGCGGCTGAAATAGACCATGCTCGGCGCGTCCGGAAAATGCTGCAACAGCGCCACGCGGTCATTCAGCCGGACGACGCCCAAGAGAATGCCGGCGTAGATATCCTCTCGCGAGGCATAGCCATCCCAGCTTCCTTCCCATGCCGCTTGCCGGATGGCTCGGTCTGGGTTCCCAGAGAGCACGCCCGCGTCCTTCCTGACATCAAGTTCACCGGCGCTGGTACTGACTTTCGGGAATGGCGTGCCACGCAAAGTTTGTTGGTAGAGCGTCCAAAGATTGGCTTGGGCCGGATCCGCCAGCTGATCGACGATGGCTTGTTGATCTTTGGGAAGTTGATGTGAAACTTCGCGTGCCGCCAGTACGAGAAGGTAGGCGTAAGGCTTCAGCGCCGGAAGTACCGTCGCGTCCTGTGCAAAGGTAGCGTCGCCGAGCGTGCGCAAGGCATTCGCCACGGTGGCCGACAATTGATTCATGGCGTTACCGGCTCGGTCGCCCGCGTCGGCGTCGGCCCGATCGTCCATATCGCGCGAGGCCCTCAAGTTCAGATACGCGCTGTGACGCTGTAGTCGCGCGACCAGAGTTTCGGCGCGCTGCAGATAGTCGAGCAGCTGCGCCGGTCCCTGCGGTGCCGCCGCAGGAAAAGAAGACACCTCTTCGATGCGCTGTTTCAGTTCCGCCTGCTCGATGTCGGGAGTCGGGAAATAGCGCGTCTGGTCGATGGAATACGACTGCGCAGGCGCGACTGTCGGCGCGGCATTGGCCGGCTGTCGACTAGAGGTTGCCAGCAGCAAGCTGAAGAATGCCAGTGCAATGGCGCGCGTCGTTTTCATCGATTTCCTCAAGGCGACAAAGCAATGTGCCGGCCGAAATTTATACCGCGGAGCAACGGGCGTGATACTGCATCAGGCGAAACAGTTGGTAGCAAAGACGTGGCTCTGGGCTGTGGAATTGCAATTCATGTGCAGGGGCTAGCGCCGCACTGTTGATGCGCGCAATGCGGTGTTCACCATTTGAATGGCCGGCTGCCGCTAGAGCGTGGCTAGTGTGCCCGAGGCGCCGGCTAAATCCAGGCCTTTCCTGACGGTGCTGCATGGCTATCAATACTAGTTGCTAAATACTATTAGTAACTATATAGTATTAGCTTATGGACGATAGCAACGAACGGAAATTCCAAAAAGAGCTCAACGGGGGCCTGGTAGGCCTGGTTTTGCTTGCCGTGCTCGCCGAATCGGATGAGGACCTGTACGGCTATGAAATCGCCAAACGATTGGCGAATGCCAATGAGGGCACGTCGATTTTCAAGGAAGGCACCATCTATCCCGTGCTGCGGGCGATGTCCGCCGGAAATTTGCTGACCAGCCGCATTGTTCCGTCTTACTCGGGTCCGCCACGCCGCTACTACCGCATCACCGAGCAAGGCCGAAGCGTGCTCGCTGAATGGAAAGTGATTTGGGCCAGTACCCGTGACTTCGTGGACCGATTTACCGAAACGCAACCTCTAAGAATAGGACAATCGTCATGAACCGCAGCGCGCCACGTTCCATCGATCAGTACCTCCGGCAACTACGCGAAGAACTCGCTGGCGCGGATGCCGCGCTCATTCAAGACGCACTGTACGACGCGGAGGAATATCTGCGCGCGGAAGTCGCGGCGCATCCGGACAAGTCCGAGTCAGACGTGCTGGAATTGATCGCCTCGACCTACGGCGCGCCGGATGAAGTCGCAGCTGCGTATCGGGACACCGAGGTGAAGGTGAAAGCCGCCATGGCGACGCCGCGCAAGGTGCCCAAATCCAAGCTGGGAGCGTTTTTCGGTGTGTTCTTGGATCCTCGCGCCTACACCTCCTTGTTCTTCATGCTGCTGTGCCTGGCCACAGGCATCATTTATTTCGTCTTCGCCATTGTCGGATTATCGATGTCCGCGGGATTGGCGGTGTTGATCATCGGCGTGCCGTTCTTCCTCATGTTTGTAGCGGTGGGCCGCGTCGTGTCTCTGGCGGAAGGGCGCTTGATCGAAGCCATGACGGGTGTGCGCATGCCACGGCGTCCGGTGTACCAGGGGACCGCGCTTGGGTTTTGGGCGCGCATCGGCGAGATGCTGCGCGATCGGCGCACCTGGACCACGATCGCGTATTTCGTCCTGATGCTGCCCATCGGCATTATTTACTTTGTCATCGCCGTGATGGGCCTGTGCGTGAGTCTGGCGTTCATCGCGTTGCCGATCACGGTGATCTGCGCCCAAGCCGGCTGGTTCGGCATGGGCGGCGTCGAGGTCTTTTCCCAGGCGCAGCCCGAATGGATATTCGACAGCGGTTTCGCCATCCCCATCTTAGGTGTGGCGGGCGTGCTGTTGTTGACCTCGCTCATGCACTTGGCGCGCGGCATCGGACGGCTGCATGCCCTGTTCGCCAAGTCGATGCTGGTTGCGCGGACTGCGCCGGCTGCGACCACGGCCGCGGCGTCGGGAGCGGCGCTCGCGGCTCACTAGGCGAGGCAAACGCAAGCGCTCTGCAGGCGGCCGGGCACTAGCGGGCAGGCCGGGCGCTACTGTCCCGCCGAGAAGAATTTGGCCAGGCGCTTGGCGGCGTCGGGCGCCAGTCCTTCGTTCTTGAACAACTCCAGCGCGTGCGCGTCGTGCAGGCTCAAGCCATCGGTTTCAATCAGCGCCCGCTTGTTGACCTGGTTGGCGTACCACGAGTTGCTCAAGATGTCCGTGGACAGCCTGGCGAGTTCGGCATCGAATCGATCGTCGGGGAAACAAAAATTCGCCAGATGCATCGCTTCGGCCTGCCCGCCTGAGTAGCTTCGACAAGTGAACATCATTTCGCCGGCCTTCGGTCTGCCGATGCGGTGCGGCAGCCGCATGCTCAACCCCCACACCGGCGTCAGGCCCCACCTCGCGTACACGTCGGAAAATTGGGCTGATTCAGACGCGACGATCAGATCCGCCGCCAGCGCGAGTTCCAGGGACCCGGTGGAGCAGTGGCCTTGAACCGCGGAGATGACCGGCTGCGGAAGATTCGCCACTTTTTGAATGACCTCCGAATGAAAGTGGGGCTTGGCATGCGCTTTGACATGCTCCAATACCTCCTTCATGTCATAGCCGGCGGAGAAATTAGCGCCCGCACCGCGCAAGATCACCAGTCCGATGGTTTTGGTCTCACGCGCAATGGCATCGACATGCTCTTCGAGCGCCTCGAACATGTCCTTGGAAAGCGCGTTGAGCTTTTCGGGGCGGTTCAGAATGAGCGTTGCCGCGCCGCCGTTATTCTCCCTTCGGACCAACTCGCTCATGAGGCTCCTCCCTACGATTCCACCACCCGCCGCCCAGCGCCTGAAACAGAGCCGCCGTATCGGCGTACCGATTCGCCTGGGCCTGCACCAAACTCAATGCAACCGTGTTGTAGGCTTGCTCCGCGTTGAGCACGGTCACCAGGCTGACGGCCCCCAGCGCCCGCTGTTTTTGCGCGAGATCGAAGGTCTTTTTTGCTGCGCGCTCAGCCGTGGCGCTGGCGTTGAGTGCATCGGCGTCGGCTTTCAGCGCGCGCAGCGTATCAGCGACATTTTGGCACGCCAGGACGACCGCGGCGCGATATTGAGCGCCCGCCTGGTCCAAGGCGGCATACGCCGCGCGCCGTTTATGGATCAGCGCGCCGGCGTCGAACAGCGTCTGGGTCAGCGAGGCGCCGGCGTCCCAAAACTGCGTGTAGGGCGTGAACAGTTTGCCCAAACTCAGCGCGCTGGAGCCCAAGTCGGCGCTGATCGCGAATTGCGGCAGCAGATCGGCGGTGGCGACCCCGACCGCCGCCGAGGCCATGTGCATGTTCTCTTCCGCCTCACGAACATCCGGCCGCTGTTCGACGAGTTTTGAAGGCAGGCTCACCGGAAGATCCGTGGGCACGGTGAGTTCTTCCAAGCGAAATGTCTCCGCGGGTTCATCGGCGGGCAGCTGCCCGAGCAAAGCCGTCAAGGCATCGCGAGTTTGCCCCAGCTGTTTTTCCAGCGGCGGCAGCGTCTGCGCTGTCTGCGCCTCCAGCGACTGCTGCGCGAGCACGTCCAGATCGCTTGCGGTCCCCAACAGACGCTGCTGCCGTACAAACTCGGTCAGTTGATGTTCCAACTGCAGCGACCGCTCGGTGCTCAAGATTTGTCCGCGAAGCGATGCCTCCTGGATTGCGGTGACGACGACGTTGCTGCTCAAGGTCAGGTAAGCAGCCTCGAGTTGGAAGCGGGCGCTGTCGGCCTGCGCCCGGGCGATCTCGACTTGCCGCCGGGTCGCGCCAAAAATGTCCGGTGCGTAGCTCAATGTCAGTTGCGCGGTGTAAAGCGTATAGCTTGAGCTCGGGGCCACCGTGGGGCTGGTCAGAGTATTGGTGGGAAATTCCGAGCGGGTGCCGTCAAAGTTCCCCTGAACGCTCGGGAAAAAGCTGGTGCGCTGCGCCAGGTACAACTCATGCGCTTGCCGCAATGCCGCCTGCGCGGCACCCACGTTCGGATTGCCTTCCAGGGCCTGCTCGACCAAGCGGTTGAGCTTGGCGGAGCGGAACAGCGTCCACCACTGATTGGGAATATCCATGCCGGCAACGAAACGCTGCGCTTCGCTGCCGGCGTCATTGGCGTTGGTCGCGGCGTCCACCGCGGCCGTTGGCGCGGAGGAAGCATTGCCGTAGTCGGTTGCTGCAGGAGGCGTCGGCCGTTTGAAGTCCGGGCCGACAGCGCACGCCGCAAGGCTCGCGATGAGCGCGGCGGCCGTCAGGCGCGTGGCGCTCACCGGCCCCACCGGGCTTGGCCATTGCGCTGTTCGGCCCAGTGCTCGATGACGTGATACATCGAGGGCAGCACGAACAGTGTCAGCGCGGTGGAAATCGCCAAACCGCCGACCACCACCGTCGCGATGCCGCGCTGCACGTCGCTGCCGACGCCGGTATGGATGGCCGCCGGCAGCATTCCTAACGTGGCAACGGTCGCGGTCATGAGTACAGGACGAAGGCGTTCGGTGGCACCCTGCATGATGGCTTGGTGCAATTCCAAGCCGGATTTTCGCATGCGATTCAGATTCGACACCATGATGATGCCGTTTTGCACCGCGACGCCAAATAGCGCGATGAATCCGACGCCGCTCGCGACATTGAGATTTTGTCCCGTCAAGTGCAGCGAGATCAGTCCGCCGAGCATCGCCAGCGGCACCACCCCCAAAATCAGCAGTGCTTGGCGGAACGATTTGATGCCGACGGTGAGGAATATCAGCATCATTCCCATCACCAGCGCCAGGATCACCAACAGCCGCGCTTCGGCGCGCCGCTGATTCTCGAACTGTCCGCCCCATTCGAGGCGAATCCTGTTCTTGTCGAAGTGCACCTGCGCGGCAATCTTGGCCTGCGCTTCGGCAAGATACGAGGTCAGGTCGCGGTCGCGGTTGTCGATTCGGATGGTGAGATTGCGCTGGCCGTTCTCGCGCGTAACCGTGCTCTCGCCCGAGCGCACGCGGATGTCGGCCAGTTCGGACAGCGGCACTTGCGCGCCGCTCGAGGTGTTCACCAGTAAATTGCCCAAGGCCTCGGGTGAATTGCGCGCGCCTTCCGTGAATCTCACCGTCAGGGGGTAGGTCCGTTGGCCGACGTACACGGTTGACACCGGCGCCTGGCCGACGCCGGTCTGAATGACGTTCTGGACGTCCGCCATGTTTACCCCGAAGCGCGCGGCCTTTTCGTGATCGAGCTTGATCTCCATTTGCGGGATCGGCGGCTCCTGGAAAATCGATGCACTGGAGGTGCCTTGAATGCCGCCGAGAACACTCACGATCTGCGCACCGATGCTGCGCAGCTCATCGAGATCATCGCCATAGATCTTGGCCACCAGCGGACTGTGCGCGCCGCCGATCAGGTCATTGACGCCGTCGATGATGGGTTGACTGATGCCGATGGAATATCCGGGAAGATCCTTGTTGAGGTCCGTCGCCAAGCGGTTCACGAACTGCTTCTTGGTTTCGCCCCTGGGCCAGGTGTCATAGGGTTTCAAACCCACCGGCGCCTCGATGTGCGACATGGTCCAAGAATCCGTACCGTCATCATTGCGGCCGGTTTGCGTCACCACGTAGGAGACTTCCGGATACTTGAGGATGGTCCGCCGCAAATCGCTCGCCATGTCGCTGGCTTTGTTCAACGCCAGACCCGTGGGCATTTGCACTTGCAGCCAGAGCGCGCCCTCATCCAGGTCCGGCAGAAACTCCCGGCCGATGGTCGCCCCCAGGCCGACGACGGCGAACAGGGCAAAAATGACCACTCCATAGATGATTCGCGGTTGTTCGAGGCAGGTGGCGAGCACGCGGTCGTACTGGACGGTCAAGCGCTCGAGCCAGCGGTTCTGATACACGCGTCCGGGTTTGCGAAAGGCCAGGTACGCGAGGCCGGGCACCAAGGCCAGCGCGGTGAGCAGGGCACCGAACAGCGCATAGCCCATGGTGTACGCCATCGGCGTAAAGAGTTTCGCTTCGGCACGCTCGAAGGAGAACAGCGGCAGATAGGCGGTAATGATGATGAGACTGGCAAAGAAAATGGGCCGGGTTACCTGCAGCGTCGCAGCCTTGGCCTCGCTCTCGCTGAGTTCTTCATTGGGCATCGCTTCACGGCGGCGCAGCACCGCCTCGGTCACGACGATGGCGCCATCGACGAGAATGCCGAAGTCGATGGCGCCGAGGGACAGCAGATTGGCCGACACATGCGTGAGATTCAGCAGCGAGAATACCGACACCAGCGCAAACGGAATGCTCACGGCGACCACGAAGGCGCTACGCGGGCTGCCGAGAAACAGAATCAGTATGAGAAACACCAGGGTGATACCCTCGAGGATGGTCTGCCCCACCTTGCGAATGGTGGACCGCACCAGATCGTCGCGGTCACTATAGGGAACGATCCTTACTCCCGAGGCGGCCAATTTGGTGTTGAGCTCGGCCACCTTGGCGTGCAGGCCGCGCAGTGTTTGCGACGGATTTTGATATTTGAGCATCAGCACGATGCCCTCGATGGTGTCGGGGTTCTTGTCCTTGCCCAAGATGCCCTCGCGCTCCTGGTGGCTTAAGACCGTGGTGCCGAGGTCGCGCACCAGCACCGGCGCGCCCGCCACCTGCGTAACGACGATCGAGCCGATGTCAGCGAGACTGTGAATCAGCCCGACCCCGCGAATGACGTAGCTTTGATCGCCGCGGGATACCCGGCCGCCGCCGGCATTGCTGTTGTTGTTGTTGATGGCGTCGATGACGTTGCTGATGCCGAGCCCGAAGTGCTCCAGCTGCTTGGGATCAAGATCAAGCTGGTACTCGGTGGTGAAGCCGCCGAAATTCGTGTCATCGACGACGCCGGCAACGGATTTCAGGGCCGGTATCACGACCCATTTCTGGATCTCCGATAACTCCTGAAGATTTTTTGTATCGCTCTCCAGCGTGTAGCGATAGATCTCGCCGCCCGGACCGGCGACCGGATCGAGCGACGGCGCGGCACCGGGCGGCAGCGCCGTTTGCGCGATGCGCTCGAGCAAGCGCTGTCTCACCCAATAGTCCTCATAGCCGTCGCGGAACAGCACCGTGATCAGCGACAGGCCGAAGGTGCTCGAGGAGCGCATGAGAAATAGTCCGGGGGTACCGTTGATCTCGCGTTCGAGCGGCACGGTGACCAGCTGTTCGACCTCTTCGGCGGCAAGCCCCGGCAGTTGCGTGGTGACCTGCGCCGCGACATCGCCGAGTTCGGGGTAGGCCTCGACGGACAAGGTCTCCCAGGCATACACGCCGTAGGCCGCGAGCAGTGCGGCCAGAATGATGACCGCCACCCGCCGATGCAGGCAGAAGGCGACAAATTGATCAATCATTCAGGAGAATTCCGCCCTTCACGAGCACTTGCTCGCCGGCGCGCAGGCCGGAACGGATCGCGACCGATGGACCTTCCTCGAGCTGTGCCTCGACATTGCGGCGTTCGAAGGTCCAGGGGGCCGTGGCGACAAACACGCTGGTCCGGTCGTTGTTCATGAGCAGCGCGGAGCTCGGCAGCACAATCAAGGAGCGCTCGCGTGCGACGAGCACGACGGTCGCAAACATATTGGGCTTGAGCAGATAGTCGGCGTTCGCAAACGCAATCCGAATCTTGGCGCGGCGCGAATCGGGCTCGATCACGTCGGAGACAAACAAGACCCTTCCCTGCCGCGTTTGGTCCGGGTAGGCCGCAACTGTCACTTGCGCGCCCTGATTCTTGGAAACCGCGGCAATGTCTTTTTCGGGAACCAGCGCCGTGACCCATATGGTGCTCAAGTCCGCGATGGTCATCAGCGGCTGTGTCGGATCGTTGATCATGTTGCCCGCGGCGACCGAGAGCGCCGTGACGCTGCCGCTCACCGGCGCGGTCACGGTGAGTTCACGCGATGCGGACTTGCCGTCGAGAGATGCGCCAAGCATTTTCAGGTGCGCCTGGGTACGCGTGTATTCAGCTGCGGCCTGGGCGTAATCGCTCTTTGCCTGATCCAAGTCCCGGTCCGACGCGACGCCCAGCTTGTTCTGCGCGTCTTGGCGGCTTAGGTTTTTCTCGGTCAAGCGATACGCATCGGCGGCCTTGTCGTTGTCGTTGAAGGCCTGAGCTAAATCCGCTGAATCGATCACCGCCAGCACCTGGCCCCGAACCACGCGATCGCCGAGCGCGACCTTCAGCGCGATCAGCCGGCCGCCCAAGGGAGTGAGCACGGCTGCGGTGCGCGCGGGATCCGATTCGACCACGGCGGGCAGCCACAATTTGGGAGAGACCGGCTGCAGGGACACGGGCATCACGCTCAGGCGCGCACGCAAGGATGAACCCTCGGGCACGAGGATCCGGTCTCCCTGGCGCACCATCAAGTCGGGCTCAGGGGTGCCCTTGCCCTTGCCGCCGAGCAATCCAAACCCATGCGTCAGAAGCACTGCCAGCAACAGCAATCCAAAACCCAAGCCGCCCCACAAAAAGGCCCCGCCGCGGAATGATGGTTGGTGGTCGTGTATCGGCATGACGCATCCCAAAAGCTTCAGACGGTAGGACAATTCGATGACGAATCGGTGTCGGAAGCGCGCTCTCGATCCCTTCGAGCCGAAGCTTCAAGCGCCGACCGCGCGAATCCTATGCCTCTTCCCTTATCCTGTCTAGGGGGATAGGATACGATCCTATGAACGCGACCCTGGATAAGTTTCCCGAGATCACCACGCGGCTAAAACGCGCCCAAGGTCACCTTGCCGCGGTCATGGAAATGATGGAGTCCGGCCGATCGTGCATGGATTTGGCGCAGCAACTTCATGCGGTGGAAAAGGCGATCGGCAACGCCAAGAAGGAGCTGATCAAGGATCACATCCACCATTGCATGGAGGAGACCTCTGAGGCGCTGCCACGCGAGTTCAGAGAACTCATCAAAGAGTTTCAAGGCGTCACGAAGTATCTTTAGATGTACTAGCTCAGACTTGATCTGAGACGCGATGTCCGATTTGTGCCCGAAGTTGTCGGTCATGAGCGTCCCCTAACGGGAAGCCCAACTTGGGAATCGAGGGCAAATATGGGCGCTGCCTATCAGGGGGGAAGATTCATCTTTTGTAGAAATCGGACG
>Ga0193726_1000757_pt1 | contig 30284 bp, 32 predicted proteins | sample H2c1metaG_FD_144928 | JGI IMG/M metagenome (GOLD analysis project Ga0193726, IMG submission 144928) | Soil microbial communities from a riparian zone of the East river system, Colorado, United States - H2c1 | ecosystem: Environmental > Terrestrial > Soil > Riparian zone | place: USA: East River... | reverse complement strand
ATCTCGAAACAGTCTGCGACGACGTCGCGCGACACGAGGCTGTACCCGGCGGTGGGCGTTCCCTGCGTCAGCGCGTCGGACACCGCCGGCGCGCCAACGATCAGGCCCTGCCCGCCGCGTTCGGCAAGGATTTCGACCAGCAGATCGCTGATGCTGCGCACCCGATTGTTGCAACGATGGGCGTTGGTCCAGGCGCTGGCGATGGTGACCACGGCATTGGTCTCCGCGGCGCGGTCCGGCTCGAACCCGGCTGCGCGAAGCTCCACCCGAGATCTCTTCCAGAAGGTGCTGCTGTCTTGTGTCATGAGGGCAGGTTAAGATGATCGCCGACGATGCGCTACGGCTTCTACCTTCCCACCCGCGGTCCCACCGCCACGCGCGCCGGCGTCCTCGCCTTGGCGCGCGAAGGCGAACGCCTGGGGCTGCACTCCGCCATGATCGCCGACCACATCGTCTTCCCGTTGGAAAGCGAGTCGGCCTATCCCTACACCGTGGATCGCAAGCATCCCGGTGGCGGCGATGCGCTGGAAACCTTCTCCATCCTGGGCGTGGTGGCCGGCGCGACGGAGAGGCTGCGCCTCGTCACCTCCGTGCTGGTGCTACCTTACCGCAACCCGGTGCTCACGGCGAAGATGGTGGCATCGCTGGATGTCCTGTCCGGCGGAAGGGTCACGCTGGGCGTCGGCGTGGGCTGGCTGAAAGAGGAATTCGAGGCGCTGGACAGCCCCGAGTTCGACCGCCGCGGCGCCGTGACGGACGAATGGATCACGATCTTCAAGCAGCTCTGGAGTCGGTCACCCGCCAGCTTCACCGGCCAGTTCTATGCCTATGCCGACATTCGCGCCGAACCCTTCCCGCTGCAGAAGCCGCATCCGCCCATCTGGGTCGGCGGTCACTCCAAGGCCGCGCTGCGTCGCACCGCGCGGCACGGCGACGGCTGGCATCCGGTCGGCGCCATCGCCGCCTCGCCGCTGCCGCCGCAGGAGATGCGGGCGCATCTCGACACGCTGAAACGGATGACGGAAGCGGAGGGACGCGATTTCGCCGCCCTCACCATCTCCTACAAGGCGCCGCTGTACGACACCGGCATCCCGGATCGCGACGGCGCCCGCCGCAGCTTCTCCGGCAAGGCCGACGACATCGCCGGCGACATCCACACATTCGCGGCCGCAGGCGTGCACGAGCTGATCTTCGACTTTCGCGGCGAGTCGATCGCCGACAGCATCGAGCGGCTGCAACGCTTCGCCGCGGAGGTGATGCCGCTGGTCGGCGACGGGCGTTAATGGCGGAGAGGAAGGGATTCGAACCCTCGATACGGGTTTACCCCGTATAACGGTTTAGCAAACCGCCGCCTTCGACCGCTCGGCCACCTCTCCGCAGCCCGTTAAGACCCCGGCGATCGATATCCACGACAGATGCGCGGCGGTTCTAGCGGCGGGCTCCGGGAGTGTCAAACGCGAACCCAATTTCGCAAATGATTTCAGGCCCTTGGCCCCGTGGCACGAAGCGTGCGACGGTGCCGCCATGAGTACCCCTGCCCCCGGTTCGATCGATATGTTGAAGCGCCTCGTGGCCTTCGACACAACCTCACGCAACTCCAACCTCGAGCTGATTCGCTACATCCAGGACTATCTGGGCGGGCATGGCGTCCAAAGCACGCTGGTGCCCAACGCGGAAGGCACCAAGGCCAACCTCTTTGCCTCGATCGGTCCGGAGGCCGAGGGCGGCGTCGTGCTGTCGGGCCATACCGACGTCGTGCCGGTCGACGGCCAGGCCTGGACGACCAATCCGTGGGAGCTCACCGAGAAGCCCGACGGCAACCTCTATGGCCGCGGCACCTGCGACATGAAAGGCTTCATCGCCGCCTGCCTGGCCCACGTGCCTGCCTTGCAGCGAGCCAGCCTGAAAGTGCCGATGCATTTCGCCTTCAGCTACGACGAGGAGATCGGCTGCCTGGGCGCCCATTCGCTGGCCGAACGCCTGGTCGGCGCCGTGCCGCGGCCGCAGGCGGTGATCGTGGGCGAGCCCACCATGATGGGCGTGGTCAACGCGCAGAACGCGGGCGGCGGCATCGTCGCCACCTTCACCGGCGTCGAGGCCCATTCCTCGACGACCCACCTCGGCGTCAGCGCCATCCATTTCGCCGGCGACTTCATCCATTGGTTGAACGAACTGCAGGTCGAGCTGGCGCAACGCAAGCGCACCGACATCGACACCGTGCCCGGCCACACCACCATCAACGTCGGCATCGTGACCGGCGGCACCGCGGCCAACATCCTGGCCCGCGAGTGCACGCTCAACTGGGGCTATCGCACCCTGCCGGGCGACGATCCCTGGGAAGTGCAGCGCCGCGCCGAGCAATACGTGGCCGAATTGCTGCTGCCCAAGATGAAGGCCAAGCATCCCGACGCCAACATCACCATCAAGCGCCGGTCCTTCGTGCCCAGCCTGCTGCCACAGGAGAACGAGGAAGCCACCCGGCTGGCGCTGCAATGGAGCGGCGGCAATCGCACCTACGCCGTGCCCTACGGCACCGAGGCCGGCATCTTCCGCGGCCACGGCATCCCGACCGTGATCTGCGGCCCCGGCGACATCTCGCAGGCCCACCAGCCCAACGAGTTCGTCGCCAGGTCGCAGATGGATGCCTGCGATGGCTTCATCGCCCGCATGATCGGCTGGGCGGAGCGGCAGTAGTCGTCGCTGAGAACTCATACTCTTCTGGGCCGCGAGCCTCCTCTGGGCGAAGTAAACTTCGCCCAGAGGAGGCTCGCGGTCCGGAAGAACATGATCGTTCAGCCCACAGCCCGCCGTCGATTCCTTCAATATCTCGCGGCCAGTCCGCTGCTGGCGAACACTGACGTCCTGGCGCAGGAACAACGCCTGCCCGATCCCTCGGTGTGGGGCACGCGCACGCTCGGTCAGCCGGGCGTCGAACGCGTGCTCGACCTGCTGCATCAGGAGACGCGAGCCGCCATGATGCAGGTCGGCGCGCCATCCCTGAAACAGCTCGTGCCGGCGATGGTGCGACGGGCATCATAGCTGGGAGCGCGCCATTCCAGTGGCGCTCATGCTTCAAGATAAAGATGCGCCACGGAGTGGCGCGCTCCCAGCAAAGACTCGCTTTACCCCTCCGTGCGGCGTCCCGTCTCGAACAGGAACCAGGTGCGCTTCTCGGTCTCGTCGATCCAGTTCTCGAGCAGGCTGGCGGTGGCGACGTCGTTGTGCTCGTCGCACACTTCGTGGAGCGAGCGCATGTGCTTGGTGAGCTGGATGTTGTCGTCGCGCAGCTCGGCCAGCATGTCGAGCGGCGTCACGTAGTCGGCGTCGTTGTCGAGCACCCGCTGCAGGCGCTTGATGTGGCCGATCGAGCGGATGGTGCCGCCGCCCAGCTTGCGCACCCGCTCGGCGATGACGTCGGTCATGGCGTCGATCTCGGTCGCCTGGTCGTCGAGCAGCAAATGGTAGTCGCGGAAGTGCGGGCCCGACATGTGCCAGTGAAAATTCTTGGTCTTGATGTAGAGCGAATAGACGTCGGCCAACAGGATGTTGAGTCCGCCCGTCAGGTCCTTGGTGGCGTTGGCGCCGAGATCGGTCGGGGTGGCGAGGGCGGCGCTCTTGCGGGCCTTGACGTCTTTGGCCATGGGCTGATTCTCCTTGAGGATGACGAGTGACGGGCAATCTAGCCCGGTTTTACCGAGACGTGAACCGTTGCCCCCGGGCGCCGTCCCTGTCAGTTTCCGGTCCATGAAAACGGGAGGCGACGAGGTCGGGTGGGCGGCTGGCCTCGGGGACGGTCGGGCGTGACGGAACGCGGCCAACGCCGGCGCGTCCTCGTGATCGAGGACGAGGTGATCGTCGGCATGTTGCTAGAAGACATGCTGGAGGAGCTGGGCTGCGAGGTCGCGGCGATCTCGACCCATATCGAGGAGGCGCTGCAGCTCGCCCGGGCGCTCGACATCGACCTCGCCATCCTCGACATCAACCTGGGTGGCAAGCAAAGCTTTCCGGTGGCCGACGTGCTCAAAAGCCGCGGCGTGCCCTTCATGTTCGCGACCGGCTACGGCGCCCATATCCTGAAGCCGCCCTACAGCGGCACGCCCACGCTGCAGAAACCTTTCCAGCTCGACGATCTCCAGCGGATGTTGTCGCTGTCCGGCTTCCAGGCCGGCGGCGAGCGGACGGCCTAGGGTCTCAACTATCGCTTCGTCGATCCGGCGCGACTGAATGTCAGCTGCCGGCGCAGACCGGATGTTCGGACCAGAACACGCCGTGCTGGCCGAAGCGGCCGTTGTAGGCTTGGACGATCTCGCGGACCCTCCCCCGATGCGCCGGCGCGTCGAACACCACGACGACCAGGAGCTTGGTGCGCTCGCGCGCGATGCCTCCTGACGATTCGCGCGCCTGGCCCTCGACGTTGAGCACGCTCAACCCGTCGGGAAAGCGCGGTGTGACGGCGTCGCTCAGGAACGAGGCCCATTCCGCCTCGCTCACCTCGCCGCCGCCCTGCTTGTCGCGGCCGAAATACAGGTCGACCTCGAGCGCGGGTTTGAGCGGCGCCGTGCAGGCGGGCGGCGCGCCGGGCTGGGCACAGGCGCCTAAGGAAAGGGCGACAAATGTCGCCCCGAGCAAGCGACGGTAAGGCATCAGTTCAAATACGGCACTGCCATACCCTTGGTCACGGCAGGGCGGGCGTTGATGATGTCGTACCAGCGCTTGACGTTGGGGAAGTCGGCGAGGTTGACGGTGTGCCACTCGTGGCGTGCCGTCCACGGGAAGATCGCCATGTCGGCGATCGTGTAGTCGGCGCCGGCGGCGAATGCATTCGACGCGAGCTGCTTGTCGAGCACGCCGTACAGGCGCTTGGCCTCGTCGACATAGCGCTTGATGCCGTACTCGATCTTGGTGGGCGCGGCGCGCAGGAAGTGGTGGGCCTGGCCGAACATCGGGCCGACGCCGCCCATCTGCCACATCAGCCATTCGAACGTCTTGTATTTCTGCACCGGGTCCTTCGACAGGAACTTGCCGGTCTTCTCGGCGAGATAGATCAGGATCGCGCCCGATTCGAACAGGCTTATGGACTTGCCGCCCGGGCCGTCAGGATCGACGATCGCTGGAATGCGATTGTTGGGGGAGATCTTCAGGAACTCCGGCTTGAACTGCTCGCCCTTGGAGATGTCGATCTTGTGCACGCTGTAGGGCAGCCCGCACTCCTCCAGCATGATGGAAACCTTGCGGCCGTTGGGTGTGCCCCACGTGTGAAGTTCGATCATCTCCAAGCTCCCCCGTTTCATTGCAGAAAGACCTTAGCCGGTCAGGCCCAACTGTCGTCGTCCGATCCGCCGGTGTCCTGGTCGAGCGACGCCGTGTCGTAGTCATCGACCTGGTTGTCCACGCCACTGTCGTCGGCCATGGCCTGATCCTGGGCCTGATCCTGCGACGGCGTCGCTGGCAAGGAATCGGGAGGCAGCAGCGGCGACGGCTGCGTGGCGGCGGCGGAGCCGAACGGATTGCTGCCCATCAGGCTGCGGATGCCCTCGAACAACAGCGCGCCGCCGGCGACGCCTGCGGCGGTCGTCATGGCGCTCCGCAGAAAGCCGCCACCTGCAGGCTGCGGCGCCAAGGCGGCCTGCAGCGGTGACCGTGTCGGGGGAACCGGCTGCGGCGCGGCTGCCGGCGCGGCCGGCGACGCCCCCCACGGTCCGATCTTGGGAGAGCTACCCAGGAAGCCTGGCGCGGCAGGCTCGGCGCCCGCCTTGGCCTCCAGCTCGGCAATGCGCTCCTGCGCGGCCTTGAGCGCCTGTTCCTGCACCAGCACCGTTTGCACGAGCAGATACGGCGCCGACGGCTGGCGGGCGACGAGATCTCTGATCAAAGCCTCCGCCTCGCCGTCACGCGGCTGGGCTTCGAACGGCTGCAAACGGCCAAACAGGCCGGTGATGAGCTCGCGTTCCTGTGCTTGCATGGCAATGCCTCCCGCCCCTCCTCTTCACCGCCTGGGGCATCGCCAACGTGGTTGTCCGTCCGCCGAGCGTCAAGGGTTGCCGAGCGAGCCCAACCTCAGTTCCCAGGGTGTGATCTGACGCGTGACGAGCAGATTCTTGACAGTCCAGCAATCCGCCGCCAGGCGTGCCTCGACCTCAGCCTCGTTCCCGGCGCGTACGATCAGCAGCACGTCGCGCGTGCCGGTGAGCGGGCCGCCCAGCAACATGAAGCCCTCGGCCACCAGCGCGTTCATATAGTCGGCGTGCGGCCGCCAATCCTCCTGGCCTTCGAGGGGCCGGGAGTCGTTCCAGCGCGGGGCGCGCGTGCGGATCACGGCAAAGATCTTGTCCGTCATGGTCGTTACATTCTCGTGAAGTCCATGGTCCAGTTGGTCTCCCAGCTGTTGCCTTCGTCGAGCGAGAAAGCCTGTTCCCAGCGCGCCGACTGGGGTGTGATGCGCGACCACAGGAAGCGGACGCGGATCGCGCGCCCGTCATGCTCGTCGTCGCCGTGGAAAGTACCGATGCCCTTGTCGAAACCGCCGGCCACCGGCGGAAAGAGGAAGCCGGGTCGGCGGCTGTCGAGCCAGTAGATCGACCAGCGATTCCTATCGGGGTCATAGGTGCGCACGCTCATGCCGCGATAGCGGTCGCCCGGCAAGGCGATGTCGGCTTCATCCATGTTGCCGTAGCCGTCCAGGATCTTGCGCACTGCACAACTGCCGTCGAACTCGATCCAGTCGTTGCAGCCGACGAGCCGACGCCTGAGATAGCGGTGTCGGCACGTCCAGATGCCCATGAAGAAATCGAAATCCGGGCTGGGCTTGCGGCAGGGCGGCGCCATGGCGGCCTCCAGGTGAGGCCGCCTGTCTAGGCCTTCATCCTGTCAATCCATGTCAGCATCGGCATTGCTGACGTTGTCAGCGAACCACCGACGCCGTCTGGCCGAACAGTATCTTGCGCTGCTCGTCGGTGTTGATGCCGGGCGTCTGGCGCAGCTCGGCGCCGACGGCCTTGCCCTTGACGACCGCCGGCCGCTTGCCGACCGCTTCCTCGAACCACTTGTGGAGGGCCGGGAAGTCCTCGAGCTTCTGCCCGAAATTCTTGAAGCCCACGACCCATGGCCAGATCGCCATGTCGGCGATCGAAAAGTCGCCGGCCACGAACGGGCGGTCGGCAAGCCGCTTGTTGAGCACGCCGAACAGGCGGTTGACCTCGTTGCTATAACGGTCCTGGCCGTACTTGAGCGCCTCGGGCGGATTGAACTGCGGCGCGTACATGTTGAAGTGGTTGGCCTGCCCGGCCATCGGTCCCAGGCCGCCCATCTGCCAGTTGACCCACTGCAGCACCTCGTACTTGCCGCGCAGATCCTTGGGCAGGAACTTGCCGGCCTTCTCGGCGAGGTATTGCAGGATCGCACCCGATTCGAACACCGATACCGGCGCGCCGCCGCCCGGCGGCTCGTGATCGACGATGGCCGGCATGCGGTTGTTGGGGCTGATCTTGAGGAACTCCGACTTGAACTGCTCGCCCGTCCCGATGTTCACCGGGATCAGCTTGTAGGGCAGCCCGCATTCCTCGAGCATGATGGAAATCTTCCAGCCGTTGGGCGTCGGCCAATAGTAAAGATCGATCATGGTCTGCGTCTCCTGAAGACGGTTTGATTGGGCTAAGATTAGACGATCCGCCGTGACGGGTGAAACGCGGAACGCCTAATGACCCTATGAGGAAAGGGCCGTTTCAAGTAAGCAGGGCCCTCTAAACGGGAGGATTGACCATGGCCGTTTCACTTTACGATCTCAGCGTCGCTAACTACCTGCAAACCCTGGGCGGTGTCGAAGGCTTCCTCGCCAAGGGTCTCACCCACTTCCAGGGCAGCAACGCCGACCCCAACGCCATCCTCGACGAGCGGCTCTACGCCGACATGGCGCCGTTCAAGTTCCAAGTCTGGGCCACGGCACATCACTCACTGGGCGCCATCAAGGGCGTCAAGGAAGGCGTGTTCGGCCCGCCGACGCCGATTCCCGCGACCATGGACTATGCCGGCCTGCAGAAGACGGTGACGGAGGCGCGCGAGGCGCTGCAGAAGGTCAAGGCCGACGAGGTCGAGGCGGTGCAGGGCAAGGACATGACCTTCCAACTGCCGACCATGAAGATCCCGTTCACGGCCGAGAACTTCCTGCTGTCGTTCTCGCTGCCCAACTTTTACTTCCACGCCACCACGGCCTACGACATCCTGCGCCACAAGGGCGTGCCGATCGGCAAGCGCGACTTTCTCGGCAGAATGAGGATGAAGAGCTGAAGTCTGGCCGCCGCTACGAACTCAGCGGCGCGTTGACGTCCTGCCCGAAGTACGCGTGTTCCAGCCGATTCGGCAGATCGGGCTCGTCGGTCCGGGCTTCCAGCACGATCGAGCCGCGCGCCAGCGCATAGACCCGGTCGGCCACCGCCAGCGCCTTCTCGATCAATTGCTCAACCAGCAGCACCGCGGTGCCGCCCTCGCGCAGCCGCGCGACCGCCGCCAGGACGCGATCGACCAGGACGGGTGACAGGCCGGCCGAGGGTTCGTCCAGCATCAATAGACGCGGCCGGCGCACCAGGCCCTGCGCCACCGCCAGCATCTGCTGCTGGCCGCCCGACAGCGTGCCGGCGCGATCCTGCCGCTTGGCGGCGATTTCCGGAAAGAAGGCCAGCGCCTCCTCGACCTGCGTCGCACGCTCGTCGCGTTTCATGCCGTAGCCGGCCAACAGCAGATTGTCGAACACCGAGAGCTGCGTGAACACGCGGTGCCCCTCGACGACATGCACCAGGCCGGCCTGCACCGTGTCGCGCGGGCTGGCGCCCGCCATGTCCTTGCCGGCAAAGCGGATGGTGCCGGAGCGCGGCAGCAGGCCGGAGACGGCGCGCAGCAGCGTGGTCTTGCCGGCGCCGTTGGGGCCCAGCAGCGCCACGGCCTCGCCCGCGCCCACCCTGAGGTCGATGCCGCGCAGCACGCCGATCTTGCCGTAGCCGGAGGCGAGGCCGCTGATCTCGAGCAGGGGTTCAGGCGCCGAGATAGGCACTCACCACCTCCCGATGCGAGCGGATCTCCGCCGGCGTGCCCGCCGCTAAAACCTTGCCGAGATTGAGCACGGTCACGCGATCGCAAATGTCGAAGATCAGGTCGGCATGGTGCTCGACCAGCAGCACCGCCGTGCCTTCGCGGCTGATGGCGACGATCAGGGCGCCGAGACGCCGGATCTCGTCCGCCGACAGGCCGGCCGCCGGCTCGTCCAGCATGAGACAGGTCGGGCGCAGCATGAGGGCGCGGGCGATCTCCATGAAGCGCAATTCGCTGTGCTGCAGCCGATCAGCCCGCACGGCGGCAAGTTGCTCCAGCCCCACAGCCGCCAGCGCCAGCAGCGCCGCGTCGCGCAGTTGCTTCTCGTCGCGCCGATGCCGCGGCAGGGTCAGCAGCGATTCGGCGAAGCTGCCCTGCCCATCGATCGTGCCGCCGATCATTACGTTGTCCAGCACCGACGCGCCGCCGATCAATCGCGGCGTCTGGAAGGTGCGCGCGATCCGGTAGCCTGCGCGCAGATGCGGGGCACGCGGCGGCAGGATGGCGGCGCCAATCCTCACCTCGCCTGCCTGCGGGGCGTAGTATCCCGAGATGACGTTCAGGGTCGTCGTCTTGCCGCTGCCGTTGGGTCCGATCAGCCCGTGCACCTCGCCCGGCCGGATCTGCAGGTCCAGTCCATCGATGGCGTGCACGCCGCCGAAGCTCAGTTCGACATTGGACAGGCTCAGCACATCGCCGCCACGGCGCCGGTCGAGCACCCGCGCCAAAAGTTCGGGGCGGGGCACGATCTCGCGGTGACGCTCGAGCGGGCGGCGGTTCTTGTAGTCCAGAAGGTCGGCGATGCCGCCGGGGATGATCAGCACGATCAGCAGCAGCAGCGCGGCATAGAGAAACGTCGACCAAGCCACCAGGGGCGCGGCGAACTCCGGCAGCACCGTCAGGATGATCGTGCCGAGCAGCGGCCCCATGATGGAGCCCCGGCCGCCGATCAGGATGGCGATGAAGAACAGCACCGACAGGTCGAAGGTGAAGGCGTCGGGCGTGATGTAGGATTGCAGCGAGGAGAACAGCCCGCCCGCCACGCCGGCCAGCGCGCCGCTGAACACGAACACCGCCATCAGCAGCGCGGGCTTGGCGATGCCGGACGCCTCGGCCGCCACTTCGGCATCGCGGATCGCCACCAGCGCGCGGCCGAAGCGGCTTTTGGCGATGTTGGCCGTCATCCAGGTGGCGAGCGCCGCCAGGATGAGACAGAGATAGTAGAAGCCCCAGCCCGGGTCGAACGGCCAGGGAAACACCGGACCGGCCGTGCCGATGCCGCCGCCGGTCACGCTCTTCCAGGCCAGCGCCACCTGGGTGACGATGGTGGCGAAACCCAAGGTCGTCATGGCGAAGTAGAAGGTGCGCAGCCTGAGCGCCGGCAGGCCGACGACGACTCCGAAGATCGCGCCGACCACGCCGCTCACGGCCAGCGCCAGGAAGGGATTCCATTCCGTCGTCACGGTGCCGGCGGTCAGCACGGCGGTCGTGTAAGCCCCGAGGGTCAAGAGCGCCACCCAGCCGATGGCGATCTGGCCGGCGAAGCCCACCACCAGGTTCAGCCCGGCGACCAGGATCCAGTAGATGCAGGCGCGCTGGGCGATCACGCCGAAGTAGGAATCGTCGAGCAGCGGCAGGCCGACGCCGGCCACCGCCAGGGCCGCCCAGGGAAGCACGGCCTCGATCCTGGCGAGTCGACTGGGGGCGGCCGCGCGAACCGATATGGGAGGAGCGCTCGCGTCCATCACACGCGACGCGCCGTGGCCGCGCCGGCGAGGCCCTCGGGCCTGAGCAGCAGGACGACGATGAAGACGACGAACACGGCGACCGCGGCGAAGATGCCGCCGACCAGGAAGTTCGCCGCCTGCTGGAAGAGGCCGAGCGCCAGGCCGCCGATCAAGGCGCCGCGGTTGGAGCCCATGCCGCCCAGCGCCACCGGCACGAAACCGTAGAAGTTGAGGATCGCCTGGTTGCCGAAGAAAGCCAGAAGCATTTCGGCGCCGGTGAAGCCCGCCAGCGTGCCGATCATGCCGGCCAGGGCGTAGCTCGCCATGCGCAGCCGCTGCTCGGGCAGGCCGAGCGCGCGGGCGGCGTAGCTGTCCTCGGCGATCGCCAGGAAGGCGCGGCCGATCAGCGTGTGGCGATAGAGCAGCTCCAGGCCCACGATGGTGACGGCGCAGGCCAGCAGCGGCAGCCAGAACTGCTGATCGAGCCAGCCCGGCCCGATCGGGATCAGGCGCGGAAAGGGCTGGGCGTCGGTACCCCATTCGATGGCAGTGAGTTGCTGCACCATAAGGGCGAAGGCCAAGGTCGACAGCACGTAGAGATGCTGCTCGAGGCTTTTCAGCACCGGCCGCACGGCGACGATTTCGGTGACGACGCCGATGGCGGCGCCGCACGCAAGCACGAGCACGAAGCTCACGATGGCCGGCAGGCCGAGCTTGGTGATGAACAAGGCGCCCAGCACGCCGCCCAGCATCCCCAACATCCCCGCGGTGAAACTGAACACGCGCGAGGCGGTGAACATCACGTTGTACGTGATGCCGATCAGGGCGTAGACCGCTCCTACCGCCAGGCCGTAGGAGACGATCGATTCCAACATCGGCTAGGCGCTGTAGCCGGGGGCGAGGTTGAACGCGCCGTCACGCAGCGAATTGACCTCGCAGAACACGACCTCGTCGTCGGGGAAGCCGTTGTGCAGCTCCGGCGTGAAGGTGATGTCGCCGTAGACGCCCGGCCAGCTCTTGAGCTTGTTCAGGTAGCCGACGATCTGGTCGGGCGCGATACCGGCCGCCTTGAAGGTCTCCGCCATCAGGCGCGGGGCGTCGTAGCCCAGCGCGATCCACCACAGCAGCGTGTCGCCCATCTCGACCTTGGCCTTGGCCAGGCGCCCGACAAATTCCTGGGCGCGTGCCGGCAACTTGCCGTCCTTGCTGAAGCAGACGTTGCGGAAGTTATTGGAGTAGACCTTGTTCCAGTATTCCGGCTTCTCCAGCAGCGCCTTGGTCTGGCCGGAGCCCAGGGTCGTCTGGCCGACCACCGGCACGTCCCAGCCCATCGCGCCGCGCGTGTTGAGGATGCGCGCCAGGAAGCCGGCATTGACGCTCCACGGCATGATGACCTGCGCGCCCGCGTCGCGCATGCGCAGCAGCTCGGGCTTGAGGTCGGGATTGGCCGCGTCGACATGGCCCGAGAACACCACCTCTGCGCCCTTGCTCTTCAGCATCGGCACATAGGCCTCGACCGACGCCGTGCCGTAGCCGGTCGTGTCGCTGATGACCGCCGCTTTCTTGAGCTTGAGCACGTCCACGACGTAGTGGTTGGCCGCGCCGCCGATCTGCTGGTTGGTCGGCGCGTTGCGGAAGGCCATCGGGTATTTCTTGACGTCGATCAGCTGGTCGACCCAGCAGGGATGGATCATCGGCACCTTGTCGCGCGCGATCAGCGGCGTGGCGGCCAGCGCTTCGCCCGAGTTGACCGGACCCCAGATGAGAGCGACTTTCTGGCGCTGCGTCAGCTCGGCCACGGCGTTCACCGCCTTGGTCGGATCGCTTTGCGTGTCGCGCACGATCAGCTCGAGCTTGCGGCCGTCGACGCCGCCCGCCGCGTTGATCTCGTCGACCGCCAGCACGGTGCCGCGATTGATCCCGACGCCGGTCGAGGAGCTCGGGCCGGTCAACGCCGGCAGGTAGCCGATCTTGATAGGTTCGTTGGCCGCGATCGCCGGAGCGGCCAGACCGCTGGCCAGCGACGCGGCTCCAAGGGCGGAGCCGGCAAGGACTTTGCGACGCGTAATCGACATATCATTCCCTCCCACGGGATTTGTTTATGCAAGCAGCATAGCCGCTGGACGCGCACGCGGTCAAAGCCGTGATGGGTTGCCGTTGTGATACGCTTGCCATCTTTGTAAAATCAGCCATGCCCCAGCATATCGGAATAGTCGCTTGCTCTGCGGAGGGTGCCGCTCTCTGCTATCGGACGATCTGCGTTGAAGGCGCGGCGCTGTTCGGCGCGCATGCGCATCCCGAAGTCTCGATGCACACGCCTTCGCTCGCCGACTACATGGCGCACATCTACCGCGACGACTGGCCGCGCGTGGCTGAGCTGATGCTGGCCTCGGCGGACAAGCTCAAGAGAGCCGGCGCCGACTTCCTGATCTGCCCCGACAACACCATCCATCAGGCGCTGCCTCATGTCCTGCCGCGCTCGCCGCTGCCCTGGCTGCACATTGCCGAAGTGGTCGCGGCGGAGGCGGTCGCGCGCGGCTTCCGCCGCATCGGCGTGACCGGCACGCGCTGGCTGGTCGACAGCGAGGTCTACCCGGAGAAACTTGCCGCGCGAGGCCTGGAGTATCTCCGCCCGAGCGTCGCCGAACGCGACGGCTGCAATCGCATCATCATGGACGAGCTGGTCCGCAGCACCTTCACGCCCGAATCGGTCGCCTACTTCCAGCAGGTGATCGGCGGCCTGAAGGACAGCGGCTGCGACGCCGTCGTGCTGGGCTGCACGGAGATTCCGCTGATCATCAACGACGCGAACTCACCGCTGCCGACGCTCGATTCGACTCGGCTCCTGGCGCGCGCGGCACTCAAGCGCGCGGCGCAGGAAAAGGCGATGGCCGCTTAGCTCATTGCTGGGAGCGCGCCACTCCAGTGGCGCTCATGGAGCGCGGACCTCCAGGTCCCCATCATGTTCATGAGCGGACCTGGAGGTCCGCGCTCCGTATGAGAAGATGCGCCACTGGAGTGGCGCGCTCCCAGCGAAGATCTTATTGCAATCCCGCCGCGACGGCGTCGTCGACCTTTTCCAGCCAGACGAATTCCAGCGCCTTGCGCACTTCCTCGGGGATGTCGTCGTAGTCGCGCTTGTTGCGGGCCGGCAGCATCACGCGCTTGATGCCGGCAGCGGCGGCGGCCACGACCTTCTCCTTGATACCGCCCACCGGCAGGACGAGGCCGCGCAGGCTGATCTCGCCCGTCATGGCGGTGTCGCTTGGGATGACGCGCCCGGTGAACAGCGAGGTGAGCGCCATGAACATGGCCACGCCCGCACTCGGCCCGTCCTTGGGTGTGGCGCCGGCCGGCACGTGGACATGGATGTCGCTCTTCTCGAACAGGCCGGGATCGATCTTGAGCGCGGCCGCCTGACTCTTGACCACGCTCAGCGCCGCCTGGGCGCTTTCGCGCATGACCTCGCCCAACTGACCGGTCAGCAGCAGTCGGCCGCCGCCCGGCGTACGCGTCGCCTCGATGAACAGGATGTCGCCGCCGACCGGCGTCCAGGCCAGTCCCGTCGCCACGCCCGGCACGGTCGACCGCATGGCTACCTCGTTTTCGAAGCGCACCGGCCCCAGGATCTTTTCCAGCGCCGCCACGTCGATGCGCTTCTTGTCGGTCGCTCCTTCGGCGATCTCGACGGCGACGTGACGCAACACGCGGCCGATCTCGCGCTCCAGGCTGCGCACGCCCGCTTCGCGCGTATAGCCTTCAATGAGACGCCTGATGGCGGCGTCCTCGATCTCGACCTGCTCCGGCTTCAGCCCGTTGGCCTCGAGCTGCCGGCGCACGAGATAGCGCTTGGCGATCTCGAGCTTCTCGCCCGCGGTGTAGCTCGACAGCGCGATGATCTCCATGCGATCGCGCAGCGGCCCGGGCACGGTCTCCAGCATGTTGGCCGTGGTGATGAACACGACGCGGCTGAGATCGAACGGCACGTCGAGATAGTTGTCGCGGAACGTCGAGTTCTGTTCGGGGTCGAGCACTTCCAGCATGGCTGCGCCCGGATCGCCGTGAACGCCGGTGCCCATCTTGTCGATCTCGTCCAGCATCATCACGCAGTCGCGCGCGCCCGCCTTGCGGATCGCCTGGATGATGTTGCCCGGCAGCGCGCCGATATAGGTCCGCCGGTGGCCGCGGATCTCGGCCTCGTCATGCACGCCGCCCAGGCTGACCCGGGCGAACTTGCGGCCCATGGCGCGGGCGATCGACTGGCCGAGCGAGGTCTTGCCGACGCCGGGCGGGCCGACGAAGCACAGGATCGGCGCCTTGCCCTCGGGCGCCAGCTTGCGCACCGCCAGGTACTCGATGATGCGCTGCTTGATCTTCTCCAGGCCATAGTGATCCGCATCGAGGATGCGGCGCGCCTCGGCGATGTCGATGTCCTTCGGCGCGGGCGGCGCCCACGGCAGCTCGAGCAGCGTGTCCAGATAGGAGCGGATCATGCCGTACTCGGCCGCCGCCTCGGGCGTGCGCTGCAGCCGCCGCAGCTCCTTCTTCGCCGCAGCCTCGACCTCGGGCGGCATTTTGGCTTCAGCGATGGCCTTCTCGAGATCGGCCAGGTCCTGCTTGTTGGAGCCCTCGTCTCCCAGCTCGCGCTGGATGGCGGCCATCTGCTCGCGCAGCAGCACCTCGCGCTGGCGGGTGTCGAGCGAGGCCTTGGTCTTGCTGCCGATCTCGGCGGACAGGCGCAGGACCTCCAGACGATGGGCGAGCATCTTGGAGACCTTGTCGAGCCGCGGCACGAGGTCGGTGGTCTCGAGGATGTCCTGCTTCTCCGCCGGCGTGGCGTCGAGGTAGGTGATGGCAAGGTCGGCCAGCATGCCGGGCGCGCTGGTCGCCTCCACGGTCTGGCGCAGCTCCGGCGGCACGCGCGGCAACAGGTCGAGGACTTCGCGCACCTGCTCCCGCAGCACGTTGAAACGTGCCTCGACCTCGGGCGCCGTCGATGTCGGCTCGGCGAGGTGCAGGCCCCGGGCCAGCAGGAAGGGGTAGCCTTCGACGAAGTCGTTGATGCGGAAGCGCTGGACGCCCTGGCAGATCAGATGGTGGCCACCCTCCGGGCTGGTGACGTAACGCACGATGTTGGCGACCGTGCCGACGCGGTAGAGGTCGTCCGGCCCGGGATCGTCCTTTTCGGCCTCACGCTGCAGGACGATGACGATCTGGCGCTGCTCGCGGACGGCCTGCTGGGCGGCCGCGATGGTCGTGGCGCGGCCGAGCGTGATCGGGAACACGATCTCGGGGAAGAGAACGGTGTTGCGAACCGGCACGACGATCAGCGCGTCGGACGGCAGGGGGCGCGTCGGTTGGCTGGCGGGTCCGGCATTCACATCCTGCGGGCTCATGGCCGTGTCCTCTGCGGCGACGCCTTGGGCAGCTTGATCACCAGGCAGCCATGGGCAACGCCGCTCTGCGGCGTTCCGTAGAGGCCCGCCGGCAGCTGGATGCGCCGCTCGAAACGGCCCTGGGGCAGTTCGAGCCGGTGGATGATAGCGGTCCGGAGTTCATCCGGCAGGGTGCGTTCGCCGGAGATCATCAGAACGCCGCCGCGGATGGCGAGAGCGACCTTCTCGGCATCGACGCCCGGCAGGGCGACGAAGATCAGGACGGCGTCGGCCGTCTCCAGCACGTCGGTCGGCGGCTCCCAACTGATGCCGCGTTGCGAGCCCTGCGCAGGGGTGAACACCTCGCGGTGCAAGCGCTCGGCCCGCGCCAGCATCTGCAGCGCTTCCGACCACATCCAGTTGCGGGAATCATCGTTGGTCATGGGGCCCTATATAGGAAGCGGCTCTCTGCCGCGCCACTGCATCAATCAATTGCCGATCAGCGCCTGGTAGACCAGGTCGCGCAGCAGGTAGCGGTAACGCAGGCGGGCGGCGGGCGACTGCATCATGAAGACCACGTACATCCGCTCGTGCGGGTCGTGCCAGAAATAGGTGCCGTAGGCGCCGCCCCAGTAGTAGTCGCCGGGTGAGCCGGGCAGCGGGTTGCGGCCCTGCTCGGTGCGTACGGCGAAGCCCAGCCCGAAGCCCTGCCCCATGCGCGCGCTGGGCTCGAACGCCTCGAAGCGCCACATGTCGGCACCCATCTTGATGTCGGGCGGCAGCGCATCGGCCGTCATCAGGTCGATGGTCTTGCGCGAGATCAGCCGCACGCCGTCGAGCTGGCCGCCATTGGCGAACATCTGCAGGAAGCGGGCGTAGTCGGCCGCCGTCGACACCATGCCGCCGCCACCCGACCTCCAGGCGAATTTCTCGCTGACGTCGGGGATCGACGGCATCTCGTTCTTGGGCCCCTCCTTCATCGGGCGGGCGCCCCTCGCCTTCTTGTCGGCGCCGACCTCGAAGGCGGTGTCACCCATCTTGAGCGGCTTGGTGATGCGCTCCTCGATGAACTTGTCGAGCGGCATGCCCGAGGCGACCTCGACGACGCGGCCCAGCAGGTCGACCGACATCGAGTATTCCCAGGTCGTGCCCGGCTGGTAGAGCAACGACAGCTTGGAAAGCTTGTCGGCCATTTCCGCCAGGGTCTGGTTGCGGTCGGCCACCTTCATGTCGATATAGGACTGCTTCACCGGGTTGGCGCCGACCTCGGCGTAGGTCAGGCCCGAGGTGTGGCGCATCAGGTCCTGCACCGTCATCGCCCGGGCCTGCGGCTCCTGGCTGATCTCCACCGTGCCGTCGACATTGTTCTTCGCAACGGCGACCTTGGTATTGGCGAAGGCCGGGATGTAGCGCGACACCGGGTCGGCGACACTGAGCTTGCCCTCTTCGACCAGGATCATGGCGGCCACGGTGACGATCGGCTTGGTCATCGAGGCGATGCGGAAAATCGTATCGTTGGTCATCGGCGCCTTGGCTTCCTTGTCGCGGAAGCCGAACGAGTCGAACATCACCAGCTTGCCGTTGCGCGCGATCAGGACCACCGCGCCGGGCAGCTCGTTGTTCTTCACGCCCTCCTCGATGCGGTCGCTGAGCCGCTTCAGGCGGTTCGCCAGAAAGCCCACCTCCTCCGGCGACTGCGCCTTGGGGATACCCTGCGCGGCGGCGGGCAGCGCAACAGAGACCGCAAACGCCGCCACAGCGGCCAGACGAACCATCGACATCGGATTTCCTCCCCGGATTTTTGGCCCCGCCGGGCCTTCGGCTTCGCGCGACTGCACTGCCAGCACGCCACGCAAGATAATTCTTTCGTACCGTATAGAGCGTAGGATTTTTGTCCCGTCCGGCCATGCGAACCAGACAGGGAGGTTTCCGAGGTTTGCGCCGGGCGATGACGCCGTTTTCGAGGTTCGCGAAAAGCCCGGAGTTGCTGGGTTTTGGGGGTTTGGGAGGTTTTGGAGGTTTCTGCGGTTTCCGCCAACGATTGTGCTCTCACGACGGCCCTGTTTCGCCAGTTAGAATCTCGAGCGGAATGGGCCAGCCTCGGCGGCGAGCCTGACGGAGAAATCGCGGCTGCCAATTCCATGCCGATGTGAATGACCATGATGCCGATCCTCGGTCATGCGAGCGACGGCCGCTATACGCCACAACATTGCTCAGGCCTGTCAAGCGGCAAACGCGACGGCCAGAAGCGCGGATCGTGTCTCAGTTTGGATGTTCGCCTTGGCTGGGCATCATCGTCAGGTCGGTGTCCTGCGGTTTCACGCCAGCCTGCGTCAGCAGGCAATGGACTTGTCCTCGATGATGGGTTTGGTGGTTGAAGAAATGCGACACGAACCTCCAAACAGGCCCACTGACATCGCGCGCGGAGCTTTGCGAGAAATAGGTCAGCTCCGCGGCTAGCCAGTTGGGGCTGAGACCTTTGGCCCAGCGCATGATCTCCGCATCGAAGTCGGCCCGCTGGCTCTTGAGCTGTTCCCAATCGGGATACAGCGACGCGGATTCCGGAATCCTGGCCGGCGGAGGTTGGGCGCCGTAGAAGCGGGTCATCCAAAGCCGGTCCGCCCACATCAAGTGACTCAAGGTCTTTTGGATCGAGCCGAAGAACGCGCCGCGCTCGCGCCGCCGCTCTTCGTCCGTGAGCTGATCTGCGGCGCCATACAGGTTGTCATTCTGCCAGCGATTGTAAAGCGCCATGCGTTGAACGTAACCGACGCCGATCATCGATAGCCTCCGTGGTCAGATGGCGCCGATTTGCGCCGGCGCTTCAATCCCAGCCGTAGGTACCGACATTCTCGCCGTCCCGAATAAACTGCAGCGCGACCGCCGCGTAGGGGACGAAGTTATCCGGCAAGCGGTCGGCGGGAATCCAGTCGAGCGATTCACACTTGTGGGGTTCGGCATTGACCAAATCGCCTGACCATTTCCTGACTTCGAAAAAGAGCGACAGCCTGCCGGATCGCTGATGCATGACATGGACCAGCTGCAGATCGGCGGGATGGATGTCTATTCCCAGTTCTTCCTTGGCCTCGCGGATGGCGCCGGCAGATATGGTTTCTTCATCCTCCAAATGCCCCGCCGGAAGGTGATACATGCCATCGCTAAAGCCGGTATTACGCCGCAACCCAAAGAGTATTCGGATGCCCTGCCGCAGGATCAGGTGAAGGTCGACGACGAGTCCCTTTCTGGCCATGGCGTCACGTTGCAACCGAATCGGTAAGCGCGCAAACGTCGGTGTGGACGGAAATTCAGAGTTCATCTCGGTCATCGAAGCTCGGCACCGTCCATCGACGCCGACCGAAGCCAGCCAGGTCGTCTGCTTACAACGCTGAAAGCGGCGGCAAGGTGCGATGTGCCCAAGCTTGACCGGTGGCCCGCGGCCATCCGCCGGCAAGCCGACCGTGAGAAAGTCCGAGCATGGTGGAGAGCGCACATTGGCATCGACGCGAGCCGTGGCCATAATCCGCGCATGACGAGCGCGGGACCACATCTATCCCTTTGGAAGCACGCGCTAGGTGTCGTGCCCGATGAGGTGTGGGATCGGACGGACCTGGAGACACTTGTTCTGGCCGACAACGACCTGGCCGAGGTTTCCGAACGCATTGGCGATCTGCGTAACCTGCGAATGCTCGATCTGGGTCACAATAAGCTTCGTCAGATCCCGCAAAGCCTGGGCCGCCTCGAGCAGCTACGCGATTTTCTCTACCTGCATGACAACGAGCTCTCGACGCTTCCGTCGTCGCTCAGCCGCCTCAGCCGCCTGCGCTATTTGAACATCAGCGAGAATGCCTTCGAGGCCCTGCCCGAGGCCGTAACTGGAATGTCAGGCCTGCTTGAGTTGCGAGTCACGGACAATCGCCTGAACAGTCTTCCGACGTCGATCTCGCGACTCGTGCGATTGCGCGAGCTGCACCTGCGAAATAACCGGCTCACCGCGTTGCCCGACGCCATCGGTTCGCTGGTCGAGCTTCGTCAAATCGACCTTAGAGGCAATCCGATCGCTCACTTGCCCGAAAACCTGCTGAAGCTGCCCCGCCTGGAAAAGCTCGATCTTCGCTGGGTGACTACACTGAGCCCGTCCACGTGGTTCACCGAACTTGAACGTCGAGGCTGCACCATTTACCTCTAGAGTGGACCTGTGCAAGGTCTACCGAAGGTTGCTGCCCTGCATCTCCCCTGAGTCAGCCGGGCTTATGAGTTCACGATTTGGGCGTGAACTCATAGACTCGTTGGCACGTTTGAAGTGCCTGATCCATGTCGGTTAACTAGATTGAAAAAAAGCGGTTGTTGTGACGAAGAATACTTCGCGCGCGGACTACGATGCTATTGCACATCTCTACGATAGCCAGCCGACTACAGCGCGAATTGTTAGGCGGAGACGCTCCCCTCCTGCGACGTGACCACTTCTGTTTGGTCACCATTCGCGGCAACCGCGGTGCTTGAAGTCAGTCGCCGGTCTTAACCAGCGGCCAAGACGAGGCGTCGCACGGCGTGCAAATCATCGAGGACGAAGGTGCAGAGCCCACGAATTTCATCCGTCGGCTTGAGAAGATCCGGCACCATGATGGTCATCATGCCGGCAGAGGATGCCGACCGGATTCCGTTGTGGGAATCCTCCAGGGCCAGACAGAGACGAGGTTCCACTCCGAGGCGCTTGGCGGCCTTCAGATACGGATCGGGCGCGGGCTTGCCCGCCGCGTAATCTCCATGCGCTACGATTTCGTGGAACCGCTCGACCAGATCGTGGGCCGTCAAATGGTGCTGTGCGGTTTCATGAGAGGAGGACGTTGCGATGGCCCGAGGGAGGCGCAGCTCGTCCAATGTGTCGAGCAACTCGGCCGCGCCGGCCTTCAAAGACAGGCGAGTCGAGACGATTGCGTCGAAGTGTCGTATCCACGCAGCTCTGAGTTCCTCGATTGGGAAAGTCGCGCCATGCTCATCGATAAGACGGCTTCTGGTGACATGCCATGGCGTTCCTACCATTAGGAGGAAGCTGGCAGTGGTCAGCTCGCATCCCACTTCGGTCGCCGCCGCCAGGATCGCTTCCTGGTAGAGCTTTTCTGTATCGAAGAGCAGACCGTCCATGTCGAAAATAACGGCGGTTGGCCGGCGAGGGAGCTTCATTGTCTATCGGTAGGCGATCTGCGCTCCTGACACAATCGACTCCGAGGGGCCCAGACGGATTGCTTTCGCCCAGCCGCGTGCGGACTTGGTCAGCTCCCACGCGGCGGACGCTGCCGTGCGCCGGATGGACGCGCCCATGAAGCGTGCAGGAAGGGCGTCGCGCCGTCGTGGGATTGGCGCGCCGCGCACAGCCGATGACTTAGGTCAGTGGCACGGAGAGTTGTCGGGCGATCTGCGTCCTGAGCCCGCCCAACGGTTGCATCTTTGTCGATGATCGAATGGCCAAGTAAACGCCGTTCCCCAACGGAATACTGCTCGAATCAAAATTCAAATTTAAGAATCCAATTGTGGCCGGGCGCCAGGCCCGGACATTCCGGCTTCTAAAGGTCAACGGGAGGCGTGTGCCGAAAAATAAGGAATATCAACGCGTAGCCGCCCGAAATTATTGTGGCAAATTTGCAACATTTGTTGGACGGATGAGTCTCCCTTCGCCACTATGGGGGCAGGCCGCCGGCCGCCCTGCTTCGGTTCCAAGGGGGAGAAGTTCATGGTGTTGGGAACCGGGCGCTGCACGCGCTCGAGCGTACGAGTCATTGTCCAGGCGACAGCCTATTCGGTCATGGTGCTGGCCGCCCTGGTGTTGTTCGGCACGGCAGGTGTTCTTTCTCCCGCAACTGCCCAGGTCAAGGCGCCAGCGAAGGCGAAGCTGAAACCTCCGGTCAAGGCCGCTCCCGAGGCCGATCCGACGGATAGCGTCGCCAATCAACTCAATGCCAAATGGCTGCAGGAGAACGGCGCGTACTCCGGTTTCAAGAAGGCGGAACCCGCAGTGGTCCCGGCTTCATACGCCACCTCCGCGGTCGCAAACGATTGGGGTGACCGCCTGGTCTCGCGCGCCATGAAATACCTGGGCACGCCCTATCGCTACGGCGGCACCTCGCCGAGCGGCTTCGACTGCAGCGGCTTTGTCTACTACCTCTACGGCGCGGTTTTTGGACAAAGCATCCCGCGCATGCCGCACGACATGGCGCGCGAGGGCAGGCCTGTCGCGCGCAGCGACCTCAAGCGCGGAGACCTCGTCTTCTTCGGCTACCGCGGCACCTTCACCCACGTCGGCATCTATGCCGGCAATGGCCAGTTCGTTCATGCCACGCATCGCGGCTCGCCGGTCCAGGTCACGCCCCTGGACGGCGACTACTACCGCGACCGTTACATGACGGCGGTGAGGCTATCCCCGCGGTAGCGGCACAACCGAATCCGATATCGACCCAGATACCTCCTCCATGACCGGGCGCGGCCTCGCGGAACGCTGGTGCGCAAGCTGCCACATCATCGATCGCACGCCGGCCGCCGCCACCGCCAATGGCCTGCCGAGCTTTCCGGCAATTGCCGCCAAGGCCGCGACAACGAAACAGTCCTGGACCAGTTTCTGTCCTCGGAGCACGCCTATCACGGCATGCGGCAGCGGCAGCACAACACCGACGTGAAGATCAGGACCTGAAGCCCCGGCGCCAGTGCGGCTTGATCAGCTCCAGCGCCACCAGGACCGCCACGCCGGCCAGCAGCGTCAGGCCGAGATCGTCGAGATGGAGCGGGCCGAAGCGAAACAGATCCATGGCTGGCGGCCAAGTGAGCGCGACCGCGAGCAGCGCCACAACACCGGACAACAGGACCCACAATGACGCATTGGGACGAATGAGCGCCACCAGCAGCGAGGCGCTGAACGATCGGTTCACCAGGATGAGGCTGGCATTCACCAGCACCAGCGAGACGAACACGAGCGCCCGCAGCTCGGTTTCCGGCATCTGCCGCGCCAGTCCGCCCGCGAAGACCGCACCAACCGCGGCAAAGGCCAGCACGCCCTGGATTACGCTCCACCCCGCCAGTCTGCCCGGTAGGATGCGGCTCTCCGGGTTGCGTGGCGGGCGGCGCATCAGGTCGCTTTCGTCGGGCTCCGCCTCGAAGACGATCGAGCAGGCCGGATCGATCACCATCTCGAGAAAGGCGATATGGATCGGCGTCAGGATCAGCGGGAAGCCGAACAGCAGCGGCAGGAGAGCCAGGCCCGCTATGGGCACATGCACGGCCACGATATAGGCCATCGCCTTCCGCAAATTGTCGTAGATGCGACGGCCCAGGCGAAGGGTGCGGACGAGCGAGCCGAAATCGTCATCGAGCAGGACGATCGACGACGCCTCGCGAGCGACATCGGTTCCGCGCCCGCCCATGGCGATGCCGATATGGGCGGCCTTGAGCGCCGGCGCGTCGTTGACACCGTCACCGGTCATGGCGACGACCTCACCGTTGGCCTTGAGCATCTCGACGATGCGCAGCTTCTGCTCGGGCATGATGCGGGCGAAGACCGTAGCGGTTCGCAGGCATTCGGCCAAAGCGGCATCATCGAGCCTTGCCAGCTCCTCGCCGCTGACAACACGGTTCGCATCGAGGCCGGCGCGATCCGCGATCGCCCGGGCGGTCGCCGGATAATCGCCGGTGATCATCACGACCCGCACGCCGGCCGAGCGGCACTCGCGCACCGCGTCCGGTACGTTGGCGCGCAATGGGTCGCTGAAGCCGATCAGGCCGAGGAATTCGAATGCGAATCCCTGCTGTGTCTCAGGGAGGTCAGGGCCTCGGTGAACGGTGCGCGCCACGCCCAGGACACGAACGCCCTCGCCCGCCATCTCATCCACCGTCCGGCGCAGCCAAGCCAGCCGCTCCGGGCCGAGACGACACAGCAAGCCGATCGCTTCCGGGGCTCCCTTGGCGCACGCCATCGTCTCCCCGCCATCATGCCGTCGCCAGACATTGGTCATGGCGAGAAGGCCGGGGCGCAACCCGTACTGCCGGACCAGCTCTCGGCCGCCGTAGATGCTTTCCGTGCCCTCCATCCTTGTCTCCGCCTCGCCTTTGATCGCGCGCTCCATCGGGTCGAACGATTCGCGTGCGCTGGCCAGCAACGCCGTCGCGACAAGCCGGGCCTGGTCGCCGGGTGTCGCCAGAGTCCGCAGGTCGGCGATCGTCATGCGGTTCTCGGTGAGTGTGCCGGTCTTGTCCGTGCACAGGACGGTAGCGGATCCCAGCATCTCGATGGCGGCGGCGCGTCGGGTCAGCACGCGGGCCTGCGACAGACGCCAGGCACCCATCACCATGAAGGCCGTCAACACCAGCGGGAACTCCTCCGGCAGCATCGACATGCCGAGCGCGATGCCGCCCAGGATGGCCTTCAGCCAGTCGCCGCGCAGGAAGCCGTAGAGCAGGACAGCGAGCAGGCTGGTGGCCATGCCGAACACGGCGAAATTGCGGACCAACAGGCGCGTCTGTCGCTGCAGGCGCGGCGGCTCGGGCACGATCCTGCCCAGCGCCTGGCCGATCTTGCCAATCTCGCTCTGCGCGCCGGTCGAGTGCACGACGGCGATGCCCTCTCCGCCAACGACCAGCGTGCCGGAAAACACGAAGGGCAGATCGTCGCCGCCTGGCCTGGCCATTGCGGCGCCGCCGTCTACCGCCGATTTCCGCACCGGGATCGCTTCGCCGGTCAGCAGCGATTCATCGACCAGGAGATTGCTGGCGGCAGCGAGAACGGCGTCCGCCGGAACGCGGTCGCCTTCCAGGACGACCACGGCATCGCCACGGACGACCTCGCGGCCCGGGATGCGCTTGCGCACGCCGTCGCGAATGACCAGGGCCCGCGGGCTGGTCATGTCGCGCAGCGCCTCGAGGACGCGCTCGCTGCGCAGCTCCTGCACCACGGTGATCGATACCGAGATGGTGGCAAAGACCAGCAGCATGAGGGCTTCAGTGAGATCACCCAGGACGAGATAGATGACGCCGGCGCCGAGCAGCAGCGCGAACATCGGCTCGCGCAGCACGTCGCCGATGATGCGCAGGAACGTCCGGTGATCGGCTTTGGGGAGATCGTTGAAGCCTTCGGTCTGCAAACGGGCCTGTGCCTGCGCTTCGGTCAGGCCGACAGGAGGTGCGCTCTCGGGCATTGGCTCGCCTTTTCGCCTTGCTTCAATGGGCCACGAGAACGGGCACCGTCATGAAGCGGAACAGCCTGTCTGGTGCAACATCGGCGGTTCGAAGCGGGAGCAAATGTGCAGTCCCACGGGCAGCGAACCGTGGCGTTCGGCGAGATGGCTGGCGAGCTCCATCCTTGAAGGTGCCGTCTTGGAGGAATCGCACAGCGCGAGAATGGTCTTATATGCCATGGTCTAACTCCTCTTCGGGCGGATACGCGACCAAGGTGCCTGTGGGCGCGAGGTGGGCATAGCCTATATGCACGGACGCGCGACCGATTGACGTGGGTCAACGGTCCGCCAACCGCGGCGCACGGGCCAATTGATCCATCTCAAGGCGGTCTGGGCGCCCCTGCGCTGAATGAAGCTCACACTTGGCGTCAGGCCAGTCCAACGAGGCAGCTCCCGCCAAGTCGGCAACCCATGGCGCGGAAAGTCACGACGGGCGGCCCGAGCGCCATCATCGCCGACAGGATGGGCACCCATGAGTGCCCATAGGAGAATCGACATGGCATTCAAGGACATACTCGTTGTGCTCCGGGGCTTTCCGACGCCCACGCCGCCGTCAGCGGTGGACGATGCTGTCGAGCTGGCGGCGTTGCTCGGGGCTCGCCTTTCGGGCGTGGCCTGTGCGACGACGCCGCGGATTCCACGAAGCATTCTCGGCGACGCCTTGATTGACGTGTCGGGACTGGTGGCCACAGAGAGCCACAAGATCGCGGTCGGTGCTCAAGCCGTCCTGACGGCCTTCCAGGACGCGGCGGCGAAACGTGGTGTGCTCGGCCAACACATTCTTCACAAATGCCAACCATCGGAAGTCGCGGGCGCGCTCGCGGACTATGCCCGGCTTCGCGACCTCGCGATCCTTCCAATGCCGGAAGGAGACTATCTTCAGCAGCTCGATTCCCAATGGTACGCCGAAACGATCATTTTCGAATCAGGTCACCCGACCATCATCCTGCCGTACGACCGCAAAGGCGGCCGTCCGATCACGCTCAACACTGTTGTCGTGGCCTGGGACAACAGCCGAGCCGCGGCCAGAGCTATCGCCGATGCCCTTCCCATACTCCGACAGGCGAAGATCACGCACGTGGTGACCGTCGCGAATGAAAAGGCAATTCTCGCCGAACGATCGTCCGCGGAGCTCTTGCAACACCTGGCGCTACATGGCGTCAACGCCGTCCTCGAAAGTGTCGATGCTGCCGGCCACAGTATCGGACCGGTCCTCAGTGCCTACGCGTCGTCCCATACCGCCGATCTGATGGTGATGGGGGCTTACGGCCATTCTCGTTTTCGTGAATTCATCCTGGGTGGGGCGACCAAGAGCATGCTCACACACCCTCCGACGCCGGTTTTTCTGTCACACTGACCGATCAAACTTTGACAGCGGTCTCACAGGGCAACAAGGCGCAGGACCAGCCACACCGCGCCCACCCCGGCCACCAGAACCGACAGAATTTGCGGCAGGCGCGGCAGCCAGCCGGGCCGCGAGACCCAGGCCAAGGGCGGCATGACCACGATCACGAAGGCGATCTGGCCCAGCTCGACCCCCACATTGAAGCCGATCAGGGCACGCACGAGCGCCTGGCGGGAAAGGTCGAGCTCGGTGAGCGCCGAGGCGAAGCCCAGGCCGTGGATCAGGCCGAAGATCATGGCGATCAGCCAGCGCCGCCCGATGCCCGACGGCGCCACAAGATTCTCGACCGCGACCCAGACGATGGAGGCGGCGATCAACGGCTCGACGATGCGCGACGGCACGTCGACGACACCCAGCGCGGCCAGGCTGAGCGTGATGCTGTGCGCCACGGTGAAGCCGGTGACGATCGTCACCGTCTGCCAAAGGCCACGCGCGAGCGCCAGCAAGGCAAGCAGGAACAGCAAGTGGTCGAGGCCGCCCAGGATGTGCTCGACGCCCATGGCGATGAAGGCGAACCAGCCGGCAGGGACCGCTGTCGCGAGGTCGAGCGTGGCGGCGCGGCGGTCCTCCAGGAAGACGAATTCGACCGAGGGCCGGCCCGGCACGCGCACGCTCAGCACGGTCTGGAAATGGGCGCCCAGCACTTCCGGCCAGTCGTCGCGGATGGCGAGCGTGCCGGTCGATTTCGGGCACGACAGCACCATCTCGAGGAAGACCTTGTCGTCGCCGGCCGTGGAGCCGCGCACGGCGACGCGGCCCGGCTGGCACGCCTCGCCGGCGATCGAGAAGCGGGCATAGTCGCGCAGGAAACCAGCGACCCGCTCGGCAGCAGCACGGTCGCCGTCGGCTGCCGTCGCCAGCAGGCGCCCACCCTGGTCGTCGACCTCGGTGGCGACCACCGTCAGGCGATAGAGGAGCTTTCCGCCGTCAAGATCGAGTGTCGCCAGGCCGGTGCTGGTGACGTGAGCCGCGGCGGAAACGGTCCACGCAACCGCCAGCAGAGAGAAGGCGATCGATCTCATCGCCGCGCAGAGTATCGAAGGAGCGAACAGATTGCAGCCCGGGAGGTAGTGTCCTAATTTGACGACCAGTCGCGCAGTAACTCCTTCCAAACCGCGCCGCCGGTTCTTTGCCGTGCTACATTTGGGCGGCATACGCTCGCCAGTCGACGCGGTGCGGGCGGCTATCGTGGCGGAAAACAAGGGGAGGCGATAAAATGAAGTCGGGACTGTTTCTCACGACATTAATCGGGCTAGCGGGTGCTTCTCACATCTCCAGCGCGGCAGACGCGACGTGGGTTGCCGTTTCCACACTGGAGAACGGCATTTCGCCGTACTGCGCCGGCGGTCAGTTTACCGGGCAGCAAGTTTCGCTCGGGCAGGCTGACTGGCAGGTCGGCATAAAGGGGAACACGCTCACTTATACGAGCCGAGCGGCGTACCGTTCAGTCACTCTCGATTTGAAGGCGTTGCAGCCTGATGGTTCTGGAAAAGTTGTCGGCAAAGACGACAAGAATAGAGAGTTCTACCTAACGTTCGATCCGGGCAGCGGAGCCCGCCCATTCCATGTGACCAATTCCATTAACGTTTGCAGGTATGTTTTTACGCCCAAGAGTTAGTGATGTCTCGCATGAGCAGCCTGCGCGAATGGCGCTGAACTGACAAAGGCGCGAGGCGTGCGCCTCAAGCGGCGAGAAGGCGTTCGACCAACCAGACGGCGCCAACCACGGCCACGACGGCCGACAGGATCTGCGGCAACCGCGGCAGCCGCCCGGGCCGCGACGCCCAGGCGAGCGGCGGCATGACGACGGCCACGAAGGCGAGCTGGCCCAGCTCGACTCCGACGTTGAAGCCGATCAGCGCCCGCACCAGCGTCTCGCGGCTGAGGTCGAGCTCGATCAGGGCCGACGCGAAGCCCAGCCCGTGCACCAGGCCGAAGGCCGCCGCGATCAGCCAGCGCCGCCCCACACCGCGCGGCGCCACGAGGTTCTCGACGGCGACCCAGACGATCGACGCTGCGATCAGCGGCTCGACGATACGCCCGGGCATGTCGACCAGGCCGAGAGCGGCCAGGCTCAAGGTGATGCTGTGGGCCACGGTGAAGGCGGTGACGATCTTCACCGTCGGCCAGACGCCGCGCGACAGCGCCAGCAGGGCCAGCAGGAACAGCAGATGGTCGATGCCGCCGATGATGTGCTCGACACCCAGGCCGAGATAGAAAACGAATTGGCTTGGCGCCCCGCGGTCAGGCGCAGCGTTGCCTGTTATGGCGACGCTCGCCACGCGTTGCCCCTTCTCGAACAACACCTGCCTGGCGCCGCCGGGCCATTGAATGTCGGCGATCGTGTGATGGTCGAGGCCGAGCACGGCGTCGATGCCATCGCGAATCGAGAGATTGCGTATGGGCGCCGCACATGCATAGAGCACCACAACCTCGATGCTGGCACGTCCCGCCGACGGCGGCCTCGTCTCCGCCGGAACACCGGAGCAAGCGGCTCCGTCGGCGTCGATCGCGACATGCCGCGCGACCGCAGCCGCAAACTCACGCAGGTCTCGCGCGGCATCGCCAAGCGCCTCGGCCGGCACGGAAAGCGCGTACCGCACCGACTGCCCGGCGACCGATACCGTGGCGTAACCCGTCGTCCCTCCCTGGTGTGCGACGGCGGAGCTGAAAGCGAGCAACACGGCAACGACGGCGACCAGGGCCCTCATCCACATCATCGCGCCGTCATACCCTCCAACGCCGCCATCCATTCGGCGCCAATGAAGCGCGACATCAGGTAGACCTTGGAATCGCCGTCGATCCGCATGTATTGCAGGAAGCCTTCCGGGTTGAGGGCGCCGAAGCGCACCGTCAGCGGCTGACCGACAGGTCCTGAAAGCGTCGCGGTGACCACCGGCTCGTCGAGGCCAAACGGACGGGTGTCGACGCCCGACAGCTCCTCGGGCGCGATCTCGCGCACCGGCCCCGAACGGTGCAGCATCTTGACCGCGGTATCGAGGTGGGTCGCCGCGGCTCCCGCGACCGCGCCGCCCCCTTCCCGTGCCCAGCCGCCGTCGCCACCCCGCACCAGCGCCGCCTGCCGTCCCCCGCCGCCCAGCGTGATCTTGCTCACCCCGTCCGGCTCGATCCGCAATACGCCCTTCGCCTCGAACCTCACGAGCTGGCGCTGCACCGGCTGGGCACCGGTCACCACCATGGCAACGAGCCAGGCCAGCGCCATCACCGCGAGCAGCGGCATGGCCAGGCGCCGCAACGACAGCGCGCTCATCGCCTCGACCACCAGACCGCGCCGCCGATCGCGATCACCGTCAGCGGCAGCACGATGACGATCAGTATGAAGAGCCAGCGGCTCTGCGCCGCCGTCAGCAGGACCATGGGCGGCACGGGGATTCTGGTGCGGACGGCGGTGCCCCGGTCCTCGCGGGCAAGCCATCGCACCGCCGCCACCAGCAGGTCGCTGTTCGACATGTACGGCAGG
>Ga0193726_1000756_pt1 | contig 30313 bp, 27 predicted proteins | sample H2c1metaG_FD_144928 | JGI IMG/M metagenome (GOLD analysis project Ga0193726, IMG submission 144928) | Soil microbial communities from a riparian zone of the East river system, Colorado, United States - H2c1 | ecosystem: Environmental > Terrestrial > Soil > Riparian zone | place: USA: East River... | reverse complement strand
GGCGGCATTGTCGCTGGCATGGTTCGGATTTGGCTTTTCCGCGTTTGGATTCCTGCCCGCAGTGCTGGCGCTGGCGCTCTATTCCATGCTGCCGGTGCTGCGCAATACCATCACCGGCCTGCAAGGCGTCGAGCCTGCGATCCTGGAGGCCGCGCAAGGCGTCGGCATGACGGAGCGGCAGTCGCTGTTCATGGTGGAGCTGCCGCTGGCGCTGCCGGTCATGATGGCGGGCATCCGCACCGCCGCAGTGTGGGTGATCGGCACCGCGACGCTATCCACTCCAATTGGACAAACCAGCCTCGGCAATTACATCTTCGCCGGGTTGCAGACCCAGAACTGGGTGTTCGTGCTGTTCGGCTGCCTCGCCGCCGCGGTGCTGGCGCTTGCGGTCGATCAGTTGCTGGCCTTGATCGAGATCGGCATTCGCGAACGCAGCCGCTTGCGCGCGGCGCTCGGCGGCATCGGCATTGCGGCGCTGGTGGCGGCAACCCTGGTGCCCTCGATGGCGCGCGGGCAATCGAGCTACATCGTCGGCGCCAAGACCTTTGCCGAACAATATGTGCTGTCGGCGCTGATCGCGCAGCGGCTGCGGGCGGCGGGATTCTCCGCGAGTTCGCGCGAGGGCCTCGGCTCCAATGTGATTTTCGATGCACTCGCGTCAGACGATATCGACGTCTACGTCGATTATTCCGGCACGCTGTGGGCCAACCAGTTTCACCGCACCGATATCAGGCCGCGCGAGCAATTGCTCGGCGAATTGAAGGCGACGCTGGCGCAGCAAAAAATCACACTGCTCGGCGAACTCGGCTTCGAGAACGCCTACGCGCTGGTGTTGCCGCGAAAGCGCGCCGAGGCGCTCGGCATTCACTCGATCGCCGATCTCGCCGCGCATGCGGCTGGCATGTCGATGGCGGCGGATTACGAATTCTTTTCCCGCCCCGAATGGGCCGCGCTGCAAAAGGCCTATGGCCTCGCGTTTCGAGCGCAGCGGCAGATGCAGCCGGACTTCATGTATGCCGCCGCAGCCTCCGGCGAGGTCGATGTGATCGCGGGCTATACCAGCGACGGGTTGATCGCGAAATACGACTTGGTGGTGCTGAACGATTCGCGACACGCGATTCCGCCATACGACGCGATTGTTCTGCTGGCGCCGAAACGCGCTTCCGATTCTGCGTTGCGCAACGCGCTGGCGCCGCTGCTCGACAAGATCGATATATCTGACATGCGCGAGGCGAACTTGCGCGCCGCCGGCGGCGACGGCGCCTCGTCGCCGGATGCGGTGGCGCGCTGGTTGTGGGAGAGGATCGGAGGCGGTAAAGGAATGTAGGGTGGGTTCGCCGACGGCGTAACCCACCGGCTCGATCCGCAGTGCGGCGGATTACGCTTCCGCTAATCCGCCCTACGAAACTCAACTTCGCCGGCAAAACAATTATCCATGGTATTTGTTGATCCCGCCCTCCCCCGCATTGTCTCCGCGATATCGCTGGCTGTTTTTGCAATGGGGGCGCTGGCAGCCTCGCCACAGCAGGCCTGCGCGGAGTCCAGCTATCCGGACAAGGCAGTGCGGATCGTTCTGCCGTTTGCGGCCGGCGGCGTTGCCGATATCACGGCGCGCATTGTCGCGGAAAAACTCGGCGACAAGCTGGGACAGCGCTTTTATGTCGAGAACCAGGCCGGGGCCGGCGGCATAGCGGCGGCGCGAACGGTGATCTCGTCCGCGCCCGACGGCTATACCCTGGCGCTGCTGTCCAACGGGACCGCGGTCAGCGTCTCCCTGTTCAAGAAGCTGCCGTTCGATCCGCTCCGTGATTTCGAGCCGATTTCGAGCCTGGGATTTTTCGATTTCGTGTTTGCGACCGGCGCCGGCTCGGAATTCAAGACGCTTGCAGAATTTATCGCCGCGGCAAAAGCCAGGCCCGGCGCGCTCAATGTCGGGACCATCAATATCGGCAGCACCCAGAACCTGTCGGCCGAGCTGTTCAAGACCGCGGCCGGCATCGATTTCACCATCATCCCCTATCGGGCAACACCCGAGATCCAGGTCGCGCTGCTGCAAGGCGATATTGCGCTGATGATCGACAGCTACTCGTCGATGAAGGGCAACCTTGCCGACAACAAGTTTCGGGCGCTGGCATCGTCGGGGCCGGTGCGCTCTGAAAGCACACCTGATGTTGCGACGGTGCGCGAAAGCGGCGTTGCCGATTACGACGTGGTCTCCTGGAACGCGCTGTTTGCGCCTGCCGGCACGCCGCCGGAGATCGTGACCAAGCTCAATGGCGCGCTGCGGGACATACTCGCCGACGCGGAAGTCAAAAAGCGCCTGATCGAACTTGGCATCGAGGCCAAGGCGAGCATGCCGCAGGAAATTTCAGCCCGGCTCAAATCCGACATCGACAAGTGGCAGAAGGTGATCGAGAAGGCCGGAATTCAAAAGCAGTAGCCGCGTTGCCTTGGCGAGGCATCCGATCGAGATCAGGAGATTGCATGCATGACCGAGATGCCGACCAACCCGAAGCGCTGGCATGTGGGCCTCGTCGGCTACGGCGAGGTGGGCCGCATTCTCGCCGAAGACCTGCGCAAGCAGGACGTTGGGATCACCGCCTATGACCTCAAGCTCGGCAACGAGCAGGCCGGCCCGTTGCGCGATCACGCCTCAGTGCAGGGTGTCGCGCTGGCGGCTTCCCATGCCGATCTCGCAGCAAAAGCCGACTTCATCGTTTCCGCGGTCACGGCGAGCCAGGCCGTCGCGGTCGCGCAGGCTTGCGCGCCGGCGCTGAAGAAAGACGCTTGGTTCCTCGACTTCAATTCGGCATCGCCCGGCGCCAAGCGTCGCGCGGCCGAGCTGATCGACGGCAGCGGCGGCCGCTATGTCGAGGGCGCGGTCATGACGTCGATCCCGCCCTACCGCATCAAGGTGCCCTTGCTGCTTGGCGGCGCCGGCGCCGAGGAACTGGCGCCGTTGCTGGTGGGATTGGGCTTCGACGCCAAGGTGGCGAGCCAGGAACTGGGCGTCGCCTCGGCCGTCAAGATGTGCCGCAGCGTGATGATCAAGGGCCTCGAGGCGATGGTGATCGAGAGTTTCACCACCGCGCGGGCCTACGGCGTCGAGGACGCGGTACTGGCGTCGCTGAAGGAAACCTATCCCGGCATCGACTGGGAGAAACAAGGCGCCTACTTCTTCCAGCGGGTGATCGAACATGGCCGGCGCCGCAGCGAGGAAGTTCGTGAGGTGGCCGAAACCGTGCGCGAGATCGGCCTCACGCCGTGGTCGGCGCAAGGCACCGCCGAACGCCAGGCCTGGGTGGCCGACCTTGCCGATGAAGGCCTGTTCGGTCCGAAGGGCACGGCAGCGTTTGCCCGCAGCCCGGATTGGCGCACCGAAGCCGACCGCATCCTCGCCGGGATCAAGCAGCCCGCGAAACTCACCTAAGAACTGAGCGACCAAAGCCCATGGAACTCCAGAAGACACCCGGCTGGCTGGACTGGTATGCCGGCCCCTCGAAGCCTCGATTCAAGGTGCCGGCTGGTGCCGTGGACGCGCACTGCCATGTTTTCGGCCCTGGCGCCGAATTCCCTTTTGCGGCCGAGCGCAAGTACACGCCCTGCGATGCTTCAAGGCGGCAATTATTTGCCCTGCGCGATCATCTCGGCTTCGCGCGCAACGTCATCGTGCAGGCCACCTGTCACGGCGCCGACAACCGCGCGATGGTCGATGCGCTCGCGCATTCCGATGGCACAGCGCGCGGCATAGCGACGGTCCGGCGAGACGTCAGCGATGCCGAGCTGCAGATGATGCATGAGGCGGGCGTGCGCGGGGTACGCTTCAACTTCGTCAAGCGCCTCGTTGATTTCACACCAAAAAACGAATTGATGGAGATCGCCGGCCGCATCGCAAAACTCGGCTGGCATGTCGTGATCTATTTCGAACAGGGCGACCTTGCGGAGCTGTGGGACTTCTTTACCGCGCTGCCGACCGTCATCGTCGTCGATCACATGGGCCGGCCCGATGTCAGTAAATCGGTCGAGGGGCCCGAGTTCGAGCTGTTTGTGAAGTTCATGGGTCAGCATGCGAACGTCTGGTCCAAAGTGAGCTGCCCGGAACGGCTGTCGGTTTCGGGGCCGCCGGCGCGCAACGGCGAGCAAAACCCCTATTGCGACGTGATCCCATTCGCCCGGCGCATCGTCGAGGCGTTTCCCGATCGCGTGCTCTGGGGCACCGACTGGCCGCATCCCAATCTCAGGGATCACATGCCCGACGACGGCCTGCTGGTTGACTTCATCCCGCACATCGCGGCCACGCCCGAACTGCAGCACAAGCTGCTAGTCGACAACCCGATGCGGCTTTATTGGCCGGAAACATCCTGAAAAAGGCGAATGCGTCGCCGGGATTGGTGAGTGGGCTAAGCGAGCCCAGCATTTTCAGCGCTGTCCGGATTCGGTGGGCATGGCGCAATTTCGCCTCTGCCCGCCCGCGCTCCAATGACAAGGTCTAGTAGAGGGGGATCCAGGCGATGCCGCACGGGCCGTTGCAGCGGGCACAGTGCGCCGGTTGGTCGAAGGTGTTGGCCAGTTCCCATTCCTGCGATTCGTTGCTCCACTGGGCTGTCGCGTGAGCAATGATGTCGTCCGACTGGCAGTTCGAGCAGACCGGTGTTGCCCGTGTCGCGCGTGTGGTCCGCGCTGCCCGTGCCGCCGCCCGCCGGCTAGCGATCTGGACCGGCTCCTGGTGCGAACTAAACGGATTGAGAAGCGAAGCGTGTGTCATGTTATTACCCATTTATTCCCCTTCGAAGGTGCATCGGATCCAGCAGGTGATGTGCCCTATAGCTTAACGTGATTCGCGGGCCATGTTATGGCCGCGGGATGGCATCGTTTGCCGTGGTCAAGCTGGATCCGGCCCTCGTCTCGGCCCGAACTTAGCGCCGCAAAATGATTCGGTCTTCCTCGCTTCTCGTTTCGCTGTGGATTGTGTCGAAATGGGTCGCCTGGCCGGCAACCTCCGAAACAACGAAACGTCGCGGATAATGCCGGGGAAAGCGTCGGTTCCGGTGACGCCGGCCAGCCCTACAATCCGCGTACCAGGCCGGCGTCGATCAAGAGCCGGTTGAAGCGCCGCGCTTCCGCACCGTCCTTGCAGGCATAGAACAGGCCCTTGCAGCGCAGCATGATGCTTTTCTGCTCCTCGAACGACGGATCGAGCGGGATGCCGGCGGCTTCCTGGATCACGATCGGGATATAGGCCGCATCGAGGGTTTCGAGCGCCGACGACAGATCGGCCGGTCGAAAATTGATGCCATCGAGCGCGTAGTAAGTTGAGAAGTAACGCGGATCTGCGGTCATCAGGCGTTGCGTCAACGATTTACGGTCGATGCCAGGCTCAAGCAATTTCTGCGAGATGGCGGGTTGATGATCACCGAAACGCAAGACCAGAAACGGTTGATCGGGATAGTCGCGCGCCAGCCGTATGGTGAAATCGCGGTAGTCCTTCGCCGTCACGGTTTGGCGACGAATGTATTCGTCGGTCTCCGCCGTATTTCCCAGCGGAGTCCAGTCCGGCGTCAGATCGGGCCGGTAGACGCTCCACCAGGGAAAATGATTGGCCGTGAGATACACGAACATGAAGATCGGCGACTGCGACGGCGGCTCACTCGCAAACACCTTCAAGGCCTGGTCGAAATAGAACTTGTCCGGCTGCCTGTCCTCAGCGACGCCCATATCCGCCATGTCGATGAACTGGTCGACGCCGGTTCCCTTCTGGAAGGTACGCGCACCGAGGAAGCCTCCATAGGTCGGATAGAGCGAGAAGGTCTTGTATCCGCAGCGCTGCAGCGCTCGCGGCAGTCCGCGCGTGACACGGCCCGCGGCGATTCTTGTGACGTAAAACTTCAGATCACCGAACGATCGCGCCGACATGCCGGTCATCACATTGAGTTCGGTGTACCATGTCGGGCCGCCGGTCGACTCCACCATCAGGGTCCGCCGCGTGCCATCACTGGACTTGAAGTAGTCGGAGTACCCCGACGGCACCTTGACTCCGGGCGCAGCGGTAATGTCGAAGCTCGACTCGTCGAGCAGCAAGATGATATGCGGCCGCCTCGCAGTGCTGTCGCATTTCTCGCTGGGCGGCAGCGCCGGCCAGCCGGCGGCGTGTGCTCGCGCGGCCAGGCGAAGTGGGCCGCTCGCAGGTGGATCGGCCTCTATCCATCCTGTCGAAGCCAGCCGCGACACCGCCACCACAGCCGAGCGCGCGAGACCGGAAATATGATTGATGCCCTGGAACGGCTCCCACGGTTGCTCGGGCGCCGCGACCGACATTGCTGACATCGACACGGTGGTTGCGGCAAGAATCGCCAGCGGAAGGCGGCGACCTGCGCGAAACGGATCGGAGCGCCAGATCACCCACAACACCGGAACTGCAAGGACCCCCGCCACGATCAACTGCGTCCGCAATCGCGGAAACACCGAGAGCAGGAACGAAAACGTGTCGCGATCGATGATCAGGAAATCGAGGAATGTCAGCGATAGCTGCAAAATCTCGGACTTAAAGCGCGACAGCGCGATCAACAGCACCACCAGGCTCAGCGCAAGCGCCGCGGACACGCCGGGCCGCGGCAGCACGAGCAGGAAAAGACAATTCGCAAAGACCCACGCCAGCAGGGACAGCGTGATCGCAAAAGGTCCGTGTTCCGTGGCGAACAGGACAGCCAACGCCGCAAGATGCAACGTGGCGACCAGGCCAACACCGGCATAGAACCGGACGCCGCGCGATGCTGCGCCGCCGGTCCGGTTTGTTCCAGGTTCGACGGAGGCTGGTATTTTGCTCTCCCCTTTGCTGCTAGAGGTTTTTTACGAAACCGGCGTCGATCAGCAGCCTGTTGAAGCGCCGCGCTTCCGCACCGTCCTTGCAGGCATAGAACAGGCCCTTGCAGCGCAGCATGATGCTCTTCTGTTCCTCGAACGACGGATCGAGCGGGATGCCGGCGGCTTCCTGGATCACCAACGGCAGATAGGGCCCGTCGATGGTGTCCATCACGGCGGGACTCTGGACTGGCTCGAAGTTGATCGCATCGATGGCATAATAGGTCGCGTAATAGCGCGGGTCGTAATTCTCCAGCTTCTTGCCGACACCGGCCTCATCGAGACCGGGATCGAGCACGTGCGGCGAGAATTCCGGCTGGTGGTCGCCATAGCGCACGATCAGGAACGGCTGCGCCGGAAATTTCTTTTTAAGCCCTGCGATGAACGCACCGTAATCGTCGGTGCTCATCGCCTGACGTCGCAGATACTCGTCGACAATGGGCTCGTTGCCGGGCTTGCGCCAGAACGGCGTCAGGTCGGGGCGAAACCGGGTCTCCCAGGGAAAATGATTGGCGGCGAGATAGACGAACATGAACTGCGGCGTGGTCGGCGGCGCCTGCGACATCAGCTGCAGAGCTTTATCGTAAAAGAAGCTGTCGGGTTCGACGTCCTTGGCGCCAAGATCGCGCGCGTCGTAGAAATGCTGGATACCGGTGGTGGTCTGGAAGCTGCGCGCGCTCATGAACGCGCCGTAGGCCGGATAGAGCGAGGTCGTGTCGTAGCCGCAGCGGCGCAGCGCCAACGGCAGTCCGCGCTCGACGCGGCCTGACGCGATGCGGGTCACGAAATAGGAAAACCGGCCGAACGAACGCGACGAGAGCCCGGCGAGCACGTTGTATTCGGTGAACCAGCTCGGACCGCCATTGCTCTCGGCCAGGAATTTGCGTTCCTTGCCGTCGAACGATTTGAAATGGCTGCCATAGCCCGCCGTCACCTTGATGCCAGCGGCCTGACGAATGTCGAAACTGGATTCGTCGTGGATCATGATGATGTTCGGCCGCCGCCCGACCGGATGGCAGGAATCCAGCAGCGGCACCTTCAGACGCTCGGCGGCGACCGCGTCGGATTCCATGAAACCGTATTTGATGAAATCCGACACCGCGGTTACGCCGGAGCGGGAGAACTTCGACAGATAGCCGTCGTCGTAATAGCCGCGCCAGGCTTCATCCGGCCATGCAAAGGAATATCCGACCAGTGCGGCAAGGCACGCCAGCTTGCAGGCCACCGCCGGCAACCGCCGGATGCGGAACGGATCGAGCCACCACAGCGCGTACATCGAGGGGATGATGACGAGCGCGGCGCCGATCACCGACCAGCGCAGATTGGGGAAGATCGTAAACAGGAAGGCCGCGGTGTCGCGATCGATCACCATCAGGTCGACGAAGTTCGCCGTCATCTGCACGATGTCGTGCTTGAGCCGCGACAGCAGGATCAGCACCACCACCAGCGTCAGCGACAGCGCGCCCGACAATGCGGGTCGCCGCAACAGCGCGATCCAGAAGAAGTTCAGGATTCCCCATGACATCAGAAAGCCGGCGCGCGAACTGAAGTCGACTTCGGTCTGAAACATGACGGCCAGCGCCGCCAGATGCGGCGCCGCGACGGCAAGCAATCGCCAGATGCCGATCGCGGCCAGACCCGTAGCAGCGACGGAAGCGGTCGGACCTGGATTTGGTGCGGGCGCCATGGGCGGGGGACGCAACTACACCCGGCACTGCCTTTGGGCCTTTGCTGGCGATGACCAGGAGACGCATGACGCAGCCGGAACCCGCGGCATGTCATGAAAATGTAGTGGAACGGTCATGAACACGCAATGAATTTGCCGAATTCGGCGCGCGCTAGCGAGGCAGTCCCCCGCGCGTTAACGCTTTACCGCCGGAAGGTCAGTCCGGACGTCTGGCAATGCCCTCGATGAACAGATCGAGGATCGCTTCGGCGGTGCGCTCGGCCTCGGCTTCCGCGACACCCCAGCGCGGAAAATGACCGTCGATTTTCATCCGGGCAAAGCCGTAAACCAAAGCGCGGCCGGCAATCTGGACCCCCTTCAGGTCGGGGACGCGCAATTGGCCTTTGGCGAACGCATCCGCCAGCGTCTGCTCGGTCATGCCGATCAGCTCGGCGTTGTCCCGTGACAGCTCGGTTGCCTTGCCGTGGTCGAAGAACCTGCCGTTCGAGATGATCTCGAAATGGGCCGGGTTACGCATCGCCCAGCGCAAATAGGCCATCCCAAGGGCCCGAAACCGCGCCAGCGGATCGCCGGCCGGGACCTCGGACAGCGCCACCTCGATCTCGGCCCGAAAGCGTCGCTGCGCTTCCTCGGCCACCGCCGTCATCAGGGCGACGCGGCTCGGGAAGTGCCGGAACGGTGCGCCCGGTGACACCCCGGCGCGGCGTGCCGCCTCACGCACGCTGACGGCCTCGGCGCCGCCCTCCTCGGCCAATCCCAGCGCCGCGTCGATCAACACGCGCCTGAGATCGCCGTGATGATAGGGCTTCGGAGGCGGCGACGGGCGGTGGGCGGGCCGGCGTTTCGGTCTGGCGGACAGGGACATGCGCCGTTCTAGCATCAACGAAACGTGAATGTAAGCACTGCATACACGATTGACGGCGACGCCGCGCGTTATGTAACTGGTGATTACATCATTCACCGGAGGAACCGTCATGCCATCGCATCGAAAAAACTGGTTCGAAGGCTGGCGGCTGTTCGCCGTGCTGACGCTGGTGCTGATCGTTCTGTCGATCTGGATCGCGGGCATGCGGCAGTTCGAGGTCGACGGCGTACGCATGGCGATCCGCTTCACGGCGCGAACCTCGCTATTGTTCTTCTGCCTGGCCTTCAGCGCCGCGGCGCTGGCGCGGCTATGGCCGAACGCGTGGACGCGATGGCTGCGCCGCAACCGGCGCACCCTCGGCGTCACCTTCGCCGCGTCGCACGCCATCCACGCCGTTGCCATTGCCTGCTTTGCAATGATGGATCCCGCCGGCTATGCGGCCGCAACCTCCGCCGCTTCCTATGTCTTCGGCGGCATCGGCTACGCGTTCATCATCGCGATGGCCGCGACCTCGTTCGATCGCGCAGCCACAGCGATCGGCCCGCGCGCCTGGCGCATCCTGCATCTCACCGGCGGCTACTATCTTTTGTTTCAGTTCATGGTCGCATTCGGCAAGCGGATTCCCGACATGCCGCTGTATAGCCTGTTCCTGATCCCGCTGCTGGCGGTGATGGCACTGCGGCTGATCGCCATGGCGTCGGCACGAACGCCGCGGACGGTCCGGGCGGGATAACCCTATCCGCCAGAGCCTTTCCGTTTCGATAGAATCGAAACGGGGCTCTAGACCATCTCCATGGTGCTGCCATCGCAGGATTGGGCGGGGTCGCCCTGATTGCCGGCATGCGCGGCCGATGCCAGAACACAGATCGAGACGGCCGCGATGAGCGTTCGCGGCATGGCGTATCTCCAGCTCATGCCGAGGGCAACAGCCCGAGCCGCTTGGCGATGATCCTGTCGACCATCCGCTTCGGCAGGATGGCCGCCATCAGGTATCGCATCGGCTCCGGCGTGATGGTGTAGCGCACCTTTGGATGGCTCGATGTCAGCGCGTCGGCGATCCGTTCGGCAATCTTCTCCGGCGGCAATCCGATTTCGCTGAGATGCAGCATGAACTTGCGGATTTTTTCCAGCGCCGGGAAAAAAGGCGAATTCTGGTAGGCGGATATGTCGACTTCCTCAGCCTTGCTCCAGATCGGCGTCTTCACCGCGCCTGGCGCGATGATGACAACGTCGATCCCGAACAGCATCATTTCGCGGCGCAGGCTTTCGGACAGTCCCTCGATCGCGTGCTTGGAGGCCGAATAGGCCGACATCAGCGGGTTGCCGTTTTTGCCGGCCACCGAGCTGATCATCACGATCCGTCCCTTCGGTCCCTTCAGTGACGGATCGGACCCGAGCAGCGGGCCGAAGGCCTGGGTAGCTATGATCGGCCCGATGACGTTGACGTCCATCTGGCGGCGGAATTCGTCGGCGGCGAGTTCGAGCACCGGTCCTGCGACCGCGATGCCGGCATTGTTGACCAGCCCAAACAGCGTCTCGCCGCGCAGCGCCCTGCGCACCTGGTGCGCGGCTCCCCGCACCGCGGCCTCGTTGGTGACATCGAACCGCAGCGCGGTAAAATTCGCGCCGAATTCGCGCTTCAGACGGTCGGCGTCGGCCTGCTTGCGCACGCTGCCGAATACGCGAAATCCGCGATCGAGCAGCAGTTTGGCGGTAGCCCAGCCGATGCCGGTGGACGCGCCGGTGATGACGACAGATTGCATGATTGGTCCTTCAGTCATGACGAGCCAACGGGCCGGCGGAAAAGCGCCGCCGATGACAGGCTCCGCGAAGCCATCCAGATGGACTGGATCGCTTCGCCGCTGACGCTCCTCGCCATGGCGACGATAGCACCTCAAGAAGACAAGTGCACCCGCGTGTCCCTACTCGGCGTGGCCGTCGATGATCGGGCCGAACAGCTGCCAGTTCTCGCCGGTGAATTTCATCATCTGCACCTGCTCGATCGGATAGAAGTCCGTCGGCGAGGTCTTGATGCGGATTCCCGGAATGTAGGTGTTGATCTCGAAATCGAGATTGGAAACCACCTTCATGACGTTCGCGCGGGTGAGATTGTCGCCGCACCGCTTCAACACTTCGACCAGCGCGGTCGATAAATTGTAGCCCGTGAGCGGCCCGCTCTCGGACTTGTCGGCTTCCGGATAATACTTCGCCATAAACGCCCGGAATTTCTGCATCCCCGGATGGCTGTCCCATTGCGGATCGGTGACGTCCATCTGATAGCCGGCGCTGAGAATGCCTTTGGCGTTGTCGAGACCGGCGGGCTTGAGCACGGCGCCGACCGAGGCCGACACGTTGGTCATGATATGGATCGGATGCCAGCCGAGTTCGGCGACTTTCTTGATCGCCTGGGCGGCGAATTTCGGGGTGCCGATATTGACGAAGATATCCGGGTTCGCGGTCTTGATCGCCACCACCTGGGAGTCCACCGTCGGCATACCGATCTCATAGGGGATGCTGGCGACGACCATGGTGTCGTATTTGTCGCGCAGCACGTCCTTGAGCCCGAGCACGTAGTCCTTGCCGAAATCGTCGTTCTGATACAGCACACCGATCCTGGCATTGGGATGATGCTGCAGGATGTAGGTCGCGTAGATGCGCGCTTCGGCCCGGTAGTTCGGCTGCCAGCCGATGGTCCACGGGAAGTGCTCCGGATCGCCCCAGCGCGACGCACCGGTGGCGACGAACAGCTGCGGCACCTTCATGGTGTTCATGTATTTCTGGATCGCCGCGTTACTCGCGGTGCCGAGCGGCGCGAAGATCAGGAACACCTCGTCGCTCTCGACCAGCTTGCGCGCCTGCTCCACGGTCTTAGGCGGGCTGTAGGCGTCGTCGTAGGAGATGAAATTGATCTTGCGGCCGTTGACGCCGCCATTGTCGTTGATCATCCGGAAATAGGCGCTCATCGTCTTGCCGATGATGCCATAGGCCGATGCCGGCCCGCTGTACGGCATGATGCTGCCGATCTTGATTGCCGTGTCGGTGACGCCGGGATCGTATTTTTTCTGCGCGGCAGCCGGCACGGAGGCCGCGGCCATGATTAATCCGGCAAGTCCAAGCGAAAGTCCAAGCGTCCTGATGAAATCCTTAGCGGAGCGCTTCATGAATTTCCTCCTCGGGTGCGGGCCAGGTGTGACGGCTTTTGTCGGACAGTTTCCTCGAGTGTTTTTTGTGATGGGATCGACGATAGCAGGGGTGCGGCTTTACCGTAAGGCAGGGAACGTCGGGGAAGCTGCAATTGCCAGAGACGATTTGTCACGCAAAGCGCCTGCGCTGCGGCGCAGCAATAAGCTTCGATCGCACGGCACCCGCCCCCGGTATTTCTACGGGCAGCCAATTTAACGAGAGGGTAGGACGGCGATGAATACTGTCATGCTTGAATTCCCGCGACTTTCTCGACTTTCTGGGAACCGGGTTCCGTCCGGGGTAGGTCGAAAAAGAGACATGGGGCAGATCTTGCAACAATATTCCATTATCGCCGAACTCGAAGACGCCGTCAGGAACGGCTCGTCGGAGAAGCGGGTTGGCACCCTTCGGCAGGTGACGGATCTTTTCCTGCATGAAGGCGACCGCCTCAGCGAAGATCAGGTCCAGGTCTTCGACGATGTGCTTTGCATTCTGATCGCCCGCGTTGAAAGCCGGGCGAAAGCCGAACTCAGCCAGCGCCTGGCGCCGCTCGACTACGCCCCCTTCGAAGTCATTCAGCACCTTGCGCGCGACAACGACATCGCCGTGGCCGGCGAAATCCTGGCCAACTCCAGCCGCCTGAGGACCAGCGACCTCGTCGAGATCGCCAGCACCAGAGGCCAGGATCATCTGTTCGCGATTTCGAGCCGGACCAACCTCCCGGAAGCCGTCACCGATGTCATCGTCGATCGTGGCGAACGCAAGGTCATTCGAAAGCTTGCCAACAATGCGAGCGCGCGCTTTTCCGATGCCGGCTATTCCGGCATCGTCGCGCGTGCGGAAACAGATGACGACCTCATCGAGATCCTTGGGCTTCGTATCGACCTTCCTCTGAAATTCCTGCGCGAGCTGTTGCGACGCGCAACGGACGCCGTTCGCGCCCGGCTGATGTCGGTGGCTCCTCCCGAACTCCAGGAAGAGATCAAGCGGATCCTGAAGGCGATCGCCAGCGTGGTGCAAGACGACACGTCGGCCCGGGATTTCACCCGCGTCGAACAACTCGTGAAGCTGCTGAAGGGCATGAACGAGCTCAACGATGCGGCCATCGTCAAGTTTGCCGAAACAAAGAAGTTCGACGAAGTATCGGCGTCGCTCGCCATTCTCAACAACGTGCCGACGGAAATGATGGCTCGGCTGCTGGAAGGTCCCCGGGCCGACCTCATCCTGATTCCTTGCAAAGCGGCCGGGTTGAGCTGGCAGGCGGTGGAATCGGTTCTGCAAAACCGGCCGGTCAAGCCGAAAATCGACGAACTAACGATGAAGGTCGCCGTCAAGGATTACGGCAAGCTGTCGGTGGAAACCGCCCAGCGCACCCTGCGCTTCTGGCAGGTTCACAACAAACTCGAGAAGTAGGCGCCTCCCCGCCCCCGCACTGCGGGCAGAGAGGCCGGAGGCGCGCCTCATCCTGAGGAGCGGCCTCTTGGCCGCGTCTCGAAGGATGGCCGCGAGTCCATGCGTTGTGTCCATCCTTCGAGACGCCGCTTCGCGGCTTCTCAGGATGAGGGGCGCAAATCTCAATTCTTGGTCTTGTCGACCAGCGCGCCCTTCTTGATCCACGGCATCATGTCGCGCAGCTTGACGCCGACCTCTTCGATCGGGTGGGCGGCGAGCTTGGCGCGGGTCGCCTTGAACGAGGTCTGGTTGACCTTGTTTTCCAGCATCCAGTCGCGCGCGAATTTGCCGGACTGGATGTCGTTGAGCACGCGCTTCATCTCGGCCTTGGTCTCGGCGGTGACGATGCGCGGGCCGGTGACGTATTCGCCATATTCGGCGGTGTTGGAGATCGAGTAATTCATGTTGGCGATGCCGCCTTCATAGATCAGGTCGACGATCAGCTTCACCTCGTGCAGGCATTCGAAGTAGGCCATCTCGGGCGCGTAGCCGGCTTCCACCAGCGTCTCGAAGCCGCCCTTGATCAGTTCGACCAGTCCGCCGCACAGCACCACCTGCTCGCCGAACAGGTCGGTCTCGCACTCTTCCTTGAACGAGGTCTCGATGATGCCGGCGCGGCCGCCGCCGATCGCGGACGCATAGCTGAGGCCGAGGTCATGCGCGTTGCCCGAGGGGTCTTTGTGAATCGCGATCAGGCAGGGCACGCCGCCGCCGCGCTGGTATTCCGATCGCACGGTGTGGCCGGGTCCCTTCGGCGCGATCATCAAGACGTCGAGATCGGCGCGCGGCTCGAGCAGGTTGAAATGCACGTTGAGGCCGTGGGCGAACAACAGCGCCGCGCCGTTTTTCATGTTGGCGTGCAAATGGTCGCGGTAGATGTCGCCCTGCAATTCGTCGGGGGTCAGCATCATCATGACGTCGGCCCACTTCGCGGCTTCGGCGACTTCCATCACCTTGAAGCCCGCGGTCTCGGCCTTCTTGGCGGAGGCCGAGCCCTTGCGTAGCGCGATGGCGACGTCCTTGACGCCGGAATCCTTCAGGTTCAGCGCATGGGCATGGCCCTGGCTGCCATAGCCGACGATGCAGACCTTCTTGCCCTTGATGAGGTTCAGGTCGGCGTCGCGATCATAATAAACACGCATGGTCGTTCCTCTTGGCTGGCCGGGCGGATTTGCCCGGATCGTGCTGTTTTCTGAAGTCTCGGTCCGTCACTGGGGACGCCGGCCCAGCGCGCTGGTCTGGCTGGCGATTTCCGGCGTTGTCTAGTCCATTTTTAGCTTCAGGGGAAACCCGTTTCTGCATGGCGCGCTGCGGCATCATGCGTCCATGAAGACCGGATAGAGCGAGGCCAGCAGCAGCACGGCCATGACGATGTTGAACGTCCGCACCAGCCGGGGTGACGTCAGCAACGGCCGAAGCACGCTGCCGAACAGCGCCCAGGCCGAGCAGGACACAGCTCCCAGCACCAGGCTGAGCATGACCTGGATCGTGATGTTCCAGGGAAAGCTGGCGATGCCCGCATAGGCGGTGATGGTGCCGATCACCATCACCCAGCCCTTGGCATTGATCCACTGGAACATCGCGGCGCCCCAGAATGTCATCGGCCCGCGCCGGTTGTTCTGATCGGGCTTGACCGGCCCGGACATCGCGATCGCCGCGGCGAGATAGATCAGATACGCAACGCCGGCATATTTGAGAATCGTCTGCAGCACCGGATACGTGATGAAGATGGTTCCGAGCCCAAGGCCTACCACCCCGATCATGAAGGCAAAGCCGAAGGTGATACCCGCGATGTGCGGCAGGGTCGGGCGGAAGCCGTAGGTTAAGCCCGACGACAGCAGCATGATGTTGTTAGGCCCGGGCGTGAAGAACATCACGGCGGCGAACATGACAAAAGCGATCAGGAGCGGTTGCGACATGGTGGTGCTCATTTTCTTCTTCTTTATGTTCTTCTTTATGCGGCGGCAGCCAGCGCCGGCGGCCGCTTCGACAACAGCATGACGGCGATGCCGCCGACCACGGTGACCATGCCGGCCAATCGCAACGGCCCGAAGGTCTCGCCGAACACGGCGCTCGATGCGGCCGAGCCGACGAACGGCACCAGCAGCGCAAACGGCACCACTTGTGCTGCGGTGTAATCGCGCAACAGCCGGCCCCACAGCCAATAGGCGATGCTGGTGGATATGCCGCCGAGCACCAGTATGCAGACAAGACCGGTCAACGACATGTGCGACAGCGCGTGCCACGTCGGCTGCGGCCCGTTGGTCAAGAGCGTCAGCGCCGACAGCGGTAATGCTGCGGCGAGACACAGCCACGCGAACAGATCAAACATCCTGACATCCTGCGCACGCCGCAGCAGCAGGTTTCCGATCGCGAAACTGATCGGGCAAATCATCACCACGGCGAATGCGCCGACGCTGAAGTCATATCCGACCGTGCCGCCGATCATCAAAAGCCCGACGGTGGCGATGCCGATGCCGACGGCTTGCGATCGCGTCGGAAGTTCGCCGAACACGGCCGCTGCGAAGGCGATGGTGAACAGCGCCTGGCTCTGCACGATCACGCTGGAAAGGCCGACCGGTACGCCGTGGGCGATGGCAAATGCCTGCGCCAGAAACTGGCCGAGAAACAGCGTGAAGCTGATGGAGATCAGGACAGGCCACGAGACTTTCGGCCGCGGCACGAACAGGCACGGCAATGCCGCGATGGCGAAACGCAAGGTCGTCATCAGCTCCGGCGAAAATTCGTCGAGCGCAAGCCGGCTCGCGACAAAGGCAAGCCCCCAGATCACCGCCACCATGACGGCGAGGCAGACGTCGACCGGCTTCACGTCGCTAGCTCTGCTCGCCCGATTTCGGTTTCCGCAGCAGATAAGTCCCGTGCAGCGGCGCGTGATAATCGGCCGAGACCAGCTGGAAGCCGACATCGGTGAGCATGCGCTCCATCACCCAGCCGAAGGTCGAATATTCGTCGCGCATGTGGGTGACAACGCTGTCGCGCGCGAAGTCGTGGTTCTTGATGTTGAAGTCCGCCCACGCCTCGACGTCGCGCTCGGAACCGTCAGGCATGCTGACGAAAACGATATCGCGCAGATAGAAATTCGCCCCGGGCTTCAGCGCGGCATGGATCCGCGACAGCGCCACCGCTTTCCAGAAATCCGGCAGATGATGCAGCGTGAACTCGCTGACCATCAGGTCATAGGTGTCCGGCTGATAAGCGAAGCTCAACAAGCCCGCCGACTGGGTCCGGATCGCGACCCTGCGGTCGCTCGCCTGGATTTTGGCAAGCGCCAGCATCGCCGGCGATATATCGATGGCGTCGACCTCGGCGCCCATCATCGCCGCCTCGACCGCCAGCACGCCGTTGCCGCAGCCGATATCGGCCACCCGCCAGCCGCGTTGGACGCCGAGCATGGTCAGCGCCGCGCGGGCGCGCAGGTCGCTGTCTTCGTCCAGGTTGTAAATCGAGGCGACCGCGGTATCGAGACCGATCTGTCGCCTTTCGTTATAGTACCAGTCGCGCGCCAGCATGATTCACATCCCTTCTGCGCCGCGGCCGATCGCGGCGACGCCGGTGCGCGAAACCTCGACAAGGCCGAGCGGGCGCATCAGGTCGATGAACTGATTGATCTTGGCGGAGTTGCCGGTGATTTCGAACACGAAGCTTTCGGTGGTGGCGTCGATCACGCGCGCGCGAAACGCTTCCGCCAGCCGCAGCGCCTCGACGCGATGCTCGCCGGTGCCGCGCAGTTTCACCATCGCCAGCTCGCGCTCGATCGAGCGGCCGGACAGCGTCATGTCGACGACGCGGTACACCGGAACCATGCGATCGAGCTGGTGCTTGATCTGCTCGATCACCATCGGCGTGCCCGTGGTGACGATGGTGATGCGCGAGACATGCTTCTGATTCTCGGTCTCGGAGACGGTGAGACTTTCGATGTTGTAGCCGCGGCCGGAGAACAGCCCGATCACGCGCGCAAGCACGCCCGGCTCGTTTTGCACCAGCACCGAGAGCGTGTGGGTGTCGATCGGGTCATGACGATCTTCCATGAAGTAGGCGGATGCGGGCTGGTTCATGTCAGGTCCCCATTGTCTCGTTGGTCAGGTCCGCCATCTGCCGTGATGCCGCGAGAGCGGCGATCCAGGCGGCTGAAGCAAAACAAGTGCGTCGCGGAATACCGGCTCGTCCGGTCAAGCCCGACGATGACAACATTTGCGGTCGCTGTTCCGTGACAATCATCACACCAGCGCCTTGCTGCCGGCGAAGACGGCGATTTCCCGAACGACCCATTGGTTGAACAAATCGAAATCGATATTGCCGCCGCTCAGGATCAGGCCGACCCGCTTGCCTCGGATCTTTGGCTTGTCCTGCAGAGCGGCGGCGAGAGCCGCGGCGCCGGCGCCCTCCGCAAGATTATGCGTGTCCGTCCACAGCGCTCTTATCGCCAGGCGGATCTCGTCGTCGGTCACCTGCACGATGCGCGAGGCCCCCTTGCGAATGATCGCCAGCGCATCGGCGTCGGGGAAGCGCGTCGCCATGCCGTCGGCCAGCGTATCGCTGCTGTTCGTCCTCACGACCGTGCCGGCCGCGAACGACAGCGCATAAGAAGGCGCTTCGGTCGACTGCACGCCGACGATTTCCGTCGCCAACCCGAGCAGGTCGCGCGCCAGGATGCAGCCGCAGATGCCAGAGCCCTGTCCGATCGGAACGTAGAGGACGTCCAGGTCCGGCGCCTTTTGCAACAGTTCGAGCGCATAGGTCGCAACACCCAGCACGAGATCGGGATGGAAGGACGGCACGAATTCGAGCTCATCACGTTTGGCGCGACGTGCAGCCTCCTCGCGGGCGGACTGAAAATCCTCGCCGTGCTCGACCAGGTTCGCCCCGAATGCCCGCATCGCGCGATTTTTCTCGACCGAATTGCCGTGCGGCACGAAGATTGTCACCGGCATGCGGTAGCGGCTCGCCGCGAAAGCGATGCTCTGGCCGTGATTTCCGGTTGTGGCCGAGATCAGCCCAGCCGTGTGCGGCCGCTCGCGCTTGAGGCGGTCGACATAGACGAGCCCGCCACGCACCTTGAAGGCGCCGGTTGGCGTGTGGTTCTCGTGCTTGACGATAACAGTCGCGCCGAGCCGCTCGGACAGCAGCGGCCACAGATGCGCCGGCGTCGGCGGCATCGCTGCGCCGACAATAGCCTGGGCGCGTTCCAATTGCTGCAGATCAAACATCCGCTCGGCTCCTCGTTCAAACCAGCGCCTTGCCGCCGGCGAAGGCCGCGGCGGTGGCTTCGTCGTTGGCTTCCGCCGGCAACAGCATTTCGTTGTGCGCCTTGCCGGACGGGATCATCGGGAAACAGTTTTCCAGCGCCGCCACCCGGCAATCGAACAGCACCGGCCGCTTGACGTTGATCATCTCCTTGATCGCGCCGTCGAGATCGCCGGGCTTGATCGCCTGCAGGCCGACGCAGCCGAAGGCATCGGCGAGCTTGACGAAGTCAGGCAGCGCTTCGGAATAAGTGTGCGACAGCCGGTTGCCGTGCAGCAGCTGCTGCCACTGCCGCACCATGCCCATATACTGGTTGTTCAGGATGAAGATCTTGATCGGCAATTCATACTGAACAGCCGTCGACATCTCCTGCATCGTCATCTGCACCGACGCGTCGCCGGCAATGTCGATCACCAGACTGTTGGGATGTGCGACCTGGACCCCGACCGCCGCCGGCAAGCCGTAGCCCATGGTGCCGAGACCGCCCGAGGTCATCCAGCGATGCGGCTCCTCGAAGCCGAAGAACTGCGCCGCCCACATCTGGTGCTGACCGACTTCGGTGGTGATGTAGACGTCGCGCCCGCGCGTGGCCTCGAACAGCCGCTGAATCGCGAATTGCGGCAGGATGATATCGTTGTTCTTCTTGTACGACAGCGAATTGCGCGCGCGCCATTTCGCGATCTCCTGCCACCAGGGGCGGATGTCAGGCTTTTTCGCCTCCGCCTTGAACACCTGCAGCAGGTCGCCGAGCACGTTGCCGGCATCGCCGATGATCGGAATATCGACGCGGATGTTCTTGTTGATCGAAGACGGATCGATGTCGATGTGGATCTTCTTGGAGTCCGGCGAAAATGCGTCGACGCGTCCGGTGATGCGGTCGTCGAAGCGCGCGCCGACGCACAGCATGGCGTCGCAGCCGTGCATCGCCATATTGGCTTCGTAGGTGCCGTGCATGCCCAGCATGCCGAGCCAGTTCTTGCCCGACGCCGGATAGGCGCCGAGGCCCATCAAGGTGGAGGTGATGGGAAATCCGGTGGCTTCGACCAGTTCGCGCAACAGCTTTGACGCTTCCGGCCCCGAATTGATGACGCCGCCGCCGGAATAGATCACCGGCCGCTTGGCGGAGGCCAATAGCGCCACCGCCTTGCGGATCTGCGCCGCGTCGCCCTTCACCCGCGGCGCATACGACACATGCACATCGGACTTGCGCGGCGGATGATAGGTGCCGACCGCGAACTGCACGTCCTTGGGCACATCGACCAGGACCGGGCCGGGCCGGCCGGTGCTGGCGACGTAAAACGCCTCGTGCAGCACCTTGGCCAGATCGTTGACGTTGCGCACCAGCCAATTGTGCTTGGTGCAGGGCCGGGTGATGCCGACGGTGTCGCATTCCTGGAACGCGTCGTTGCCGATCAGGTGCGTCGGCACCTGCCCGGTGATGCACACCAGCGGGATCGAATCCATCAGCGCATCGGTCAGCGGCGTCACCATGTTGGTGGCGCCCGGCCCGGACGTCACAAGCACCACGCCAGGCTTGCCGGTCGAGCGCGCATAGCCCTCGGCGGCGTGGCCGGCGCCCTGCTCGTGCCGCACCAGGATGTGCTCGACCTGATCCTGCTGGAAAATCTCGTCATAGATCGGAAGCACCGCGCCGCCGGGATAGCCGAAGATGTGCTTGACGCCATGATCGACCAGCGCGCGCACGATCATGGCTGCGCCGGTCATCTGGTTCGGATCGTGGTTCTTGTCGCTCATGGCTGGCTCCGGATGCGCTTCCTGCGCGGCTTTTTCAGTTGAGTTTTCTGGAAAATAAAAAGGGGCCCAAGAGGCCCCTGCACACCGCCCGATTTTGGATGGCCTCAGCCATCCCCGGCGGTGCGCCTGGGTACGACGACGATAAGGAGCTTGGTAATTTTATTACGCATATGACAGCTCAGACTTCTCGAAGATTGCGCAAACATAGCTGCCAAACCCCAAAAGTCAAGGCAGGGTGGCACGAAGCGCTCGATTTAGAGCTTAGCGGGGTTCCGGACGTTCGGCGAGAGTAAATTTAACGTTTGCAGCCATGCTGCACCGCGACCCTCATGGTGAGGAGGCGCGTTTGCGCCGTCTCGAACCATGAGCCCCACTCCTCATCCTTCGAGACGCGGCGAAGGCGCCGCTCCGCAGGATGAGGGCTTGGAACTGAGCCACCCCCTCGCCGCCTCCGGCTTTACCCACTCGAATTCCGGCAGCTGGTGCCGGAACCAGGTGAATTGCCGCTTGGCATAATGCCGGGTATCGGCGCGGCCGATCACAGCCGCCGCTTCCCGCGTGATCTCTCCCTGGAGATGCCGGATCAGCGCCGGGACACCGTGCGCCTTCATCGCCGGCAGCAGCGGATCGAGACCCCGTGCCGCCAATGCCGCCACCTCCTCCAGCGCGCCGACGTTCAGCATGGCATCGAAACGGCCATCGATCCGCGCATAGAGTTCGTCGCGGTCGGGGCTCAGAAACAGCGCGCGAAATTGCCCCTGCGGCAATAACGGCGGCAATCCGTCGCGATGCCAGTCGGTCAGCGAACGCCCGGTGGCCTCGATCACCTCGAGCGCGCGGGCGATCCGGGTCCGATCGCGCGGCTTCAGGCGTTCGGCAGATGCGAGATCGCGACGCGCGAGCTCGGCATGCAGTGCCTCGACGCCGTCGCGTTCGAGCCGGGCGCGCACGCTTTCGCGCAGGTCGACCGGGATCGGCGGCACAGCCGACAACCCACGTGTCAGTGCCTTGAAATACAGCCCGGAGCCACCGGCGAAAATGGCCAGGCGGTGCTGCGCGCGCGCTTCCGCAAGCACGACCGCGGCATCGGCCACCCAGCTGCCGGCAGAAAAATTCACCGCGGCATCGACATGGCCATAAAGCCGGTGCGGAACGCGGGCCTCCTCGTCCCTTGTCGGCCTTGCCGTGATGACGCGCAGATCGCGATACACCTGCATGGAATCGGTGTTGACGATGACGCCGCCGGTCGCTTGTGCCAGTTCAAGCGCCAGCGCCGACTTGCCGCTGGCGGTCGGCCCTGCGATAAGCACGGCGTTGTTGTTTTCCTCAAGCGAATTCACGTCGGATGTCTCTCGTCGCCACGCTGATCTGCAATCCCGCCGACCCCGCGCTCGATAGCACGGTGGTGGACGGCGCGCGCGCCATTCTTCCCTCGCCCGGCGCCGCGCAATGGCTGTTTCACGAAGTGGCGGTCGACATACCCTTCAGCGGCCAGATTCCCTTCGAAGGCCGCGACATCCGTCAAATCGAGAACCGCCTGCGCGAGGCGCGCGGCGATCTGCCGATCGACATTGTGGTGCAACCTCAGGCCTTCCGGCGCAAGAAGCTTTTTCTCGCAGACATGGATTCCACCATGATCGGCCAGGAATGCATCGACGAACTCGCCGACTTCGCCGGCCTCAAAGCGCATGTCGCTGGGATTACCGAGCGCGCGATGCGTGGCGAAATCGAATTCGAGCCGGCGCTGCGCGAGCGCGTCGCGCTGTTGAAGGGCATGCCGGTCAGCGTGGTCGATGAAGTGCTCGCAAAGCGCATTACGCCGACATCAGGTGGACGCGAGCTGGTCATGACCATGCGAGCCCATGGCGCATACACCTGCCTGATCTCTGGCGGGTTTACCTTGTTCACCAATGCGGTCGCAGCCATGATCGGCTTTCAGGAGAACCGCGCCAACGAGCTGCTGGTGGCAGACGGCAAACTGACCGGCGAGGTCAGAGAGCCGATCCTGGGCCGCGCGGCAAAACTCGCAACGCTGATCGAACTGCGCGAATCCTTCGATCTCGACAATCTCGATACGCTGGTGGTCGGCGACGGCGCCAATGATCTCGGCATGATCCAGGACGCCGGCCTCGGCGTCGCCTACCGCGCCAAACCCACGGTTGCAGCAGCGGCGGCAGCGCGGATCGATCACGGCGATCTCACCGCGTTGCTGTATGCACAGGGGTATCGGCGGGATGAGTTTGTGGGGGGATAGGGCTAACGCGATCGTCATGCCCGGACTTGATCCGGGCATCCATCTTCGAAAGAGTCTTGCGAACAGGATGGATTGCCGGGTCAAGCCCGGCAATGACGAGATGATGGAGTCGCGCTTCCGCTACTGCACGCTCAGCGCCACGAAACGCAATTCGCCGTCGGCGTTGGACACCAGCAGCAGGATGGATTTCTTGCCGTCCTTCTTCAGCTGATCGACGCGCTTCTTGACGTCGGCGGCGTTGCTCACCGCCTCCTGCGCCACCTCGACGATCACCTCGCCGGCGCTGAGCCGCTTCTCGGCGGCGTCGGAGGTGCCGTCGACACTGGTAATGATGACACCCTTGACGCTGTCCTTGATCTTGTAGCGGGTGCGCAGATCCTTGCTGAGGCTGGCGAGATCGAGGCCCAACGCCTTTTGCGTGACCGGCTTCTCCACCGGCTCGGCTTGCGTCTTGGCCGCGGCCTGCACCGCCTTCTCGCCATCCTCGAGGCGGCCGAGCGTGACCTTCTTGGTCTCCTCCGCGCCCTTGCGGATGATGATGACATCGACCTCCTTGCCGACCGCGGTGTCGGCCACGACGCGCGACAGGTCCTTTGGCTCCTTGATGTCCTTGCCGTCGAACTTGACCACGACATCGCCGGGCTCGATCCCTGCGGGTTTCGCCGGCCCCTTGTCCTCGACGCCGGCGATCAAGGCGCCGCGCGCCGGCTTGATGTTGAGGCTTTCGGCGATCTCGTCGGTGACCTGCTGGATGCGGACGCCAAGCCAGCCGCGGCGAAGCTCGCCGAACTGCCGCAACGAATCGACCACGCCGGCGACCGTCTTCGAGGGCACCGCAAAGCCGATGCCGATCGAGCCGCCCGACGGCGAGATGATCAGCGTGTTGACCCCGATCACTTCGCCGTCGAGATTGAACAGCGGACCGCCGGAATTGCCGCGGTTGATGGCGGCGTCGGTCTGGATGTAGTTGTCATAGGGGCCGGAGCTGATGTCGCGGTTGCGCGCCGACACGATGCCCGCAGTCACGGTGCCGCCAAGGCTGAACGGATTGCCGATCGCGATCACCCATTCGCCAAGCCGCAGCTTGTCGGAATCGCCGAACTTCACCGCCACCAGCGGCTTTGCCGGCGGCTTGAATTTCAGCACCGCCAGATCGGTCTTCTTGTCGACGCCGACCAGTTCGGCCTTGATCTTGGTGCCGTCGTTCATGATGATGTTGATCTCGTCGGCATCCGCGATGACGTGATTGTTGGTCACGGCGATGCCAGCGGTGTCGACGATGAAGCCGGAGCCGAGCGAGTTGGTCTTGCGCGGCTGCAGATCCCCGCCTCTATCACCGCCCTTGGAGTTGCCCCCGGGGCCGCCACGGCGGTTCTTGAAAAAGTCGTCGAAGAATTCCTCGAACGGCGAGCCCGGCGGCAGTTGCGGTATCGCGCCCCTGCCCTCGGCGCCACCCTTGGCTTCGACGGTCTGCGAGGTCGAGATGTTAACCACCGCGTCGATCACCTTCTCGGCGACGTCGGCGATGCCATCGGGGCCTCGCGCCAAGGCCGGCCCGGACAAGGCCGGCGCGGAAACGACGGTTGCGGCGCCAAGGCAAATCGCGGCCAACCAAGGGCGGCGGCGATGGCTCAGGGCTGGAATCGCACTGATCATGTTCGATCTCTCTCTTCAAAAAACGGGTCGGAATTTGAAATCCACAGTGCGCCCGAACGGTGCTGCGGCGCAAGCATCTGAGCCGCACCCCGGACGCAAAAAACCGACTCTATTCCGACCGATCGTGGCCTTGTGAATACGGCGAAAAACCGGCGCGACCACTCACGATGACGTTGATCCCGCAGCATTTTTTTCGGCATAGGTGCGCGGTCGTCATTCCGGGATGGTGCGCAAGCACCAGAGCTCAGATGTGCGGTCGCGCATCGGGTTCCGGGTTCGCGCGGTAGAGTGCGCGCCCCACAATGACTGACCGTACTCTAGCGACGGACCAGCCATATCAAAATCAGACCGGCGACCGCCGATCCGATGCCGACAACGCGCAGAATGTTGTCCGGCGTCGCCAGCGCGCTCTTCATGGCCCGGCGCATCCAGGCCGGGCTTGCCGCGAACAGCAACCCTTCAAGCACAAACAGAATGCCCAAACCGATGAGGAAGTCGGCGAACGCTATGGACCTCATCGGACTGGAACCTCCCGCTTGATGTTCTTTTTACTTTTGGCAAGGCGCTTACTTTTGGCAAGGCGCGAAGCGAAACCCTCGCCGCGCGCCTCCTGGTGTTCCGGCCAGCGCATCATCCGCCAGGACATACCCCGGGCCTGAGCGCCGAGGGTATGAGCGGTTCGTGCCTTACGGCTTCGGCGCGGCCACAACCGCCGCCGGTAGCGCAGCCGCCGCGGGCGGCTTGCCCGACGAGTTGCTGAAGAACTTGAAGAAGTCGGAGTCGGGCCGCAGCAGGAAGCGGGTGTCGTTGCTCTTCAAGCCGTTCTCATACGCTGCCATCGAGCGGTAGAACGCAAAGAAATCGGGATCCTTGCCATAGGCCTCGGCGAACAGCCGGTTGCGGTCGCCGTCGCCGGCGCCGCGTACCTGCTCGGCGGTCGAGTTGGCTTCGGCGACGATGACGGTGGCTTCGCGATCGGCGTTGGACCTGATCTCCTGGGCTTTCTGACCGCCCTGCGCACGGAATTCGGCGGCCTCGCGCTGCCGTTCGGTCTGCATGCGCTGGTAGACAGCCTGGCTGTTCTGCTCCGGCAGATCGGCACGCCGGATCCGCACATCGACCACCTCGATGCCATAGCCATCGGCTTCCTTGTCGAGCTGTTCGCGGATTCGCCCCATCAAGGCCTCGCGCTGGTCGCGCACCACCGTGATGAAGGTGACTTCGCCGAGCACCCGGCGCAGCGATGCGTTAAGCAGCGTCGTCAACTGGATGTTGGCGGCCGGGATCGAGCCGACGCTCTGGTAAAATCGCAGCGCGTTCTTGATGCGGTATCGCGCGAAGGCATCGACCACCAGCCGCTTCTGATCCGACGCGATCACTTCCTGCGACGGATTTTCCAGATCGAGGATGCGCTTGTCGATTGGGATCACGGTATCGATGAACGGAAACTTGAAATTCAGCCCGGGTTCGGTGACCACCTTGACCGGCTCACCGAGCCGCACCACCAGTACCTGTTCGGTCTGTGACACCGTGAAGACCGAGCTGTAGCCGACGATCAGAACGACAAACAGCACGAACAGCGCTGCAATGCCTGTGATGGGGGATCTCATCGTGTGGCTCCTCCGCTCGGTTGCTGCGGCTGACCCGTTGTCGGAGCCGCCTGACGTCGCGGTGTCAACTCACTCAATGGCAGATACGGCACGATACTCTGCGAGGACGCCGAACCGCCGCCGTCATAGACCAGCTTCTCGGCACTGCCGAGAATGCGCTCCATCGTTTCCAGATAGATGCGCTGCCGGGTAACGTCAGGCGCCTTCTTGTATTCGTCGTAGACCTTCAGGAAACGCGCGCTCTGGCCCTTGGCCTCGGCGACCGCCTGCTGCTTGTAGCCTTCGGCGACCTGGAGGATCTGCGCGGCGCGTCCGCGCGCGTCGGGCACGACCCGATTGGCATAGGTCTGCGCTTCGTTCTGCAAGCGCTCAAGATCGGCACGCGCCGCCTGCACGTCGCGGAACGAGTCGATCACCTGCGCCGGCGGATCGACCTTCTGCATCTGCACCTGCTGCACCAGGATGCCCGAGCCATAGCTGTCGAGCGTCTTCTGCATCAGTTCCTGCACCGCGGCCTCGTTGGTGGTACGGGCGCCGGTGAGGATCGGCTGGATGTTGGAGCGGCCCACGACTTCGCGCATCGCACTTTCGGCGACCGCCTTCACGGTGCCTTCGGGGTTCTGGATGTTGAAGAGATAATCGGCGACGCCTTTCGGCTTGATCCGCCACAGCACGGTGAAATCGACGTCGACGATATTCTCGTCGCCGGTGAGCATCAGGCTTTCTTCCGGCACGTCGCGCATCGTCCTGCCACGCCGCGCCGGATCGTCGATCAGCGTCATGCCGATGCTGAGGGTCGAAACCCGCAGCGCTTTCGGCAACAAGACGGTTTCGATCGGATACGGCAGATGGTAGTTCAATCCGGGCTGGGCGTCGCGGACATACTTGCCGAAGCGAAGCACCACGCCGAGTTCTTCCGATTGAACGCGATAAAAGCCGGATAGTCCCCAGATCGCCAACGCGGCTACCAAGAGCAGCGCGATGCCGATGCCGCTGAAATACCCGCCCGGCAACAGCTGTTGAAGCCGGTCCTGACCGCGGCGCAGAAGGTCCTCGAGGTCGGGCGGCCTCGGCCCCACCGATTGCGGACCAGAGCCCCACGGCCCTTTCGGGCCCGAGCCCCATGGGCCTCCGCCTTGATTCTTCCACGGCATTGACAGTCTCCTTCGCGGGCTCAAGGGCCAAAACACCCAGCCTCGCAACATCTGCACGGCGTTATAGGGGACCGCCCCGGCCCTTACAACGCAAGCTTCTGGCTCGAAGGAGCTAAGCCGGAACCCACAATTGTCAATGTAAACATCGTCTGACGGGGTTAATGCGACTTTCGTCGGCGATATGTCACATAGGAAAAGTCCGCGCTGTCGTCCGAACTGGCCGAATTTCCAGCGCGCGCAACCTCTTCCCAGTGCGCCGGATCAATTGCGGCGAAGTAGGTATCGCCCTCGGGCCGGGTGTGAACTTCGGTAATTTCCAGGCGGTCGGCAAGGTCCATCCATTGCGCGTAAATCTCGGCGCCGCCGATGACGGCGATTTCAGTGGCTAAACGTCGCAGCGCATCGCCAGTCGCAACCGCGCGGGCAGCGACGAACGACGTCGTCGCCACCGCGCCCGGGCTGCGAAAATTGGCATCGCGGGTGACGACGATATTGGTCCGTCCGGGAAGCGGCCTGCGCAGCGACAAAAAGGTCTTGCGACCCATCACCACCGGCTTGCCCATCGTCATCGTCTTTAAGCGTTGCTGATCGGACTTCACCCGCCATGGAATCGTACCGCGAGAGCCGATCACACCGTTGTCGGCGACCGCGGCAATGAGGACGATCTCCATCAGCGCGTTCCCTGTGCAAGTGCCGCAAGCGCCGGACCGCCGATCCGGCACACGGTCCACTCGTCCATCAAGACAGCACCGAGCGATTTGTAGAATTCAATCGACGGCGTATTCCAGTCCAGCACCGACCATTGCAGGCGCGACCAGCCGTTGGCGATGCACTGCCTGGCAAGATGGGCAAGGAGCGCCTTGCCGATGCCCTTGCCGCGTTGCGCCGGACGGACGAACAGATCCTCCAGATAGATGCCCGAGCGGCCGCTGAAGGTAGAAAAGTTGAGGAACCAGACCGCGAATCCGGCCGGTTCGTTCTCCCATTCTGCGATCTCACAGAACAGCCGCGGATTGTCGCCGAACAGCGCCGCGTCGATGTCAGCCTCGCTGGCTTCGACCTCGTGCAGCAGCTTTTCGTATTCGGCGAGTTCGCGCACCAGGGACAGAACAAGTCCGGCTTCATCGGGACGCGCGCGGCGGATGGCGAGGGACATTCAATCGCTCACACCGCGACCTCGGCCTTGATGTGCGGATGCGGATCGTAGCCTTCGAGCACGAAGTCTTCGTAGCGAAACGCAAAGATATCCTTTACCGCCGGATTGATCTTCATTGTCGGCAGCGCGCGGGTCGGGCGCGTCAGTTGCAGCCGCGCCTGCTCGAGGTGGTTCGAATAGAGGTGCGTGTCGCCCAGCGAGTGAACGAAGTCGCCGGGCTTGAGGCCCGTCACCTGCGCCACCATCATCGTCAGCAACGCATAGGAGGCGATGTTGAAGGGGACGCCGAGAAACACGTCCGCCGAACGCTGATACAGCTGGCACGATAATTTGCCGCCCGCGACATAGAACTGAAACAGGCAATGACACGGTGGCAACGCCATCTTGTCGACATCAGCCGGATTCCACGCGCTCACGATCAGGCGGCGCGAATCCGGATTGCGCCGGACCATGTCGATGACGTCGGAGATCTGGTCGATGCTGCGGCCGTCCGGGGCCGGCCAGGATCGCCACTGCGAGCCATAGACCGGGCCGAGATCGCCATTGGCGTCGGCCCATTCGTCCCAGATCGAAACCCCGTTATCCCTGAGATATTTGATGTTGGTATCGCCGGCGAGAAACCACAACAGCTCGTGGACGATCGATTTCAGCGGCAGCTTCTTGGTGGTCAGCATCGGGAATCCGGCAGCCAGATTGAAGCGCATCTGATGGCCGAATATCGACAACGTGCCGGTGCCGGTGCGGTCCTGTTTTTCCGCGCCGTCGCTGAGAACCCGTTCGAGCAGATCGTGGTATTGATTCATGGCGTAGCACTTTGCGGCATTGCGTTCCGAGCCTTGCAGTTCAAAGCCTTGCAGTTCAAAGCCTTGCAGTTCCAAGCCTTCAGTTCCGGACCTTGCAGTTCAAAGCCCTGGAGTGAGCGAGTTTAGCGGCCGGGCCGGCCAACCGACAGCCGCGATTCGGCCGGGCACCTCGATTATACCCGGAAAAATGACCATCCGGTCCACAAACGACAAGGGCAGAACCTTCCGTTCCACCCCTGCCCTCCACCGGTTTTGCCCCGCCGGCCCGGCGGGTATCGCATCCCACAAACCAGCGCCCGAAGCCCGGTCGGCTTCGGGCCTAAACGCAGGTCAGGTTTCCGATTCCACGAACACCTCGTCGCGCTTCTTGCGCAGCGATGGCAATAGCGCCAGCACCAGCAGGAATGCGGCGGTCGCCATCAGCACCGCCGAAAGCGGACGGGTCAGGAACACCGTCCAGTCGCCGCGCGAGATCAATAGCGCCCGGCGCAGGTTTTCCTCCATCAGCGGTCCGAGCACCATCCCGAGCAGCAGCGGCGCCGGCTCGAAATCATGCTTGATCAGCCAATAGCCGAGCAGGCCGAACGCGCCGGCGAGCACGACGTCCACCGGGGC
>Ga0193726_1000755_pt1 | contig 30365 bp, 27 predicted proteins | sample H2c1metaG_FD_144928 | JGI IMG/M metagenome (GOLD analysis project Ga0193726, IMG submission 144928) | Soil microbial communities from a riparian zone of the East river system, Colorado, United States - H2c1 | ecosystem: Environmental > Terrestrial > Soil > Riparian zone | place: USA: East River... | reverse complement strand
CCAGGCTTTCCACGAGATCCGGCCCGTCACCAGCTGCAGGAGATTGTCATCCCGCCGGACATATGACCCGGCCGCGATCGCGACGAGTTCGGGATGCGCCGTGCTTGCGACTTCCAGCTCACCCGTCCGGCAAGGCACCAGACGGTCCACATAGTCCTGAAGGAGCAGCACCGCTTCCGCAGGCGTCGCGTTGTCGAGGCGTACATCGGCCGAGACGGCCGATTCCAGCCCGCGACGGTCATCGCAGAGTTCCCTCGCGCGGTCATCGCGGGGGAACAGAAGCCCGGTCACGTCCAACATGTCGCTCTCCCGGTTTGGCGTCGTCACCGGGGAGACGGGGTTCGCGGACGGGTCGTTACAGGCGGCCGGTCCCGATTGAAAAAGCAGGCATTTCGTAACCCGCATCAGCCGGTTAGAGTGGCGCCACCCGGAGAAGGACCTTGCCGAGAGCGCCGGCCGCAGCAACCGAACCGTCCGATATCGAACTGGTCGACAACGTCCTTCGCGCGGCTCCGGGCGCGGTCGAAGCGTTCTACCGGCGGCACAGCCAGCTCATCTATCACGTGATCCGCTCGCGCGCCGACCGCCAGGACGTCGACGACATCTTCCAGGCGTTCTTCGAACGGATGATGAAGCGGGATTACCGTGTCCTGCAGCTCTGGCAGCGCGGCACCTCGCTGCCGATGTACCTTGCCAAGGTGGTGCGCAACTTCACGATCGACTTCCATCGCGCCCGGCGCTTCCGCGAGGAGGCCGTGGGCGGCACCAGCGAGCTCGAGCCGCTGTCGGGGCCCGCGGCCGAAACCATCAGCGCGGCCAGCCATCTGAAGGAGCTGCGGCACATCGGCATCCGCGCCTGGGCGGTCCTCGAGCCCCGGGACCGAAGGCTGATCTGCGACCGGCTGCACAGGGATCTCGACAACGACGCCATCGCGCGGCGCCTGCAACTTTCTGCGGGGACGCTCAGGACCGCGATGTCGCGCGCGCAGGCGCGCCACCTGGGCCAGGTCCGGCGGCTGGCGCCGGAATTCTTTCCGGATCAGGGTAACGGCAGGGCAACCGCATCCGTCTTATCCCGTGATGGTAGGATTAAGCCATGAGCGCGCACCCGCCCGACGGCAGCGACGAACCGGAAGCCGTTGATCCCGTGATGCTGGCGGTCCTGTCCAATCGTGGCCGCGACGCCACGCTTCTGACGTCGGATCAGGAACGGCTGCTGGACGACTGGGTGGCCGGCCGGCTCGCGCCCGCAGAAGCCGAACGTGCCGCCGCGCTCACGAAACAGAACAGCCTCGCCGCCGAGCGCGTTCTCGAGCGCCGGCTGCTGGAGGCCGCCCGGCAGAGCCCACCCGTGCCGCAGGACCTCACGGCGCGGATCCTCAAGGCGAGCCTTCCGCCAAAGGCCGCGCCATCCGGCGGCTGGTGGCGTTCCCTCGATCGCTGGCGCTGGCAGGGCCTCGCCGGCGCGGTCGTCCTGGCGGCGGTCGTGGCGGTCGTGGGCGTGCCTCTGTGGCAGCAGACCATGCAGGGCGGCGACCCGATGCAGGTCGCCATGGTGACGATCAACGATCGCAATGCGCTGTTCGAACCCTCGGACGTCCGCATGCGGGGCCCCGGGCCGCAGCCCGGCCCTGTCGTCGAGCAGCGGTTCCACGACGTCGAAGTACCGACCAGCATCCTCAAGGGCCTGGTGGCCGCGGCCGCCTCGCCGCGCAGCACCGCGTCGCGCGAGATCGAGCCCTATCTGTCGATGAGCGGCGACGGTCGTCCCGCGCATGTCATCGTCGATTCCGCCCTCAAGGCAAAGATCGATACCAGTGGGGACAGCGAGCGGATGCTGGTGCGCATCTACGATCTCGAAGATCCCCGCGCCGCCGACATCCGCCCCCTGGTCGGTCCGTTGCCGAAAGGCCGGCGCATCTATCTGCTGACGCTCAAGCCATGAGGCTGCGCGGCTGCGCATTCGTACGCCGCTGGCTGCCGGCCTTTGCCATCGCTTTGAACCTGATCGCAACGGCCCCACCGCAGGCCGGGGCTCAGCAGGGAAATATCGCCGACCTGATCTTCGCCGGCCGGGACGTCGATGCGATCGGGCTGGCCAGACGCACCTTCGAGACCGCGCCCGCTGCCGAGCGCCAGTCGGCCTTCCAGCTCGCGGCATGGGTGTGCGTGACCCTGCTGGACCTGGACTGCGCGCGCGACGTCACGGCTTTGACCCATGATCCCCGCAACGTCGTGCCGCCGTCCGAGGTGCAGCCTGCGACCGCAGCCTATGCCCTCCTGCTGTGGTCGTTCATCGAAGTAACGACAGGACACTATCAGTCGGTCGCTTCCGTGCTGGGCGACGGATTTCCCGTCAAGCTCGCCAATGCGGTGAACAACCCGTCGCTGTTCACGGAGTTGCAGCTTCTCGCCGCCCGCCGATCGCGACTCGTCTTCGACTTCGAGGCCTCGCGCGAACACCTCGACAAGGCGCTGGCCAGCGTGCTGTCGATGACCCGGGAGCGCATCGACGCGGCGCGTCTTGTCGTGCGCATCGCCGGCCAGCTCCTGGACAATTACGATGCCGAGCGCGCGCTTCGTCTGGTCGCCGCTGCCGAGCCGCTCCTTCAGGCCATTCCCCCCAACAGCTTCCTGGCTTACGAACTCTTGCAGTTGCGCGCCACCCTGGCCGGCTACCGCAAGGACTTCGGCGAGGTCTCGAAAGACCTTCACCTGGCGCTGGCGAAGCTGGAGCAACTCCAGTTGGCGCCGCCGCTCAAGTCATTCCTGAAGTCGAGCGCCTACAACGAACTGCTGGGCGCGGAGGTGCTGCGCGGCGACCGCGATGCTGCGCGAAACCTGCTGCAGTCGCATCCGCTGCAGGCCAGCCGGGATGCCATCCTGCAGAGGGGATATTTCGCGGATGCGAGCGAATTCAACTTCGCCGTCGCCGACGAATTCGTCCGTCTGGTCCTGAAGGAGCCGTCAGAAGGATGGGGCGACCTGCTGAAGCTGCCGCCAAAATGGACCGCCGATCCGGAGAGGCTTCAGGAAGCGCAGGCCTTTGGCCAGGCAGCCGTCGGCCTGGGACTTCTGCAGACCGGCAAGACCGATGAGGCTCGTCACGCGTTGATCGAGGCGGGCAAGCAGCGCCTCGGCACGCTCCAAGAGCGCTATCGCAAGTCGGTCTACGCCTCGCCTCTGCCCTATTGGACCGATCAGCTGCTCTTCGAGTTCGCCATCGCCGCGACGCTCTCGTCCGGGGACGCGCCCGATTATGATCTCCTCCTCGGTGCGCATGTCGTCCTCAGCCGCTCCATCGAGACGAGCGCCGACGACGCTCTCGCCATCCAGGCGATACAGCCGTCGGACGAGAAGAGGCGCATCGCCCAAAGCGTGCGGACGATCGAGTATCAACGCGCGGCCTGGGAGAAGGCGGAGCTCGCGGCGCTCGCCGGGCACCTGTCGTCGCCGAACAAGCGAAGCCCGGAGACGACAGCGCAGGACCGGTTGCGCATCCTCCGTACGGCCCACGATTTCTCCGTCCAGCAGCAACGCTTCCACGCCGCGCTGCGCGACGCCAATGCGTCCGGCAGAGTCGACTCGGTAACGAGTCTGGCCGCGCTGAAAGCTCTGCTGCTGCCCGATGAAGCCCTGGTCTTCTACGTCCCGGCGCTGGGCCAGCTCGGCAAGATCTGCGTCCGCGCCGATCGGACCCTGTCATCGACGCAGCCCGTGGACGAAGCAACAACCACGACCGACCTCCGCCTTCTCAGGGCCGCACTCACGGCCGCGCACCCGCCATCGATCGAGGCAGACAGCCAGTTTCCCGCCGTCGAGGCGGTCCGGCTGGGCAAGCTCCTGTTTGGCGGGCTGGAGGAGTGCCTGCGTTCGAGCCAGCGCCTCTATCACGTCCCGCCGGGCGGCATCGCGGGACAGGTGCCGCCGGCAGCGCTTCTTGCGGAGGTCCCGCCCGTCCTGGGTGCCGGCTACGACCTGCGGTCGGCCCGCTGGTTGATCCGCGACCATTCCTTCATCCGGACCAGCTCGATCGACGCCTTCGTGGCGGCGAAGAAACTGTCGAAGACGAAACGCGCGACGCTGGACTATCTGGGGGTCGGCGATCCTGTTCTTTCGGTTGGGGCGTCCGCCGCCCGCGATGGCCTCAGCGCATTGCCGCAACTGCCCGAGACGTCGGAAGAAGTCGAACGGGTGGCGAGCCTGTTCGCCAAGCCGAAGGTTCGCCTGCTGCGGCGCGAGGCGGCCACCGAGGAGGCGTTCCGGCTACAACCTTTGTCGGAATTCGATGTCGTTCATCTGGCGACGCATGGTCTGGTCACACAGGAACTGCCGGGGCTGCGGGAGCCCTCCCTGGTATTCACGCCCGATCCCAAGGGCGATGCCTTCAATGACGGGCTGCTGACCGCGTCGCAGATCGCGGCCCTGCCGCTCCGGGCGCGCCTGGTCGTCCTGTCGGCCTGCAACTCGGCGCGCTACGAGCCGTCGATCATCGACAGCGGCATCCAGGGTCTCGCGACCTCGTTCGCCATCGCGGGGGTGCCCTCGATGATCGCAGCGCTGTGGCCGATCGAAAGCGCGCTCACGCGCGACCTGATCGTCGACGTCTTTCGCACTGCCCGGAGCGGCAACGTCGCGATCGCCGACGCCTTGGCCATCGCGGTGCGCCGGCATCTCGACGGACCCGCGCCACGACCGCTGCTGCATCCGCGTTTCTGGGCGGCCCTGGTGGTCCTGGGCGACGGGTCGATCACGCTCGATGCCGGCGCCGCAGCCAGCCCGCGCAATCTTGGACCCTTTGCGACGGTCAACCCGTCGGAGGATGAGGAGATCCTGTCCGGCGCTCCCTTGGACGACGACTTCGCCACCTCCACGATCGGCGCCTGGAACGGCAAGCGCTCCCCTTCGCTGATCCGACGCCAGGCGTTCGACGGGACAGCCGCGTGGGAGGTCAAGGACGGCGAGATCGGCGCCGGCCTTACGGCGGCAACGAAGCAGATCATCTACGCCGGCGGGTATGCCTCGTTTCCGCAAGCCGCTTCATTTGCAAGTGCGCCGGTCCTGCGGGGAGTCGGACCCGACGGAAAGGTCCTGTGGTCTCGCCGGCTGCCGAGCGGCCCCAAAAGTACCATGGTCATGGGCCTGGCGGCGGCAGCGGATCAATCAGCCCTGGCGTTGGTTGGGCCGGTCTTCGGCCAGGAAACGGGCACCGACTATTCATTTATCCGTGTCGATCCTGCCGGGACGGAAGTCGCGCATCTGGCGATCGCGCTTCCCGGTAACGGACAGGCACAGCACTCCGGCACCGTGAGTGTCGACGGCACTGCCGCCCTGGCGGTGATCAACATCAACGGGCGCCCGCAGTCCGGCAACGACAGATTCACGCTCAATGGGCTTGGGCTCTTCGAACAATGTTGGGAGGGCGATGCGGCCGACATCGTCTTCGTCGACCTGGCCGGGCTCACCGAGAGGAAGCGCGTACGGATCGACCGCTTCGAGGCCAAGAGCGCGCTCGGCGTGTCTGACGGCTGGATAGTGGTGGGAGATGCCAGGGCCGAGTGCGGTCTGGAGAGGCACGCCGTCGCCTACACGGTGAGGAACGACGGTTCGGTCGGGCAGCTATGGCGTGACGCATCCCCCTTCAATACCTTCGGGCGAGGCATCCGAAAGACCGCCGGCGTCATCGAGATCGTCGGTTACGCCCAGCGATCGATCGCCATCCGGGAGGAAGCACCAGTCGTGACGGCGCCCGATTTCGGCACGAAGCGCCTGGGCAACGAGGCCTTCGTTTCCGGCGAGGTGTTTTCCGTTCGCCTGTCCGAACAGGGGGTGGAGGAACGGCGGGACTTCGTGGGCGCGGGCTTCCCGGTCATCCCCATGGGCATGGCCTCGACGGGTGAACGGAGCGTGATCTTCGGGACCGTCGGATCGAGGCCGCTCTGGATGAAGCACTAGCCCCACGATTTCACCTGACGCTTCCCTCCCGCCGCCCCGCGCCCAATCAACGGCACCAAGCGTCGATCTCGAGGGGTGCTGAATTTTCGGGCGCCATAAAAGGAACGCTGTGGCAGACATGGTGTGGCGTCCGACCCGCGACTCAGGCACTGGCGAAGGCTGACAGCATTCTGCTGTCATCGCGGGCGGGCGCGGCACTACTCATGGTGTACGACCGACGTTCCGCCCTCTCGCGCGCCCTCTATGCCGGTACGCAAGTATTATTCTGCTCGGCGATGACGCTTGGCTCTTGACAGAACTGAGCAATGTTGTGGCGTATGCCTGCCGACCTTCACCACAAGAGGATCGGCGTCATGGCCTTCTTTGCACACCCCAGCCGGCGACCAGTGTTTCGGCCTCCAACGTTTTTCGTCGGCCAAAATGGTTAGCGCTAACTGCGCTAACTGCGCCAACCCCTCCGGAAGAGCTCCAGCCTTGATTGGCGCAGCGCTTGCGGAAATTGCGGAAATCCCTCCGAAGCCGGACAGCCGCCGCCGACAAGGCGCAAGCGCCTCTCCCCAGGAGGGGCCGCGCTCCTTGCTCTCACTCGGCCCGTATGTCGGCGGCGCGGATGACCTTGCGCCAGGCCTCGAGCTCGCTTGCCGTGAAGGCCGCGAATTCCTCGGGCGTGGTGAAATCGCGCGAGCCGCCCAGGGCATCGAGCTTGGCCGAGGTCTCGGGCGAGGTGCCGGCGGCGATGATGTCCCTGTTGAGCTTGAGCACGATCTCGCGCGGCGTGCCTCTGGGCGCATAAAAACCCGACCAGGTCGTGAACACGAGCGCGGGCAGCCCCGCCTCCGCCGTCGTCGGCACGTCGGGCAGCGCGGAAACGCGTGTGGGCTGCGTCACCACGATCGCCTTGGCGTAGCCGTTGTCGGCCATGCCCTTGGCGCCCACCAGGTCGATGATCATGAAGCTCAAGCGTCCGCTCTGGATGTCGCTGACGGCCTGCTGGTTGTTCTTGTAGCCGACGAACAGCGCGTCGGAACCGATCAGCATCTTGTAGAGCTCCGACACCACCCGCGCCGAAACGGCGCCGGCGCCGTAGGCATGCTTGCCGGGCTCGGCCTTGAGCCTGGCCGTGAGCTCGGCCAGCGAATTGACGCCCAGCTCCTTGTTCACCAGCACCACCATGGGCACCAGGCTGAAGCGGGTGATCGGCTCGAAGTCCTTGATCGCATCGTAACCAAGCTTCTCGTACAGCGAGGGATTGCCGGCATGCGTCATCGACGAGGTGGCGAGCACGGTGTAGCCGTCGGGCTTGGCGCGCATCACCGCTTCGGCCGCGATGATGCCGTTGGCGCCGCCCTTGTTGTCGATCAGCACGGGCTGGCCCCACATCTGTGTGAGCTTGTCTGCCAGGAGGCGCGTGCTGATGTCGGTCGAGGCGCCGGGCGGAAACGGCACCACGAAGGTGACCCGTCCGCTCGGAAATGCCTGCGCTTGCGCGGGCCCCGCCATGCCCGACGCGGCGAGAGCCATCAACAGCGGTCGCCGTCCGAGCTTTTTGGCCCCCGTCATCGCGTTTCTCTCCCGATTGCTTTCTCGTTGCCGGCAGTATGCCGGCCGCCGCCGCGACGTGCCACTTGTGCACCCCGCGCCGCTCCTGTCTCATGCGCCGACCGGGGGAGAAGCGTTGCGTGACCGTTCGAGACCGGCCCCTCAAGGGGGCCTGGGGCATGACTGCCCTGATCTTCCTCTTCATGTTCATCAACTTCGCCGACAAGGCCGTGCTGGGCCTCGCCGCCCAGCCGCTGATGGTCGAATTGAAACTGAGCCCCGAGCAGTTCGGCCTGATCGGCTCGGCGTTCTTCCTCCTGTTCCCCGTCTCCGCCGTGCTGGTGGGCTTCGTCACCAACCGCGTGGCGGCGCGGCACTCGCTGCTGGCCATGGCCATCCTGTGGTCGCTGGTCCAGTTCCCGATGCTGGGCGTGACGACGCTCCAGGTCCTGATCACCAGCCGCATCTTTCTCGGCATCGCCGAGGGGCCGGCCTATCCGGTGGCCATGCATGCGGTCTACAAATGGTTCCCGGATTCGCTCCGCGCCATGCCGACCGCCGTCATCGCGCAAGGCTCGACGATCGGCGTCATCGTGGCTGTACCGGTGCTCAACTGGATCATCGTCCGCTATTCCTGGCACTGGGCCTTCGCCGCGCTCGGCCTGGCCGGCCTGTCGTGGGTGGTGCTGTGGGCGTTGTTCGGCCGCGAAGGCACGCTGGTCGATCCGCCGGTCGGCGAGGACGCGGCGGCCGGCGGCTCCGTGCCCTACCGCTACCTGCTCACCTGCCCCAGCATCATCGCGGCCTGCTGCGCGGGCTTCGTCACCTACTGGGGGCTGGCACTTACTCTCACCTGGTTCACTTCCTATCTTGTCGACGGGCTGGGCTACAGCCAGTCGACCGGCGGCGATCTCAGCGTGTTGCCCTGGCTGATCGGCCTGGTGGTCGTGCTGCTCGGCGGCTGGATCTCGCAGCGCCTGAAGACAGCCGGTTGCTCGAGTCGCCTCAGCCGCGGCGCCTTCGCCTCGGCGACCGTGTTCGTGGGCGGCTGCCTGCTGCTGTTCGTCGGCCACATGCCGACCCCCGGACTCAAGATCGCGCTGTTGACCCTGGGCGGCGCCATCGGCGCCACGATCTATGTCGTGATCCCGATGATCGTGAGCGAGCTCACGCCACAGAAGCAGCGCGCCGCCATGCTGGCCATCGTGAACTCGGTCATGACCTCGGCCGGCGTCATCGCGCCGCTCGTCATGGGCGCGGTCGTGCAGAATGCCGCGATGCCCACGGCAGGCTACGAGCGCGGCTATCTCATCCTGGGCGGCCTGCTGCTGGCGGGCGGCCTGATCGGCCTGCTCTTCATCCGGCCTGAACAAGACCGTCAGGAGCTGGCGCGCCACGCCCTTCCCGCAGCTTCCCCGCAACCGGCCGGCGGCTGACCGCGAAATGCGACGGCCGCGCCTTGCGTCCCGGCCATGGCTCCTGTCTCATGGCGCCAAGCCCGATCCAACGGGCATAGGGAGTAACGGTCAAGTGACAGGACAGACTCGTCCGCTTAAGGGCGCGTGGGGCATGACCGCGCTGATCTTCCTGTTCATGCTCATAAACTTCGCCGACAAGGTCGTGGTCGGGCTGGCCGCGCAGCCGATCATGGCCGACCTCAACCTGAAGCCCGAGCAGTTCGGGCTGATCGGCTCGTCGTTCTTCTTCCTGTTCGCCCTCTCGGCGGTGATCGTGGGCTTCATCACCAACCGCGTGCAGACGCGCCACACGCTGCTGGTGATGGCGATCGTGTGGTCGCTGGTGCAGTTTCCCATGCTGGGCACGGTCAGCCTGGAAGTGCTGATCGCCTGCCGCATCATCCTGGGCGCGGGCGAAGGCCCGGCCTCGCCGGTCGCCACCCACGCCATCTACAAATGGTTCCCCGATTCGCACCGCGGCATGCCGACCGCCATCATCGCCCAGGGATCGGCGCTGGGCGTCATCATCGCCGTGCCGGCGCTCAACTGGATCATCGTCAATTATTCCTGGCACTGGGCGTTCGGCGCGTTGGGCGTCACCGGACTGCTGTGGACCGCCTTGTGGCTCGTCTTCGGCCGCGAGGGCACCCTGGTCGATCCGCCGGTCAGAGCGGGCGCCCATGATGGCGGCGAGCACGTGCCCTACCGCTACCTGCTCACCTGCCCCAGCATCGTGGCCGGCTGCTGTGCGGGATTCGCGAGCTACTGGGGCCTGGCGCTGGGGCTCACCTGGTTCACCTCCTACCTGGTGGGCGGCCTGGGCTACAGCCAGCAGCTCGGCGGCAATCTCAGCATCCTGCCCTGGATCTTCGGCATGTTCGTCGTGCTGGGTGGCGGCGCGATCTCGCAGCGCCTGAAGAAAGCCGGCGTCTCGAGCAGGCTGAGCCGCGGCGCCTTCGCCTCCGCCACCGTCATCCTGGGCGGCTGCATCCTGCCCTTCGTCGGCAGCATGCCGACGCCGGAGCTCAAGCTGGCGATGGTGGTCGTGGGCGGCGCCATCGGCAGCACCATCTATGTCGTCTTGCCGATGATCGTGAGCGAGCTCACGCCGCAGCCGCAGCGCGCCGCCATGCTCGCCATCACGACCTCGGTCGTGACCCTGGCCGGCGTGCTGGCCCCGCTGGTCATGGGCGCCATGGTGCAGAACGCCGCCACGCCGATGGAAGGTTACGAGCGCGGCTATGTCATGCTGGGCGGGCTGCTGATCGTGGGCGGCCTGATCGGCCTCTTCTTCATCCGGCCCGAGCACGACCGCAAGCGGCGCGCGCCACATCCCTGCCACCGCTGCAGCCTGCCCCTGTCTGACCTTATACGTGTCTGACCCTTCGGAGGAGGATCGCATGCCCCAGTCAATCGGCCGCCGTCCGCTGCTCGCCGCCCTGCCCGCCGCTTCCGTGCTGATCACCGCCGCCCATGCCGAGGGCGATCCCCTGAAGATGCAGAAGGCCACCTTCACGACCAGGAACTTCAAGCTTGCCAGCGGCACCGTGATGCAAGAGGTCACGATCGCCTACGAGACCTACGGCACCCTGGCGCCGGACGGCCGCAATGGGGTGCTGCTGACTCACGGCTACACGTCGAGCCAGCACATGGCGGGCCGCGACGGCGCCAACGGCGCCGAGGGCTCGTGGGACGGTCTGGTCGGACCGGGCAAGGCGATCGACACCGACCGCCTCTTCGTCGTGTCCTCGAACATGCTGGGCTCGTCCTACGGCTCGACCAATCCCGCTTTCACCAATCCCGCCACCGGCAAGCCCTACGGGCCGGACTTCCCCGACATCACCCTGGTCGACATCGTCAATGCGCAGAAGGCGCTGCTCGATCACCTCGGCGTCAAGCATCTGGTCGCGGTTGCCGGGCCGTCGTTCGGCGGCTACCAGACCTACCAGTGGGCCGTCGCCTATCCCGATTTCATGGACGGGCTGGTGCCGGTGGTCAGCGCGCCCAAGGGCTCGGGCGGCGAAGCGGCGGTGAAAACGCTGGTCGATTCCCTCGCCAAGGACCCCAACTGGAACGGCGGCTGGTACTACGACAAGGGCGGCGTCACCAGCATCCTGACCGACATGCGCGTGGCGACGCTCAAGCGCTACGGCATCGACGAGCAGCTCGCGGCCAAGTTTCCCGACAAGGAAGCGCGCGAGGCGGAGATCAAGAAGCGCGCCGAGAGCTGGTCAAGGGTGTTCGACGCCAACTCGCTGGTCGTGCTGCGCAAGGCTTCGGTGCGCTTCGATGCCGAGAAGGACATGCCCAGGATCAAGGCCAAGGTCCTCTACGTTCTGTCGCGCACCGACAAGGTCTTCCCGCCCACCATCGCGCCAGACGTCATGGCCAAGCTCAAGGCCGCCGGCGTCAGCGCCGATTATTTCGAGATCGACAGCGACTTCGGCCATTCCGCCTCGGGCCTCGACGCCGCCAAATGGGCGCCGCGGCTCAGGTCATTCATGGCGACGCTGGAGAAGCGCAGCTAATTGGGCGACGCCAGCGGATAGAGACAAAACGGCGATCGGCCGAAAGTGCGTCCACACCGAAAAGGAGTGGACCATGCACCTCGTGAGCGAACCCGCCATCCTCTACTTCGGCACGCCCGTCGTGCTGATCGGTACGACCAACGAGGACGGCAGCCCCAATCTGGCGCCGATGTCGTCGGCCTTCTGGCTGGGCTGGCGGTGCATTCTCGGGCTGAGCGCGCGCTCCAAGACGACGCAGAACCTGATCCGCACCGGCGAGGGCGTGCTCAACCTGCCGTCGGACGACCTCGCCCGCGAGGTCAACCGGCTGGCGCGCACCACCGGCAGCGATCCCGTGCCCGAGGGCAAGCAGCGCAAGGGCTATCGTTTCGAGCCCGGCAAGTTCGAGCTGGCCGGCCTGACGCCGGTCGCCGCCGAGACCGTGACGGCGCCGCGCGTGCTCGAATGCCCGGTGCAGCTCGAGGCCAAGGTCGAGGCGGTGCATGGCGTCGCCGAGGACGATCCGCGCCAGAAGGGCGCCATCAGCCTGATCGAGGTCCGCATCGTGCGCGTGCATCTCAAGGAGCAGATCCTGATGGCGGGCGATCGCAACCGCGTCGATCCCGACAAGTGGCGGCCGCTGATCATGAGCTTCCAGGAATTCTATGGCCTGGCGCCCAGCAAGGTCCGGCCGTCCACGCTCGCCGAGATCCCCGAACGTCTCTACCGCGCGCCCGACGTCGACCGGGCCCGCGACGAGCCGATGCGCGTGGGCTAGCCCTTCACCGCGCCAGCGGTGAGGCCGGAGGACATGTACTTGCGGAAGGCATAATAGATCGCCGCGGGCGGCAAGGCGTAGATGAAGCCCGCGGTCATCAGCAGCTCCCACGGCGAATCGTCGGCCGACAGGAAGTTGCCCAGCGCCACCGGCAAGGTGAGCGAAGTTTCGCGCGACAGCAGCAGGAAGGCGTAGAGATATTCGTTCCACGCCAGCAGGAGTGCATAGGTGCCGACGGCGATCAGCGACGGCACCATCAGCGGAATATAGATCAGGCGGAAGAGCTGGAACGGCGAGGCGCCGTCGATCAGCGCCGCCTCGTCGAGCTCGACCGGCAGCTTGTCCGACGCCTGGCGCAGGATCCAGATGGCATAGGGCGAGGCCACCGTCACCATCGCCAGGATCAGCGCCCAGTCGTTGTTCAAAAGGCCGTACATGCCCATCGTCTTGTACATCGGCACGGCCAGGAAGGCGGCGGGGATGAAGTAGGTGAACAGCGCCAGGTTCATCACCCAGCGCCCGCCCTTCATGCGCAGGCGGCTGATGGCGAAGGCCGCGGCGCTGGCGATCATCAGGGTCAACACCGCGGTGGCGCACGAGATCACCAGCGAATTGAACATCTGGCGCCAGAAATTGTAGAGAAAGTGGTGCTTCTGCCCGAACACGATCTCGAAATTGCGGAACGTCGGATGGCTCGGCCAAAGCTGGCCCGAGAAGGCCGCGTCCTTGGGCGAAATCGCGAACAGGAACATGTGGTAGATCGGAATCAGCGTCCACAGCAGGACCGGAATGCCGACCAGCAGCAGGGCGGCCTCGGTGCTGACGCCGCGCATCAACTTGCGCGGTGTCATTTCGACAGCCGCTTCATCATGACGAACACCAGCGGCAGGATCAGCGGCAGCGCGCACACGATCGAGGCCATGGCCAGCCCGACCTGGTCGAGCCGCAGGTAGCGGATGCCGAGCGTGGCCAGCACGTGGGTAAGGTCGGCCGGGCCGCCGCCGGTCAGCAGGTAGACGCTGTTGAAGTCGCCGACCGTGAAGATCATCGAGAGAAAGGTGCAGGTCACGTAAAGCGTGCTGATCGACGGCCAGGTGATGAAGCGGAAGCGATGCCACGCGCCCGCGCCGTCGACCGACGCCGCCTCGTAGAGCTCGCCCGGGATGGCGAGCCGGCCGGCCAGCAGGATCAGGGTCCAGAACGGCAGCGACTTCCAGATGTGCACCACCATGGAGAGCGACAGCGCGAGCGCCGGGTCGTTCAGCCAGTTCGGGCCGTCGTCGCCGGTCAGGCTGAAGATCAGCGTGTTGACCACGCCCCATTCGGGATTGAGCATGAAGCGCACCGACAGGATGGTCGGGATCGACGGCACCGCCCAGGGCAGCACGAACAGCACGGCCAAGACCTTCACCCACCAGCGCTTGTGGGTGAAGAAGCCCGACAGGAAGAGCGCCATCACCATCTTCACGTTGATGGCCACGATCAGGAACACCAGCGTGTTCACCACCGTGCGCAGGAAGATCGGGTCTTCGCTCAGTTCGACGTAGAGATGCGGATCGCGCGCCAGCCAGAAGGCGTAGCCCACCGGAAAGACCACGAAGGCCAGGAAGATCACGATGTAGGGCGCCGTGAACAAGAGCGCCCAGACCTGCTTCTCCGACAAGGCAAAGCCCGCCCGCCGGGATTGCCGGCGGGCGGGCTCGACGATGTTGGTCGTGGTTGCAGTCACTACGCTTTACCCAAACGCAGCAGGATCAGCCTGCGACCTGCTTGATACGGGCGATCAGCTCGTCGACCGCCTTGTCCACCGGCACCTTCTCGTTGACCACCCGGTTCATCGCCTTGGCCCAGGCGTTCTCGTTGTTCAGGATGGTGAACTTGTAGTTCTTGGTGAACTCGAACGGCAGGGTGCCGGCCTTGAACTGGTCGTAGACCGCCTTGCGATGCTTGTCGGCCTGCCAGAACGGGCTTTCCTGGCTTGCCTTGGTCACCGGGAACCAGCGGCCCAGCGCGCCTTCGACGTAGGGGCGGAGGTTGTCCTCTTCCATCAGGAACTTCAGGAACTCGCGCGCGCGCACCTTGTTCTTGGAACCCTCGAAGATCACGCCGACCTTGACCGCGGTGCGGTAGACCATCGGCGTGCCGTCCGGCTTCTTGGGGAAGCCCGCGGTGGCGATCAGCTCGTCATAGGCCTTGCGGCCGGCGGCGCGCTGCTCTGGCGTCAGCTGCTCGTTGTTGGCGTCGTCCAGCCACTTGGCGGCGATCGAGATCGTGTAGTTGTGCGTCATCACGATCGTCTTGTTGTGGAAGGCGACGTTGTTGTCGGGATCCTTCCAGGTCGTCGACGAGGGCGGCGTGCAGCCCTTCACATAGACGTCGGTGTAGTCCTTCAGCGCATTGATCAGGCCCTCGCGGACCTTGGGATCATCGACCAGGAGCTTGCCCGAATCGTCGACCAGCTTGACGTTGTAGGCGTCGACCCAGCTCAGGAACGACTGGAAGGAGTCCGTCGACTCCACGCCCATCGGGCTGCCGATGCCGTAGATGCGCTGGCCGGTCGCCTTGCGGATGGCCGGCTGGACCTTGTCGCACCAGAACGACCAGTATTCCTTCCACGTGCCGGGGATGTCGTTTTCCTTGAAGCCGGCCTGGCCCAGCATGTCCTTCCAGTACTGGATGTGCAGGGTCTGTTGCTTCAGCGCGAAGCCGTAATAGGCCTTCTTCTTGGTCTTGTCGTTGTAGAGGAAGGCGGTCTCGATGGTGACCGGCGCGAAGCGGTCCTTCATCGGCTCGATGACATCGGTGATGTCCTCGAGCTTGCCGTCGAACGCCCACTTGCCGGCGGTCTGCACGTCGTACGTGTCGGAATAGGCGATGTCGGGCGGCGTGCCGGCGTCGAGCGCGGCCACCGACTTGGCGTTCATGTCCTGCACGGCGTATTGCGAAAGCTCGACCTTCACTCCGGTCTTGGCTTCGTATTTCTTGATCGCCGCGTAGAGCGCGTCGTCCTCTGATTTATAGAAGCCCTTGACCCACCAGACGGTGAGCTTTTCCTGGGCGAAGCTGGGGGCTGCACTTAGGGCAATCGCCACGGCGGCGAGGCCGGCCAATACGCGTCTCATTCATTCCCTCTTGCGTTATTCGTCGTCCTCCCCGGGACGTAGGGGCGAACGGATATCAGCCCGCCGTCCGGGAGTCGAGAAAAGTCCGCAGCAGCGATGCACATCGTTTTGCGTGTGAATAAGGCAGTCCGTGGCGCGCATGGCCGATCACGTTGAGCTCTGAGTTGGGCAGCAGGCGATGCAATTCAGCCATGACCGGCACCGGGATGAACGGGCTGCCGTCGGGATGCAGCAGCAAGGTCGGGCACCTTATATCCCGTAGCCGGCTCGACAGATCGGTGCCAATTAGCACGCGCAATGCGTTGAGGATCGACTCGCGCGGCCACATTTCCTGTTGCTTGGCGAACCAGGCGAGCCGTTCGGGCGACAGCGCATCATCGTGGAAGCGATCGGGCAGGAAGGCGTCCGACCACGCCTTCACGCCGCCGCTATCGAGCTGGCGCTGCCACGCCTCGACCCGCTGGATCGAGGCGCCGAGATGGGCGCCGTTGCTGACGGTGAGCGTGGCAATCCGCTCGGGCCGTGCAAGCGCCGCGGCCAAGGCAACCGTGCCACCGATCGATTCGCCGACGAGATGAAACTGCTTCAACCCAGCGTCATCGGCCACCGCGAACAGATCCTCGACCAGAAGATCGAGCGACCAGGCGAAGTCAGCCGCCGGAATGTCCGACCGCCCGCAACCGCGCATGTCGAAGGTGACGAACCGGTAGGCATCGGTCAGCGCCGGGCGCCATCCTGCCCAGATTTCCGCGCAGGCGCCGATCCCGTGATGGAACAGGATCGCCTTACGCTGCTCGCGCCACGGCGCGACCTGATCGATGACGTCGTAGTGCAGCGTTCCGTGTTTCGTTGTCGCGAGCGGCATGTCGTAACTCAGCATTAATCCGCGCGGATGCCGGCTTCCTGGATCACCGCTGCCCACTTCTTGCGGTCGGCGACGATGGTGGCCTTGAGCTCCTCGGGCGAGCCGATCACCGTGTCCATGCCGTTCTCGACGAAGCGCTTCTGCACGTCGGGCTTTGCGACGGCGGCGCGCAGCGCCTTGTTCCAGGCGCCGACCAGGTCGGCCGGCAGGCCCTTCGAGCCGAACACGGCGAACCAGTTCACCACCTCGAAGCCCGGCAGGTATTGCGAGATCACCGGCAGGTTGGCGAAGAGCGGCGACGGATGCGGCGAGCCGAAGGCGATCGGGATCAACCCGCCGCCGCCGATCTGGCCCAGGAACTCCGGCATGTTGCCGAACATCATGTCGCAATTGCCGGCCACCATGTCCTGGATGGCCGGCGCGCCGCCGCGATAGGGCACGTGCAGAAGCTTGACGCCCGCCATCTTCTGGAACAGCTCGCCCGCCAGATGCTGCGACGTGCCGTTTCCCGCCGAGGCGTAGCTGAGCTTGCCGGGGTTCTTCTTGGCCTGCTCGATCAGCTCGGGCACGGTGCGGAACGACACGTGCTTGCCGAACACCAGCATGTTGTAGACGCCGGCGATATTGGCGATCGGCGTCAGGTCGGTGTCGACATTGATCGGCAGCTTCTGGCCCGGCATCACCGGAGCCACGCACATCGCCGCCATCGCGGCCAAGCCGATCGTCCGTCCATCCGGAGCCCCGTTGGCGACGGTCTCGTTGGCGATGAAGCCCGATGCGCCGGTCTTGGTATCGACGATCACCTTCTGGCCGACTTCCGGCGTCACCGCGTCGGCCAGGATGCGGCACAGCAGGTCGGCCGTGCCGCCCGGCGCGAAGCCGCAGTAGAAGCGGACGTCGCCGCCTATCTTGCTTTGTGCCCAAACCGGGGCACCCGCGAGCGCGGCGACGCCCGCGCCGACGAAAATCCTGCGTTTCATTTTGTTTCCTCCCAGAAGCCAGGCAGCCTAGCATAGGCGCCGATGTTCCTGCTTCGCCGCCGTTCCGCAATCGCCGGACTTTCCTCGCTGCCGCTCGCCGGTCTGCCCCACGTGGCCGCCCGCGCCCAAGCGGCGGATTTCCCCGACCGTCCCCTGCGCTTCATCGTGGGATTTCCGCCGGGCGGACCCAACGACCTGCTGGCGCGCATCGTGGCGCCCGGCGTCGCCGAGCGGCTGAAGCGGTCGGTGGTGGTCGAGAACCGCGCCGGCGCCAACGGCGAGATCGCGGCGGCCTCGGTCGCCAAGGCACCACCCGACGGCAGCGTCTTCATGCTGGCCTCGAACGGCTCGACCACGGTGGCGCCCGCGCTCAACCCCAACCTGTCCTACGACGTGCGCATCGACTTCGCCGCGGTGGCGCCCGTCGGTATAAATCCGATGTTGCTGGTCGCGCGGCCCGACCTGCCGGCCAAGAACGTGAGCGAGCTTCTGGCCCTCGCCCGCGCCCGGCCGGGCAAGCTCAATGGCGCCTCGGCCGGCGCCGGTGGCGCCACCCATCTGGCGCTCGAGCTCTTCAAGTCGATGGGCCATCTCGACATCGTGCACGTGCCCTACAAGGGCGGCGGTCCGGCCATGGCCGACCTGATGGCAAGCCTGGTCGACATCTATTTCGGCGGTCTTTCCACGGCGCTGCCGCACGTCAAGGCGGGCAAGCTGCGGGCTCTCGGCCAGACGTCGTTGACGCGTTCGGCCGCCGCACCCGACATCCCGACCATCGCCGAGTCGGGCCTGCCGGGCTATGAGGCCGCCATCTCCTACGGCATCTTCCTGCCCCCCGGCGCCGCGCCGCCCCTGGTCGACCGCCTGCACGCAGCCGTCGACTCGACGATCCGGTCGCCGGAGATCGCGCAGAAATTCATCGAGCTCGGCGCCGATCCGCAATTCGGCACGCCCGCCCAGTTCGCGGCTTACGTCGCCGCCGATTACGCGAAGTGGGCCCGCCTCGCCAAGGAAGCGGGCCTCAAGGCGGAGTGATCCGCCGTCACTTCACCGACGAGAACGCCGTCGGCATCAGGAACTGGTTGGAGACGTTGGCGACGATGGCGCCGTCCTTCTCGGTCTCGGCGCGCTTGGCGTGCCACTCCGGATCGGCGGCGAAGGCATTCCACTTCTTCTCGCGGTCGGCCAGCGACTCCCAGGCCAGCAGGTAATAGAGCTCCATGTTGGATTCGCCTACCAGGGTGGTCCAGAAGCCGGCCTGCTTGATGCCGTGCTTGTCCCACAGCTTCAGCGTGATGGTGGCGAAGCGGTTGATCAGCGCCGGCAGGCGACCGGGCACGCATTTGTAGACTCGCAGTTCGTAGATCATCTCTTTCCCCTTCTGATGCGGACTAGTACTGAACGTCGAAGCGCGGCAGGAAGCCGCTTCCCTTGTGGTCGATGTGGCAGGTGAAAGGCGCGCCGAAATGGCAAGGCATCAGCCGCGCGCCCGAGCCGGCACAGTGTTGCAGCGCCTCGAGCCGGCTCTTGCGCGCGCCGACGGCCTCGGCACAGGCAAAGGAATTCCACTCGGGGTGATAGACCTGCAGCGCGTGATGCAGGATGTCGCCGCAGAACAGCCCCTTCTCGCCCTTCGATTCGAACTTGATGGCGATGGTGCCGGGCGTGTGGCCGGGCGCCGGCTCGACCTTGAGATTCTCGTCGAGCTGGGCTGCGCCATCGATCATCTGGGTCAGGCCCGCTTCGACCACCGGCAGCACCGAATCGCGAAACGAGCCGGCATTGACCGGCCCGGTCTTGGGATCGTTGTCGAGCTTCAGGTAGTGGTCGTAGTCGGTGCGGCTGAAGACGTACTTGGCATTCTTGAAGGTCGGCACCCATTTGCCGTTCTCGAGCCTGGTGTTCCAGCCGACATGATCGACATGCAAATGGGTGCACATCACCATGTCGACCTGGTCGGGCTCGACGCCGGCCGCCTTCAGCCGCTCGAGATACTTGGTTTCCATCAGATGCCACTTGGGCCGATGCGGGCGCGGCTTGTGATTGCCGACGCAGGTATCGATCAGGATGCGCTTGCCGCCCACCGTCAGCAGCCAGCTATGGACGCTGAGCTTCAGCGAATTCGAGGCCTCCTCGTAGTGGTTGGGCACCAGCCAGTCGCGGTGCTGCTGCACCACCTCGGGCTTCCAGTCGGGGAAAAACATCTTGGCGTCGAAGTTGGGCTCGTAGGATTCCTCGATGCGCTGCACCGTGGCAGCGCCCAGCTTCACTTCGGTCATGTCTTCCTCCCGGTGACCGTGAGCTTAGGTCGCCGGGCGGGACTCGGGAAGGAGGGCGTTTCGTCCGTTAAAACAGCCGGGCGGCGGCTTTCTCGGCGCGTCGCCGGCCACCGATCGCCGAAACCACCCCGAGCGCCGAGCCGAAGAGCTGCAGCGCCCCCAGCCGGACGCCGATTCCCCGGGAGTCGAGGCTGTCGGGGGAGAAGATGGAGAACGCGACGATCAGGCCCAGGAACGCCACGACGGCGATCGTGGTCCCGCCCAGGCCGATCAACACGGCCTCGCCCATCGAGCGGGCCAAACGCTTGCCGCCATACAGGCCGAAGACGATCACTGCGGCAATCGTGACGTAGTAGATGGCATCTTCCATGACGAAGACCCTCGATCGTTCTCGCCCTCGAAGGATACGCCTTTTGCCGGCGCGTTCAGCCGCGTGGTTGTATCAATTGAAGAATCGGGGCTTACTCCGGCGCCCTTGAAACCACCCCAAAATCGAAAGAACGCATGTCCGATCGCTCGCTCGCCTGGCTCTCCGCCGCGCAACTCTCGACGCTTTACGCCCGTCGCGAACTCTCTCCGGTCGATGCCGTCGAGGCGATGCTGGCGCGTGCAGCGCAGCTGCAACCTCACCTCAATGCCTTCGTACTGATCGACGAAGCAGGCGCGTGCGCCGCGGCGAAGGCGTCGCAGGAGCGCTGGCAGAAGGGCGCGCCGCTGTCGCCGCTCGACGGCGTGCCGACCTCGATCAAGGACACCACGCCGGTCAAGGGTTGGCCGACGCGCTACGGCTCGCACGCCACCGACGAAACGGCGGCGACGGAGAACGCCCCCGTCGTCGACAGGCTGCAGCAAGCGGGCATGGTCCTGCTCGGCAAGACCACCACGCCGGAGTTCGGCTGGAAGGCGCTGACCGATTCACCGCTGCAGGGCACCACCCGCAGCCCGTGGAACCTGAAGCATTCTCCCGGCGGCTCCTCCGGCGGCGCCTCATCGCTTACCGCCGCCGGCGTCAATCCGTTCAATCACGGCAACGACGGCGGCGGCTCGATCCGCATTCCGGCCGCGCACACCGGCCTGGTCGGGCTAAAGCCGTCCTACGGCCGCATCGCGCAATATCCCGCCGACTCGGCCTTTGCCGACGTGATTTCCCAGGGCGTGCTGTCGCGCACCGTGCGCGACACGGCGCTGGCCTTGAACGCGATGGCCGGTCCCGATCCGCGCGACTGGCGCTCCCTGCCGGCCAATCCGCGCGACTACACGGTGGGCATCGAGGAAGGCGTGCGCGGGCTTCGGCTCGGCCTCAGCCTCGATTTCGGTCATGTGAAGGCCGACCCCGAGGTACGGACACTGGTCGCCGCCGCCGCCAAGCGTTTCGAAGAGCTCGGCGCCGTCGTCGAGGAGGTCGGCCCGCTGATCGAGCCCTTGCAGAACTCCTTCGAGCCGCTGTGGATCGGCAGCTTCGCCACCCGCTTCCGCCAGATCCCGACGCAGCTTCACGGCAAGCTCGATCCGGGTTTCCGTGCCGCCGCCGAGAAGGGCCTCGCCATCACGCTGGCCGACTACGCCAAGGCCTATGAAGCCAAGAGCAAGCTCGCGCGTGACATGGCGCTGTGGCATCGCCAGTACGACCTGCTGCTGGCGCCGGTGACGCCGACAGCGGCACCGCCGGTCGAGACACTCTACAACTCCGACGCCTTTCCACGCTGGACCAAGGGTGCGCCCTACACGCTGCCCTTCAACCTGACCGGCCAGCCCGCGGCCTCAATGTCCGCGGGCCTGACCGCGGCAGGGCTGCCGGTCGGCCTGCAGATCGTCGGCGCAGCGCGCGCCGATCATCTCGTGCTCAAGGCCATGCGCGCCTATGAAAGCGCGAGCGGCTGGACCTGGCCGCAGGCCAAAGTCGTGGAAACGCTGGGCAGGATCGCCGTCGGGTAGCGGAAAGGTTCAGTGCGGGGGAAGCACGCACCAGTTCAGCTCGTTGACCGGAATGTTCTTGAGTTTGGCGAGCGTCTCCACGGTGACCTCGTCGACGCAGCCCTGCTTGTCGAGCACGTATTCCACGGACATCAGGCGACTGCGGGGATTGTGATTGAGGCCGAGCACATGGCCCAGCTCGTGCAGCACGACGTTCTCCAGGCTCACCTCCTTGAGGAGCTGGGTGCTCACGATCACCATTCCGCCGCCCGAGGGCAGGGTCATGGTTTGCGCGAGTTCCCTGGTCCTGGCCCCGAGCTTTGCTCGCGCAGCGTCGTTGCTCGCGATTATCCAGTCTGAATCCTTTTCGGTCGCTTCGTGGGCCGGGGTCTCGGGCGCGCCGAACCGGGTCCGGTCGACCTCGAACCGGATGTAGCTGTTCAGGACGTAGTTCCAGACGACGACCGCATTCAGGATCTTCTGGTGGTCCTCGGCCGTGAAGTCCTGGTCCACGCGCAGGCCGATGATCTCGGCCTTGCCCGGAGTCGCGGCGTTTTTCGTATAGAGACTGTTCGACAGAGACGCGTCCTCGACCTCTTGCGCGAGGACCGGCCGGGACGTCGTCACGACCGCCGCGCCGAACAGGCATCCCAGGATAATCGATGAAGCCAACCTTCTAGACATGGCCGTCCTTTCACGCCCGACGGTCGCGCCGCCGGGGCTTGCCGGAGTCACAAGTTTTTGCGATCGGGACCGCTGCCGGATACGCATCATCGGGAATGCGGGGGCGGCGGCGTGGGGTTCTTGGGCGCGTTGGTCGCGGCGCCGAGAGGAGGCCGGTGGTAGAGCCGTCAACTACTCAACGCAGCCGTTGCAACAAGGCTCCCTCCCTATGCAACTTTAAGTTTAATACCTGGGGTAGCGGAACATCGGGGTAAACACGATACCGAGCGTGCCGGCTCAAAAGTTCTCCCGGTCCGGGTCCGACCACCGCGCAGGGTCGTGCCCGGCCCCACGAGGATGTGACTTGGGCCGCCGCCGGCCTGTCCGCAGAATGCGGTCTCCAAACAGGGAGATAAGAATGCAAAAGACAATACGCGCCGGCGGATTTGCCGTGGCAATCGCCGTGGTCGCCCTCGTCGGCGGGTCGCAAGCACAGACGCCGCCGGCGGCACCGCCGCCCCAGCCGCCACAGTTTCCCAACATGACCTTCTTCGTCGCCAGCGTCGGGAGTCCGCAGGGCGCCAACTACGGCGGCCTCGAAGGCGCCGATCGTCATTGCCAGACGCTGGCCGCCAAAGCGGGCGCCGGCGCCAAGACCTGGCGCGCCTATCTCAGCACCCAGGCCGTGGGCGGCACCACAGCCGTCCATGCGAAGGACCGCATCGGCAGCGGCCCGTGGGTCAACGCCAAGGGCGTGCAGATCGCCACGAGCGTTGCCGACCTGCATTCGGCCAACAACAAGATCGGTCCCGACACCATCGTCGCCGAGAACGGCCGGCTGATCCCGAGCCGGCTCTACACCGTCAATCAGCACGACATCCTGACCGGCTCGCAGGCCGACGGCACCGCCTTCCCGCCGGACAAGGACATGACCTGCGGTAACTGGACCAAGAGCGGCGAAGGCAACGCGATGCTGGGCCATGCCGACCGCATGGGCCTGCGCGACGACGATGCGTCGAAGTCGTGGAACACCTCGCATCCCTCGCGCGCCTGCGACGCGGCGTCTTTGGTCGCGACCGGCGGCGCCGGTCTGCTCTACTGCTTCGCGGCCAATTGAGACGCTGCTAGCTCACGGGCTCGCCGGTGATGAAACAGAAGACCTTGCCGTAGGTCTCGCAGAGATGCGTGCCGCGGTCGGGTGTCGGCATGGTGATGACCTTGCCCCTGGGCACCACCAGCCACTCCCTTCCGTCCCAGGCGCGATACAGCCCGTCGTCGCCCAGGAAGGACGGCGCCGGCCGGCAGTCGCCCTGCTTGCCGTCGACCGATCCATTGCAGCAGCGCGAGCCGATGTCGGGCTGCTTCAGATCCTTGTACCAGTCGTGATTCTCCGCATGGCCGTCGCCATGCCGACCGGAGGGCGCAGTCGATTGTGCCATCGCCGCCAGGGGCGACAGCGCCAGCACGAGCGCGAACCATTTGATCGGCACGACCATGGCGCGGCCAGCCTACACCTTTTGCCGTGGCATTTCGATTGCATGGATGGAACGGGACGGCCGATGCAGCGCCACGGGAGGACAGCATGACACACAAGCACATCCATATCGATAAGGCTTTGCCGCTCGTGCGCCAGGCCGACAAGGGCCACAACCGCTGGCATCCCGATATCGCTCCGGCGGTGCGCATCGCCTCGGGCTCGTCGGTCGAGATGGAGACGCTCGATGGTCTCGACGGCCAGATCAAGCCGGGCACGACGGCGGCGGACCTCGCCGCCATCGAGATGGGGCGCGTCCATCCGCTGACGGGGCCGGTGCATGTCGACGGCGCCGAACCGGGCGACCTTCTGGCGGTGAAGATCGAGCAGATCGTTCCGGCCAACCGCGGCTTCACCATGATCATGCCGGGCTTCGGGTTCCTGCGCGATCTCTTCACCACACCCTTTCTGGTGCACTGGGAAATGGCCAACGGATTCGCCCAGTCGCCGCAACTGCCGGGCGTGCGCATTGCCGGCGCGCCGTTCATGGGCGTGATGGGCGTGGCGCCGTCGCACGAACTGCTGCAGCGCATCGTGGCGCGCGAGGCCGAGCTGCTCGACAGGGGCGGCATGGTGATGCCGCCCGATGCGGCCGGCGCAGTGCCGACCGCGGACGCCATCGCGGGCAAGGCGATCCGCACCATCGCGCCCCATGAAACCGGCGGCAACTTCGACATCAAGTCGCTCACCGCCGGCGCCACGCTCTATCTGCCGGTGCAGGTGCCCGGCGCGCTATTCTCCGTCGGCGATGCGCACTTCGCACAGGGCGACGGCGAATCCTGCGGCACCGCGGTCGAGACGTCGGCGACCTTCGTCGCCCGTTTCGACGTGCTGAAGGGCGAAGCGACGCGGCGCCGCCAGCGCGATCCCTCCTACGAATTGCCGGGCCATGCCCATCACAACGCGCCGGGCGTGCATGGCGCGTTCGGCGTCACGCCCAGCAAGGGCTACTACGCCACGACGGGCATGTCGCTGCGCGGCGACGGACGCGCCGAGTCGGAGGACATCACGCTCGCCGCGCGCAACGCTCTCATCAACATGATCGACTATATCGCCGACGCCTACAGCTTCACGCGCGAGCAGGCCTACTGCCTGGCCAGCGTCACGGTCGACCTGCGCATCAGCCAGGTCGTAGACGTGCCGAACATGACGGTATCGGCCGTCCTGCCGCTCGACATCTTCGAGCGGTAGACCGTACTAACATGCCACTTCGCGCCCCCGACGACCCTCCAGATAGACGATCATCGCGGCGCGAATTGCGCCGCTGACTCCGAGCCAACGACAAGGCTTGGCGTCCTTGATCAGAAGCGAAAGGAGATCAGCAGGAGCCTAGACGCGCAATTCAAATAGCACCCTAGAACTGGCTTGACGCGCGTCACGGTACGTTTAGCCTCCCTGCTCGCCATTCTCGCAGAACCATTTTGGCGACGAATTCCAGTTGGCTCTGCGGACCAGACGCGAGGTTCTCAAGATTGGCAGAGGCAAGTTCTGCTCTCAACGGCAAGAGATGTGTCGCTGCGTCCAGTCTTACCCATTCATTGGGGTGGTTGAGCAATTTAGTCAGTACCGCTTCGCCTCGATCGGCGTGCCCCCGCAATTCGGCAAGCGCAGCGATCATCCGATCATAGGCTGAATTTCCCCTTTTGTAGTCGCCGCTCTCTGTACAACGACCATGCTCAGTGGCTTCAGCAATGTAGCGGTCTTCCGGGTCCATCATAGCTCGCTCCAGATTTCAACTAGTAGCCGAGGACGCGCTTGAGTTGGTCCATCCCGAATTCGTACTGCGCTTCAAAGGATTGCCCTCTTAGCCATTCGCGCACTGTATTGGGATGGGAGACTGGCAGTTTCGATGAATAAAACGCACTCAATCGTTTATGAACCTTATCCGGAAGGGCCACGATATTCTCGATGCTCTGTATGGGTTGCTGGCCGAACTGAGCCGCCTGAGATTGCTCCACGATGTGATGCCATTGCATGCCCTCGGGTGCCTTCTTGAGATAAGCCTTTAGCTGTGAATTTGAGTTGAACGCGCGCCGAAATAGGGCAGCTCCTTCGGCACCAGCAGTCCTACTCGCTGCCGCGAGTCTTGTACTCAGACCGAGTGTAGCGACTCCGAGCACTGCGTCGGCGAGCGCCGCAGCCTGATAAACTCCGGCACCGACGTAGTTTCCCGCTCCGAGCTGTTGACGAGCCAACTCTTGATAATAGGCACCAGGTACAAGCGTCTCGACACCGCTCTGCACGAGCCTGTGCCCCAGGGACAGGCCATCGCTGCCTGATACGTAAGAAGAACCCCCGTGTTCGTTCGGGGGTGGCTGCGGCGATGGCTCGCCCGAGCCGTGCTGTCTGGCCTCCGCCTCTTTTAGCCGTCGGTACGCTTCAATGAGCTGCGAGAACTCCTGTTCAGACCCAGGTTCGAACCTCGCGGTTTTTGTGCTTGGCCTCCCGGGCGGGCGAACTGCAGACGGTCCACTGCCGAATGCCGCCGACGGCATTCCGGGTTGCGTCCGCTGAGACTGCTGCAGTGGCATCTGTTGCTGGGCCCGCTGCTCGTCAGCATCGTTACCGTTCGCAAGGATCAAGTCGGAGGTTGCGGCAGGCCTGACCGACGGTATCGATGGTAGGGCATTCCCTCCGAGAGCATAGAGCCGGCCGTCCTTCGGTGGCTGGGGCCACGTGTTCCGAGTCACTTGCCGCTGCGCGATGTTGGGATCCTGTGACGTCACCGATCCCTGCGGCAGCCCCCCGGACCAGGTTGTTTGTTGCCGCTGGACGCCGTTTTCGTCGACGTTGAAGCCCGGCGTGTCATCTTGCGGCCGAACATTGAAGCCAGGGACATCGTCCTGCGGACTGACGCGAAACCCGGGCGAGCCGATCAGCGGGCCGATAGGACCCAGTCCTCGGCGCCTGGCAGACGAAAGCTGATACTGGGCGGATTCTGTGTTTGCTCCGCGTCGGGATACAGTCGCGCCGCTGTATCCAGGAGCGTGCCGTCGGACGAAGCACTCGCGCGCCGAGGCAAGCCGTTCTCGTCGATGTCGAAGCCCGGCACGTCATCCGGCGAACGCGAAACCCGGGGACAAAGGGGCGGAAGAAGAGATTGAACATCGCAGCCTCTCCGGTTGGTCAGCGGAGAGTCGCGATCGAAAACCTGGACGCCAAACGTGGAGTTGCCACGTTTCAGAGCGCCACGTTTTGAAGCCTGTTCTACCTCACTCGTTTGACGATCGACCTGTCAGTTCCAGGTTTTGCTTTCTTCGGCCGCCCACCTTTGCGATCACGCGGCGCGCTGTTCCAGATGTCGAGAGCCACATTTTGCGACACGCCAAAGTGGTTCATGGCCGCTCTCAGCCGCGTGTTGCGGCCCGCCCTCCTCGCGGGTGGAGAGGACGCTTGAGGGGCGTCGAGGCTCCCGGTGCGTCTTCGAGGACTGCCCTCAGTCGAGATCCAGCCCGTTCATGCCGGCGTTCTTGCGCGCCCTCTTGGCGAGCTCGGCCAGGGCCTTGCCGGCCTGGTAGGGATCCATGATCTGCTCGATCTCGGGACCTTTGTGCCAGCCCTCGGCCACGGCAAAGATGCCGTTGCCGGCCTGGAAGACGCGGCCGGTGATCTCGCGGCTCTGCTCGCTCACCAGCCAGGTCGATACCGGGGCGACCCATTTGGGATCGCGACGTTTCTTGTCCTCCTCGGTGTACTGGCGCAGGTCCTCGGTCATGCGCGTGAGCGCCGACGGCGAGATCGAGTTGACCGTGACGCCGTAGCGCCCGAGCTCGCGCGCGGCGATGACGGTGAACGAGGCGATGGCCGCCTTGGCCGCCCCGTAGTTGGTCTGGCCGATATTGCCGTAGATGCCCGACACCGAGGTGGTCGTGACGATGCGCGCATCGACCGGGCCGCCCTTGGCCTTGGCCTGGTCGCGCCAGTAGGCCGCGGCATGGCGCGACGGGGCGAAGGTACCCTTGAGATGCACCTTGATGACGGCGTCCCACTCGTCCTCGCTCATGTTGACCAGCATGCGGTCGCGCAGGATGCCGGCATTCAGCACCAGGGCGTCGAGCTTGCCGAAGGTCTCGATCGCCTGGTCGACCATGTGCTTGGCGCCGTTCCAGTCCGAGACGTCGTCGCCGTTGGCCACCGCCTCGCCGCCCATGGCCTTGATCTCGTTCACCACCTGCTGGGCCGGCCCCACGTCGTTGCCCTTGCCGGCGCGGTCGCCGCCCAAATCGTTGACCACCACCTTGGCGCCATGCTCGGCCAGCATCAGGCAGTGCTCCCGGCCCACGCCGCGCGCCCCGCCGGTCACGATCGCCACCCGTCCTTCGCACAATCTCGCCATTGCTCCCTCCCGTTTCTGTCGTGTCTGACAACACTTTCCTGCGCTACTCTAGCGGCCTACCGAGGAGGATCGCCATGGACACCCTGCCGCTCGTCGCCCCCGAACAGGTCGGTCTTTCCGCTCAGCGGCTCGACCGCGTGCGCAAGTGGATGAACGGCTGGGTCGATAGCGGCCGCCTGGCGGGCATGGTCGCCGTCGTCATGCGCAAGGGCGAGCTGGCCTTCGCCGAAACCTGCGGCAAGGCCGACGTCGAGCGCAACAAGCCGATGCGGCCCGACACGATCTTCCGCATCTACTCCATGACCAAGCCGCTCACCTCGACGGCGATCATGATGCTCTACGAAGAAGGGTGCTTTCAGCTCGACGACCCGATCTCCAAGTTCATCCCCGCCTTCGCCAACCCGCGGGTCTATGCCGGCGGCAGCCGCGGCAAGATCGATTCGGTGCCGGCCGAGCGCGAGATCAACTTCCGCGACCTGCTGACCCACACGTCGGGCCTGACCTACGGCTTCATGGAGAGCAATCCCGTTGATGCGCTCTATCGCGCCAAGACGAACGGCGTCGACTTCCAGACCGGCGACACCAGTCTCAAGGACATCGTCGAAAGGCTGGGGACCTTCCCGCTGATCGCCCAGCCCGGCAAGGCGTGGAACTACAGCGTCGCCACCGACGTGCTGGGCTATCTCGTGGAGGTCATCTCCGGCCAGCCCTTCCAGGTCTATCTCAAGGAGAAGGTGCTGAAGCCGCTCGGCATGGTGGACACCGACTTCCACGTCCCCGCCGACAAGCATGAGCGCTTCGCCGCCAACTACCAGGCAGGGCCCGGCGGCAAGCTCGAGGTGATCGACGATCCCGCCAAGAGCCGCTACCTCGCCCCACGCAAGGTGAACTCGGGCGGTGGCGGCCTGGTGTCCACCGCGGCGGACTATCTCCGCTTCTGCAAGTTCATGCTCAACAAGGGCGAGCTCGAAGGCACCCGCCTGCTCGGCCGCAAGACGGTCGAGCTCATGACCATGAACCATCTCAAGGGCGACATGGCCGACATGGGCATGCCGCGCTTCTCCGAGTCGACCTACTACGGCATCGGCTTCGGGCTGGGCTTCTCGGTGACGATCGACCCGGCCAAGGCGCACATCCTGGGCTCGCCCGGCGAGTATGCCTGGGGCGGCGCCGCCTCGACCGCCTTCTGGTGTGATCCGAAGGAAGACATGGCAGTGGTGCTGCTGACCCAGCTCATGCCCTCCTCGACCTATCCGATCCGCCGCGAACTGCGCGTCCTCACCTACCAGGCGATTGTCGATTAAGGGAGACGTCGACAGATGCGCAACACAGGTCCCATCACCGTCACCAAGCTCCACCCGCTGTTCGGCGCGGAAGTCTCGGGCATCGACATCACGCGGCCGCTCTCGCCGCGCGAGTTCGGGCCGATCCGCGCGGCCTTCGAGGAGCACTCGGTGCTGCTGTTCCGCGACCAGCCGATGGACGACGAGAAGCAGATCCAGTTCAGCGACAATTTCGGCCCGCTCGAGACCACCGGCAGCTCCAATCCCGCCGCCGGCACCAAGTTCCAGCGCCAGTCCAACCTCGACATCATGACCGGCGAGCCGATCCCGCCCGACGACATGCGCATGATCTACCAGAAGGCCAACTACTTCTGGCATTCCGACTCCTCGTTCAAGCGCGTGCCGTCGCTGTGCTCGATCCTGACCGCGCGCGTCTGCCCGCCGGAAGGCGGCAACACCGAGTTCCTGTGCATGCGGGCGGCCTGGGAGGCGCTCCCACCGGCGCTGCAAGCCACCGTCCAGCCGCTGATCGCCGAGCATGCGCTGCTCTATTCGCGCAACCGGGTGCAGAAGGGCATCCTGAGCGCCAAGGCGATCGCCGAGCTGCCGCCGGTCAAGCAGCGGCTCTATCGCGACAACCCGATCAACGGCCGCCGTGCGCTCTATATCGGCGCCCATGCCGGCCACATCGTCGGCTGGCCCAGGGCGACCGGCGAGGCGCTGCTCTACGAACTCTCGCAGCGCGCCGACCAGCCCGAGTTCCGGCTGTCGCATGCCTGGCGCGAGGGCGACGTGATCGTGTGGGACAACCGCGCCGTCCTGCACCGCGCCACCTACTACGACGCGGTCAAGCACAAGCGCTTCATGCAGCGCACCACCATTGGCGGTGATTTGCCGACGGTCGCGCAATAAAGGGATGAGAGGCTGGCTTGAATCGCAGTCACAGGCCCTCTCCGCCCGCGTCATCGCGGGGGGAGAGGGAGGGGACCCGCGCGTGAGCGCGGGGAGGGTGAGGTGGGCTCTAGATGTGGAGTCTCAACAGGTTGTCCTCGGAGAGGCCGAGTCTGCTAATGGGTGGCTTTCCGCCGACACTGGCATGAGGACGATGCCAGTTGTAGTGGTGCAAGAAGAAGGGCAGCTCGCGGGCGCGTTG